>Ga0116227_10000838_pt1 | contig 64136 bp, 49 predicted proteins | sample S1TSphgellanicum_FD_89693 | JGI IMG/M metagenome (GOLD analysis project Ga0116227, IMG submission 89693) | Host-associated microbial communities from peat moss isolated from Minnesota, USA - S1T2_Fb - Sphagnum magellanicum MG | ecosystem: Host-associated > Plants > Peat moss > Unclassified...
GTGTTGTGTGTCTGTTTTTTCTCTTCTTTTTCTCTCCTCCCTTTGTCTTGTAAAAAGACAACCGCCGAATTTGATAGGAAAGACCCCCCCCCCCGCCCCCCCCCCCCCCCCCCCCCCAAATTTTTAAAATAAAATAAAATCGATCAGCTATGGCATTCCAGGGATAAATCAAAAACCTACGAAATTAAGTCACTGAGGAATTTTTATTTGTTGGGTGTGTAGCAATTGGACATTCAGCCACTGATTGATGCGGGTCTGTTCCCGACACTCATCAAGATCTTGTATCGACTTATCCGTAGCTCTTCTGTTTCAAAGGACATATGGGTAACTGATGATGATCACAGTCCTTCTTTTGAGGGGTTTAAGAAGCCTGAAATTCAAGATGAGGAAAGCTTTGCATTTGTGAATTCCAGTGCTTCTTTGGAAGAGCCTGCTGACAACAAGCAGCAGGAAATCAAAGGAAACAATGTTAATACTGCAATTGAGGAAGCAACTATGGATGAGGAACAACGAGCCCTGGTGAGAGATTTTTTTTGGTCATTTTTGCCTTGAGAGTTTTTTTTTTTTGCATTGCCATCATGCTGAATTTTTTAAGCAAATTATGTTATGTTAGGATATGGTCTAAAAATCATTATCTGAAGACTTTTCTTCAATTTCCTTCTTCCCTTTGAAGAAGCTTTTTTGCTCTACACCATGGATTTGAAATTGTCCGTGACAGAAATTCTCTTGCCATGGAGCTGCTGGAGGGATCAGAAGACCCTGGACCCTAAACCCATGCTCTAGTGCTTCTTAATGACATGTTTTACAATTTGGGGGCATTGGGATTGTATTTACATAGGTGGAAGCAGGTGTGGTTCATATCATGAAAGCTCTGGCATTGCATCCTGGAGCTGCCCAAAGCATTATGGAAGGTGATTCTCTTCAGCTTTTGTTCCACATGGTGGCATTGGGAGTCCACACAAATGAGCAAAACATTCCTCTCCATGTGGCACAGCTTCATCGCCATGTTATGCAGGTGCTAGATTCTTCAACTGAAAAGAAATAAATAAATTAAAAAAATTTCCCCCCAAATCACTGAAAACCCAAATGCTAAATCTGAACTTCTTTAATTCAAAAAGCTTCAGTAGCAAGACAAGACAGTGTGGGTTGGATAAAAGAGGCTGCTTTTGGGTCTGAGAATTTCACTGACTCCATCTTAAACCCCCTTCCTTGTGTATGGTTTGGTTGGTCTGTGGTACAGATATTGGGTTCTGTTCTTTTGAGTGATAATGGAAGTGCTGCACAGTACATTCAGACCCATCAACTGGTGTGTGAGACAAAATTGATAACAACCCTTCTTTCCTTACTTCTGCTATTGTAGTAGTTTCATTCGAGCTTTTTCTGAGGGGAGTGAGGGTTTAGGGTTTAGGGCTTGGACCTCTGATTATCATTGAGGAAAAATGGAGAACAGGTTTTCTGCTGCCTGCTGTTGCTTCTGTTTCTCTAGTGGTACCCTTTAAGAGTTCTCCATTGTAGGGAATTTGATCTATTTCTAGTTCTGCTCTGGATACTAGTTTATTTTCCTAGGAGCAGGAGGAGGAGGAGTGCACATCCTACATCCTGATCCAATCTTACAGAAAAAACAAATTTTGATAATTTTGCTGAAATTTTTGCAGATTGAGATGCTTTTGTTGCCACTCAAAAACTCTCTGAGCCAGATGGATGATGCTAATTACGATGTCGGGGTTGTTTCACTCATTGCTAATTGCATTCACCTCTCTAGTCAGCCAGGTATGCTCCCCACTAATGTTGTTTCCATCCTGCTAACTACTACTACTACTACTACTATTCACTGATCTTGGAGGTGTCGTCTCCGGAAAGTTCCACTAACTAAAACACCATCTCTCAAATTGTGTGGTTTATTTGGGCATAATTTATTTCCTTCACAGCTAGAAGCAGCTAAACCCTAAACCCTAAATATTTGTGTCCCAAAATGCCACTGCAATGTGCCAAATGAGAGAGATGAATACAATCCCAGCTACATTTGAATTGGGTGGTGTTGTGGATGGTGCCTATGTGTATTTGAACCATTTCAGAGTCGCAAGGAGTTCATCTCAGAGATAACTTCCGCAAAGGTGGAGGCTACAATTATTTGGTTCAATTAGCTGTACAGCTTGCAGGAGGGATTGATTCAGCAGCAGATGAGAAGGATGAGGGTACAGAGGCTCTTGCACAAGATTTTTCATTTGTGAATGGAGGAGTTAAAGGGAGAGATTGCACCAAGGAGGACGACAACAATGATCTGAGTGGTGAGTTGAGTGAACGACCTCTTCTGCCGTCATTGATTCGCCTTTTGGACATCCTTGTGGATTTGGTTCAGATGGGTGACCGGGCAGCACGACCACCGATGATGACAACAAGAAGTTTATCAGGAATCGGAGCTCGATCTGGGAGGTTGATGACAACAACTTCAAATCGATCTTGTTCTCGTGGTGTCTTTGAAGCCATTGGGTCATCATCCACCACAACTAGTTTGGAAGCAATGGAACAACAACAGCAGAAACAGCAGCAGCAGGAGCTGCTGGAGGGGAAAGTTCATGATATAGAGGCTGTACAGGTTCTACATGATGTATTTCTGAAGAGCAAAAACTGTGTTTTACAGCTTGAAATATTGGACCGCTTGCTTCGATTGTTTGCAAGCCATGTGGACAATTATGCAGTGGTTCAGGAGTTGCGAATGATCCCACTCTTTCTCCAGAACATGGGTCACTACCCATTTGTGCTTCAAGAGCGGTTGCTGAAGATCTTAGAGTATGCAGTTACAGTTGTGAACTGTGTTCCAGAACAAGAGCTTCTTTCCCTCTGCTATTTACTTCAACAGCCATATGCATCACCATTACGTGGCACTGTGTTGTCGTTTTTTGAAAAGCTCCTGTCTTTCAATCGACAATATAAGAAGGTCTTTCGGGAAGTTGGGGTACTTGATTTGCTCCTTGATGACTTGAAGCGCTGTGAACTTCCAGGCGCCGTGACTCTTCTTCTACAGCCACAAGAAGATTTGGCTACCCAAGATGCAGCAGCAGCAGAAGAACAACAACAACAAGACTTAGTTTCTTTGCCAGGCGAACTTCATATCTTTGATGATACTGCCACTGTTAGTCTAGCATGGGACTGTCTCCTTCACCTCCTCAGAAAGATGGAAGGGAATCAGGCAGTATTCCGAAAGGCCAATGGTGTTGGTGCAATTCTACCACTTCTGGCTTCTTCAATACATCGTGTGAGAGTCCTACGAGTTCTCTCATGTCTGATTTGTGAAGACTCTAATCAGGTGTGAGATCAATGATCCATGTGTCTGTCTGTCTCCTTTTTCTCTGTCTTTTTTCCGTCTTGGTAGAAATTTGTGCAATGATGAAAACTCCCATGGATCCTTTTAAGCCCTAATCCTAAAGACAAATTTCGGTGATGGGTGATTTTGTTCAGATGCACAGCAGTGAGTTGAAGGGGCTCATCAAAATTGTCCAGACAGGAAAAGTCACAAGTCCTGTTGGAAAGTTTTGGTATATTGATGTAGAAGCAAAGGAGGACATTCTTTGGGCAATTTGGCGAATCCTTGGTGCCAATCCTGCAGCTAAAAATGTGTTTGGGGAAGGGAATGGGTTTGAGCTTCCACTTGCAGTCTTGGAAAGTATGCAAACCCATGATGATCATCATTCAGAAGTACTACTACTAGGTTCAGATTTCTCCTCCTCCTTGTCAGACAGGAGGAATGAGGAGGAAGGTACTGTGGTGGCCACAAGAACCTCTGTCGAGATGTGCATGCAGCTGTTGGATGCTTTGCTCCATGTTGTCACAATTGGAGCGTCCGAAAATCCAATCAATCGCAACAGGCTGCATCAGTGTATTTCCTCACAAAGCTTCAAGCACCTGGTGCTAAATTTTTCTGGGCTCATTTGTGCGGAATTTGAGGAGAAGATCACAGAGCTGTTATTTGATGTTGCACTTGAACATGTCCATTCACCATCCCAAAACACACCAGCTCTTCCTGCTTTAGTGGAGGAGCAAGAAGAGATTGTGGGAGGACAGGGATCATCAAGCTTCAGAATTCCAGGTATCGATGGTAAATTTTCCGTGAACTACGCAGACAACAACAGCAGCACCCCCACTCGAGAGGATGAAGTCTTCAATCCTGCTGCAATTCTACTTCTCTTTCACTGCTTTATACTGTTCTCAGTGAAGCTTCAACTACGTATTCTTTTCCATGTTCGGATACTTGTTCGCAGCAGCCCACGGAATCAAGATGCCCTGACTGCTGCTGGTAAGTAAAATAACAGAAGTGTGCATTCAGTATGGACTGAAACTACTACTCCTTACAAACTGAGACTCCTAGCTTGACTAGTGGTGCAATGCATGAAACACTGCCACCCCTGTGGATGTTTGATGATGGACACACACATGTAGGAAATGATGTTTTGGGTTGATGGGGGGTGGTTTCAGGCTGTGTCGGTGTGCTACTGGAAGCAGTGAACTTGATGTTACGCACACCATCAATACTTCTGACATATGCTTTAGAAATCATAGAAGTGCTTGGAGCATTCAGGTATGTTCAGAAGACAACTCCACTCTTACCATCACCCTGAAAACCAAATGTTTTCCAAATCACCCACTACTCTTTTTTCTCTTACCTTCTTTCCCATCTTCCTAGCAAAGGTTGGGGGGAAAAAAAACCAGTTGTTGATGCTGCATCTTCCCTGTTGCCAATCTATGTGCTTTAGCAATCTAGAGAATTTGTCACACAATTTGGTCTCATGTTTGTAATGTTTTGTCATGTGGGTTTTGTTCTTCAATTTTTGTACAGACTTTCATCCACTGAGATGAGAACACTCGCACAATATATCTGGACGAACCAAGATGGTTCTGCTGGACAAACAGGTCAACGCCTTCTTGAAATGGTAGAGCATATGAGTCAATCTGTGGCATTAACAAACGAGTGTGTCTCTTTTTCTCCATTTATGGATTTCCAAATGTCACGTTTGGGGTATGCGTGCATACGAACACCATTGGGCGATAGGAGCTGGCCACCTGCTGCTGGATACTCATTTGCTTGTTGGGCTCGATTTGAAAATGTCAGTTCGCAGACTGCAACAAAGTCATCATCATCAGCAGGAGGTTCAGAATCGGCAAATAATTCCAAGGGACTTTTGCGAACAAGGTCATGTGCGGCAGGATCTGTTTTACGCATTTTCACTGTTGGAACTACAGAGGAAAAGATCAGTGTTTGTGCTGAACTGTTTTTGGATGACACAGGCGTTTTATCTTTAGCCACTAGCCCAACATCATATATCTGTTTCAAAGGTGTTCGAATAGAACAGGGCATTTGGTATCACCTTGCCATAGTGCACAACAAACCAAATGCACTAGCTGGGCTTTTTCAGTCTAGTATTGCATCTCTATATGTGAATGGAAGCTTGCGACAGACTGGAAAACTTGGGTACTCTTTGCCACCTGTTGGAAAGTCACTCCAGGTTATAACTCAAACTATTGTCTCCATATTGAATTTCAGAACTAACTGATGAATTCTATCTATCTCTGCATATCAATTCTAGAGTTGGCAATGGAAGTTACAAGTTACAAGCACTCATCAACTCATTGGTGATCTTTTTCTTTTTTCTTGGGGGGGAACAACAGGTGACAATTGGGACTCCACCATCATTATCAGAAGTATGTCCAATGACATGGCAGCTTGGATCTTGCTACTTATTTGATGAAGTGCTTTCAGCGCAAGCAGTTTTCTTCATGTATGTGTTGGGGCGAGGCTACCGAGGGCTTTTCCAGGATACGGACATGTTGCAGTACATACCGTATGAGGCATGTGGTGGTGGGAACTTGATGATACTTGAAAGTCTGGACACTGAGCTCCTGGCAACACTCAAGGCTGAAGGTTTGAGTCGGACAGACTCTGGCATCACACTGTCGGCAGGGAGTGGTGTCATTTGGGATCTTGAAAAGCTCACCCGCTTTTGGGCACAGCTTTGTGGTCGACATCTTATTTTTGCACTTGATGGCTTGCACTTTGATGGTGTTATTCCATCTGCTGTTCTCTCAATGGTCAATTTGGTTGACCCAATGTCCGCAGCAGCTTCCCTTCTTGGTGGTAAATATTGCTTCACTAGTTCTTTATTTCTGTTATTTATAACGAGTCATGCTTGCTTTCCAGAAGTCGTGGCATAACTGTTGCTAAAATTGTGCCATTGTTTCTTGGTTGTGTTCTGCTTAGGATTGCCACGCTTTGCTCGGATATATGGAGACATCCACATTTGCACTCCATGTTCAATTGCTGACAGTATGAGGAAAGTAGGCGGTGTATCAGTTGTCCTGGCTATGTTAGAGGCTGCAGATACGAGTGAGATGCTACACCTGGCTCTCTCAGTACTAGTCTGTATGCTCCAATCAAATCCCCGTAATGTGCGAGATATGCAGGCATGCCGAGGTTACCATTTGCTTGCACTTTTCCTTCACCGACGAATGGCAGTCTTCGACATGGATGATCTTCACCTCTTGTTTCAGATTGCCTCTTGTGAAGCATCATTTGTTCAGAAACCAGTCGCCCATAACCCCACCACCACACACATTCAAGACAATAGTGTAAAGAGTAAGCATTTGTCAAGCAAAAGCTTGGGTATCGATAGCGCACTCAACTTGTTTGGTTTCTCATCACCCCAAACCCACGATGACCAATCTTCCAATTATGGCTCTGCATTTGACTATGCTGAAGGTTTTCCACTTGACAGTACTATCGGTAGTGGATCAGATGTCAACAAAGGCATAGGTGACTTAAGTGTTGAAGATGTCAATTGCATTGTGCTTGCAAACCCGGAAATGATGGAACATGTTTTGCTTGATTGGACATTATGGGTGACTGCACCCATAGGCATCCAGTTGGGTTTACTGGGCTTTATTGAGCGCTTAGTATCCATGCATAGGTACCGATCTCACAATCTGACCGTCCTTCGCAAGCTCAACCTCGTTCAGCATTTATTGGTCACTTTGCAACGTGGTGATGTCACAAACCCAGTACTTGAAAAGCTGGTGGTCCTTTTGGGAATTATTTTGGAAGATGGGTTTTTGCCTTCTGAGTTGAAATATGTGGCAGATTTTGTGGTCATGACTTTTGATCCTCCACATGTGCCGCGGGGTGTGTCTCACATTGCCCGTGAGTCAATGGGTACCCAGGTTGGTCTCTCAATCCTCTCTCATCCCTCTATTGTAGTACCATAGTATTTTATGTGAAATTTGTTTTAACAAGGTATCGATTTGTGTATGGAATTTTTATTTTTATTTTCCCCTTCTGTTATCATGTTGGTTTCAAACATGTTGGTTAATTCTAAATATGTGATTTTTAAATTTTTTTTCAAAAGGTGATTGTGAGGAACATGCTACTGGAGATGCTCATTGATTTGCAAATGACGATTCGGGCGGATGATGTGCTGGATACATGGCATAAGATTGTGTCATCAAAATTGATCACATTTCTATTGGATGAGGCTGTTCACCCAACTAGTATGCGCTGGGTAATGACGTTGCTTGGCGTCTGCCTTGCACCATCACCCACTTTTGCTGCTCGTTTTAAGAGTTCCGGTGGATTCCAAGCTTTGGCCCATGTACTCCCTAGCTTCTATGACTGCCCAGAAATCTATTATGTTCTTTTCAGTATCATTTTTGGCCGACCGGTGTATCCCCGCCAGCCAGAGGTATCATTAGCCCTTTGTCCTAAACCCTAAACCTTAAACCCACCAACTGTAAACCCGTTTTTCAAAATTGATGTTCAGCACCCAGGTCCTGTACCTAACATCCTAAAACCTCAAGAAAAAAAATGGCATTGTTCCACCTGCAAACTTTTTTCCATTTTTGTGGTTATATTTTTCACATCAAATTTGATCTGATTTTTAAGTCTGTCAAAATACGATTTCCTAGTTTTTCTTAAGCAGGACCTTTTGGGGATAATGCAGTTTTTTTTTCTAAAATTGCATTTTTGCATTGTACGTCTACTTGGTTAACAACAGGTAAGGTTATTGGACTTTCAAGCCCTAATTCCGAGGCAGGGGAATAAATCGGAGCTTTTCTTTACAGAGTTACTTGAATCCATAGTTGCTATGTCCAAGGCGGCATTTAACCAGATTATTGTGCAATCGGAATCAACCCAACAATCTGGCGATTTTTCAGGCTTTTATGGAACAGTGGCAGCCAATTCAACAGCAGCAGATTCTGGAGGAACATTGCAGGTTACACTCCCATTGCAGAACTCTCTAGACTGGCATTATTATCAGTAAATGTTTTTTGCAGAGTTCAGTACCTAGAACAACAACCCAACAAAAACAAAACAATATTCTACTTCAGTAATCAAATACCAGATGAGTATGATCTGGGTGACTTCACAGCTTTTTAAGGTATGCAAATTTGCATAATTGTTGCCAAGGAGATGATTCTATATATATATATATATATTCTAAATTATGTTACTTCTTTCAAATGCAACAGGGAGATGCATTCTTGCACAAAACATATGCAGCACGCCTGATTGGAGGAGAGGTGGCAGCGCCAGCTATGGTTGCGTCACTTTTGCGCTTCATGGTTGATGCTACAAAACTGTGTCACCCTTTCTCTGTCGCATGTTGCCGCACAGATTTCCTGGAGTCTTGTATTGACCTTTATTTTACTTGCGTCAGGTAAGCTTGTTTGTTTTGTCACTGAATGATGGAGTGAGTGAGTGAGTGAGTGAATTGAGTGAATGAGAAAGGCTTGACATTTGTGTACAAATGGTTAACTTTTGCAGTTTTTCATTGTCTTACAATGTTGTGGCTCCTCTTTTTTCTCCTCTTATGCCCACCAGATCAGCAGCTGCTATACAAGCTGCACAAGGTCTAGTATCTGGACCACTCGATGAATATCCAGGTGAAAATTCCATTGCATGCGAAGAACTGCTGCCACCACCCATCATCTCATTCAGCCAGCAGAAACGTGAGAGACTCAATGTTTCACAGTTGCGGGTTGAGACAGATTTTCCAATGGAAACAAGTGCACCCATGGTTTCAGTAACAGATGACTTTGATGAGGAGGTTTGGGCTGCTGCTTCTCCTTCAGAGAAGCCATTGTCACCTCCCTCTGTCAGAGGTAATAACAATAACCATACATTTTTTTACAGAATAATGAGTTTTTGGGGAAGAAAAACGATTTCCTCTTGTGGAATGTTGTGTTTTGACTACTTTTTTTTGTGTCTTGGTTTTGATGCAGGTACACCACCAACAGGTTTGTCTATTGAGATACCCATATCACCGACGCCTTCTGATATGTCAAGCATCACTTTTCTCACTCCAAAACCAGCTGGATTGGGATCTCCAATAGGCTCATGGTTAACAGATAGCTTATCACTGAATTTTTCAGAAACGAGACAACCCAAGTCAACTCTCTCCCCACCTCCAACACCTCCAAGATCCACCAAATCACGGGTTCGACATCGCTCGTTTTCTGCATTTTCCTCCCTTTCTGCATCTCAAACAACCACTGATTTTGACTTCAATTTTGGTGACTTTGGTCCACTCTCATCAACAAGTGTTGCTGCCAGTGAGACTCCATTATTTCCTCCTGTTTCTGTCCAGTTACTATTACAAATTGAGGCTTTGGGAGGAACTGCCGGAGGAGGTGGTGGTGGCCCATGTGTAGTAGCTGCATCAGCTGTGTTGGATCTAATAGCTGAGGTATTGGCAGACTTGTTGACAGAGCAAGCAAAGTCAACGAGTATGGTTGAGGCAGTCCTTGAGGCTGTTCCCCTATATGTCTCTTCTGATGCCACATTAGTCTTTCAAGGTCTTTGCTTGCGGCGCATGATGAACAAAATTGTGCGCATTTTAACTGGAGATGCTGCAGAGCATTGTCGAAAGCCTGAAAAGCACAAGTGAGTTCCATGCATTTGTTGTTTGCTTGCTTGCTATATGTGATGATGATGGTGATGATGATGTGCTCTACTTTACTGTGTGTTTCTGAAGTGTTTAGAGCACTCTTTCACAGGTGGGCTACCAACCTGGACACACTGAGCTGGCTACTGGTTGACCGTGTGTACATGGGAGCTTTCATGGAGCCACCTGGAGCATTATGTGTGCTTGAGTTCCTTCTTGCAGTGCTTCAGTTGGCAAATATGGATCAAAGGGTAGAAGATGCAACTCCAGCTGCAAAGAACCTCTTATTCACACGGGCAACAAGCCGACAAGTGGAAGCATATGTTCAAGCACTCCTTAAAAACACAAATCGCATGCTTATGTTTTGTTTTTTACCTGTGGCCAATAGTAATAATAACAGTGACCGAGGCACCAAGGACGAGTTTATTACACCGACCCAAAAGAACAATGACTACCTGATTTTAAGCAAAGAGAGCACCTTCACTGATGTCACCAATCAAAATCTTGTTGAAGGTGATTCTGGATATACAAGAGGAGGGCTTGACAAAGCAGTTGTATTGCGGCTCTTGCTTGCTAACCAGAAGCTTATTCTCTGTGGAAGTAACGTAGACCCAGAATTGATGTCAACCCTGTGTGTGAACTTGTTCCATATGGTATGGGACAATGAACAAAGCATTCGCACTTTGGCAATTGATGTTTGGAAGGTGTTATTGAAGCTGCGCATCCCAGCTCTCGAAGAAATTCTCATTAGTCACGGTATGCAGGTACATAGTTTTGTCTGTTTGTCTTTGTACCCCAACAAACCCAAGTGGAGCAAGGACTCGAGAATACAAAAAGAAGCTCTTGTGCTTGAGTTCCACTTCCTTTCGCTCCTCTTGCTCATATCCTGCATTTGCCATTGGATTGTTTTGTTTGCAAATTGATATTGCATGTGTTGTGCATGTAGGGTGGCGTGTTGATGGACGTTTTGCACGGTGGGTTTGATCGACTGCTGATGGCGGCGGGTGTTCAAAATTTCTACAGTTGGCTTGAGGAGTCATGGGAGACTGTACAACGAGTACTTGAGCAACGAGCAGCAAGCATATGGCGTGACTTTGTTTCTGGGGCTGCTAGGTTCCCAGGGATCAGAATCAAGGCAATGGAGACACGACGCAAGAGAGAAATGTCACGTCGCTCACGTGACCGCACAAAAATGGGTACTCGGCATTGGGAGCAAGTGTTGGAGAGACGGGTGGCACTTGAGCTTGTGAGAGAGGCTATGGCAGCAGAGTTACGAGTGCTTCGTCAAGATAAATATGGGTGGGTTTTGCATGCTGAAAGTGGTTGGGCCGATCATGTTCAACAGCTCATTCATGAGCGTGGCATTTGGCCCATTCAAAGTGCACCCGTTGTCGATGAAGAGCCTGAATGGCAGTTATGTCTGACTGAAGGCCCTTACCGTATGCGCAAGAAGCTTGAACGCCGCAAAAGAAAGCTAGAAGATACTGGCCGGGGATGCTTTGATCAGGTAGGTACCTAATGGAGACCTGATGCTCTGGTCAAAAACACCCACCGGAAACCCTAAACCTGTGTTAAGATGATCAGAGTTGATGGGAGGAGGATTTTCAGTGACAGTAGTATTGAACCATTTTGGTATGATTGTGTTATTGTTGTTGTAGGTACCGGACGAGTCTGAAACTGCTGCGGTTGATCTCTCAGTCATTGCTCCTCCTGATGAAGGGAGCCCAAACCATGACCAGTTTTACCTCTTGTTTTCTGGTGGCTCTGATAGCCAAAAGCACCTGGGTTTCGCAAGCAAGGAGTTTTTAGCATCATTTGAGGATGAGGAGGGTGATCGTGAGGGTGATCGTGAGGGTGATCCTTTGAAAGCTGATGGGGTAGAAGAAGATGAAGATAGGTTATCGGCACGGGTTCACTGGAGTGATGAGCAGTCAGCTGGTAGCAGTTTGGACCCACCAATTGAAGAAAGAGCCATGAGCATCACATCACCAAAACTGGCCGGAGAAGAGTTTGCTGGTGGTTTAGGCTCACCAGTGGAGTCAACATCTCCAGCCATGATCAAAAACCTCAAAGAAGGTCCAAATTACCTGGAACAGGAAATGCACGAGGATGGAGAGTACTTGATCCGACCACACTTGCAACCAGGAGAGAGGATCCGGTTCCGTTACAACTGTGAACGTGTTGTTGGGTTGGACAAACGAGATGGGATTTTCCTCATTGGTGAGAAATGCCTATATGTCATTGAGAATTACATAATCGAAGCTGGTTGTATAAAGGAGAAGTTAGAGGAGCGTGATTTATCAGTTATTGACCAAGCTTTAGGTGTTCGCACCAATTCTGCTGGTGTGGCTGATATTCATAGTACAAAGCAATCGGAGACCATGGACAATGCTTGGCCAGGTGGTCGTGCCTGGGCTTATAGTGGAGGCGCATGGGGAAAGGAGAAAGTAGGGTTTTTTATTTCCTTCACTTTTTCTTTTTTTTAAATTTAAGATTTGCAGGGTTTCTTTGGTTTTATTTTGTTTGTCAACTCATTCACACAATATTTTTATTGTGATAATATTTTGACGTTACTTGGTGGTGATCATGATGCATAAAAAAGCCTAACTCTTTTTATATGATAATTTTGGTCTTGGAACAGGTGAAAGCAGGTCGCAATATGCCACATGCATGGCGCATGTGGAAACTGGAGAGTGTGCATGAGCTCCTAAAGCGACGATATCAATTGAGACCAGTTGCCATTGAGCTTTTCAGTATGGACGGATGCAATGACCTGTTAGTCTTCCACAAAGGCGAGAGGGATGAGGTCTTCAAAAACCTTCTTGCCATGAACCTCCCACGCAATAGCATGTGAGATTCCTCAAAACTCTTGTAGAAAAGAATTGCACTTGCTTTGAAACCTTAAAAATCCATTCCCATGTGCTTAATGTTTGATGTACATAATGCCTTTCTCGCATGTGCTTATTGTTGGTATGCATAATACCTTTCTCCATTGTGTGTATAGTTGATACAGTTATGCCTTTCACCCATGTGCTTGTTGTTGATATATACAACACCTTTCTCCTATTTGCTTATTTACTATAGAACCAAGGTAGAGAATTTTCATTTTTTGAAGTCAGCAATTTCCCTTCAAACTAGATTCTCCATCTCTAATTCACCAGACTAAACTTGTGGAATGGAATGTTCCACACTGTGGTTTTGGTCAGGTTGGACACAACAATATCAGCTGCATCCAAACAGGAAGCCAGTGAAGGTGGGCGTCTTTTCAAACTGATGGCCAAATCCTTCAGCAAGAGGTATGTACCACCAACCCCAAGAATAAAAAAGGGAAAAAAACTGGGACTTAACCCATCACCTTTAACATGAAATTTATGAAGTGGAATTTTTTTTCTCTGTTGAAAATTGGATTTATTTTTATTTAACCCATTTTGTTGTTCCATTTTTTCAATATGAAAAATAGGTGGCAAACAGGAGAAATCAGCAACTTTCAGTATTTGATGCACCTAAACACATTGGCGGGCCGTGGTTATAATGACCTTACACAATACCCAGTGTTCCCATGGATTCTGAAAGACTATAGCAGTGACGAGCTTGATCTCTCAAACCCAGAGACATTCCGCCGCCTGGACAAGCCAATGGGTGCTCTCCATCCAGAGCGGGAGCGGGAGTTCAGAAAGAGGTAAAAATGGGTTTACTCTGAATTCTTCATATCTGGATTACGCTCTGAATGCTTCATTTCTAGGAAGCCATCATCGCACATTCTTCCATGAGATTTTGATGAAGTAGTTTCTTTTTGTGTTTTGCAGATATGAAACTTGGGAGGATCCTGAGATCCCAAGATTTCATTACGGGTCACATTACTCGAGTGCGGGAAGTGTATTGTTTTATCTGATTCGGCTGCCTCCTTTCAGCCAGGAAAATAGGCAGTTGCAGGGTGGGGCATTTGATCATGCTGACCGTTTGTTCAATAGCATCCGTGATACCTGGCTGAGTGCCAGTCAAGGCAGTACTGCAGACGTTAAAGAGCTTATTCCTGAGTTCTTCTACCTGCCCGAATTTCTGGAAAATCGATTTGACTTTGATTTTGGAGTCAAACAGTCAGGAGACAGGGTAAGCATTTTCTACCAAAAAAAAAATTCCAGAAAATTCTTCTGAAAATTCACCTGAAGCATATCCCATTTGTACATGAACCCAGAATTCCAGTTTTGTGTTTTATGATTCAGACTCATAATATCTCAAACTGTGGAATGAATGTTTCAAAAAACCAGGGAATTGTGGGGCTGGATTGGTGTACAGGTAAATGATGTGCTGTTGCCACCATGGGCAAAGGGCAGTGCACGGGAATTTGTTCGTAAACACAGGGAAGCTCTGGAATCACAGTATGTCTCAGAGAATCTGCACCATTGGATTGACCTCATCTTCGGCTACAAGCAGAGAGGCAAAGTTAGTAACTTTCCCCCCAGATAGTGTGTGTTCTCTTGGCATTGCATTAATAATTGCATTTCTGCACACTGAACAAATTTATGTCTTTGTCAGCTGAGGAAAAATCAAAAGCACGAAAATCTTATCTTTGCAGAGAGGTTTATTGCAAAATCCACCATTGGGCTTGATTGATGGAGTTGGGGGTGTTGTTTTTTTCTTGTTGTTTCTTGTGGGGGTTTGTATGCTGGATTGGGAAAAACAGCCAGCAGTTGAGGCATTGAATGTGTTTTACCACTTGACGTATGAGGGAGCAGTCGATATTGACAGGGTTCCAGACCCATCCATGAAGGCTGCTATTTTGGCTCAAATTAATCACTTTGGCCAAACACCCCGCCTTCTCTTTGTGAAACCACACCCAAAGCGCAAGTGGGTGCAAAAACAGCCTCTTACACTTGCGCTCCGCAATTATCATTTGCTTGCCCCTCAGGTAAACCATAATAATCCCCTGCAACCAAAGCATTGCTGGCTACAAAATTCCCAGATTTTTTCAATTTTAATCGAAGAGTGTAGTTTCCATTCTTAAAAGCATATGTGTATCTGATGCAAACCATGTGATTCTGATTTAGGAACAACCCACACTGGGTTTAGGTTAAAATTTGAGTAATTAATGGATGGTTTTTCTGAAAGGAATAAGAATAGTACACATGGAGTATCAAATTTGAGCTTAATGCTAAATATTCCAATTCCCACATATGCCCCCACATGTTTGTTCAATTGCAGGGTTCACACATAAGTGCTGAGAATCTCCGAAGCAAAACTGTTAGCCTCTTTTCACATCATAAAATGTGATTTTGTGGCATTTTTTGTTTGAGCCAGGAACTACGACGGGTGGGGTCAAAAGTGTCACAGATTGTGATGTTTCAAGACAAAGTGTATGCAGCAGGTGCCAACAGTGTCCTGAAGCCACCTGGCTACAGTAAATATCTTGCGTGGGGATTTCCAGACCGAAGCCTCAGAATCATCTCATATGATCAAGACAAGCTTCTGTCCACTCATGAAAACCTTCATGATGACGGGCCTGTGCTATGCGCTGGTTTCAGTCGGGATGGACGCATTCTTGTCACAGGTAAAATGCTATCACAAATGCTTCCCTGAAATTCTTTTTCGGCACAGTTTCTATGTGGCACAAAATCATTGTGAGCATGCAAATATCACAGAATCTGTTTTGGGTGATAACTTTTTTGGTCATTTTTTTGGGTTGTAATTTTTCTTGTGATTTTTTGGGGCTGTTAAAAGAATTGAATTTGGGTTTACAAGTCAAGTTGTTGATGACCTGAATGTCTCAAAAACATAAAATGAGTTTTTTGTTTCATTAGGTGGAGAGGATGGAGTTGTTTCCGTGTGGCGGCAACGGAAAGATGGTCTGCGGAATCAAAGGAGACTTCACTTACAGAAGGCATTATGTGCACACACACAAGCCATCACTTGTCTTGCAGTCTCCCAACCCTACAGTCTGGTGGTGAGTGGCTCTAAGGACCGGACAGTAATTTTCTGGGACTTGAGTAGCCTCGAGTATGTGCGTCAACTGCCTGAGCTTTCAAATCCTCCAACAGCCATTCATGCAAATGACATGACAGGTGAAGTTGTCACAGCAGCTGGAGTGACTGTAGCAGTTTGGAGTATTAATGGAGACTGTCTGGCAGCTGTGAATATGTCAAACATTTCAGCAGATACAATTCTCTCCATCACAAGTCCACACTTGTCAGATTGGATGGAAGCAAGTTGGTATGTAACAGGTCACCAAAATGGATGTATCCGACTCTGGCACATGGAGCTAGATACAAATTCAAAGCTGGACAGAAAGGCAAGTGCGAGCATTGCAGGGTTGTCAGACTTCAAGAGAACACGATCACGAAGTTATGGAAGCTCTGGAAGTCTGAGCCCAACAACCCCTGATGCTTTGAAGAATAGTATTAGTATTAGTAGTGGTAGTGGTAGTAGTAGTAGTAGTATTGGCAGTCCTCCCGAGTATCAACTCGTTCTTTATAAAGTGCTCACTTGGCATAAAGAGCCTGTAACTGCACTCTCTCTAGGTAACGACCTCAAACAATTGTGTAGCGGTGATGCAAGTGGAAATTTGATTTCATGGACCTTGCCGGATGATGGTTTTGTTCAAAACCCATCTCTAGAAATCGAGGTAAGTCAACACCATTCTGTTGCCCCTTGAAGCTGTTTGCAGCTGAAATGTGAAGCCTGAAGGAAAAAAATCATAATATGAAAGACTCTTCATCATCCTTTGATCTCTGAACAACGATGACGGTATATATTGATTTGTATGTTTGGTTGCAGATGGACATGTGCACATCATGTCAAAAACAGTTGACATCAGAAAACAAACATTACTGCCGCAATTGTGGGCAAATTTCTTGTGCCAACTGCTGTGATAATCGACTTGTGTTGGAGGATCTCGGCTATTTCTCTCCTGTCAGAGTGTGCAAAAGCTGCTTCAACTCCCGACAGTTGCCTTCCATAAGACCATTAACATTTTCAAGGACATCTTCAGAGGTATTTACTTCTCTGTATCCAGCCCTCCCAATGGAGGGGACAAAAACAGGAAGTGAATCCTCAACCGTAAGTCCAGCTTCAACTACACCTTGTCCTTCTGGTTAGGCCTTCGGTTTCTTCTACTTCCCCTTTTCTCTGTCTTTGGGAAGCACATTAAGTTGGCCTGGTGCTGAAAGTGGCATCATTTAGTTACCAATTTGTTTTTGATAGCAAGCAGATGTGGGAGTACCCACAACCCATCACTTTGTACAATTCCAGCAGCTAAAATATTCACAATGTTTGCATTCATCCTTCATTTCTCTTTCTTTCCTTTCTTTTGGGTTTTGCTACATGTAGATTTGTTTTGTTAACCAAGCTTATCAGCTCATGTGATTATTTCTCAGATTTGGAATTATTCTGGATAATCATAATTTTGTGATTAGAGTTTAGTTGTTCATTCATAGTTGTTCATTCAGTTCTAGAGTAAATTGATTGTTTACTTGTCAATTTTTTATTGTTTTCGTTTCTCAGAATTGAACATATCAAACGTTTGTTAAGTGTATAAATCATTCATGAAAATCAAGTGTTTTACAATACAACAAAACTCTAAACTTCTTATTGAATTTGTCTCCTCTTTCTAGCAAACTCTCTAAATCTCTCTTTGTATGTAAACAAATAGTCTCTCAACCTTCATCAAATTCCAAAATTACATCCTAAATTCTTTCCTTCCAAAAGTAATTTGAAAATCAAACTAATCAAATGTTTTAATCATGTCCAACTAATCAAATGTCTAACTCCTATACAACTAATTAAATGCTTTAATCGTCCCTTTTTAAATTTCCATCATTCATTTGGTAATAACAAGCATCATCAATAGTTGGTGTGATGAAAAGCTACTAAAAGTTTTGAAAACCAAGAATGGAAAAATCTAGAACCCTTAAGATGAAAACTAAGCTTCAAAGATTGGCAAAGTGGTAATATGACACACCCCTTGTTTTTCTTTCTTGCTTCTCACTCCTTGTGAGTTTTACCACAAAGATTCTTTCCCATGACTTTATTGTTTTTCCCCCCTTTACTTCTCACTCCTTACTCCTAACTTTGTTTTTTTTCCAATCCCTTCCCACTCATTATGAATTTCACGATGAAAATGAAAAACAACTCATTTCTTGAAGTTTAGTAACTTGCAAGAGAATGAGACCAAAAGGATGCATTCTCTTTAAAAGAATCAAGATTTTGAAAAAACATCCCTACCAAAAATTCTTATGTTAGTATTTTTAAAAAATTGGACTTGGCCCCACCTTGAAATTGAAACCAATGACCCTTGTAAAGCTTAGAACTATCAACCCGAGGAATTAACAATTTAAATAATTGATGGGTTTCTATTTTTAAAAATATTCTTTGAACATGGAATTGACAAGTTGTCCCTTTCATTAAAAAACATTAGACCTAAAACTTGATTGTTCCTCCAAAAAACCCCAACCTAGCCAAAATTGGAGTCTAACCTCTTGCAAAAAATTTGAATTTGCATATATGTTGATTTCTCCTATCACATTGTACTTTAATTTGTAGACCCATTTGGAGTCGATCTTCTTTCATCCAAGGGGCAACTCCTCAAGTACCCACATTTCATTCTCCATAGATGAATTGTATTTTTGTTGTATTGTCTCAAGTCATTTCTCTATGTTTATAAAATTCAAAGGATTGTAAAAATTCTATGGCTCATTTTATGTGTTCTTCTCATGTGTTTTCCCATGTCTAGTTTTTTAAAGGTAGAACCAATCACCATACAACTATGATTTTTTCATAGCTTAAGCCCCAACTCCTCAATATCTAAATGATGTCATTATTTCCTTCAATGTCCAACTTCTTGCTTCATCCAAATCTTGCATTTAAAGTTCAAAAATCTTCTTGACGTTCCACTTGCTTTGTGCCTTGTGTATTTGTTTGTGACCTCTTGATGGTTCAAATGCGCAATTTCATTAGTAAATTAAAATTGATGAATCATTAAAATCGACAAACATGAAACTAACTTCCATTGTTGTTGACAATGGTGCATTTTCACTACTACCAACAATTGTTCCAAGAACACGTATGTTGAAATTCTAAATGTTGAAATTCTAAATGGTTCATTAGTCTTTAAGAACACATGTATTGTTGCTTCTGTGTCTTTGTTTGGATTTTGGCTTGACATTTCTTCTTCATTGAAAGTGATATCACGACTTTCATCAATCTTCTTCTTCTTATCATTCAGCCACAAACAATATGTTTTGTTGGTTAAATTATAGGCCATGAACACTCCCTTCACACTTTTGGAATTTAATTTCTTCCGAAGCTCTTTCAAGACATGAACATATGCATCACAACCAAAAACTTTCATATGGATCACAAGTGGTTTTTCTTTTGTCCATGTTTTGAATGATCTCTTGCCTTTTAGTGTGCATGTCTCAATGCGGTTTGTGTTGCCTCAACCCATAACCTCAAGTGCAATCCACTATCATAAATCATGTTCCAAACCATTTCAACAATGGTTTGGTTTTCCCTTTCGGCTACTCCAATTTGCTTTGAAGTAGATGTCATGGTTAGATTTTATGTTGCATCAACAATTACAAGATACACCCAAAACCCAAGTTCATTATAAATTCACCCACTCTATTTAACTTGTCTAGTTTATTTTCATGAATCCAACGTATTTATCAAAACAAGACAGTGCATCTAACTTCTTGGCTATATTACATAAGACTTCATATGATGAGTGATCATTTTTAAAATGATGTAGTAACTAACCCCTCATTTTGACTTTGTGTTAAAAGGACCACAAAGTTTGAGATGGACTATATCTACAATCTTAACTACTCGAATTTTCACATCCTTTTTTTGCAAATGAATTTCATTTTGCCTTCCCAAACACATAGCCTTCACAAAATGGTGGTTCCTTCTTGTTGGCTAACAACAAACCAATTACCATTCTTTCCGTTGTTTGTGTTGTTGGGTGAAAGCACAATCAATTAAACACAAAAAGTAGTTATCGTTCATGTAGTCATATTTTTGCACATGAATGCAAAAAAGTAGAGTCAAAATGTTTTCAATCATTATCAAACCATCATGCTGCTCAACAGTGGGTTTACAATTTGTTGTATACAAAGTTTGGGAAACTTCGTATAATAAAAATAGGTTAAAAGTATTTTTGAAACATACTACCCAAAATGTGTTCAAAAATACTTTTACATTAGAAAGTTTGATATATTATTACTTTCAAAGTAAAAGTTGAAAACACATAAATATATTTGAAAGCAACAATATCCAAGAAAGTAAAAAAAATCCAATATTTCTCCTACTTTCTATGAAACATGTGCCCAAAAAGTAGAGAAAAATCTATTTGCAATTGTGAAAAATCTATTTAAATGGACATTAAACATGCAATTTTTTAATATCATTGGCATAAAGTCAAAAAAACATGCCCATATTGATCATTGGAATAAATAATGTTTTAAAGTTTACTATATGAAGGTGTATTTTATGACTATTTTCCATTTATGCATACAAGTATCACGAAGTGTTTAATTGATTATGCTTTCACCCTATGTCATGTCTAGCAATTAACATGACACAACCTTTTGTGCCATATTTCAAAGCTCTTGATAGCAACTCCTTTTCTCTCCGCAAGAAATGATCCAATTGACAATCCAATCATCTCCTTCTTAACATCAACCAAATAAACCTTGTGTTGGGGTGGTTTGTGGGCTTATGTGTAAGTGCCACCAATTGTTAAACCTTCCATCACAATTATTCCCTTGTGCATTAATTAACATGCATTTATTGTATGGATGATGTTGCACTTGCCTTGATGGCTCATTTAATCAAGAAAATGCTCTTTCCCAACTTTGGAACATCCAAAACATTCTTCAACTTTGACATGTGCCATTTGTCATTGATCTTCACCAACATGTCAATGTTTCCCACTTCGACAATTTGGAATTAAAAATTTTCAACTCCATGGACCATTGTTTGATCCTTTTTGTGTCATGATAGCGTTTGAACTTGCATGTGCCATATTCTATCATGTGTTGAGTGGATCCCATATCTAAAATCCACACATTTCTATATTTGTGCTTAATTGATTTGATACCAACCATCATGGCTTGAATGTTTGACCATTCTTTTGCTTGACTTTCTTTTACTTCATTCTTCATTATATAATCTCCCCCCCTTAGGAATTTTTAACCCACTTTCTTTGGTGAAAAGTTGCAACATTAATATACCAAAATCCTTGCCTTAATCTAAAATGCTTCAAATTGTTTGGCAAGTTGTGCAAGACCTTGGTGGTCATGGTTAAATCATTGAAGTTGTTGTTATTCATGCCTTTAAGTTGTTTTATGATGATTTCCAATTGTTCAAGAAAATCAACTATGTCTTCTCCCTCCTCCTCCTTGCATTTGTAAAAAAATTCTTGAAGTTGGTGAATGGTTTGAGTCAGTTTCTTCTCATGTACCAATTTGAATTTATTCTAAAAACTATAAAATTTCACAACTGATGAGGCTTTTCAACAATCACCTGGCAACGGCTTGACAAGAGATTGGACAAGTGTTGGGTTGGGCTAATTTAGAATTGGGGTTCCAAAAAAGGAATGTTTAATAAAAAGACTCAAAAATCCAACTTTGGATTTTAATTTAGATGATAATAATCATAATGGGTTGGTGTATGCCAATTGATAATGATGTCTTGTTAAATTAATAAAAATATTTTAAAACAATTCAAGGACACTAGATGGAAATGTTTTTTGAGTCTTTTAAACTAACTATATGAATATTTTTATCTTTTTTTAAAAAAAAGTAATCAAAAGGAACATGCTTAAGATCATGTGATTGATTTTAGACTTTTTGTACAAAAAAATCATGTTTTCCTTGATACAAGTTCATTGGATAAACTTGATGAAAAAACAAATCATATCAAAATTTCAAAGGCTTGCAATTTTAAACCAAAAAGTTGCAAGGGAAAGAACTTTTTTTTAACCATTTGGCTAATTTTTTATATTCATTAGGCTTAGAATTTCTAGTTTGAGTAGTAGATCACATGCATTGGAAATAATCATGCAAAGAAACCAGTTTGGTTATTTATAGAAACTAATTTTGGCATTTTTTGTAATTCTACTTGTAAACTTAAATATCATTGCACAATTATGTATGCTTTTGAACAATCACCACTTCCACATGAATTATCTTATTTTGGACTACTCAAATTTTTTCATTCAATTTTTTTTTGTAAATAATATTTGTGAAAAATAACCCAAATGTTTTTTGGAATTATTATTTTTTCATCTAGAGCTCCAACTATGAATGAACTTGGTTATTTTTCTTGTCCTAGGTCACCCCTTTTCTACTTCTATTTTGACACAACATTAGTTCTCATTGGCTTTCATTATATTGTTTAATCCACAATTCCCATAGTTTTTTCACACAAAATATGGCATTCATCTTGTATTTCAACATGGTAAATCCTTTGCCATTGAATTGTTCAATGTTGTTAAGCTCTTTAGGATAAGATCAAAGATAATAGATCAAGGGTCAAAACATTTTGACAACCCTATCCATTTTTTCAATAATAATGTTCAATTAAAGAAATCTAAACACACATGGAACACCATGGGTGGGCCCATAACCTATTCATTATGCATAAGAACTTGTTACATAAGTTCACAACATAGATTATCATTGATAAAATGGAATGGTGCATGCATATATTCTACACATAGCAAGAACACTCAACCTCTCAAGAATATAGTAAATAGGAAACCCTAGGATTGAAGCATTACCCAAACAATTTGCAATGGCACACAGGGTGGAAGGACTTGAAAAGGAAAGAAAACTTAAGTCTCTTTCAACTCCTAATCACATTGACTTTCTTTTGAGGTCAATAGTTACTAAGATTACTACTAAAAAGGGTGATTATATTGCATATAAGCATATCCTATATCCAAAACAATTTAGATTGATGATAAAGTATGTATTGTCAAAGATTATGTTGCCCAGCAATCAAGACCCATCCTACATGATTGATTGAAAATGCTACTAGAAAAAGTGATAATCAAAAGATATAAACTTAGAATACACTTCATTATAAGCACATGAAGATATCACTAGAACATATCAATCTACAAGATTTTAGATATCTTCCAACATATTACATGCATGAATAACTTCAATTCAATGGTTATGTTGGGTTCAATATCTAAAACAAAATGAGATTTCTATAGTTGTAATCAAAACATAGAAAGACCAAACTAAATATTGGTAGAAGAAAAAAAACATGCCAATGCAAAAGGTTACCATGCCATGTTAAAAGCAACTTGAAATTGACAACATATAATGGGAAAATGTGAATGTTCATATGGGTATTCCATAAATGAATTATTTAAGAGCAAACATATCATTTAGGTGCGATCACAATACTAGGGCCCAAAAACCATGTCAAATCCCAATGAAATTTGTCAAATTCTATATATCTAATTATACATTACCATGTGAAAATCATGATAATCATGGAATTAAAGTTGTGTTAAATGATTATTGAGGAATTCAAAATAAAAATTCATTTGATTTAATTTTAATTTTTGGTTTCGGTAAAGGACTTTTGTACTTGGACAACAACTTCATTAGATAATGAAAAAAATTCAAAATACTAAACTAAGAATTCTCTCAATAAAGAAATTTGATCGAAAAAATTGAAAAAAAACTCAAAAGACATTGACAACGTAAAAATTGTGGAATTTGAAAAAAATAGAAATTCAAAATATATTCCAAAATCTCATAATGTCAAAAAGAAATTACCACATGTAAATGGGATGGCATACATTAAAAAAATTGTAGTTTATAATATAAAACCTTAAACCTCAAAGTAGCTAACATATTTTGGTATGATTTGAAATCATGATCACTTTTCAAAATAAAATTGCATATTTGCAAACTTTTGAGATTTCATATTCATTTAACAATGTTTAAAACACAACATGTGTTGTATTAAGGCAACTCTAGGCATATTTAGTAACAAGTTGCCCCAAAAAAATAAAAATCCTTTCTATGAAAAAATTGAAAGGATTCCAAAAGGACTTCTAGTCCTTGGATTAAATAATCAATTGGTTCCCTTGAGTGTGTTTAGACCCACTTATAGAATTGATCAAAGCTTTGTAACTTGTAAGATCAACTATGTAACCCCAAATATGATCCAACACAACATTTTTGCCATTATTTGCATATATGTATAACACTATGTACATAAACAATTGATAGAGTAGTCACATTATGCTAGGAGCCTTACACAAAGCCACCCAACAAACCTCACTACATTTAACAAAAAACTAGCCCAAAAATAGGATTGTCCTTTACAAGAACACAACAATTGAATGATGTTGATGGGATGATAGGGGGATGTTGGTGTACATCAAGGGATGACGAGAAACACTAGGGGAATTTTTGTTGTTTTCCCAACATCGTTCAGACATGACATTGCAATCCCCTAATGTTCTCCCATCATTCCCACTATTTTTTTTACTTTCTTAATGTTTCTTGCCACTCCCCAAACCTAGCATGTTGTTTCAATTGATGGACACATTTGATGAACTATTGTCCATAAAAGGTGCAAACATAGTAAAAGGAGTCACACTATGTGTGGATAATACTAAAAATTTTCATTTATTATTTTTGATAAATCACAAGGGGATCATAATAAATTGGATTTCTTTTTTAAAAAAAAAATTAGATTCCATTGCTTACAAAGTTTCAATGTTCAAAACAACTATGGACAATCTGATTTTTCAAACATTTTTTTTCATTCTCAAATGTATTCCATTCCATTTCAAAATTGGAAAGGATTTTAATATTGATGAATCAAAAAACAAAAGAACTTGAGTGCATTTGTTTCAAATGTGCTTTTGACCATGAGAAAATTTTGAGAATGTGTTTTTGACAAAAGGTATTTAGTTTTATGTTATTCAAAGCATGGATGCATAATATATATGTTATAGACAAAGATGTAGAGATGTAGCAAAAAGTAATTACATTTAGCATACAACTATAAACTAGGAATAAAAATGCAAATTTTAATTAAGGAGATAGACCAACACATGAATGCCATATGTCAAATGTAGTCTTTAAAAAGGACATTGACCTTGATGCCCTTAATCCTTTTAGTGTGTTTATAGCCATTTTTGTGCCTTAAAAAATCATTCTCATATATTTCCCTCATGACCCCTTTTAATGATTTTGCAATTTAAATTCGAAAGGTCTAACGTACATAATGCTGAAGGGGGAGAAAAAAAAAACACGATGCTTAATCAAATCCTAATACCAAATACCCAAACATTAACATCTTTTCGCACTTATGGCATGAATTGGTGAACTTTTTTGCTAAAAAGGGTATTTTCGCCTAAGAACTAATTATTTGTCAATGCAAAAGGAAGCATTGGTTTGATAGTTGGAGGAGGTTAAAACCTATGTGGATGATTGGATGGCCATGCATTATGGCAATAAACAATACCGTGAAGAATACGATTGGTGGCTAACAAAAAAATTGAAGATAATTCACATGTCATAATGAGTGTGGTGCATAGAAACCCTCCACCCATTACATGTCAAGTTGAAGAAAGTGAATTGCAAATTGATGAATATGCACAATTATGCCAAGATACACAATAGTGGATGAAAAAATCAACCCAATTATGGAATAGGAGAAATACAAATGAGTCACATGGACAAGTCTATAACTAACCCCAATTCCATACATTCTTGAAAATGGCACATTTGTTGTCATCATCCATCCTAATGCAAAGACTATGAACAAATAACCATGCTTACATGAAGGATTATTTGTAAAGGTTTACAAGTCTTTTGAAGGTGCCATTAATGTGCATTTCAATATACAATGTGTGCAAGGAGCTCAAAATGAATATGAAACCACCATGATACCACAAAACAATGAAATTGAGGCTTTAAGCATTGGGGTGCAATCACAATAAAAGGAACCAATTGTCACAAGGTTAAAGTCCTTACCAAGGATTATTGTGGACACATGAATTTCCACCAAAAAAAACATTGTTTTGCAACTACAAAATCATTGCAACCAATAATTATAATTATAATTCCATTAGTTGTATAAGTTTAGTTGCATGTAACCTATAGTCACAAATGTTGACCTCATTGTGATGTCAACACGACCATGGGATGAAACATATGGTCAATGAACATGTTTTCATCCACTAACCAACCATATATCCCTTGTGACTACTTTTAATTATTTTACAATTGCACTATAGACCAATTATTAGCTACCACATGGGAACATAACTAAATTTCCAAATTTTAAAAATTTTAAATAAAATTTTAATTTTGGTCGTTTGTTTTAAATGTAACCTAATGTCACACATGGCCCAATTGACTAATGTTATGTGGCATGATAATTAAATTTTGGCAAAAATGAATTTACAATATGAAATTAAATCTTCATCATCTATCATGGATGGTTTGAGATTGTGAGACATGGTGTAATAAAAATTTGTCATGTGGCATACTATCTAAATTTTGGTATAAATATATAAGTAAGTAGGTTAAGTAGCTTGCTATTTACTTACCTACCTACCTAAACAAATAGGTTATATAGGTAGATAACTAGGTAGGCTCAATAGGTAGTTGGTAAATATTTCTATTTATTTTAAGTTCAACCTTTATAATCAAGTCTCTTTGATTGGTTCATCCCAAATGACACTTTCTTTTAATTTTGGGTTCGAGTATAGTTGGGGTATCAAAAAGGGCTCTCTCTTTTATATTTAGTGGACCCCCCTCATTTGAACATGTTGTTGAAACTTAATAACACATTCATATTAAAAGTTTTTTCTTTTCATAAAAACATACATTATTAAGGTATTATTTTATGCGTAGAACTTCAAATCTTAACAAATTTAAATATTCCTAACAAGTCATGGAAAACTTTTCTAGGACTTTGTTTTAGAAAAAAAAGTTCAAGGACCCATAAGGAATGTCTAAATAAATCATTTTGCTTCAAGATTTTTACCACAAACACCTTAGTTGATAATGTATATAAAATGTTTAATCGTGACAAGAACCAAGTGCCCTATTGCAATGTACAAAATTTCAAAAAGTGAAAATTTTGGGAATTTGGGCCATTGATAGAACATGGCCCACATTGGATAAATTTTATTATTCTTACATTCATAAATGAAAGCAATATATATTTTAGATGCCCATATATAAAGTTTGGAACAAATTTAATTAATTTGACATGAGAAAAGAGAGAGAAATCTAAGATATGTCATAGGTTTTATGAAAAAAAAAAAGAATTTGGAGGTCCTAGGAGTGAATCCTTATGTTTCAAATGGGGTACCTTGACCGTACTTGGACCCTTTTGTCATGTTTTTTCAATGTTTCATGTACATTTCTTTATCAGTCCACAAAATTAAAATGGAAGACAAAAGATATGGGAAACACTTTTTTAATCGCAACCTAGTCACATATTGGTATGTGACTAAGTTGCAACTAAAAAAATATCCCATATTAATTGTGCTCCCTAACTTCAATGGTGTAAACTATATAACTAGGTGTGCATTAGAAACATTCTAATCCCAGATGTCATTTAGGATGAACACATAAAAAAGCCTTGACCTTAAAGGTAATTGAACCCAAATAAAATAAAATCCTACTTAGCTTAGGCCTAAGTTAAGTACTTATTTTACCTACTTACTTATCTATCTATCTATCTACATACTTAACCTACCCACGTACCTTACTTTCCTACTTTCCTAACCTATTGACCTAATTAATCTACCTAGTTAATTGGATATCTACCTTTTTAATTACCTATTTATAACTAATTTATATTTTTACCTACTTACATTGGTAGGTAGGTAGGTAAATAAGTAGCTTAAATATGTAAGTAAATAAATATACTCATAAGGTTGACAGGTAGATAGGTAGGTAAAAAGGTAGGTACATAAGTAAGTAGGTAATTAGATAGTTACCTATCTACTTACCTACCTATCTAGGTTTCTAATAAAATAAAAAAAACTTCTTGCTTATTTAACTACTTACTTACCTATTTACCTATTTACTTACCCACCTAAATGTAGATTACAACATGGTCGATACATGGTTTATGTTTGTCAAAAACCAAGTTGTAATTGTCTTGATTGGAACTTTGCAAAGTTCATGAACCATCATCACAAATTCTCACCTTGCAAGCATTTATATTAGATTTAAAACAAATGCTTAACTATAAAGGCCAAAATGTATATTATACACATTAGTTCACATTGTCTACTAAAGAAGTATTGAAGTTGTTGACCAATGATCCTTGTCCTACCCATGAATTGTTGAAATGATTTATGATGCTTGGGTGACATGAAATCTACTATGATGGTGTTAGTAGACATGGGTAAGTCTCATAGGAAGGTAAGTATGACACAAGTGTTAATGCAAGTTCTATGGATGATGAACCACATAGCTATGTACAAATGCGAAAAAAATGTCAAAAGCTTAAACTTTTGCATAAGAAGGTTTTATCTTACACCTATGTTTATGCAATTTATGTTTCAAATATTGTTCCTAATATTCAATGCTTCATATGATTAAACATTGGATCTAAAAAATGTTTTAAGTTGATGATTGCTTATTTCATGTTTATGAATTTTTGAAATAAGTCTAATAACTTTTTTTGTTTGTCAAGAACCAAGTTATATGGTGGGAGAAAACCTACATCAACAAGTCTTTGTTGTTGACACAAAATTGCAATTGTTTTATTTATTCACCCTCCCTCCATGTCACATGAGAAAAAAACTTGATTACTTGAAAGAAAATTCATTATTTTTGTTCCTACATTTTGATCACTTTTGATACATGTTTATTTTCTTAGGTTTATGTTTTATGTGTATTTTAGATTACTCATTAAGGTGGGTGGGTGATGGAAGGGCACCCATGAAAGAAACTACTAAAGCCTTTAAATCATGTGTAATAGTAAATTTTACTTTTATCTAAGTTATATAACATAATGTGTTAATGTTTGGCTTATATGTAGAGGTTTAAGGTCCTTTAATATGACATTAATAGAATGTGTTTAATGGACATGGAAAATTGGAACCAAAAAGTGTCATACATGTTATTTGTTGGAATGGGAACACTATATTGATGTTTAACATATTGTAGATAACACCCTATGTTTCCTATGTCATTGTCATCAAACCAACATCATGTTAAACAATAACTAATTACAAGATTGTTGGGGAAAGAACAATAATATAAAAAATCACATGTCATGTTGAAGCCACATTCTTATTCTCCAATTCAAGAAGTTCAATTGAAAATGTCACATTGTTAAATTGTGGAATTTGACAACCTAATTACTGTCAAGGAAAAAGGTTGTAAAATAAAAACATAAAAATAGAACTTGTCTTATGTTTACCTACCGTCATGTTACAACTATCGTTCTGCAATAATTATTGTCATGCAACAACCATGATCATGCACATATCATCATCGACAAACTTGAAAAAAGACCCTCAACTATCTACAAACCTTCAATAGTTGCTACCTACCATCTATAGTGCATGTAGACCCTTAGTAGTTGATGCCTACCATTTGCATTACTTGCAAACCCTTTGTGGTTGTTACCTACCGTTTACAACAATGTTACCTTCCTTACAAACCCCAAATCTCATGTCTACCTACTTGCTGTTGTTTTTTAATGGTAGATACTGTCATGTGGTAGAAGGTATTTTCTATTCTAAAGACAAAAAATAAAGATATAATATTCCTATTGATTTTATAAAAGAAACAATAAACTACTATATAAAACATAACAAAACATTATGTAATCTTAATGTGTACTACCTTCCCCCATTATTTAACATCTTCTAAGCAAAACAATATAATATACTTTCAACCATTTTCCATTGCAAGAATCAAAGGACAAGATACTTCCATACTTTCCACTTCTATCTCTATTGTCACATAGACACTTCTTCTTCAAGAGAACTCATTTAGCCACATCCAATCTAGAATCATACAAAGGAATGATTCACAATTTTCCTCCTTGAAAGATAAATAAGGAACCTAAGGAAGATATTCATCACACAAGGGTTGAATCATTATCTTCCTAGATTTCATTATCTTTTTAAATATCCTTATCTTAAACCCTTCCACACATCCTAGTTAAAAGAAATCCATCCATCCCTTATCCACTTGAACTAATTAACCTATATGGCTCAACCTTTTACTAAATAGAAGATGGTAAGTAGAAGATCAAAGTTGTCCTTGGAATGTCATGCTCTTTGATACACAAAAGTTCAAAACCAATGCAAATATAGAAAAGGTTTCACGAAGAAATGTTTGTTCCCTACCATGGGACTAAGTATCATCATGACAGGACATGGGGTTGCTGAGTGGTAATTCTCCTTCCTCATGTTTGGGAAATTCAATGTTTTCAAAACTAAGAATGTTTAGTGTTTTCATGTGGGAACACACAATGTTACCCAAAATGGGAACATGTGTTCCCATGAAGGGACATAGGTTTTCAAGTGGGAACTTACAATGCTTGTATGTTTACAATACTTTCCCAAGTAGTACAATGCCATGTATGTTTACAATACTTTGAGATAGGTTCTCAAGTGAATTTACAATACCTGTATGTTGGGAACATGCATCCCCTATGTGTTCATGGATGTTGTTTAGGTGCCATGTAAGCACCACATAGGCGCCATGTCATTGCCATACAAACATGGCTGTCATAAATGTGAGCCACACCATGTTCCTCCAACACATGTGCCCACCCCAAAAAGAATCCGTGCACATCAAAGTGTTCACGCCCCAACCTTGTACCCATAATGGGCTTCACCTTGAATAATTGCTTTTGCAACAAATACTTTATCAAATTTAGGTGGGCTTTTATCGTCTTTAAGATATTTCAAAAATTGGTTCTTAGAGCATTTCCATTGCAAGTAACAAATTTATTTTTATATTAATCTAATTTTGCAAAAAATATAATTCTTGCACAAACCTTTAGAAATACAGCTTTCAAATTGATATACTATTTCCTACTCTACACCTAGGCTAATAAATGTTTTTAGTGAATTTCAAGTAATGAATTCATTTGAATAATATCTAGCCATAATTGGCATATTTGCAAAGCAACATGGGTTTTACACTAGCATGCTATTCAAATTTAATATAAAAGTGCCTATAGGATATTACAATGGAAATGTTCCTCTAAATCATGGGTAAAACGTTGGGCAAAAAATTCTAATGTTGTACATAAAGCTTAAAAATTCACATGGCATTTTGAAGGAAAAAACACCCACTCATGATACTCACTAGCTACTAAATTTTTAAAAATAAAATGAAAATTCCATCATGACACTTTATGTTGGGTGATGCCCTTGGAGAAGGGCATTCCTCGGTGTCCCTTGGCTCCCTTGAGAGGGTGCTTACTTCAAGAACGCCCCAGTCCTCGACCATTACTTGACAAATAATAAGCTGCTATTAGAGTTATCCGTAAAGTCCCGCGATTAGGGGGTTGAGAACGGCGAAATTCAGCATAACAGGGCATCAAATGCGTAACTGGGAATGAAAATTTTTACTAACGAAAAAAACTGGGACCCAAACTAGTTTTTCCACCAATTTTGGTGGTAAACGGAGTTTCATCCTGTCTTTCCTTTTTCCTGAGCGCCTCCATACTGCTGCTATTTTCACTGCTCCTACTTGTACAACTACTATAAATACTCTCGAACCTTGTGTATTAAATGCTGAGTTTCATGATTTCATACTGAGATTTAATAAAATTTCCATACTTTGCAAGATACCACTGAAAGAGGGGACAGGGGGTGAAAGCAGGCCCAAAGACAGGGTGAAGACAGGGTGAAGACAGGGTGACTTTATGGACAACTCTATTGTCAAAAATAATTACCAAGACAAAATGATAAATATGAGTTTGGTTTAAAGATCCAAATTTGATACCAAGTGGAGTCCGCTAATTTTTCAAAATCCAATTATTCAATTCCCTTTTGTACGTATATATTTTTGAATAACCTACCCGGCCGGGTATTGGAAAACTCAAATGTCCGGCCAACACTGGTTTTGGTCCGCGACAAAGTACCTGAAGCTTTGACAAAAGATTTTTAGGGTTTGGTTCCTCCACGAAGCACCTGAAGCTTTGAGAAGGCGCACGATGTGCTGCTGTCCACAATTGGGTGATGGGTAAGGAAGAGGAGGAGGAGGAGGTGATGGGGGAGGCGTTGAGGCTGCTGCACAGTTGCACGCTGTTGCCACGCCTAGTTGTGTTTGATCTTGACTACACGCTATGGCCGTTTTGGTGGTCAGTTTTCTCGATGCTTAACACCGTGCTCATTTTTTGGGTTTCTTGTCACCCATTTCCAAGTTGTGATTTTTCTGTCTTTCTAAAGAAGAAGAAGAAGAAGCAGTCCAATTGAATTGAATTGGGTATTTTGAACGCCACAAATTTGAACTTCCAGGGAGGACATTTGAGTTTTTTCAGCAGTCTTCTGCTGGGCTGCGTAAAATTTGCCTTGTTTGTGGACAAAGTTTGTTGTTTTTTCTATGCTGTTTTTCGTTTGGAAAAACTCCTGTGAATTCGCTTTCTGTCAATCACGCAGTATGTATGTCCTCTCATTTCTGCTTTGACTCTGACAGAACATCATCCATTAGGTAGTATTTTCTTGTGCAAGATCACCTTTTCTGCAAGAAAAGGGTGGTTTTGTGGGGCTTTTATTCCTCTTTGGAATCATAATTTTTTCCGTATAATGGGTATGGTGAAAGACATCATGAAAAGCACAGAATTGTTTGATAATGATCATCAGCCTCCTTGCCATGTCTTTTTCTCTTGACAGTGGGACAGGGATCCATGGGAGGATCCCAATTCAGGCAGTTGACCATAAGGACATTATTATCCCATCAAGGATCAACACCTGTTTCACTGACAGCTCACAGTGGATATATTTCTCCATCATGATTCTAGTTTGCTCTCATGCTATTTGTTTAGTGCGATCTTTCATCCTTGTGTGTGTCACATATTGGTTTTGGCATTTGTGCAATGACATTTCGCGGCTTTGTGTTGCACAGTGAATGCCGAAGCAAGAAGGAGAATCCGTCTCTCTATCCAGAGGCAATGGGAATCTTGAATGCACTGAAGCAGAAGGGGGTGACAATGGCAGTGGCATCCAGGACACCCACACCAGATATTGCCAACTGTTTCCTTAACAAACTGGGCATTCCATCCTTCTTTGCAGACATGGTGAGCATGAAACTTGGGGTTGTTCTCAATCTCATGCCCTGTCTCTGCTGACCATGTTGGCTATTGTTGATTGTGGTTCAAGAAGAGATATTATGCATTGAGATCATGAGCATTGTAGGCTTGTCTGACAACCATGTTTGTGAACCAGCAAATATATCCCAGCTACACTCACAAAGTGGAGCATTTCCAAAAGATTCGGCAGAATACAGGCATCCCCTATAAATCTATGCTCTTCTTTGATGATGAGAGCCGCAATATACAGTCGGTGAGTCTACTTTTCCTCTTTTTGAGCCGCAATATACAGTAAATTGTGCTGCTGTTCACTGTACATGTTAACATGTCCTGTCATTTACTACCCAGGTACTCTCTTCTTCTTAATTTCCTTGGGTGGATGACAGCACTTTCTGTTGTTGAAGAGGCTGCTACTTGTGGAGATTTATCTCAGTTCCAGTCTATTGACTTGAGCAGGTATCACAATTGGGAGTAACAAGCATGTTGGTGGAGGATGGTGTAAACTTGAAGGCCTTAGAACAAGGCCTTCAGCGTTATGCAGAATCTGGAACAGCAGTTTAATTCTATCTGAGAAAGTAGCAATTGTTTTCATTTGTGTATGCAAAATTGCAACCTAGATGTAATTTGTCTCAAATACTATTCATCAAGACATTCAAATATCCCTAATTTCTAAAGCTGTGAGATAGCAAATGAGAAGAGAAATTGTTTGTTTATCCAGCAGTTCATGACAGATCCATGTAGTATTGCTAGCGTTACATGACCCCATTATTTAATAGATAAGGGACCTCTGAAGTGGGAATTCTTCTTTTTGTTGTTGCCTTCGCGAGGCAGAATATTAACTTCTGTTTCCTGGTACAATAAAAGTCAGTGAGGAAGCCCACTTTTCAATTTCACTGCCTCTTGGTGGTGTTGTTAAAACTGAGTGGAGCTTAAGAATTTGTTTGCCACTGCCATTGGTGTTTAACACAAAGAATGTCCTCTCTGCCTCATTACAACCCTTTCTCTGGAGTGCCTTACCTGCACATGGATGGTTGCCCTCAGAACAAAACCATGCTCCATATGCCTTTCATCATAAAAATGCTGTAACCAAAGAAACCCTGCATCTGTTTTGAGGAAGATTTGAAAATGAAGATGAAGAGAGTCAAAGCAGCACCTATTGGTCTTAAAATGGGACCTAATTTAGGGTTTGCATGAATTCTCCTTTCTGACTCTACCGCCTGAACACAAGACGAAACCCTAAACGCTGAAGACATTCATCAACCAGTATTCGTGCTTGATTATTGTTGGGAGACGAGCTTAGAGGAGTACTGATCTTCTTCTACTTCTTCTTCTGATGTGAGGATTGACCTAGCTTCTTCTGTGAGCGCGTTAATTCAATAATGGCTGAATTTTTATGAGCTTGGATGCCAACCAAGTATATCAAGGATGTTGGGTTTTAGCTTTGCCATTTGAACCATACCATGGATTTCTTCAAGAGAGGTTTGCCTTCAAGGATGGTTGCTTCTCATCATCATCAGCAGCACTTCATGGTGTCTGTCCTTCTTACCCTTCTTCTTCTTCTTCTTACACTGTTTTTGTTTTTAGGGTGGTTTCAGCAGTGATGCTTATTATGCACGAATTGCTTGAGAATTCAATCTCTCACCATCTCTGTTCTTTTTTTAATGTTTTCCTTTGTTCTTGTTTTTTTGCAGATGAGCAGTCTATATACCACACAGACACAAAGGAGTGGGATAAGAACGAGAACAAGAAGAAAGCTTAATGATAGTCAGCAACGTGTTGTCACTCAAAACTCTAGTTCTTCCCCTGTTTCTTGTTCTTGTTCTTGTTCTTCTTCAGTGCCAAGTGCAGGATTTGGTTGGTGTGGATTGTGCGGGGATGGAGGTGGCTGGATGAACTGTGGGAGGTGCATGGGAGAGGGAGGTTTCTCTACCCGTTCAGGACTTGCAGGCATCAAAGGCAAAGTAGGATGGGCTCGTTGCAAACTGTGTTATGGCCATAAATTTCTTCCTTGTCTACTCTGTGGGATTTCCAAATCCAAGGACTGGAAAGATTGCAAGGCACCACTACCACCATGCTCTGAAAACAAAAATTTACAGTAATTTGTGAATGCAGCAGTAAGTACAGCAGCAGCATTGTAAGACAATGTATCTGTTCCTTTATTTTCTCTTCTCCAACTCCATGCATCTAGCTAGACAAAGACTTCACACGAGCATGTACAACAGAAGGAAATTCATCTTCTGGAAACTTGGCTGATTATTGATGGGAGAGAAACACCAACAACCTCCATTCTAGCAGTGCCTTGTGATTTCTGGCAAAGATTCTGGGGGTTCTCGATAGTGGGATACAGAACCTGAGCAGTGCGATTATCTCACCTTTTTCCCCTTTCTTTCACAGATTTGCGCAGCTAGTGTACTCAACAGACACCAGATTGTTGCATTGTTCAATCTGGCATCTTGATGTCAACTAAGCAGGTGTGTTGTGTGAAGTCATACCCCCTGCTTTTCATGTGACTAGATTCACCGTTTGCACAGCCAGAGATCAGAGCAAAAGTTTGATTGGGCAGTTAGGTGTCTTCCTTCAGAGGGCTGCTGCACATAGCTTGGCCTGCTGGTTCATCACTAAGTGAAAGGAAGTGAGATTCATCAGGAAAAAGCTTTGCACAAAACTTTGGACGGGGTCAACAGCAGAGGTACCCATGGCATATTACCACTGTTGCGATCAAATAATGCTCGTTCCTAATGTACTAATCCTTTCCACATGCCCACATGTTCAAATGTAGCTGTGATGAAAGCTAAAAACCCACCAGCCTCACACATCTAACAAATCACTTTGTTTGATGCAAATTTCCACCACCATCCTTGCATTTCCTCTTTGAATACAGAATGATATCATCACCCAACATGAAGACCTCCAACACAGACTGCACTTTTGTAGAACTGCAAACAGTAATAGAACAAACCTGACCATACCTCTCCACTGCTTCCAACTCTGTTTCTTATGGCGGCTGCATGCAGCCATTCAAACATAGCTCTGTTCCATGTGCAGACTGGGGAAGGAAACTGAATCTAGTGTAGGAGACCCAGATATCAACCATGTGAGAGGTCCAAAATTTGGTCTTGACATTAAAGGAAGAGGACCATATCCAAGGAATGCTGCATCTCCTCAGTCACAGAAGGGCAACTTCTCTGTTGAATATCCAACTAAAACTTCCAGTCTTTGGACCTTTCTTCACCTTGGCCTGTGCATGCTCCTCAAGCCTCCGAATGCGAGGAGGCAGTGAACCCAGGTACTCTTGTGCATTCTGAGCCTCACCTGAAATCCCTTGAATGCTGGCTACATTCCATTTGTCTACCAAATGCTCCATAATGTCAGCATAGTCCCGAGCAGTGTAAACCCCAGTCCTCTGAGCAACAAGTGAGAAGTCATCAAAGAGGTGCTCATTCTGTCCATCGTACATCAAGTGAGCAGGCATTGAAATCTTCTTCCTCATCATATCTGCAAATGCCAGCATGGCACCATCAGGGTCAAGCTCAAAAAGTTTCTCCACTATCTTGGTGTATGCATTCTCATGTCGCCTCTCATCCGCTGCAATCAATCCACAGACTGTGGCCAACTTGCCATCACCAAAATGCTTGGCATGTCGTGCAGTGTTGCCATGGGAAATGAATGTTGCCCGTTCCTGAAATGAAGTGTAAACAAAACCTAGGTAGGGGTTGTTCTCTGTTTCAGGGTCCTGCAAACATAGGGAGAAAAACCTTATTGCAAACACATGGATAAGGCTCATTACCTTTAAACTGCACCACAGAAAACTAGAAAAAGCAGAACTCGAACTTACGGATGATAATGCAGTCATCATGTTGTCACTGCATACGCAGTTGTCCAGTGACAACATGACATTGCAGAGTGGAGTGAAGTGGAAAATGAGATCAAGAGTAGCAGATGACGGCCACTATGAGTGCAACACATGCAGCTAAGTCACAACTCTGCACAGATTTATAAGTAACTTACCATACCAGATCCAATCAGGTATTGAATAGTCTTCTCAATCTGCCTCATGTCCACCCGTCCTGTCAGATACAGATACTTGTTCAACAGATCACCATGCCGGTTCTCCTCAGCTGTCCAGGTGCGAGTCCAAATGCCCCAGGGAGACGGACTGGCACCAGACTCATCCCTGGTCCCATCCAAGGTGTTGAGCATGGTTTGATAGGTGGGAAGGGCCTCTTCTGTGATCATGTCTCCTACCAAACAGACAAGGAGGTCATCTGGGAGGCATGCAGCTCTTGCCCGTAGATCCTTCACCTCATCAAAGAAACCTTCACAGGATGGTTCCGGGAGATGGTCCTGAGGCTGCCAACATTTGTCAACGGGCTTCAAATAAGGTAGCAGGGTGCTTTCCGCCCAACCTTCCAGTGACTTGAACAATTCCACTTTCTCAGGTGCTAGGGAGTGCGCGACCTTGGGACGCTGAATCTCCTGTGGTGGACTGTTAAACTCGGCTCTTCTGCGAAGAAATCAACAACATAACGTCAATCTGATGCACGATCATGCGGCATTCTCCTTCTTGATTCACATGCATACGATGAAAGAAAAAACCGAATTAAAAGATCCTACATTAGCCATCAGATCAACAAGCGCACCCCCCCCTCTCTGTAATCCTCATCACAAAGCATGCACTGCAAACTCACTGGCTTGCTTGCAGACTAGTGCAATCATCGATGGACCGACCCCACCATGATTTGGTCAATTGATAAGCGCCAGTGAACCTCTTGTGTCGCAGTTGAGGTTGTGATACATCAGGGTCTCATTACGACACAACCAGCGCATGAGTTGTAACAACACCTGTCTCTAAAGCAAATGAGAGCATTACAAAACCCGAAGAAACAATCCAACACAGTGATCCATCCGTCCAGATCGTCCTCCTCACCTGAATTTCTGCGGAATGGTAACAGTCATCGCAACAATCCGCACGCTTCCTCCTCCTCCTCTACCACCAGCAGGTTGAGCAACGCCGTAGCTAACTGAGCTCCCGGTAGTAGGCATCGACAATTTGGTTTCCAACATGGCATTGCTGCTGCTACTCCCGCCGCCCCCCCCACCCCCTCTACAAGACGACGCCGCATTATTATTTTTATTATTATTATTGCTCAAAGTGCACTGCGACACCGCCGCTGCAATTCTTGTGGTGATAAACGAATTACCAACCCCCGTGACCACCACCGCCATCATCTCTGCACTTGTTCGCAACCTTCTCGACCACAAAGCAAAGACCACAACAGCCTAGAAAATGTACGTCCGTGACAAGCGCGATGGAAGAGGGAGGAGGTGAAGAGGAGGAGAGACACACAACTGCGGAAGTTCAAATGGCGACAGGCCAAGTGCAAGTACTGCGCAAACAATCGCCTGCGTCCGTTCCTTCGTTCGTTCTCGCCGTTACTTACTATGCGCTCGCTCGCCGCTAAAGGACCCGACCTCGTGGGTTCCGCCGACTGGTCCCGGCTGACTCGCTGGGCGTGATTTTTCATACAGGTAACCAGGGCGGGGTTGGGGGGTTTTTTTTTTCGGGCACGCGGAATGGGGGCCCGTAACTCCCTTTTTTTTTTCGGGCTGGCTGTATTACATAGCCAAAAATAAAGAGAAATTAAAAATAAAAAGTGCTAAAATTCAGTGCTTTTTGGAGATTTTCAACAGGGCTGGGAATTTTTTTATCTAACTTTAAGAAAAATTCTCAGATTTTTATACATGGTTCAAGTAGTTTAGCCAAAAATATAGAAGGACTATTTTAAGGAATAACTTTCATATTTATCTTGTAGCCAAATTTGACTAAAGCTTCATGGGCTTGAGTTTTCATATAACAAAAGGGGGTTTTGGGGGGGTTTAGGGTCAAGTCAGCAATGCAAATGCAAAAAGGATCTGAACTAAGAGTCATGCCACACAATTTAAGTTAGGTACTAGTGGGTGCATGTGGCTGTTGGCTCATGCATTTTAAACCTCCAGTAAAGCCACCCATCCCAATATTATTTCCATCATGGTGGACTTAACTTCAGAGTTCTTTGTGAAAATAATTTTTTAAAAAGGAAATTCATTTAATTTTTAGAGATGGAATCACTTTAAATTCAATAACTTTTTCTCTATTGGTCTGAAAATTGTGAAATGAGAAATGTGCACACCATCTCTTGTAGAGGTTTACCATGGTACCAAAAGTGGAGTGAGGGCCCCGGGATGGTTTGGGAGGTTTATGACATGGTCATGTCCAAAAAAAAAAAACACCTACCATAACATGTGGATGACATTGATATGTTACTTTATCCTAGGGTCAGTTTCGCTATTAAATAATCCTTAAAATAGTGAAACAAATTTTCATGAAAATATGAAGCTATGGTGTTGAAAACCATCATAATTATCAAAGGATGCAATCTGAATAATTTCACTATATCAATAGCATAGTCGATTGTGAAAAAATAATAATTTTCAAATTTTAAAAACAAATAATTTTTTTGAATTTAAAAAAAAAAACCTTTTCAATGTGGATATTGACCCTTGAACCTAGGCTATGGTATTAGTTGTGTGGGGTTTGTTGGCAATAGGGTCATTCCTTAACTCTTTGGATTGAATGGATCTCTCTTGTGAACTGGTCATTTATTTGATTATTGAACCCAAGTCCATGCAAAAAGAAGAAACCACAAACCAGGGCGGCCACAAGGGGAACATGAACAAATCAAGTTCTCAAACCCCCCCCTCTAATTGTAAGGAACATATCAAATAAGGAGAGGGGAATACCACATGAAAGAACATTTAGCCTAGAAGAACCATTATCTTTTCGAACAACACACTTCGAAATAGAGGTTGCTTGTGTCCATTGCAATGCCATTGACACCCTCTACCTATAAAATGAATCCAAAACTGAAAAAAGAAGGCTTCCAAAGCCCTTTGTCCTCCATGCTATGTTGGCACATCAATGAAGGAAATTGTTGATGTAAACACCTAAGGACTTCTATGGCTAGAAGGAGAAACTAGTCTGTTAGATATCAATAAAGATAAAGGCCATCCTTAGTTTGAATTGCAATTATGACAACAACTCCACAAGATAGAACTACCAACAAAACCAAATTTGTTCAAATGGAATCAACAATGATGATGTCAACCAATGTTTGAACACCATCCAATGAAATCACAATGTTGACTTGTCGACATGTAAATTAAAAAATAGGTGGCGAAAAAACATGGGTTTGTTCCATAAAACGTGAAGTCTTGCGTCCCTTGTGATAGACGCAAAAGCATCTTACACAACATCATGAAAAGCCATCCTTTCCCCATCACAAGAAGAAAAACATGTATTTTCGACTACTTTTTGCGACTAAATTTTAGTCATAAGAGACATTTTGCAACTAAAATCCTTTTAGTCGCCTAAGACAAGTTGCATGTGATAAATTAGTTGCAAATGACAAAAGGTATTATATGGAAAGAAAAAGTCAACAAATACATTTCATCCTTTGACTCCAATGTATACGTATTGTCATATGCGACTAAAATGCAATTATTTTGGTCACAATTGAAAACAAATCATGTGCTACCACGTGTTTTAATATATGATTATTATTATTATTTTGAAATAATCTAAGACGTTCAATTCAAATACTTGGATGATCTTATATTATGACACGTGGCCCAATGTAAATATGTCACGTGGCCCAATGTAAAAAATTTAATTTAATAAAATATTAATATTATGTTGGTAGGTACCTAGGTAGGTACATAAATAGGTGCGTACAATCCTTACCTACCTACCTAAGTAAAAAGTAAGTAGGTAGATTCTACCTTCCTAGGCTAAATACTTACTTATATAAATAGGTATTTAGGTAGGTAGGTACATAGGTCGACCTAAATGGGTAGGTCAAACTAGGTACCTATTTAGCTAGATAGATAAATAGGTTGGGGAAATAAGTATTTTAGAATTGCATTATTTGTTTTTTTGTTTTGGGTTGAGCTTTTTCAATAGCTCATCCCATGTGGGCAAATTTTTTAATCTAAAATACGACGAGCACACCTCCCTTGTTTATATATTATTTAAAATAGAAATGATGAACAAACAATATGGGATAAGTTTTGAAGTTACAACTTCCTTACAAACTAAGTTGTAATTTCAAAACTTTCTTCATATCTTACTTTCTTAGTTTTTATATTTTTAAACAATTCAAGTACTAGATAATTAAATAATCATTTAATTAATAATGAGAAAATTTACATATATTTAAATTATAAACTATACACTACAAACATTCAGTATTCATTATCAATTACTTAAATAAGTAATAACTTCTTAATATTTAACAAACTAGCTATCTAATTATTCACAAGTTATTAATACATAACTCATAAATAATAAAATATTTAAGAATATTTTATTATTTTTTACAATCTGATCGAATTATATATAATATAATTAATGTGAAACTAATTTATTGACTATAATTTTAAATTAATATTTTTAATAATTATTTTTAAATTGAAAATAATGAATTAAAAACTATTATAAAAAAGTAAATTCTTACACAAATTTTTTTAAAATTATTATTCGACTAATTACATTATTTACTATATAATAACATTTATTGTTGTAAAAATTATTATAGGTCAAGTAATTTTTTTCTCTTGGTAATTATTAACTATAAATACAATAATTTGTCAAACATAACATTAATTTTCATAATTATTATAAAATTATTATAAAATATTTATCATAGATGATTAATCATAGATTTTTTTAAGATAATATTATTATATAATAATTCATGAAATTAAAATCAATAAAATAATTATTTTAACTACACTATAATTTTTCCAATTTCTAATTCAGGTTTGAAGTTATAAATTAAAGATTGTGAATAATTATGTTCAATTAGAAAATAATTATGCACATACTAATTAATTCTTATCTGAAGTAATTACAATGATTTTAAAGTAATGTCACATTATTTTAATTAATTCATTTCTTCTAATATAAGAAAATAAATTAAAGAATATACAAATCTATGTTATAACAATAATCATTTAGTGTCACTAAGATTTAATAAACATAATCATTTATAATTATTTATAAAATTGATTTATTATGGATAACACTAGTAAAAAAAACCCTTGAAACTCATTCAATAATTTTTTGAATTAAAATATAAATTTAAGATTCTAAAATAGTAATTCAGAATTCAAATATCAAATTTTAGATCAAATAAGTTTTTTGAAATTAAATAACAAATTTCAGAATTGAAATCTTAATTTTCAGATTCAAATAATAATATTTAAAAATAAAATATCCATTTTAAGACTCAATTAATAATTTTCTGAATTGAAATATTAATTTTGAGAATCCAAAATAATAATTTGGAATTCAAATTTCAACTTTCAAGTTAAGTAATTTCTTAAAATTTAAATTTTAAACTTCAGAATTCAAATATCAATTTTCAAGTTCAATTAAAAATATTTAAAATCAAGTTGCTGATTTTTAGACTCAATACATTTTTCAAAATTGAAATAATAATTTTTAAATTCGAAAATAATAATTTAGAATTCAAATATTAGTTTCTAGATCAAATAAGTTTTTTGAATTTCAATAAGAGTTTTCAGATTTGAAATGTTAATTTTCATATTCAAATAACAATATTTAAAATTGAAATGTCCATTTTAGACTCAATTACTAATTTTCAAACTTGAAGTATTAATTTTGAGAATCCAAAATAATAATTTAAAATTTAAAATTCAGGTTCAAATCAAATGATTATTTAAAATTTAAATGAAAAATTTTCAGAGCTGAAATATAAATTTTCATGTTCACATAAAAATATTCAAAATTAAAATGTCCATTTTTATGATCAATTAATGATTTTTGAATTGAAATACTAATTTTTGGATTCAAAAATATTAATTTAGAATTCAAAATCAATTTTTAGATCAAATAAGTCTTTTTGAACTGAAATTGAAAATATCATATTCAAATAAATTTTTTCAAATTCAAATATATTTTTCAGAAAATTAAAAGAACAGTTTTCATAATTAAAATATCAATTTTCAAATTTGAATAAAAAAATTCAAAGTTCAAATCTTAATTTTGAGATTCATTATATGAACAATATACATATGTGTGCATATTATATATATATATATATATATAATTTAATACATACATTAAAATACACCCCTATGTCATTGTAGAATACCTTTAGAATATAACTAATTTGGTAACTATTGCAACTAATGGGACATATCAACCTATAAATGGATGAAAATAAATGTAAAATTGATGCAACCAATAGGATGAAATTTCTAATAGTTGCAACATAGTTGTGAAAATGATCAAAACAGTTGAAAGTTGGTCTTGTAATTGCAAATAGTCCCAAATTTAGTTGCAAACGACTACAAGTTGCATGTAATTATAAATGGAATCGTTACATTTTGGCTGATTTCTACTAGTGCATCATGGGTGCAATGAAAAAAGTGGATCCCCATAGGGTCAAAACATTGACCACAATGTAATGTGATAAGCCATGGGCTAAAGGTGGGAGAGGCCCAACCAAATGTGCAATGTAGTGGAAAAAACCTATGAAGTCAATTGAAAAAAATGATCATTAAACGAACAAACAACCACACGCTTGTACCTTGCCCCATAGAAGATTTTAAACGTAAGCGATATGAATAAGAAGGAAAGTCAAAGATGACGTTAGAAAAAAAAATGGTCATAATTTCTTTGAAATATTTTTCTAAAGTCAATTTACTCTTTATTTACCAATTGCTCAAAAGGGGGGACACACAATTGCCATTAGGTGAATAAGCTATCATGCCAACCTTAGTGGGTTTGGAAGGATAATGAACTTGATGTGTTTGCTCCTATCACCTCCAATAAAAATGAGTGAAAATCCAACAAAAACCTAAAGGTAATGACAAGGGCAATAGTAATTCAATTCCTTAAATAGGTTTGTGGAGCAATGCACTTTGCAGAAATGAAACTTAACCTTCCACTAGAAATGTGGAGACAAACTTGTTGTCCAAACTAGGGGAGCCTGAGGGCATTTGAAAAAACCTCAGCCCAAAAACCTCTAAAAAAATTCGTAGTAAAACAAAATCAAAAGTAACAAGTTGGCCCTAAAAACCTAAAAGAGGGGGGAAGTTGCAAAACAAATAGGAAAGTCTTTGAGTGAAACACTAAGAAAGGATCCCAAGTGTTACTTGAACATCCCTAACCTAAAAAACACATTAACATGACAAACATTGTCATCCAAAACCTTTTGTAAAAAGGACATGAAAAGAAAGAATCAGAACTAAATGGGATGCCCATGATCTTAATGCCATTGATAAAGCAACAAAGATCATATGGGAAGGTGAACCCATGAAGCAAACCAAAAAGGGCCCAAGCCAAACATTTGTGAAGTTGAAATACCAATCCCACAAAAACCAATTGGGAGACAAAATGATCAAAAGTAAGGGGAACAACATGGGCATGGCCAAGAATATGGGTGTCATGAGCCAAGAAAGGGAAAAGACAGAAGGGAAATTCAAAGAAAAACACAAAACACGAAAATGAGCAAGTGCAAAAAAAGGCCCTACAAGGGGGGTCAACCTAACATGTGCCCACAAATGAAGAAATGATAGACAAATTTTTTGAAAAGGAGTGATGATTGAAAAATAAAAGGAGTTAAAAGGCATAAAATGAATGAAAAAAAAGAAAAAGTTACAACAATTCACCTCCTGTTACTCAAAGCTCTTAAAAGATGGCCATATGCGACATGGTGTTGAAAAGGTTTGATACATCCACCTGAAACACCATCCAAAGTGGTTTGAATACCATGGACCACTACCTCACAACCACCCCTAACTGCCACACCAAATTGATGCGCCAACAATTGAAAAAAAAACATGTCATGAAACTATAGAGATAAAGCCATGTTAACCAATTGATAAAACGCTTCACCACGGTAATTGGCTAGATACCACTTAAAGGCTTGCCCAATACCAAAATCCTAACAACACCAAGAATGTGAACCACAAACTATGGGATATGGCTAATGGCAACTTGGGAATTCAGCTAATGAAGTTGAATGAAACCACTTGTTGAATCCTTGTAATCGAAAAATCTCGAAAATGTTTGAAAACTATGCTTGATGGACTACATATTAACAAATGGGACATGCACAAGAAAACTAACCTAAAAGAATCCATAGAAAGCTCCACATTTATGTTTGGATGAAAATCCATCAAAAAGTTTGAATAAGGGAAATTTAAATTTGAAGGATGTAAGGCTTGTAATGCATAAATTGTTTTTGATGACATTGGACCCAAGGCAAGAAGGGCAAAAGCCCTCGCCGGACATATAAATTCCCTAACATGCCCAAAGGTTAAGTTCCATTCTAACCAGCATGGAAGGGGCACAACAAGAGTAGAAATTAGAAAAGGTAAAGTTGTCAACATAGCCTAGTTCGAAAATAAAATCACCACAAAACATGTGTTCAAAAACTTTGCCAGAAATTCCTCCCAATCCTTGGACAAAAACCAATGAAGGTGCACCCTAATCTCCTTACGCCTAGTTGTTCCACCATGAAAGGGAAGCACAAGACACTAGTTGTTTTGTAAGTTAACAATAAGGAACAATAAAATTAAGTGTTAAGCAACCACATCAAACGGGTTTCGAACAAGCTGGTCTAAAAGAAGGTGAAAAACAACATGTACCTCTTGATGCAAAACAAAAAGAATGAGCACATATAATCAAGGTCAAAAAGACCAAAATGGAAAGCACTAAGGGGATCCAATTTGCCAAAATCTAAACCCAAGCTACCATGAGGGGAGCAGGGGTTAGAGGGTTGACTAAAGAGCTAGGGGCACTATCATAATGTAAAGTTTGAAAAACATACAATGCCTATGGTGATGAGCCATGTCATGTTGCGAAAACAAAGTGTCTTAGCCAAAACAAGGGACTTTGTAGTACACCCAAGTATTCCTACCCTAAAAGACGAAAAATGGACACATCAACCATGCGCCCAAAAAATTATGTTCAACTAGAAACGGGTGGGGGGCCCAAGAACTAAAGGAGGTAGGGCCTCCATTAGGAAACCCACCTAATTCGGGTTAATCCACAAGCCCACAAAAAAAAAGTAACCTAAAACCACCTAAAGGCAACTCCACCTTAAAAAAATTATAATAAATATAAAAATAAATAAAAATAAATTTGACCAGTGATAAATGAAAAATGGGAGTAAAATTTGACATCTAAATTCTTTTTTTTTTTTCCCTATTGGAAGAAGACAAAAGCTAGATACTTAAGATAGCGACCTTGTGAAGATTCTTCGAACACATAAGAATTAAAATGAATAGAAGAAAAGAAGATTGATTTTTTGCTAACATTCGTTGTATCTCTTTCAATAATGTTACTATGACAATATGAAAGCCACATTCAATCCCAATACAGTTCTACATTTTATCCCTTTCTTTATTTTCTTTTTCACGCTCTCCATTGTGCACTTCACATCTTGTGCATAACAAGTGATCCCATTCATTCTAATTGTAATCTTGAACATTTCTTCCAAGCCGAAACAAATTGTCATGTCATAGCTATAGTAATAAATAAAACTATAAATAACAAAATAATTAACCTAAGTTAGTTAATACTTCCAATAATAATTTTATTATATTTTAGTATCTATGTATTTCTTTTTTAAAATTACTAAATAAATCTATTAAATTCTTATTATATCATTAAATTATTTTCAAAGGATTGATGTATTTATCAAAAAAAAAATTTAATTTTAATAAATCGTAATAACTCTAACAAGTGACATAATAATATACATAATAATAATCAAATAGCTAACCTACGCTAGCTACAAATTACATTATTATTATTATTATTATAAGTAATCAATTGTGGAGTATTACTAAATTATAATAATTACTGAAATATATATATATATATATATATATATATATATATTAATCTCAATTTTTTAATTAATTAGAATATTATTATAAAAATGCAGAAAATATTTTCAAAGTAAAAATATACTTATTAAAAATAAATATATTTATTTTAATAATTCATAAATAACTATAATGAATGAAGTAATAATATGAATAATAAAAATAAAATAATTACCCTTGGCTACCAACTAGTTAATGTTATTTTTATTACTAAATATTTATATTGATATTTATTATTAACTATAAAAATGATAAAGGGAATAATTATAATAAAATAGTTAGATTAGGCTAGATTTAAAATGTATTATTAGATTTTTAAAAGTTAAAAATTAAAATTATTAATTATTAATTACTAATTATTTCAGTTATTATTATTTTTTTGGTTATTTAGTTATTAATAATTAACTAATTATTTCAATATTAATGATTAGTTAATTTTTATTTACTTATTTATCATATTTACTTATTTATTTATTTATATGTACTTTATTCATTAATTTATTAGTTGACTACTTAGCTAATTAATTAGTTAGTTAGTTAGTCATTTACCTACTTAATTATATATGTTTCAAGATGATAATGAAAACCAAAACATATGGGATAAATGTTTTTGGTCATAAAAATAGTTTGTTACTAAAAATGTATATTTGTAAACTAATTGTAGTTATAAAGTTTATCCCATATGTTTTGGCTTTCATTCTCATTTTGAAAAGTATATAAACAAGGTGTTTTGCTTTACATTTTCATATTTAAAAACATGGACATATGGGATGAACAAATAAAAAAGGCGTAACCCAAAATAAAATATAAATATTCAAATACTTACACCTAACTACTTACCTCCCTAACTTACCTACCTACCTACCTACCTAAATAGGTATTTAGCCTAGGTAGGTAAGTAGGTCCTATTTAGACATGTGTTTAGCCTAAATGGGTGGGTGAGTGGGTACTTAGTTTAACCTACATACTTAAATGTTGATTTAAATTTATTTTGGAAAAATTCAATTAATATTCCACATGTCACAATCTAAAACCATCCAAACATAAAAATTAAACGTTTGGAATTATTTCAAAATTATAATAAAAATATTTTTAATCATAAAGTTTAGACACATGGCAACACATAACTTGTTCCCATTGTTCACAAAAATAGTCACATCCTAGTTATAAGCGACAATACATATATGACTAGTTAAAGGATGAAGGTGTATTTCATTGATTTTTTCTTCATCCAAAATTCTTTGTCGTTTGAAACTATTATCAATGCGACTTGTCCACGATGATTATTAAGATTTTAGTTACTAATGGCGCCTACGACTAAAAATGAATTGCAAGGACCAATTGCAAAATGACCCTTTTCTATTAATGTATGGCTTTTGGGTTTTGCTTCAAAACAACGCCAATTCTTGTGGTATCATGCTAAAAGTTCATGAAATAACAGTTCACAATACACTACAATAGAAAGTTGGTTTTTTATAATACCCTATCACCATTCCTAGTTTGGTTTTTGTCAATATGGTCATTGTTCCTCCAAGACTGAATAAACTCAAAGTCTATCCTTTATGTTTGGTCAGAAAGACTATAATTTGTGCACACTCAAGATTTGTTGAAGTCGAGTGCATTTGATTTCTTCAATTTTGAGTGCAATGTGCTCACAAGTGTTTTGTCTTTCACCATTTGAATCCACAAGGATGTTGTAACATCTAAGTGTTTGTTTCAAAATATATGTCAATGGTTGATGTATTACTATGGAATGGGCTAGTTCCACCCTAGAATGTAGGAACACCAATAGGATGAACTATTGTTAATGATCAATTCTATAAGGGCCTATTTCAGAATGTGAATGGTTTTCCCCACCATCAATTCACATGTCAAGTTTTTTTTTCCACTATGGAATCACATTACACCTCAAAATGATTGCACCAAAACTAACAAATGGTTGCTTGTGACAGCTAAGAAAATGTTTGAATAGGACATTCCAAATGGTTACATATTATGGAACATGTTATTGCACAAGGAAACATGTCAAATGAAGTAGGATGAAATGATGTTCCATCTAGTGGTATTAAATTGTACCATGGCTTATTTGAAAGTGTCCATGACCTTTGATTCCCAAAATGAGTGAAATTGATAGAACCAAAAATGGAACCAGCAAATGAGCCACTTATTACATCGAAGAAATTTTTTTCAAAAATACATGAATACCATTTATTGTTTAGGGCTTGCAACTAACATCACCCTAAAGCAATAGTGTCACAAATCATAATACCACAATTTCTAACATTGCAAGTTATCATCAACTTGATAAACATTATTTCAACATGTTCACACATGACATTAATTAATAACTAACATTGACTTATCTTTTTGGAGTTTGCAATCTGGTTCACATTTTTAAAGGATTTTTCCCCCTACCTTTTGGAAAGACATAAACATAATTAAAAATAGACAAAGACACATGCTAAACATTGAAATAGGGCAAAATGATAACACTTGTGGAGTGCATGAAAAAAATGAGTTATATAGGAAGTCAAGTAGGTGTTTAGGGTCTAGGAACCCAAGAAGGGTAGGGCAATGTTCATAATTTTGTTAATGTAGTTCACATGTAAGTCTATCCAAACCCTAATTGTAGAACTATTAACAAGACAAATCAAATCATGGCTAAACAAATAAATGTGAACAATCGACTGACATTGATAGACAATCCATTACAACTTTCAACATAATAGTTGCATGTGCACCTCCATTTAACAACCTTCCAAGAACCACATGGCACCATCCCCACCATTCAAAAAAGTCATTAAACCTTAACCCTAATCATCCCAAGCAACAGTACATGTGGTTAGATGGTTGCTCTTCACAATTCAAAAGCAAAATTCCATGGTTTTTTTATTAACCACTACCCATTTCTAACTAGGGGGTGTACATTATTGTGGAGTTTCTTTGGGACAGGTCATGGTAAAAGGCTTCATGATGGTGCTAAAATAGTTCTAAAAATATTTATTAAGCAAGCTCAATTGGATGCAAGTGGCCCCAAATTGTAAAATGTAGAAGATGTGGTTGAACTTCAGGGCTAGCAGTTGAGTTTGCAACTTGAGACTTCATACATAAGACATATGAGCCAAGTAACATGTGTGTTTTGGCATGTGAAGATTTCAAAGGTTAATTGACAAACCATTTACACATGTGACAACATTAAGGGATGTTGCAAAATACATTCAGTTAAATCTTTTAGTGGCAGTGATGTCAACAAGTTGCTTAAAACAGACCTTGCTTGCTTCTAATACCACTGTTTGGATTCCAATTTCATAGCTTGTGTGAATTTGGCATGGACCAATCCTTGGGATATAGAAATCGTTAATTCCAATAATCTAGGTTATGTTTGTTCTGTGATTCAAACAAGTGAAGATGAAAAAGAATGGGATCAATTTGGTGAATCTGGCAAGTATTTGGCTCATTGCTTAACGGCATGTGATAACTTTACAATCAATGTTGAAGAAGATAATGAGGAAGATGTGAATTTCTATATTCTTCTTTGCACACAAGCAATGCATAATGTGAAAAAGGATTTTACAGACCCTTGGAAGATAAAATTTAGAATTTAGGTGACATTGTGGCAAGAAGGTATTATCAAAAATGGGGCACGAATGAGGCTAGTTATGTGTTTTTGAGAAGATCTCCAATAGTTTTTTTTACATGTTTCCCATGTCAAAGCCATTACATTTCCTATGTTGCCTTCCAACCATAGGGTTTCTGGCAATGACTAAGTTTTTACCTTGCTAGAGTACTCATTTTGTGGTATTATGCAAGCTCTTACTACTTTAGATGAAGATCTTGATTAAAGGTGGATTACATACCTTGTCAGATGTTCTGAAGGCTTTGGTTTAATCATGAACTTCAAACTATTTTGATTTGTTATGGAAAGCTAGTCTTTGTGTATGTGTATGTCATGCATTGAACTGACTCTATTGTTTTTTGGGGTTCACATTTTGTAACTTGTATATATGGACAAGTTTTTATTCAACCCATTTATATGCCATTTCTTATTTTGACATTTGCCTGATAGATTGTTGGTATGTATTCGCAGTAGTCTTTGTTACATATTGTGCCATGGACTTTGAATTTTTTAGAAGATGTACAATTTAACACTAAAAATTGGGGAGTGGAGGTCACTATGACCACTAAAGAGGTCATTATATCATGTTTTCTATCCATTTTTTTTTTCTTCTTGTTTTCTTACCCCAAATGTCATGAATGAATGTGCTTACATCATGGTTCTTGATTTCACATCATGGTGGTAGGTAGTGGAGATGTTTTGTTTTGGCAAACTACAAGGTATGTTATTGAATTGAGGAAATTTTTTAGGTCAAGCCATAGTTTTCCACTAGTTCCTTGTTTGATAACATATTTATTTTTTCTAAAAGCACATCAATTAGCTTATATATATTCTTATGAATCAGTCTTATAGATCTTATACAATTTTTTATTATAACCATGCTTGATCTGTTGATGTTGAAATTATGATGATGATCATCATAGTATTTTGGCAGAAAACTGTTTGGCAATGCATCTCTATAGTTTGATACATATAGGCATAAAGAGGAGCTTTGCATGAGAGTTGATTCATATTCAAATGTAAGTACCTTAAACAAGCAAGCATTTGGAATTGGTATTGTGGTGCAGTTACTAGAAAGGTCCGCATATGATTTTTTCATAAACAAAGCATTACTGATTTTCAGACCCAAAAGGAAAGCTAGGTAAAATACCTAGATGTGTTAAAAATTTATTCATTTAAAGTGTTTGCAATGCTTAACATCTTAAGATGGCACCCACCAACCTTGCATTTTTCCTTGGCCTATGATTATGAACTTTAGAATTTTGTTTGTATTAAATACATTCGATAAAACCAACCACCTAGTATAAATATAAGAGAATGAGTTGTTATTCTTGAAATTTTTCTGAACAAGTAAGTCCCCTCATGCTGAATTTTTTTTGCCTTAATTTTTATACTATCATGGTCTCTTTTAACTTCATTGGGTTATTTATCAAATCTTTTTTTGACTTTACTAGTGAGTTCCAAGTCTTTTTTGCTGAACATTCTAAAAGTGAGGGAAGGAAGGCTTGGACACATTTGCAGATTAGACATAAATGAAGGGCCAAGCTCAATTGAAAAAATCACCAAAATGATCAGGCTTCAATTTGTTAGGTTTCTGAATTCAAAATTCAAAATTTCACACCTAATTGTTTTTGGGAATATGAATTTTGTCGATGTTGTTAATGACATCAATGATGTCAACCTAAGATGACAACTTAGGGATGCAAATTATTGAACTACTCCTTAAATGAAAAATCAAAGATTTTGTTGCCATTCGCACCAAGCCCTTGGATGACCAACAATCATTTTCAAAAGGATGGATAACCAACAAAATGGGTCGAATGGAGTCAAAAACAATGGGGTGGATGATGAATCAAAGAAGAAAGCTTTGTTCCAAGATTGGTGATGGTAGTGAGCTTTCACGTTCACTATTGTTTCATGGCAATGGAGATTGCACCCTTGTTCATATATTTGATTTTATAGCAATGGGTATGAAGTTGCTTTTGGAAAATGAATCCAAAAAGTTTCTCAAAACCAAAATATTTTGGCACTTCAAAGTGCTTACTTTTGATAGTGATAGCAAAGTCTTCAAAATGGCAATGGTGGGAGTTCGATGAAAATCACATTCAAATTTCTTCTTCAATTGAATTTATAAGAAAAGTTTTGAAATTTCTTTTCTTAGGCACTTCCAAAAAATCCAAACACAATGAACATCAAACAATATTTTAATCAAACCTTAGTTTTGATGTTTTCTAATAGAAAATGGAAATGAAGATGGTGGTGTAGTAATAGCAATGGCAACACAATAGGAGTGATGGCAATGGCAACATTGATGGTAGTGTTTTATTTGTGTTGAGATTTGCTCCCCTCCATAACATGCCATGTGCTTGAGAATTTTGTTTTCAACACTATCAACAAAATAATGGTTTTAATATTTTCCAACAACCTCTTCTTTTCCAACACCTTTCTTTTGGACTATTTATGAAATAAAAATTGCTAACTTCAGTAGCTTGTTGGTCTTAAGCTAGTTGAGGGTTCAACTCCTCCATTAGCTTTTTCCTATAACAACAAAAACCTTTAGCCTTTCAACCATGGATTTCTCACATGAACACCCAAAATAAATAAAACTTTGAATCTTTTGGATCTTAGTCCAAAATGATTTTTCTTCAAAGCAAAGTGCCTTAGGTCCCTTCTCTTTTGTCAAGTAAAAAATAAGTTCCTTCACAAACTATATTGTAAACAAAACTTTAAAACATTTTATCATAAATAAGATTAGTCATAAAATATTGCAATGAAGTTGATTACAATGAACTTCCACAAGCTTTCAATTTAAGTTAAATCAAACTATATGATCAACTATGATTCAACAAAAAAGAAATAACACAATGGAAGGAAGGCTTTTATAACCTTCGTAAACAAGCTACCAAATATCCTCTTTCACACTGGATGAAGATTAACATGGGTTGATAATGAAAAGTAATGCTAGGCTATGTGGGATGACCTAGCCTAATATGACAATGATCTTGAATTGATTGAATCTAGAAATATGAAAAATGTTAAATGAATACATTTATACTTCTTAATTCCACTAATGAAATTAATTAATAGATTTAAGAATAACTTTTTAACATAATTAAAATTACAATGTCCTCAATAACTCAAGAAGTCAAAATGACTATAATTTGTTTAAATGTAATTATTATTTACTTTAAAAAGTTTAAAATCAAAGAAGAAACGAACAACTCAAAACCTAGGCAACAACAATGGTGAATTAAGGTTCACATTGTTCCTTTTGACAAATCTGTTCCAATCCAACTATGGGCTTCTCTTGCTCAACACTATATTGCTTCATTTTGTTGTAGTTCCTTGTCATCTATTCATGCTCGATTTGAAGAATCTTTAAGTCACTACAATTCTTTCAGTTTAGTTGGTTTAGATCATTGTATTCATGTTATAATTTTTTTGTCTTCCTTACAACTTGTTTGACTTTAATAAACCTCACAATCAAGTTATGATTCTCAACTTGTACCTTGGCCAATTACCTTTTTATTACAACCAATTTTTTATTCGATTTTTTAAGGTTTGATGAGGAGTGGTCAATTTTAGATTACAGGTTTGAATTAACTTTTTTTGGGTATTTTTTTCTTAATATGATCACACTCAACATTAAAATTGGTAAATCCTTCCAAGGTATTTAACTAGGTATTGGCATTTTGAATAGTTTGTGCAAAAAACATATTAATTTGTCTTAGGCTTTTTATAAAAGTGTTAGGTACTGGGTTTCAAGAATGGTTAAAAACTAAAGATCAAAATAATTCAACAAGAAGGCATCTAAACAAAATTGCTTTCGTAACAGGTTTTAAAACTTTTATAGGTTATAGTACAAATTCAAGAACATGTAAAATAGTTGGTGGAATTTCAAGTATTTGTTCCTCATTCTTTTTAGGTTCTCCTTTAGAAATTACATGAGTTTTTTCTGGTTGTGTTTCATTTTCAATCCCACAACTAATTTATTCTCATCTTCCTCTAATTCAACAATTAAAACTTGTTCATAGGTTCACACCTTCTTATTGGGTGGGAAAATAATTGGTCCAAGATTAAACCAATCCTAAAATGTTGGTCGCTTTGTACATGGCATACAAGCAATGGTGAAGTAGCTACAAATTGCACTTACCTTCAGTCCTTCAAGAATTTTTCCTGGGTCAAGCTTAAGTGAAAATTCTTGCCCCTTGAAAACCTGATTGCGTTTACCTATTGCTTGTACAAGTTCATTGCATGATGATGTTTTCTTGATGAAATTGCTCAAGATAGAAGAAATCATTTCCTTAACACAATGTTAATAACCAACACTAAGTAGCAAATTGTAACTTTTTTAATACCGGTTACTAAACTCGTTGCAATTTGATTTTGATGATTTATCCACTAGGTTAATTCAACTAGCATATGAGTAAGGTTAATAAAACACTAGTTGGTTTTTTGGGTTCTATTTGCCAAATCAAAAGTAATAGCAACTTGGTTGCTGAAATAGGCCCTAATTAGTTATTGAAATTCTTTCTAGTAGATGACTAACAATATTATTACAAATTGAGGATTAAATTCCTCCTTCATGCGTATTATGTTCTATTGTTCATTTTCAACAAAGGCATTAGAGCCCACAATTATCTTCAACGTAGTTTCAACATCCTTGATTAATGCATTTGCAGCATCACATGTTCCTTTAGAATAAATACCACTTGAGCTGTTAATGAATTAATACATGGTCAATGACATTAGTAGAAAAACAAGGTTTTGAAACTACCATATGCAACTAAATTTTTGTTCCACCCAACATTGTAACTAAAAATTGGTTTAGTTGCTTGAAACAAGTTTCATCTAATTTGCAGTTACAACCAACAATTAATATAAGACAAGTATATATGGTGGGGATAAACAATTTCATCCATCCATATTTGAGATAAACAATTACAAATGCGATTGGAGTGCAACTATAGTTGTCACCTTTGTGAATGCAACATGTGTCATTTAATCTAACTAGTGCTTTGAAAATGTTCTTATTTAAATTACATGTTTGGATTTTCATCATGTATGGATTTATAGTCTCCAAATACACCATTTGATTAATGGTCATCAAAATTTTGACACATGGTTCATAATCTCACGATCAATGGTTGTTCATTGATGCTACATCATTATACAATTGGTGAAATTCAAGGCTAGGAATGAATTCATTGGCTACACATTGATTGTAACACATGGCAACGTTGAAAACACTTTATTTAGCCACATCTGTAGTTTCTATTCTAAAAGTTGCAATTGATATGAAGCACACAATTTCATGGCCCATGTGTTGCTTTCACAAGGATTATAGGGTTAGGGTTTAGGTAGTAATCTAACTTGTGGCACATGTTTTTAGTCAATCTTGGATCCTCCATCGAACTTACATTCTTGTACACATCTTGTGCAATGGTAAAGTTTTGAATGAAAAAAAATCCCTTAGATTTAACAAAATGGTGTTTTAGGGCATCAATGTTAATTTGCCAGAATGACATCACCTTGGGAAAGCTGACATCATTTAATTGTTACCTTTTCGGATTTTGAGGGTGGGTCAAATGATTTTAGGTTTAAAGTTTTTGAAACCACATTAAAAGTGTTATAGAGCTATTGCATTCCCTACCACAACATTGGGTGACTCATATGCATATCCTCGAGCTCAAGTTTTTGTTGTAGATTGTAATTATACAAGTTCCACATCCATGTCTTTGGCACATTTTTGTTGAGGTGTCTTTGACTTCTGAAACCACAATGTCGATGGTTGTCATCAAGTCTCTACGACATTTTGGACTGTGGAATTAACTATTGAAGATGATCTTCAAGCGTCCATCAACCAATGATGTACCAAGGTGAGAACCACCCATTGATGCAACTTGTTGGATCTCTAACCCCATATGATTTTCCAATTTAGGGTCTTTTAATTATTAGGCTACTTCATGTGTTTAGTTTGCTAAACCATGTAGAATTGAGTTCTGTGTTTGCTAGACCTTTTCTAGCGAATTGATGTTGTCTACTTCTTATGTTTCTAGTTGCACCATTTCCAATACCTAGACCTATAATAGATTCACATCATGCCCAACAACAACACTAATGGCTAAGTCATCAACCTTAAATTTTTTGACAGGTATATAATTTTGGTATTTCACATTCACTAGCTTTCAAATGCATGCACTATTCTATTATGTTGCCTAAGGATCAAAGATATCTTTCACAAAAATCTATATATCTATAGCTACAAGCTTTGTTTTTTCATGTTTCTCTTCCAAGCATGTGCGTGATTTTAATGAGTTCTGGATATCCTTTTGTTTGTGATAGTGCCTACTCCAACACTTGCATCTAATGCAAACTCATGAGGAACTTTAATGCTTGCACTTAATGGAACATCCTCTGTGGGAGAGCCACAAGTTCAATCCAATCATTGAAATGTTCCACCATCACAAGGACATATTTTGTGCCTCATGATGTGGTTATTAATGGGCCTGTAAAATCCAAATTCCATTTATAGCCTAGTCCCATAATGGGCAAAGGCTTCAATTGTGGTGATAGTGTGTTGAAACTTGACCTCACATGATCACATGTTCCACACCTACCCACATAAGTAGCCACTTGTTAGCATGTGCCTACCCACCAATATTGATTCCACAACATTAGTAAGTATGTTGCACACCAAAATGACCTAGCTCTTCATGCACATGCCTAATGAGTTGTGGGTGCTGATGTAGCCTTGGGACCATTTTTCTAATCCCATCCGACCATTTGTGAAATAATAGACCTCCTTCCCAATGGAAACTAATTATTCTATGTGTTATTCAGCCTCACTTTTGGGGCCATGTGGCATCAATGAAATATATCTTATGTTGTAGGCAATATAAGACTCCATGGTCCTTTCACACATTGGTGCTACCCTGAGTTTCTTCCACCTCTTGGCCATCTAAAACATCATTTCTAAGATAATTTGTTATTAATTTACCAGATTTTTCTTCAACCATCCATGCCAATATGCAAAATTTGCCATCCATGCATTTGGTCCAAAATACCATGCCATTGAGCCCTTGCTAAATCTTCTTGTAATGGGCTTGGATTATGACTCAAACCATTTGCATCCAAGTTTGAAATCATGCCTTGTGAATGATTATAAAATCATACTCTTGCAATAGTAATGTTCATCTTGCTAATTTCCTTCTCAATTTGTTCGATTCAATGAACCATTTGAGTGACAAATGGTCGGTCACTAATGTGAAGGTTTGGCCATACAAATAAGGACAAAAATGAACCAAAACCTACACCACTACTAGACATTCCTTTTCATATGATCAATATTTGGGTTCATCTTCATTAGGGTGTAGTCTCATTAATGCACACACAAGCAATTGTAACTGATGTTTGGTTTTGTGTATCTAACATTTAAAAAAAAAAAAAGAACTCCAAATGGAATTGCTTTCACATAATGTTACAATGTATTGTTATATATACTCAAAAAGTTTGAAATCAATCTAATGAATGAAAAATACCCAAAATCATTTTGAAAGCATTGTAACTAGTGTGTTTAAATAGTAAAAGGACTTGTAAATGGATTTGATTTTTTTTTACAATGACATATTTTTAGAATTTTTAAAATGTAAACCATAACATAAAAGTGTGATGAAATTTTTCAAATTAAATTTTTTTTTTAAAGACTTTTGTTCAAAATATTCCAAGAGTATTTTGGAAGAAACACCCAATAAGCAATCACCCAAGGGGCGAGTGTGGTTCATGATATCCCATTTGCACTCATTATTTTTTTTTGATGCATAAGCAATCACATATTCCTTGCCATGATCATCTTTTTGAGTCAACATAGCTCCAAGTCTAAACATGTTCCAATCGGTGTGTAATTGGAATGGAGGATGTGTGTCAAGTTTCTTAATCATTGGTTATGTTCCTAGCTTTTACTTCAAAGCATCAAATGCTTCATTTTGGGTAGCACCCCATTCCCAATTATTTCTAGTTGATGTCAATTGAATAAGTGGTTTTGCAATTTAATGTTAAAATTTCAAACAAATCTACAATATTCGTTTGTTAAGCCCATAAAAGTGCACAATCTTAGCACATCAGTGGGTATGGGAATTCTATTGAAGGCCTCTACTTCAGCTTGTTGAACCCTTAAACCTTCTAGTGTGATCATGGTAAGGGAACCTATCATGGAAAAACTTGCATTTTCCATGGTGCAAACATAGTCCCCAAGCTTGAAGGTGTTTAAACACTTGTTGCAAGTGTTTAACATTCTCCTCTAGTGTATGACTAAAGATGATCACATCATCTATGTAACACCTTGTACAAGACGAGCCCTTAAGGATTGGATCCATCACATGTTGAAATTTAGTTGATGCATTTTTCAATCCAAAAGGTAGGAATTTCCAAATGGGTATAAAGTATCCTTGCATCTTCATCACCCCAAAATGTAGTCTTCATTCGATCCTTTATCCTCAATGAAAGTTGGTGATATCTAGATTGAAAATCCAATGTACTAAACATATTAGCCTCACCCATAGAGTCAAATAACTCTTCTAGTGTTGGCATTGGGTAATCATTAGCCTTGGTTTTTTTGTTTACTGGTCGGTAGTCACCACACATGCATTGTTTTGTAAAATTGCTGTAAACACCCTAGTTTTATTGGATTAATTTAATTGTAATTTTGACCATGGATTTAAAAAATAGGAAAATTTTGTAATGGAAGATTTATTTTCCAATTTGACTATGTACCTCACTAGTAATTAATACATTGGAAATAGTAGGTAATGTTTTGTAATTTTGACCATGGATTTAAAAAATAGGAAAATCTTGTAATGGAAGATTTATTTTCCAATTTGACTATGTACCTCATTAGTAATTAATACATTGGAAATAGTAGGTAATGTGTATTAAATGAGTAAATAATACATAGGTTTGTGGAGGAAGGTTGAATAATGTTCTTAAGTTGATTTAGCTAATTGCAAAAAACAAAAAAAACAAAAGATGGTTTACCTTTTACTAGGGGTAAATTATCCTAAAACCTGGTTGTTTTCAAAAGATTAGGATGAAAAATTAAGATGATTGGGCCAAGTGGATGGAATTGACAATGATTAAGTTTAAGGGATTGATCAAGATAACCGAGATAAGAAAAATGATGAATCTTCCAATTTCCATTTGGCATGAGGATTGTTATTTTAATTTGATTACAAAATGAAAAAAATCTACAACTTTAATTGGGTAAAAGAATTATCATCTTAACATGATTGGAGGATGTGAATCATCCAAACTTTTATTGGAACATAAAAGGAAAACATGCTATTGATTGGAGGAAAATATTTTCAAAAGTTTTCATTGAATCTTAAGGGGAGGAAACTCCATGAGAGGGTTTTATGTGTGGTCTTTTCACACTTTCATGGTCTTTTAACTAGGTTTTTCCCCTCTCTTTTGTGAAGAAGGATCTAAAAAGACATAATTTAAGGGAAAGACAAGATGAAAGGTGGTAGAAATATAAGTGTATTGAAAAAAAAATGGGAGGTGAAATGTTGTAATCTTACTTTTTATTCAACCATTACTAAACTTTTAGACTTTTTATTTAATTTTCATAGTTTCTAGATCCATTATTATTTTTGGTTTCAAATTGGAATAATCATGGAATAGTAGTCAAGGCATATATGTTAACCAAATTTTAGCATCATTGGAGTTGTGGCGAAATAGATCCATTTGTTTGAGCTATAGGGGTCACCATCAAGATAATTGTAAAACTATTTTTTCTAAGTCATGTGTTAGATTCACATTCAATTATTAAGACTTGCATGTGAATTTTGTTTTGTAATTATGGATGTGGTTGTTAACTTTCTAACAAGCCTATGGTTGTAAAATTTGGAGGTTGTATGATTTGGAGGTCCTTTTGAGTGACCAAAAGTTTACTGTCACCCACTATTAGGATTCATCTTTTCAAAGTTGTGTGGCACACCTTTGTTTTTATCCTTGAGCCATGAAACTTTGAGTGTAATTAGTTGAGTTCATCACATTTCTTTTGAGCTATTGCTTGTGAGATTTGAAACTCAATTGAAAACTTGATAAGATTTCAAAGGTTGTGAGTGTTATGGCTATGTGTAACATTGACAATTGTGCACAACATAACTTGAATATGTGTTGATTTCAACCATTGAAGAGGTTTGGGTTGATTTTTTTGCATGTTGTTAAAACTAAATTAGGATTGTAACATGTTTTAAATGATAACATTAAAATGAAAGTTAATCTTAGCACTCGTCTAAGTGGAAGGGATACATGCCCACAACTACAATCTTCAATCATGCATTAAATGAAAACCTAAACATCCTCCTCCTCTCATTCTAGATTCTTACATGATTAATAACACCATTTTATGTCTTTTTGTTAAATATTATAAACTTGGCAAGTTATTCAAATATAATCAAGTGCATTGAGAATACAATTCCAACTTTAGATTCACAAATGTTATTATACATGATGTTTGAATTCAATCACCCGTTTAACAAACTATATCATTAACCAATCATCATCAATATAATATTTCAATCCACCTTCCAAACCCTTATGTGATATGATGCACATGTTATGCAAATGGTTTGCAAAAATATCACACAAGTAACTTGTATTAGCCAACATTCAATTGGAGAAGCAAACTTCAAACTTACGAGCTCAAGTTCAAGACTGGAAAGGTCAATTTGAAGTGGCAAAGGCATAATTATGCAAACCAACCCAAGTTTTACATGTTCAAATGTATGATAAGTTCAAAGAGTTTGAGGAACTATTGTTATATAACATTTTGGTTCAGAATTAGGCCTTGGGTGACAAGAATCCTAAGTGGAAGGAGTCGTGGCAAATGGTATATGAATTTGTGAAGGAACAAATCCAAGAAAGCATGGAGTTAGTTTATGCTGATGAACACGTTTATTAGCTAGAGCTATAAGTTTACCATATTAGATTTCAAGTACATACCACCAACATTTGTATATGTTGCATTGGAGGCCAACACAAAAGCAAAAGGTGTGGCATCATTGCCAACTTTGGAATTTGAAAACCAAGGTGAACAACTTGTCGTGATAACTAAACTAGCTAATCTTATTATAAGAGGAACTAATTTAAAACTTACACCTTTACCTATTATTATTGAATTTCCAATGACAAAAAAATTCAATAATTCAATCTCTCTTATATCTTTAAGTCTATAAATTATCAAATTGCAATCATGCAACCTTATTCATTGAAAGCTTCCACTAATATTTAGATTGCATGCTAATTCTTCAAAGAAAGTTTAATTTTATTTTATTGAATTTTCAATTATAAAATATTAAAAATTCAATAATTCTTGCATTGTGGGTCTAAACATTATGAAACCACTTCAATGCACCCTTCCTCATGGAAAACTTTATGATGGTATCAAAAGAACAATGAAGATTGTCATGGTTTAGGATATCTAAATATGACAAAACAAACAAACAACTTTCGTTACTACCATAATATTTACGATGGTTAGGCATTAATTAATTAATTAATCAAAGATTTGAAAAGTTTGACAAATATTTTCTTGCTACATTAAAAATCTAGAAAATGGTATAAGGAAGTGGTGACCTTTGAACCACACGATTTCCTACATCTTTAGAAATCATAGCAGGATAAAACAATCACTAGATGTCACTTATGATTATTAAGGTCTTGTGCATCCTATTATCTAGGTGCTAACACTATGTTTATGCTACATATTAGATTTTTAATCCAATGGTTAAATAAGAAAGGATTGATAGGACAAATCTTCTCTTAATTAGCCAACGAACATCACTTATGACCATTCTTATGTCCCTTACTACCATTATCATCCTTGCCTAAACATAATTTTAAAAAAAAGTGAAATATTGAATTATATAGTATTATTTTTTCTATAATGGGATGGACCATTCTTAGTAGTTAGTTTTTGGTTAACCAAAAATATTCCCTCCCTCATTTGGCACCACTATATTAGACTTTAGGATGGACCCAAAAACAAACCAAAAAAAAAAAACTCGGTCATTCTTAGTAATTAGTTTGATGGTGAACAAAAAAATGACCCTCACTCATTAGGTACTAACATAGTAGGATGGACCCGTAAAAAAAGAAAAAGAAAAAAGGAACTCAGTCATTATTAATACCCATAGCCTAGGGTTAGTTACCACATGGACAAAACAAATAATATTTTTTTCAAAAATTAATTATTATTTTTTGAATTTAAAAAATTATTATTTTCTCATGATCTACTATAATATTGTCAGTGAAATTATTCAGATTGTAGCCAGCAATGATAATTAAGATGATTTTGGACACTTCAAACTTCATATTTTCATGAAAATTTGTTTCATTATTTTGAAGATTATTTAATGAGAAAACTGACCCTAGGGTAAAGTAGCTAGTTATATGGGTTTAGGGTTTTAGGGTGCGCCCCCCTCACTCCTTAGGTACTACCATAGTAGGATGGACCACTGGAAAAGAAAAGAAAAGAAAAGAAAAGAAAAAGAAAAGAAAAGAAAAAAGAACTCAGTCTTTCTTAATAGGTAGTTAGTTTTTTTGGCTAACAAAAAAAGTGTCCCGCACTCCCCTAATTTAAAACTTGGAAAAAGAAAAAGAAAAAACCAGTAAAGAATAAGAGTGCTGGGAGCTTAGGAAGAATATACTATGTAATGGTCTCGCCCCTGCCCATTATGTTGCGTAATGTGCCAGGCAACAAACCGAACATAATGGGCAAATGGCGAGACCATGACATTAAGAACAGTTTTAAAAAAACATTCATGATAACAGACACATTTGGTCATTACAATGAGTGAATGATGAGCATCAGAAGATTATGTCAAATAATGTGCTCAAGAAAATGACATAATCTGCCACCCCAGACTTTAACGTTAGGAACTAATACAATGATTTTTTTTTTAATTTTAAATTTTTTTTCTGGCAAAAATTCGCCATTTTGCTATTAAAAAAAAGGTCCCAAGTACCCATGGTGAAGAGAAATTTTTGAAAAAATTCCCAAAAGGTCATCACATTTTGAGGAAGAAAGTTATCAAATTGTTAAGATTTTTTTTTTTTTTTTTTTTTTTGAGGATTCGGGCAGATTTTTAGCTTTCTTCTTCTGAAATATACACATATTTAGGTAATAAGTTATATCGGTTTGCCAACATGTAACAGGATTCCTAGATTTTCTATTTTTTAATTTGTCTCGTAGCCAGATTTGGCTGGCCGATCGCCACTTTTGGTACAACATGAGAAAATTGGGAGGCAAAAAAAAAAAAAAAAACAAAAAAAAACAACAAAAAAAA
>Ga0116227_10000839_pt1 | contig 64133 bp, 47 predicted proteins | sample S1TSphgellanicum_FD_89693 | JGI IMG/M metagenome (GOLD analysis project Ga0116227, IMG submission 89693) | Host-associated microbial communities from peat moss isolated from Minnesota, USA - S1T2_Fb - Sphagnum magellanicum MG | ecosystem: Host-associated > Plants > Peat moss > Unclassified...
AGAAAAAAAAGGGTTTTTGTAGGAAGAAAAAAAAAAGAACAAGAAAAAATGGAAAGAAAAAACCCCACACACAAAAAATTATAAAAAAAAAAAAAAAAAAAAAAAAACAGCTCCAAATTTCAAACCGAGGCTTGTAACCGTTGAAAACAACAGTCACAGAAGCGCAGATGGATGGATGGATGTGTGGATGAATGATATGGTGTTTCATCCATCTATCTAGTAGACGAGGTATTATATCATCCATATTCCTCCTCCACCAGCCTTTGGACACCCCAATCCCTTAATCATCCATCAGGTGGGCTATAATAATATCTTTCTTCCATTTTTTACTATTTCTCCCATTGTTTTTTGTTTGGAATTTTATGTTTGTAGCCAAAGTGGCTGTCATCCATAAGAAGATGTAGCAAAAGTGGTGATTGTTCCTAGGAAGATTTAGCCAAATATGGCTATAAACCAACTATAAAGTACAAATCTTTAATCATCCTTCTATATTTTTGCTATGCACTGAAAGCCAAATATAGAGATCTGGAGATTTATTTATTTATTTATTGATTTATTGTGTGGCTTACTTCTGGCGATTGAAGACCTCCAAAATCGATTAATTTTCATCCACTGGCTTTGGACACCCCCCACATTTTATCAACCCCAATTGTCTTTCCTTGGTGTTTCTGGAGAATCAATTTGTGAATATGGTGAGGTTTCATCCATTTTGTGACAACCACTCTTTCTTGCTACTTGCTATGATGTTGTGTCCATGTTTGAATGAAGGTGAACACCATATTTTGCACCGTGGTGAAACACTGAAGCTTAGTTTTTTGAACTGCTAGCCATCAAGTCACTTGCAGGATGAGGGAACAAATGAACCAATAATGTATCACAGTGTTCTTTGGAGATTCATGTCTTATTCACTAGACATAAAAACACCCGATCACCAAATCATGTTGTCTCACAACATTCAGAGGAGGCAGTGATCTTGGGATCTTGGGTCTAATGTGACACTGCACGTCATGACAAAATTGCAAATAATTTATTCATTCAATTGCTAACATTTAAATGCCCATGAGTGAGACTAAAAGAAGTTGGGGTTGTTTGTAGGGTAAGCCTAGAAGCTTCAACATAAAAACCTCGTGGCTTTTATCCAAATAATGTTTTTGAAACCTTGCTGGGAGTCTTCTCGAGACTCTGATCCAGACTTAACCCTAAGAAAAGTTAGCAGAAGTTACTTTCTTTGTTCACAACATCACGGTTTCATAATATGCACAGACCAGATGCTACAGATCTCTTAGCTCTTTGATGAGTTGAGATTAACATGAAGTTTCCAGGAATGGACAATCGTATACTACAACTATTGTGAGGGAAGCTAAAATGTTACACACAATGAGCGATGATGGTCAGACATTCTCTGGCCAAAATTCTCGAAAGAAGTCCCGTGTGAAAGCCTGTTCTTGCTCTTGCTGTGCTCTGGCACGGGCTTTCCTAGCCTTCTTTGACAAACCCTTCTCCTCCTTCTCTGTCTCTCCTTGTTTCTGAGGACCAAAAAAGAAACCAATTTACCAGTCAGTAAGAGCAGGCATCCAAAGAAATGTAGAAATATCTCTGAATTTCAAGAACCACAGTTCATAGAAAGGATGGACACCTCCAAGAATATGCAGAACATATCTACAATCATAGGAAAATGCAGCATACCAGACTAGAACTATTCCTCTGAAACACTCTCAGGAACAAAAGGTGAACACACAATTTGCAGTGACCTGGTTTACCTTGGAAAGTCCATGTTGATCTTGTGAATCTTTGAGGGAAGCAATTACCCTTTTCTTTTTATTGGTCTCAGCTCCAATACCCCGTCTATCTTGCTTGATGTGGGTCTCCAATGGTGCCAATCTGCCCTGCACTAGCATGTAACACTTATCTCAGTACGCACACATAGACTATGTATGTAGCATGGATTTTGGCTAGAAGAAAAAAACCAAGATCAACATGATGCCCTCAATATGCAATCAAGGTATGAATTAATTAGACATGAGATTATCAACTCAAGAAACAAAAAAACATAGCCAGTTATCTGAGCCTTTCCAGATGCAGATCGGATACACATTTTCATTCATGCAACTGAACTTTTAAAAAATAAACCCTAGAAGCAGAAGAAGTAGCACCCATCAAGATGATGATTTCTCATCAGATAGTTCACTCAACCGATGATGTGCATCACCAAGCAGGGGAAGGTTTAGGGTTTATGGTTTAGGGTAATTGAGTGGTATTTCAACCAGTACTCATGCAAAGATCTTTCAAGTTCCAATTCTGTTCATTGCAGAGTTTGATCCTGATTGTGGGTAGGTCACCAAGCTTCAGATCCATAAAGAAAGTGACAATTACCCCAGAAAAAATGTGAGAATCCTGAAGAGAGACAGTGGAATGTGGGAGACATGCCCCACACATCACAATGGAATGTGAGGAAGGATGGTGTCAGAATTCAAACCTGTTCAGATGCGCCAAGACCCGTGCCCTCCTTCCAGCCTGACTTCTTCAGAAGCTGAATACAACACCGATCCCCAATTCAGCACAAATGAATTAGGTCGGGTCCTCCCCCCCACAACAAAAATTGCATAGAGTATAATTTCCTCGTCAGATGTCAAATTCTCAACTCGTGACACTTCGATTGCAGAACTGCATGGCAAAAAAAAGTAATCAAAAGATTGCACAGAGAGAGGAAGAGAAAGGAGGCTAGTTGAAGCAAACGGGAGGGAAACAAGATTACTTTACCTTAAACCCAATGTTTGTTTCAGGGAGAATTTCCGGCGCCGGAGAATCAGATGCAGCTGCAGCTCCAATCTCTGCATCCACACCCGAAATGATCGACATCACTGCGGTTCGAAATTGTCAAGGCCCATGAGAAATACTCGAGCTAACGATTGTTGCAACAACAAAAAAAAGACATGCAAAGAAAGAGCCTTCCCCTGGTTCTGTTGTGAAAATAGATACGAAATTAGGGTTAGGGTTTGGCTGTGGTTGCTTCCTACATTTGGAGGTGAATCTTTGGATGACAAAATCCAGAGTTCCTTACAAAGCTCATCCATTTTGCATTTAAAGTTTTGCCACATGCATTATTATTCTGAGGCAAATCTCACAGAGAGCCTTCCCCTGGATCTGTTGTGAGAATAGGTACGAAATTAGGGTTAGGGTTTGGCTGAGGTTGGTCCGTTCCTAGGCGATTCTTTGGATGAAAAATCCACAAAACTCATCCATTTACATTTACGAGACTTGCCCATGGGTCATAAAGGCCTCCCTGATATTTTGTAGTATATCTAGAGGCACCCTTACAGAGTTGAACATTTTCTCATCCGATCGTAGGCGGCACTTTACATTTTAAGAGGCACCCTTATGGAGTGGAATATTTTCTCATCCGATTCGTAGGAGGCACTTTACATTTTAAGGGTGAGCATTTTGTCTAAGGGAAGGCATAATAATGATCAAGGTCCCAAATGCACTAACACAAACTTTCCTTGCACAACAAACAATGGCCCAAATTAGCTTGCGGAAAATTCCCCTTGTTCTTTACAAGAAACCTCTTACTCCAGGTTGACGAGAAAATTATGTCTTGTAATCTACCTGAAAAATACACTATGCATGCCTGCCAAGGTCAATATGGCATAATTTTGTATGGATTTGTAAGCTCTATTCTTCCTGATGGTAGTAGAGGCATGTACATTCTTTGCCCACCAAGGGTGGGTACATTCGAATCACCATCATAAATATTACAAATTGCATTGTAATTCGCACTTGTAACATCAAGCTTAGGTAGGCCCATTCACTTCACCTATTCATTCAAGTAAAGATCATAACAAGCTCTTGGACTTGAAATCTTTTGCTTTCATTTCACATGCGGCAATGGTCAGCAAACAACAACAAATAGGATCGTACACATGGCCCTCCACATGTTAGTAGAGATGAATGAATGAATGAATGAATGAATTATAAATGGTGATAATAATAATGTCATCAATGATTTATTTATTTTATTTTATTTCAATTTTATCATCTTCTTCAACATCATCCACAAGAAAATTTAATCATGTTTTGGTTATAAACCATATGTGGAGATGCAAATTTGTTAATATATTTCTATATTTTAACTACAAGTCTTAAAACCCATTGTAAAATTATATCATTAGATTTTTAAAAATAATTAATTAAAAAATATCTATCTAACATTTTTATAGCATTTCTTATGTTTGCAAAATGGTGGAAATTCATCACAATTTATTTTTAAATTATGTCATTAATAGTTATTTTAAAATTGAAAAAAATTTGATGCTGCAATTTTTTATTTGTTTAAAGTTGGATTTATTAGAATTATTTTTAAACGTTTACTCATTAGGAGTGATCTCTTTTTTTTTTAAATTGTGATTTCAAAATTTTTGGCAATTGTTTTGTTGTTTACATTTTTCATTGAATTTGCACTATTTTTTTCCATTTTTTTTCAAAACAAGAATTGTCAAGTTAAGAAAATTTGAAACCAAAAAAAAATATTGGTAGCCATGGGTAATGTAAATATTTAAACCAAAAATTTCACCAAATTAAATTGCTTTTACTCTTACAAAAGAAAAAAAAAAAATATTTTATTACATTATTTTATTTTATTTTTAAACGTTGCAAATGTTTTTCAAAATTGGGTAATTAATCATTTGTATTAATGTATGATTCACCTTGCTCAACAAATATGGTCTTGATAATTAAATGATTATATTGACTACTTGATTAATGTTTCTTCTTGTGTCCAATTTCTACCAATTTAAGGGGGCAACAACATCAAGAAAAGATTTTTTTAACAAATTAAAATTCTATATTGTCAATTTTTTACAATAAAACATAATAAGTAATCATAATATTGAAGGATTTAAACAAGTTCTAATTACATTGCTTGGTTATAACCAAATGTGGCAATCTTCTTGTGCATGATTACCATTTTAGCAACATCGCAAAAATAAATGAAAATTTTGTACCTTTATATTCGGGAAAATAAAAACTTGCAATTCTACAAAAATTGGACACATTTTATGTAATGAAAATAAATTTGTAAAAGACTTAATGAATGCATTTTTGAATTGACATTCAATTTATAAATGTTCTAGGTCAATTTTAACCAAAAACAATTTGTAAATGTATTCATGACATGGGATTTCAAACACTAGTAGAAAAACCCCATTTTTCGACTTGTCTTAGGCGACTAAAAGTGTTTTTGCGACTATTTTTGATCAAAAATAATCGCAAAAGACACTTTTAGTTGCTTAAGACAAGTCGAAAAATGGGGTTTTTCTAATAGTGAAATCATTTTTTTAACCTTTTAAATTTAACTTTTGTAAATTATGATTAATTTTTAATACATTATTGATAAAAATATTTAATCATGTTTTCATTGGTAGCATTTGAATAACTTTTGGGAAAAAAAAAAGTATGTTAAAATTTGAATTTCCTAAACAATTTCATACCAAACACAATAACATTAAACTTCTTTTTTTTGTTAATAAAGTTTTAAAGTGGTTTAGTGGTTAAAACCTTGACATGTTTCCATGAAGTCTTAGGTTCAATCCTATTCAATCCTAGATGGATGCATGCATTAACATATTTCGTATAAATGCAATTTACATGCATGTACATCATGGTGAATGGTTTGACATGTTAACAAAATCAAAAAATAAAATAAAATAAAATATGAAATTTTTTGTATAATGATGTGGCATGTTATTCCACGTCATATTAATTTGGGACATCATATGTCCATATCATAATTTTAAAATTAGAAATTATATAATGCAACATGTGATTATCCAAAACAACTAAAAAACATTTCACTAAAAATGTTTTAATCAACTATTCCTTTTTTACCAAAACCATACAAGTTGCATATTAGTCAAGTTTGTCATGTTTCACTTAAAACCTAGTGAATTTGGGTAATGAAAAAAAAACAAGATTTTTTTTTGTGAACAAAATTAAATTACACATTTGTTGGAGCTTGTTGGTTGGTTGGAATCAACGATATCAAATGTTTCTTCAAATGAAAAGAGGCAAGGATTATGCAACAATCCAAGGAAAATTTTCAAAGGTTGCAAAATGATTTTTTCACACAAATTTTAATTGACAGTGATCAAGTGACTTTTGAATTTAAAATCAAAAGGCGTATTGTTTACCTTTCTTCACTTATTTTAAAGAAGGCTTACTTGGGGAGACGACTTAGGTTCAAGGAGGAATGTATGGGTTCAAGAAGCCTTTTCCTCTCCTCCTTTTATTTTTAACACAAAGTGTGTTAAAAATGTTGCAAAGAAAAAACTTAATGGGAAACATCCGAGTGTAACCCACATTAACATGTGAAAATTTTTTTTTATCGAGGTTTTTTTCTTTTGTGAAGGGCCATGGCATGAAGGTGGATTCCATGAATGCTCAAATTTTGATAATGGCCTTTGTTAAATCATGGAATTTGACAACTTAGTTACCATCAAGGAAAAAGGTTGCCAAATAAAAATATGAAATTAGAACTTGTCTTTTGTCTACTTACCATCATGTTGTAATTATCATCATGTTGTAGTTACCATCCTATAGCAATTACCATCATGTAGACCTTCGATAGTTGCTACTTACCATCTACAACACCTACAAACCTTTTGTAGGTATTGCTTACCATTTGCAATGCGTTCAAATCCTTTGTGGTTGTCTATAATTTGCAACGACGTTACCATCTTTGCAAACCCCAAATCTTATGTTTACATCCTTGTTGCTGCCTTTTAATGGTAGTTATCATCTTGTGGTAGAAGGTATTTTCTACTATATATATATATATAATTATTATTTTTTCAAACAAAAAATCCTTTTTTTAATAGAATAAACAAAAAACTATTACATAAAACATAACAAAACATTATGCAATCTTAGTGTGTACTACCTTCCCTGACTATTTAACATCTTCCAAGTAGAACAAAATAAATACAATATGATATACTTTCAACCATTTTCCATTGCAAAAATCAAAATACAAAATATTTCCATACTTTCCATCTCTAATGTCGCAAACACATTTTTTCCCCAAGAAAACTCTCTTAGTCACATCCAATCTAGAATCATACAAAGGAATGATGCATAATCTTTTTCCGCAAAAGATAAATAAGGAACCCAAAAAATATATTCATTACACAAAGGTTGAATCCTTATCTTAATCCCTTCCACACATCTTAGTTTAGGGAAATCCATCCATCCCTTATTCATTTAAACTAATTAACCTATATGGCTTCACCCCTTAATAAATAAAAAATGATAAATAAGATATTCACCATTAGTAACTAAATAGTTACTAAATTGCCCTTATAAATAAACTAAATTAGGATTATTATTCACTAATATTATTTCTATTAAAATTCCTCCCAAAATTAATTTTTAATTATTCTACCCATGAAAGTAGTTCATTGTACTAGACATATTATCGTAAAAAAACACCTTCATTTTAGAATTTCCCTGTAATGGTTTTACCATCTGACAATAACTACCATCCAACGACGGTATTACCATGTCTTAACACCCATAATGTTAAGACAATTTTCTACCTTTAAAAGCCTTCGCTAATCCTAAAAAGTTTAATAGAATAAAATCAGTCAACAAACTTTGGGTTCATTACTTTTCGAGAGAAATGAACTTAAATTAAAAAGGTTTAAGTTTTTTTAGTTTTAAGGATTAAGGTTTTTTACAATTTTGAAAGCTTTCATTTATTTGTTAATTACAGTGGAATCTACATTTTATTTGCAATTTAACAACATAAAAAGGACCCTCATTGAATACAAATGTTATTTGCAATATGAAAGTGTCAAAATGACCCCTTTGGATATAGGTGTTATGAAATATGGCCAATTAATGCAACCTTTGCCCTTTTTAGTTTCTCACAAAATAGGACAGCCTTTTGACTATGCATTTTTAAAGTGTATTAAAGAAAGAAAGGTTGAAGGATATCAAGTGGAGAATGAACTACCAAAAGCGTTAGTTGGTTTGTTTACATTGACATTCATGAGGGGAGCACCATAATTTGTTGTGGAGGATTATTTGCATGGTTGGCTTTTGGGTGTAAGCAAAGGCGCCATGGTTGAAAAACCATAAACAATTTGCAAGTCACCCTATATGCTCTTTGACACATGTTGAAGGTGCCATCAATGAATTGTAATTGATCAATTGAAAAGAGATAATGAACGAAATACCTTGTCATAGGATGGATCTTCTCACATTGGTAGTGGTTTCCTTGTTTGTGACAATTGTCAAAAAAAGGTTACTCCATGTACAAAGCCTTACTTCAAACATGGTCAAATACATATTTTGAGGATCTAATCAAATAACCATTGTGCATTTTGATTTCGACAAAATGTGAAAACATTTCAAATGTTAGTGATTGTGGCACACTCTTGATTTGTGTTGATCTTGCTATGGAGGTTTGTCCATAAGCAAAAGGGGGATGTCTGCAGAGGTTATGTTGCAAAACAACTAACCACTTTTTAATTAATGTTGTTTGTCAAGTTGGATTTGGATGTTGTTTGGACCATAGGAATGCAAATTAATAAACCGATGTTAATGGCATATGTTCAAATCCTTTTAGGTGTTAGTAGACACCAAGTCATAGCCCATGGGGTGCATCGTGGAATGTTATTTGAAGATATAGTGTCACTATTTGTTCAAATAAGGACTTGCAATAGTTGAGCCCCAAGAAATACCTGACACCAATGAAGGTGGGCACTTGCATCCTTGGCGTTGATTCAATTGTATGGTTTTAAAAAGCCTACAAAGTTGTTGAAACTCTCCAAACTACCACATTTCAAGGGCATAATTCCATGTCTTGACCACTTAAATGCTAGCAACATTTTTTGACATTCATACCTCAATGGGCATGTTTTTAATAGTCTAAAAGCCTAGAGAGTGGATGTTATGTGATTGTTAAAAAAAGAAGCATGTCTTGAACATTCATTCAAATTTTAAGCATGCCATTTGGTGATCCCTACCAACATGTGGGGTAATGAAATTTCAATTTTGCATGAAAGATCACAACAAATTATAAATTCTTATAACTTGTAAAGAAAAAAAATGCAAATATATTGAAACATATTTTTAAAAAACTCAAATATGTCAATACTTGAAAGTCATTGGTTCCATAAAATCATGGTTGTGAAATACTAATGTGACAAATTCAATACAATAAACAAAGTGCATAATCTCAATAATTAGAAACACATAATGAAAAGAACATGTGCAATGCATTTTTAAAATATTCCCATTGGTGAACTATTCTAAAAGTAGTTTGTTAATGTTTAATATAAAAAAATCCTTGTTGAACATACCATAACACCTTTACCATTTTGGGCAACAAATTGTTAAATGATTAATTAAATATGAAATCTTAACTTTGGTACTTGGTTATTTAATTCTAAAATTTTCGACAAATAATGGTTATAAAAAGAACAAATAGGATCTTGTCAATGTTATAGAACAATTTAATGTGTCTAGACTACCCCACTTTTAAGTCACTATTGTGGAAGTTTTGCGATTCAAAACCTGATAGTTGAACTTTTGGTTTTATTAAAATTTTAGCACAAATAATAAATAAAATTTCAAACGTTCAACAAAACAAAAAATAAATAAAGTTATGCCAAAATGGTAAAGGTACTAAGATATAATCTTAGGGCTAATAATTGAAACAAAGGTTACTAGCCATATGATAAAACATTTAAACTCCCATTAGAGGTAATGCAATTAAATCTCATCAGTATTTGGGAATTAACATAATTGTGTACCTTATAAAGCATGTCAACAACATTTAATAACATCAAATGAAACTCAATATTTGAATTAAACTACCTAGGAGTCTTACAAGATTATAAAATCAAATCTAAAAATGATCATAAAATCTAATGCTTCATGGATCAAGAAATTAAATGAACAACAAAATGTTCAATTCACAATATGGGGAATAATAGTGGTCATATTATACAATAACTATGATTGAAAATTACAAATGTGGATGAAATTTAATATTGGCATCCAATTGCACACATTGATATGGATGAATTTTCCCATTGACATCCATTTTAATTACATGCACACATTAACTTATTTTGTTCAACAAAAACAAGTTTATACATGATGGAACAATAAATGGTGAAGGCTTTTTTATCCATGTGGATAAAAAAGTCTTCAATAACACATGAATAAAATTTTATGTTCACACTTGTGTTTGAATGTTTAGGTGTTATTATCAACCCATTGAAGACACATAAATAGTTTCATATTGAATACTACTTAACAATGAATATTTCTAAGGTTTATATGTACATAGGTTGAAACAATGAATTTTCCAAATCATTAAAAAATTCACAATTATTTTTAACCAATTTTATTGAATTTGTGATGACAAAAATTTCATTTAGATATCATGGTTTTTTAATGTTACTAGGAGATGGTTAGGGACCCATGGATTGGAAAAAACACTATTTTTCCTTTTTCCTTTGATTTCTTTTTTTTGCCATAAGTAAAAAATATTAGTATGATTTTTTTGTAATTATGAAAAGCCATCAGTACATGGTAATGAATGGGTAAAGGAATTTTACATTTGATTTTTCAATTATATTTACAAATTGCAATAATAAAATGAAAATTATATTGATTTGTGAATGAAACATTGGCTTGTTTACAATGTATAGATTATTAATCATAGTAAAATGCTTTGGTGACTAGATGAAAGACATGCATTCATTAATTTAATGCTTAAAATATCATTGCCACAAAATCACAATAGCTAATAAATACATAAAAAACCCAAGTAGGTACATCATTGGGATCTTCATTCCAAGAAATCATAGTTTTTTTATCATGATTTTTGGTCAAAATGGTTACATTTTTGGCATTTATTAGGTTGACTAATTAGTTATTTTGGACAAGTCAATTTGAACACTTTCACTTTGATTTCTAACCAAGTTGCCAATGTGTCCTAATTGACCAATGGTCTTTTTGACTAGTGGTTTTTTTTTGCCAATTGTTATATTTGCTAATTAGGCCACCTAATTGATTCATCTCATCACATGTCAACATTTTACACAATCTTAGTTCACATATGTTAACCATGTGTCACACCATATGCCATTTTAGATGTCACATGTCAACATAAGGTTAACTTATTATTTGCAAGAATATGGTATTTTACTTAATGATGTTTGACGAAACAAGTGGAGTTTTTGTTTTAATCAAACTAGGTTATATTAGTCATGACTAATTGACTTGTTTAAGATTATTTTACCATTAATTTCTAATCAAATCAATGGTTTATTTGTGCAACCACAATTTTTTTGGTTCAATTATGTGATGCCATGTGGAAATCAAAGCTTAATCAAATAAGGTTAAGCTTAAGTGGCCTAGCCTAAAAACCTAACCTACACAACCTAAGCTAAATACAAATTAGATGAGTAGATTAAGTAGGTTACATAGGTAAGGAACCTAGGTAATAACCTATGCCATTTACTTTAGTTATAATTGTGAGGAATTGAACCCTTGATCATCTCCAATTCAAGGGTTCAAGTTTTCAACCATTGCATCATAACTTTTGTTATGTAAAATAATTACCCATCACAAAATTATAATAAATGTAATAATACAACCTAAATAAAAAACCTATGAAACTAAGTTAAGTTAAGCTTAACCCACCATAACCTATAAATACCTAGGTAAATATTGGTTGACCTAAATTGTCTTAAGCCTATTCATGTTAACATAGGCATACATAGGTCAACCTAAGCTAACCTAGGCTTCCTTAGTTTATTTAAAGCTAACCTAATATAACTTAAGGCTACCTAGGTTAAATTAGGTTGACCTAGGTTAATATAACTTATTGAAGGTTACACCTTGGCTAACATCAGTTAAACTTAAGGTAAAAAGGTTAAACCTTAACTAAACATAAGTTAAACATTAATTAAACATAGGTTAAACATTAATTTAAAATAGGTTAATCATAAATTCAACATAGGTTAAACTTAAATTAATTTTGGGTAATGATGGTTAAACCATGGTTAGGAATAAGTTAAACCTTAACTTAAGGTAATGATGGTTTAACCTATTCTTAGCCAAGTTTTAACCTTAACTAAACATAAGTTAAACATAAGTTAACAAAAGGTTAAACCTTAGTTAAATTAAACCTTTGTTAAAACTTTGGTTAAACTTTGTCGAAACTAAAAATTGACTAAACCAATGTTAACCTAAGTTGTACCTAGGCTAACCAAGGTTAAATCTTGACTAAATTAAATCTTTGCTAAACCTTGGCAAAATTAAAACTTGTTCATATTTTAGCTAAAACTTGGTTAAATGTATGTAACCTATGTCAAACCTTGGCTAAATTAAACCAAGTTGCTAAACCTTAGCTAAATTTTTTCTAACCTAAGTTAAACCTTGGTTAAACCTAGGCTAGCCAAAGCTAAACCTAGGTCAACCTTGATCAAATTTAAAATAACATTAACTAAATCTAGGTTAATTTTTGTTTAAACCTTGGTTAATGTCGATTAACCTTGGTCAAATTTAAATTCACTTAAGTTAAACTATGACAAAACCTAATTTAACTAAAATTAAATTAGGCTAATCAAGGCTAAATTTAGGCAAACATTAGGTTATTACTAATTTAATTAAGGTTAAAACTAGGTTAGCTTTGATTAAACAAGGTTAACCATAAATTATTTAGGAAATTTCAACTAAAATTCAAAATAAGATTCACAACCAAACTCAAACAAACATGTTAATAGATTGCATGCATGCCATAATTTATATGTTCTTTAATGAAGCCAAATAATAGTTTGTTTCAAGAAGCTCAAAAACTTTAGGGGGTTGTTTATTTGGTTTCAAGAATATATTGAGGTTTATTTTTGAAGTGAAAGTTCCATCATTCTCTTCTCATCCTCTTCATCGATTTAATTCTTGAAAAATAATTTTTTTGCCAACCATGGTTTCTAAATGCTTATGTAATAGGGTATGGGGTTTTTTGGTTTTTGATTTTGAAAAGATCAAAAACAAAAAAATTGAATAAAGACTTGTTCAAGCTCAATGATTTGTGTTTGATAAAATAGAAGAAAAAGAGGTTCTTTAGTGTTGGAAGAGGAGAAGGTCAAGTGCACATATTCAATAGAGTTGCAAAACAAAAAAGAAAAAAGGGACAAGGCATTTCCAAAAATTGTCTTTGATGACAATTTCCTATATATGCCCCTTATTTCATCCTCTTTTCGTTGACTTCAAGGGAAGCCTTCGCCTTATGAGGATCATCTCATTTTGTTAGACTTCTTGGTCAAAATTTGGATGAATAAAAAGAGACAAAAGATGAGTTTTTGGATGATAAATATGAGATGGATCGGGTGGCAAACTAGCTTTCTAATGTGATTGGATATAGATATTATGATTTAGACAAATAATAAATTAGTATGGAACGATACTTAAACTAAACACACTCTTAACAAATTCTTAATGTGTTTGGAGGCTATCTTAAAATCACAAGATTCACTACAATCCAACAAAAGCATCTTCCATTCTCAAGGAGGAATATTATGTTTTAGAATGTTTGTCGGGATGAAACTTAAGGTTCCTGAGAAATTTCTAGCAATGCTTTATGTAAGGCCCACAATCCACGGCATAACCAAAATTTCGGTACCACCATCAACTTCTCCCTTGGGTGGTGCACTTACTTTGGTAATGGCCTCAAACTTGGCCTTACCTATCACATAATGTTGACGGGATTGACAAAATACAAGAGGAATGAGTTTCTTACATGTTCTTCTTAGGCAACTGGGAAGATGATGCTTTTGGTTACATAACAGATAGGTGATACTTTAAGTCTTAAGGAGATTGCTTAAGGAAGTGGAATTGTCCTAGGTTCTTCAACAACTACATGATGCAGTAATGCGTGGAGAGTTTAAAGATGGTTGCAGTTTCAATTTTGGTGGTTCCAAGCTTCAAAAGAACCCAATCCATCTACAATGCTTAGACAGAACACAATCGAGAAGTTTGCAGAACCATGAACGACATGGATAAGTATCAATATGCTCATTTTCCTTCCCAAAACTTGACCTTGACCATATGCACAGAGCCTCAGATCAATATCCTACAGCTACAGCTGGTAATGCAATAAGATCGTACATGGTAATCAGGAAGGTTTACTCACAGATCGTGCCCCCTTTGGAAAGTTCTTGCAGCTGCATGAGTATTGAGTCCACAGATAGCAGTTGATGATTAGGATATTCTGCACAGGGACAGCAAGGAAATTGCGCCTTTTCAAACAAATTGTGTTCAAATTTCATGTCAACAATCACAGATAACAAGCTGAGTATACTATACAAAAATGGTGGAGGAAATATGATCTACCAGACATGAAATATATTAATTTGGGAGCAGATACAAACTCCGCAAAAAAGAATTATAAAATAACCAAACAAATGTTGGGTCAGTTCTGAGCAAACTGACACTAAAATAGCGAAAATGGTCATAACCTTGTGAGTGACAGATGACTCACAAAATATCCATCATGAATGGATCACCTTATCATGAATGGCAGGAACTAGATGCTGGCACTTTCATCAGCTCCCAATAGTGGGCTGTAGAGAAGTAAATTGCAATGTGCTCAAAACTTAAAGTAAACAATTTATACACAAATCTAAAGCCTGAGTTTCTATCATATTTCCAGAAGCAATGAGAAGGTTTTAAAGTCATGGAAGATGAAATTGGATATTCTACACCTCAGCTTAGCTTTAAAGCCTGGATTGCAAGATAGGATCTTCTGACAGATCAGATGGACTATGCATGCTGTTACCCATCTTCAACGCTTCCTGTCCCAGTTGTTGCATACTGCATCGCATATCTAGAGAACAATTAGTTGAAGATATCACATTGCAGGACCACCTATGGTCCTTCTTGAGTTTCATTGTAGCTCCTTTACTAATCCGTACACCAGGCTGCTCATTAGAGTCACCTGCACATGGGAAGACTCCATGTGTAGGATTAGTGGTTATGGTTCCCTCCATTGTCTTTGTTGAGAATTCTGAATAGTAGGAGCCTTGTCTCAATGCAAAAGAAGAGGCTGCATTGGTAAGGAACTTTGATACAGCCTTGTGGTACTCATCCGGGAAGTTCTTCAAATGTCCTGTTCAAAGAAAATAGTTGTGAGGTTAGACTAAAGAGATCAGCACAATAGAGGAGGCAGAGAAGGCCTTATGTGAGTGGAATTGTAGAGGATGGAGATTGTATAAGAAACCAAAAACCAGACCAGAAATCAAAGAATCATCCTTCTGAATGTGCATGAGTCTGTCCAAAGTACCTCTTACAGCAAACATGGAAGGCAGGAATGGAAACTCACCAACATGCTCAGAAGTATCCCACACAACCATAGTGATTTGACATCCCCTCTCCCACATAGAATTTGCAAATTTTTGAATAAAATCAATAGAAGCCAGCTCATCATTTGTGGAGCAAAGAATCAGAATGGGCCCCATATCCTGAACCCTCCCTCCTATCAGCAATTCTTTCTTGTTGAAATCTTAGAAAAGAGGATCATAACTGAACTGATTTTTTCAATGTGATGATGCTGAACAGCAAAAGATCACAGCCAGTTGATGCTGCAACCAAATTCTGGTTTCCTTTGGTCCTCCAGATGCAGTGAATTTTTGTTAAGCCAAAACACGGTTGGAGCACTTTCACCTTCAGATGGGCAAAAACAATGGCAAATCCCAAAAGACTAAAAAATCTTCACACACACACACACACACACACACACACACACGTATATCTTCTTTCACTCAACTATTTGGGTATGAGGGTGGTTCAAGTGAAATTTACATATTACCGCGGATTGCAGCATTGTGAGCCAGTAATCTGCTCGCTGCAGCTCAAATTGAGACAAAAACAATGCATCCAAAATCTTTGCCCCAGCTTTGGCACCCAATGAAACAACAAAGCTTGGTTTTTGTGATTTTCGCACAAATTGGCTGCGGACAACTTTTGCCCCAACATCACTCACAAAATCCACAGGACTCGAGTCATGAATTTGGCCAGCCACACATGCTCTTACTGCTCCATACTTTTCCTGTATTGGAGGGCTGTTGCTTGTTAAATGCAATGTACAATAGACATAAAACCTTCTGAAATATTACTGCGTAACCTTACAGAGGCCTTGATGTTTTCTTGGTTGGTTAACTATCAGAACAAAACATCCTCAAAAGCTCATCCCTCCACAATTTCATAGAGCAAATACATTTTTCACATAGAAGTTATCAGTAGGAAGATGAGAGGCAGGTCATACTCTGAGATTCTCAAGCCCTTCACACCTTCCATTTAGAATCTGAGACACACAATTGAACAAGTAAGAAGGGAAAACAAGCAATGCCAGAGACAGCAGCTGCTCCCAAACTAGCCATTAACTGCAAGGAAGTTCCTCAGTTTTCCAAGTGACAAGAACTCCAGTCTCATCATGCAGTGCTGTTGTTGTAGGGAGGCAGGGCAAGTGGAATAGACCAAACAAAAAGCTAACAATAAGCTACAGACAAGGAGACGCATACATACGAAGGCAGCTACGATTTTCGGCCCCTTGATGTCATGTGCAATGAGTGTAATTTTTTGCTATCTGACCCATAGTCTATCCAACAAGATTGGCAATAAAAGCAGAGAGTGTGACTTCAGAATGCAGATCCTTCTTCACTTGGGGTCCATGCTTGCAGAATGTTGACAATAAAACCCACAAAAGCAGCTACAAACAATGCAGATTGATTGAAGTTTAGAACACACTACTAGTACCTGAAACACTTTGTAAAGGCATGTCTTGGCTCCTCCAGAAAATGTTGCAAACACTATCGGCCGTGCTCTTTCTCTGACCTCCTGAGAAACATTTTCGCCAGCAAACAATTCATCAAGAAGCCCCAACATTTTCAACTACGGCATGCTGCCTCCTATGATCCATCAATCATTCATTCATTCTCTTGATCACAAATTTAGGGGTTTGAGGATACAACCCATTGTACAACCCATTCACATCATATATATTAGTTCACTTGGTCTGTCAGTCAGTCAGTGACGGTGGGCCAGCACGGGCGGGCTGGGCACAAGAGAAGTTCAGGTTCATCCACAACAAGTTCAGGCATCCAGTGGATGGATGGTGCGCTGGTGGGTGCTGAATCACTCTGGCCCAGTGTGATCCGATGGAAACCAGTGTTTAGCAGCAATTGGAAAAATATAAAGAACCACCGGGGCAGGGGGGGGACCAATGGTTGTTTGAAAAGAAAAGTTTTTTTTAAAACCAAAAACATCACCAAACATTGTTGAAATAACACACCTGTGCATTATGCACGGGGTTCACACTAGTATAAATTGCTAAAACTGTGATTATTGTTTCTAAGTTTTCAGAAAAGTACAACAAAGAAATTTAGGGTTTGAGGATACAACCCAGCAAGGTATCCATTCACATACAAATTGATAAAACTGTGATTGTTTTAAAGGTTTCTGAAGGCACAATAAAGACATAAGGTAATTGATCTGGGAAAATGAAATGCAATTGTGGGTCCTTGATCCTTGCTTGCAAACCAGGGAGAGGAGATCATCATCCTCATAAAAACTGGTAAACAAAATCTTATGCAGCAAGAGATAGATAGATAGCTATATCCTAGATAGCTATAGGGAAAGAGAGGAAACCAAATGTACCCTGGCAAGCTCCTCCAGCACTTCAAGTGCAATTGCTGTAGCCCAACTTGGGAAATACCTGCCCTTGCAAAAACAACCCACCCCAATTCCAGCAAACCCTAAGAGGAAAAGAAAAACAGAACAGCAAAAAGCTCTGCAACTGACAATCACTGTCTGAATCTTGTCAGTGTTTAACTGCTACAATACAAAAACAAATGGCACAAACACTCAAGAAAGAGCTCAAGATCAAAAAGGAAAAGGGCTTGAGCAGCAGCAGCTCTACTGACAAGTTGAGAACATGGGGATGGCAAACCAGGGAATCCCATCCACAAGCGGCGCACACTCGAGTGAAAGCTCCAAGATGCCGCGGCTTGCTCAAGATCCAACCTATTACGGCCATAATCCCCTGCCCTCCCCCAGTCCTCCCATTCTCCTTCACCCAGTACCATCTCTTCTCCTCCTTTCCCATTTCTCGAAATTCCCTAGAACTCTGTAAGCGGCTCTAGATCAAGAGACAACGATCAAGAGACAAAGAGAGCGCTTGCGTAATCAAGAGTTTTTGTGTTCGGCATCTCATTATTCAGGACCGACCGTAGTCTGTGCCTCCAAACCCTAATCTTGTTGCGTGCAGAAGTCGAGGGGAAACGAGTGCGCGAGCGAGAGAGAGGGAGAGAGAAGAGAGAGACGGCGGTGTGCGTTCGGAGGAGAATGGATAGGGAGGAGGGTGAGGACTGGGTGCCATTGCGAGCAAGGCCGGCATGGGCAGACGTTGTGCCGATACCACAGGACGATGGGCCGCGGCCTGTGGTGCCCATCGCGTACACAGATCAGTTCCGGGAAGTGATGGACTACTTCCGTGCGATTCTGGCCAAGGATGAGCGCAGCTCGCGTTCTCTGGAGCTCACAGCCGAAGTCATAGCCCTTAACTCCGCCAACTACACGGTACTTGCATGCAATGCATGCATGCGCTAGCTAGGGTTTCTGTTTCTTCTTCATTCTTCAGTGTGAACTTCTGGGTTTGGTTTTGCATGCCTTCTTTGTGTTGAAGAAAGTGTGGGTTGTTGTCAGATTGTTTGCTTGTTGTGAGAGAATTCCTGATGAATGCAGTCAGTGTGAGTAAACTTAGAGAGAAGGACAGTGAGAAAGAACCCTGGGATGTGGTGGTGAATCTTCTCCTGGTATGAGAGCTACAACAACACTTGGGGAATGGAGGCAAGCAAGCAAGCAAGCAAGCAAAACACTGATGATGTGATATGATGCTCATCTCAAACAGCTGATTGATTGCTCCAACAGGTATGGCACTTTCGGAGGTTGGTCTTGGAGGCATTGAGGTCCAACTTGGAGGAGGAGCTTGACTTCATAGAGAGTGTTGCAGAGAACAACTTCAAAAACTATCAGATTTGGTTCGGTCTCTCCCTTTCTCTGCTTTCTTCTCACATAGTTGTTTTCTGCAAAAACCCTGCATGGTTGCAAGCATGCAATGCATGCATGTTTGTTTCTTCCCTTGGTTGATTTTGTTGTTTGAACAAATTTTCAGGAAGAGCTCAGTTGTATGTTGTGTTTGCATTTTTTGTTTGTTTGTTAGGGGATCCATTTGTCTTTCTCTCCGTTTATTGCTGATGCAATCTGATCATGATGGGTTTGAGGTGCAGTTTGTGGTGAATCAAACTGGTGAATCAGCTGGGGTTTTGTTTGCACATAATTCTCATTCTTTTGGTGATGTTCAACTTTTGTTGTATGGTCTATAAATGAATATCAAAACTGAAGTTGAGAGGAGTTTGACTAAACTTTTGTTGAGCACTGTTTTCTGCAGAAATGGAGCTGAAGAGAAAGTCATTGCAGCACACTTTGGTTGTGCATCATTTGTCAAGCATGTACCTAATAGAGAGAGGAAAATAAATGGCACTGAATGGGGAGGATGGTCTGGTGCAGGCACCATCGACGATGGGTGGCTCAGAAACTGGGAGTGGGTGCAGTTTCTGGAGAGCTAGAATTCACAGAAATTGTGCTTTTGGATGATGCAAAAAACTATCATGCTTGGTCCCACCGTCAGGTTGTTTTCCCCTATCTTGTTCCTCCTTTTACTTCATCATATTTCTTATCGCTGTGCACATGTGCCTTACCAATTTTGGAACTTCTTGCGATTACAGTCTTTCTGTCTTTTTTTCTGTGTGTGTGTGTGGGGGGGGGGAGTGTTGGCAGAAATTTCCAGACTACATAAGGAATATTTTGGGATTTTTGAGAGATGTTTTTCCAGTCATTGTAGTCTGCTTACCAACAATGTTTGGTATCTATATGGTTGGTTGCTGGGATTGCAGTGGGTGCTGCAGGAGCTAGGTGGCTGGGAAGGTGAGCTGGATTTTTGTTCCAGACTCTTAGAAAAGGATGTATACAACAACTCAGCATGGAATCAGGTAGTTCCAGCATGGTGCACACTGATATCATAATGCCACAAAAAGACTACCTATGACCTTTCCATAGATCCAGTCACAGAACTATTCTCTACTTATCCAATTGTAACCTTCTCTTTGCTCTGGTTTTCTTTCACTTGCAGAGATACTTTGTGGTGACAAAGAGTCCATTGATTGGGGGATTGCAAGCCATGAGGGAACGTGAAGTGCACTACTGTGTGGATGCCATCAAAGCAGCCCCAATGAATGAGAGCCCTTGGAGATACCTGAGAGGTTTGTTTAAGGGTGACCAAGATGCACTCGTCCACAACCCTCTTGTGGTAGCAGCTTGCATAGAGGAGATCAGGAAGGATGCAAGTTGTGTGCAGGCACTCAGCTTACTAGTGGATTTGTTGGGTGCTGGTTTTGAACCAACACCCTCTGATACTGAATTGCTGCATCAACCTGTATCATCACCGGCTGACCTGGCCAGTAATGTATGTACCCACCTTGAGAATGTTGATGCTATGCGTGCTCGGTACTGGGCTTGGCGGCGCTCATTGCTCCCATCCACCACACCGGTATCCTGACTCAGTGCTATGGTGACATATTTGTGAGTGCTACTCTGGACAGACAGGTGCGCAGGTCACCAAATTTTCCAGCTGCAGCTACAAATAGTATGTACAGGGTATGGTGGACCGGCATGGCAAGAGAGAGAGAGAGTCTTGCTTCTTGGTCACAACATGTTGATTGACTTTTGCTGGTTGTAAATTGATTTTCATGTGGTTTGTCAGTAAAGTTTTTGAATAAGTAACAACTATGTTGTAGGAGGCCAAAGACCTCATTTTGCAAATGCTCGCTGCCTATACGATAAAGAATGTAAAGCAAGGGTTTTGAAAAGCAAAGGTTTTGAAAATGGAGAAGCAATCTGTGTTACAGACAGCCTGTTTCATGAGTAAGAACTTATTCATAGAACGGACAAATAGACCATGAGAGCATATTTGTATGTGGCCCTTTCATTTGGGAGATTGCCTCACCAGCTTCCTATGAACATCCCAGATGTTGGTTTTCATGAATTGTTGCACATCATGGGTTGAGTGACTGTCTTTGCATGAGCTATGTCACTTGACTGCCAATCAACATCATGACAGAGTTGTCCCATGGCTTCTGCAAATGTGACAGAAACCCAGGGTGCAGGTTTTGTATGATCGTTTGCCCAGATTATGAAATGATTATTTGTGTGTGTTTATCTACACCCACCTTCACAAGCTGATGAAGTACTACGACTGTAGATGCAGATATGCTCTCACCATTCCAACTGAACTAGTAGTTCCAAGTCCAAAAGTTTTAAAACTGTGGGGATTTTATGCTAGTGTTTTTTTGGTTCTCTGAAGACTTTCTTTGCGCAAATTAACAGACAATTTAGCACAAGACTGTTGGCTTCTTAGCCCACTGGTGTTTAGTGCCATTTGAGACCCAGGGTGAACATGGATTTTGTTGTTCTTTCAGAATTCTGGGAAAAATATATTATGCGGTTTCTGGGTGGATCCCATGGTTTCTGCAGTTGAAGCATGTACAAGTAAGTAAATGATGGTGAGATTGTGAGGAGTTTATGCTCAATTTCAGGAAAAGAACCCTAAAAGTTTCAAGGAAAGTATTGCTTATATGATGATCAGTAGAATACATGATCAGGTTATTTGTGACCTGTTGCATGATTCTATGCCAAGAAATGGTCTCAGCTGAGGGCTATTGAATATAGAATTTGGGGACCACATTGGAGAGCTTCTGGTGCAAATAAACCCTGACCCATCATGATGCAGATTTCTTTCACATAACTACAAAAGCTCAGACCAAAAGGCGCAAGTGTGGGTGATGAAAAGATCACATGCCAACTTTCAAGGTGATATGAGAATTTGTTGTACACGAAGGGTAGAATTTTTTTAAAAACTTAACAGCATGGCACAGAATGGCTTATCGAACTTAAGAATCAACAAACAACTATGGAAGTACAAACAAAAGCATAAACAAAAGCATAACCAAGAATGAACAAACAATTATCGAAGTACAAACAAAAGCATAAACAAAAGCATAACCGCATCTCCAGGCACACTTTCTTCTTCACTCAAATTTGGAGATTGCCATACTGTTTCATATTAATTAGTTGGGGGTGTCTCACAAGTCCAACCTTTTTTGCTTGCAATGAGCCAATTTGATTGGCCCATCACCAAAAAAAAAGTTGAAACTATGAAGGCTCCCCAAAATAGAAGATTCTATCAAAAACCCTAAACCCTAAACCCCAAACCCTAAACCCAGTTTGGGGTTTATAATGGATAAGGTGTTCTTTGAGCCCAGGCCAAAAATGGTGACTGACTCTTTTGGGAAGAGAAATTTCATGCAACAACCAATGGGAAGGCCCAAGCATGCCATCAAGGTGTCTTGCTTTTTTTCCTTTTAAGTTTGGGGGTGGGGAGGATTGTTTTTTCAATTTTCTCGGGTTCCCGATGTATGTTCCCATTAAGTTCCCAATGGGTTTTCAATATGTTCCTCAAGTTCCCAATGTGTTCCCCAACATGTTCTTCATAGCACCTCACTTTTATCCCATATGCTTGGACAAATAGAGCCTTTTTTAGTTTGGGGAGCCTTCATAATTTCTTCTTTTTTTGAGTGATGGGCCAATCAAAATTGGCTCCTTGCACAAAACAAAAAAAGTTGTAATTTAAAATTTTTTTTGTCTTAATTGTCTTATTATCATTTAATATTAAAATCTTTCTTGGAATGCCAGCCCAAAAAAGAAAAACCATTCCAACAAATTGAAAAAAAAAAATTTTAAATCACTACTTATGTATATTGTTGTGTATAGGTGTGATGAAAAAATGTTATGACCAATGAAATTGCTAGAATTGGTGATTTTATTTTTATTTATTTTATAGTTATTTTGAATGAACTAAGAGTCAAATGTGTAGTAATAGGGTTTTGTAAGTTTGTGTGAGAATTTCAAAGGACAAATGGGGAATGGGGTAGATGTGGATCATTATTATATTTAAATGTTCGTAGAATAGGGTAGGGTTATGCGTAGGCATGAAGATTTTTTTTCAGGCCAATGAGATTGTTGCATTTGGTGATCTGAATTTTTTTTTTTCCTTACTTAGTTATCTTGAGTGAAGTAACAAATTCAAACGTGTAAGAGCTATTTATAGATAGGGTTCTTGCTTGCACATTACTTGTGCATTTTTTTTAAAATATTTTTTATTATTAAAAAAAAGAGACAAGCAATGATCCATAACAAGATGAAGATTTCATTTTTCTTATTTATTTAAAAAAGACTTGAAGTAGAAAATTTTCAAGCATCCTTATATATACTACCTTTTATTTCTAAATGGTGAAATTTCTCTCCTTTTTTTCCCCCAAGGAAACCTCAAAATTATGTGGAGGGAATGAAAAACCCAAAATCATCATATGGCATCACTTTTTTCTCATCAACAACATGAGAAATTTAGCCCCAAAAATAAATAAATTAATTAATTAATTTTTAAAAATCATTTTTACCCACCCAAAAGGAAATCTATTTGTTTGTTGCATTCCCAAGATAGAAAGATTTTTTAAAAAAAAATCTATGTCCAAAAAAACCATAGGATTTTTTACTAATTGTGTCCAGATTTTTATTTGTTTTCCAAAAACCTTGGGATCTGCATAAAGGAGAGAGAGCTATGTATGTTGTTGTAGCTTATTAGGTGAGTTAGGTGCACAAGAGCTCTTAAATTTTTTGCACTAGCCTCCTAGATCAAGTCAAAATTCACACACCCACCCCCTAAATCATCACTTGTAGCAAAATTCCTAAAAAGTTGTGTTTGGAGGGGTACCTTATGAAGACCCCCCTCCTCCCTCCTTTAAAAGAGTAGGCATGTTTATACCTAATCCCTTAAGAGTAGGAGGGAAAATATATGCCTACTTATAGGTGTAGGATCTCACCCCTTCTTAATTAGTAGGTATAAGATCGTCCTTTAAGATCCCTCCCTTTGTGTGCCTTGTGAGGGGGTGTGAGGGTGGAAGGAGAAGAAGGGGTTTTCTTCCGAGATTTTTCTTCTTACTTGTCGTCTTGGGGCTTCTTGTGACCTTTGCTCGCTCGCTCGCTCGCTCGACCACCTGAATTGTGCGGAGATTATCTTCTCTCTTCTCTTGTCTTTTCTCTTCTGCCGCTGCTGCTCTTGTTGTTATTGTCGTTGCAAAATTCGTCATTGTCTTCCTTGGTTGCGGAAGGGAGTTTCATTAAACTGGATTTTTGCATATCATGAGATCATCACAACATTTAGTGATGCTGTTTTCTTTTGTTTCCTAGATTCTGTTTTCGAGGAGTAAGTTCCTTCCGGTAACCCACTCTTCTTCTTCTTCTTCTTCTTCTTCTTTATGATGTTCTGCTCTATGTATCCTTTCTCTGGATTGCTTTGGTTTGAAGAAGTTGTTGTTTTTGTTGTTTTTGCTTCTTCTTCTTCTCTTTTGGGTTTTTGGGTTGTGTAGGATTTATTCAACAAACCCGGAATTTTGTTGCAGGTGGGTATTGTAGAGAAGAATTAGGCATTGTGATCTTTGTTGAAGCGGGTGCAATTTGGAGCCATGGACGGCGGTGAACAGGGGACGAAGAGGAATGAGCCTTCTTCTCCTCGTGTGCAACACCTGTTTGTGATGCGACATGGGGAGAGACTGGATGATGCAGATCCCTCCTGGGTGCCCAGAACGGACCGACCCTGGGATCCGCCCCTAACAGAAAGAGGCAAACAGCAGGCGTGGGAAGTGGGCAAGAGCTTGCGCGCTGAAGGATGGGGAATCACACGCGTTGTGGTGTCGCCATTCTTGCGTTGCGTACAAACCGCTGCACAAGTCGTCACAGCCCTATGTTTGGTTGATGATGATGATTCCAGCCAACATGCTGCTGCTTCTGAAAGCAGCCAGGACGCTGTCATCGATCCCTCCAAGGTTAAGGTCAGCGCATCATCATGATGATGTTCTCTCTCTCTCTCTCTCTCTCTCTCTGTGTTTTTTTCTCCACAATTATCAAAACTACTTCTCCAAATACTCTTGAGATTTGATGGGTGGGTTGGGATGGATTGCACCATCACAGGTATCCATAGATTATGGCTTGTCAGAGCTTATGAATGGGAAGGCGATCAGGAATCCTCCGAGGGGACTGGTGGATTCATCAACAGAATTGCATTGGACTGTGCCATTGGAGGAGCTGCATGCCCTACTCCCAACTGGCTCTCTTGACAATTCGGTGCAGCCAACATTGTCTGCTGTGCGCATTTTTACACCCTTCCTTCCTTGTGTCACTTACCCACCCTTCTGAATTGTTGCAATAACATTCCTTCCTTCTCACATTCGGGTCTGTCGTGCATCTGCAGGTGTCATTGTCATAGCTTGTACCTACCTATAGGTACAAGCTATGACAATGATATCTGGAACAAGGAGAAGAGTGCTGCAAGGATGATGGAAATGGTGTGGGTTACCTTGTGTAATCAATCAACTCTTTCTTTTCTTGCAGGTGCCTGCATGGGGGGAGACAACAAGTGCTGGCCACCAGCGATACAGTGATACCTTTCAATCAATTGCTGACAAGTTCTCAGAAGAAAATGTCTTGTGTATCTCACATGGTAAGATTGTCTGCTGCAGGTGTCATTCATTCTTCCTGATGAAACCAATTTGTGCTCTTCTGCTGCTTCATCATCTTTATGCATCAAGGTGGTGTCTCCTGGAAACTTGGAAAGATTGTGTTCTGAGCAGGAGACCCAAAATGTTGACTAGTGATTTGCATCTCTAACCTTCCCTTTCATCAAGCTTTGGACAGAATTGGTGTCCATCTGAGATGTAGTAGCTATGTTGGGGGGTGCAGGTGAAGGGGTGGGTGTTTCAGTGATGAAACTATTGCCAGGAGTAGTTGTATACGGGGTGAGATATTGTGCGTACACACAGGCCCAGCGAACAATTCACAGCCACTCACGAATTGATGGGTTAAGAGCAGGAGACTGGGAGCTTCTTACTGAACCAGGCCCAGCATCAGGGTTGCTCTATGACACTTTCACTGATTAGTGTTCATTTGGCATCCACAGTCTGACAGACAATCTTAGCTTCGCCCATAAGTCTTTCCAACTATCGTGGGTCTCTCAGTGCATGACCAGGATAGTGGATGCAGGGCAGATTTGTCAGATGATAGCCAGGATTGGTAAGGGGCTTTATGTATTTATTTTTGCATTTGGTGTCTGCTTCACACCAAACCACTTCATCTCTGTTTATGTTAGGAGCAGATATGTATTTAACCACCCAATTAACTGTAATCATGAGTTATTGTTTCTGCATTTCAAAAAAACCAATTGCTGGCTAGCCAATTGAAGCCGGAAGTTGGGTTATTTCACACAGTAATCAACAATGTGCAAAAATGGTTGTCTGCTGAAGTTTTCTCCACCATATGGTTGCAAATTCATAAAACCCCACATCCCCTATTTGGATACAGTGCCACACAGTTTCCACTTGTATGCAGAAGATCCTTGCATGATGATAACCATTCCGTGTGGCAAGGCACTGGGGCCAATTACCATTGCAAGTGCAAAGGAGATGGTCGTCTTGAGTCTATCCACTGCACCTGAATGATCTTAGCTGCCTGCCAAGTTCCATTTCTACACTCCTCTGCTAGACATCTCCAATTTATCTATGATGGTCTTACGTTCAATTGACATGATCGTAGCTGCTAGGGTGTGTTACAAGCTTTCACACTGAACTTACAAAGTCATCAATCACTTGTCCAGCCATTGTTTTGTTGGATGCTGGTATATGGAATCCCAAGAGAGGGAAAGTGCTTGCCTAAAGCCCTGCTTCAGAATCAAGGGGGATTGATTTCACCTTCCAATCTTGTGATATAACCAGCTGCTGACCAGTTTTCAGTGCAAAGGTAGGAGGACTGTGTGCACCTGACTAATTTGGGAGGAAGTTCAGATGTTTTCTCTACTGTACATTGACAACACACCTCCAAGAAATGTTTTGACCTAATTCATTGATTGAAGCTATTGTCAGTACCTCAGCTACACTCTGATGATTGCACTACATACAACTCCCCAAAAAGAAGCTTGCCATTGTACAGCACCTTAGAGATCCTCCTTCAGACCCAGATCAGCTTGCAAGCTCTCATCATCTTCAAAAAGCTCCATGAAGCGTGCTTGATGGGCTTCATGTTGTTTGCGCCGCCAGTACATGTATGCAAGAAGTGCAAGGCCAGTCACAACCAGGGTTGCAGCTGCCAATACCAGTAAAATCAACAAAAGGAATGACTTGCGTTTTGCATGAGGTGGATCATACAGGTCTTCATCTTCACTTTCATACATCCCTGCAATACACACACATCAATCATGTTCCTCTTCTCCTGCACATCTGTCTGTATTCATCATAACAGGAGACACAAGCATATAATCCTGTAACTAATTCCAGCCTCAGTGTGCAATAACCAAACCGGCAATCAGAGTTCTGAAAGAAAAGAAGAGCAAGCAAAGAAGAGCAATGAAAGAAAGAGTGACAGAAAAATTAAACCAGTACATACACCCAAAACAAATGTCTGCCTTACACTGTTGTGGACTACTGCAACCGGGACACACAAATGTGGCATTGAACTCATCTTTGTTGAAATGGATATATCGGCCATCAGGTTCAAGAGTGAATTCAGTGGGGCAGAGCTCCCACTCATCAAATCTGTCATCATACTTCAGCTTATCCTCTTCATAAAACCCACATCGCTTGCACTTTGCACCTTCCAGAAATGTCAGTGGCTGCCATCCAAAAACCAGGCAACAATGTCACTGCATTGTCCACATAAAAGTCTCCTTCATTGCCAGAAGAAGATTGACTGCCCCACAGCAAGCAAGTGAAGGAAGCGAGGAAGTGAGCAAGTGAGGAAGAAAGCAAGCCAGCCAGCAAACAAGGAAAGAAGTGAGCCAGGCCTCAAAAGCAGTAGCTATTGTGTTGAGGATCAAAGGTAAAAATCAATCTGCTGCCGCCACACCTGCCAAGACTCCTGGCCGATAAAATCATACACAAAATCCTTCTGAATCACATCTGGAAGATACACTTTCTGCTCCCCCAGGCATTGGAAATACACAGTGGGTTGCCCAAACCACTCATGTGTGCGGTAAAGTACAAGTGATGCCAGTCTCACATCTCCATCTGCTACAACTCCTGGAAACAAAAGCATCCCAACATTGCTGATATACTACTGTTGCAATTCCCCCCTCCCCCCATCATCTGCAAATTCCTTTTTGCTAGAGCACGATTCTACAAGAAGCTTCGGGGCGGAAAAAAAAAAGCCAAAAGCTCAAACTATCGAAACCTCTCTCTCCTCAAATGCAAAGATGAAAGGAGCAGCAGCAGAAAACCCTAAAAAGTCATTGTAAGAGAACGTGAGAGAGAAGACAAGAGAGAGAGAGAGAGAAAGATGGTATACCTGCAGCTGAAAGGAGCAACAAGAGAGCAACACAAATCCATCTGAGCTTTCCTGTTCCCATCCATGATGATGATTCAAAACCCCAAGTCGTCTCTGCAAAGCTTTCCCCCATCTTTCTCATGACTTCTCTACAGCACCAACGATCATTGCTAGCTTGCTGCCTCTCAGCCGTCACCAAATCTCCAAATCAGAACACACAAAGACCATACAACAGCAGCAGCATCACAACAACAACACCAACAACTTAGGTCGACGACCGTCGAGAGAGAGGGAGAGCAGCTAGCTACTATATTAATCTTCTCTGATAGTGTTGCTGTGTTGTGCTGAAAGTTGCGCCATCTTTCGTCTCATGGCATTGATTGCGGTGTGGGTCCCATCATCATCACTGCCACGAGGAAGTAAGGAAGGAAGGAAGGATCCCATTTGCCTGTGCAGCTCAAACCGAAACTGCTCTTTTCTTCATCAAAGCATCTGCTGCAAAAGCTGAGATTCTTGTAGGTTTGAAGTCTGAATTCCTGCCTGGATTTCATCATGGCAGAAGAAGAAGAAGAAGAGGGAAGAAGAGTGATGAGAGTGTGGCAAAGAGGGGGTTTTTGCGAGAGGGGTTTTTTGTTGTTCATTGGGGTTTGTTGTTTTTCTTTCACCAGACGAGGAGACTTTGAAGAAGAAGAAGATGAAGAGAAATCAAGTGAAGACAGGAGGACAAACAATGCTTGCAGAAAGAATGGCTTCCACAAAGAAGATTGCTGCAACAAATTATTCTTGCTGGTATGGAGAGAGAGAGAGAGAGAGAGAGAGATTTAAGAATTCACACCATGAGAATCAATCACCCAACTCTACTCTATTCTTCCATTTTTTTTTCCAGTTTTCCATGGCTTCCGAGATCTGATCCATTCTTGTTGCCTGACTGGCATAGGTACATACTCTCTGTGTCTGATTATTTTCTTGCTGAAGAACACCTCAAAGATCTGCTGAAAGTTGTTGCCTGCACCAGAAGAAGAAGAAGAAGAAGATGATGATGATGATGATGAGCCACTGCAAACCACAAATGTACACACATGTGAAATAATTTTTGGGGGGCAGCAGCGTGCAATTGTAATCATGGATGCCAATGATGATGTTGCAAGCCCATCTTGTAATGAGCATGATGGCGCATAGCATAAGCACCCACTGCCACCAGCAAACTGAGTACAAACATTTACCTGCAAAATCTGATTGCAAAGGACTTCACTCATGTTGCATTTCAAGGACTTGCTCTTGCATTTCAATTTCTGATGACAACACCAGCTCAATTGCTCAAAATGCTTCAAACCAAATGGGAGAATTCAGCATGATGTACACAAGCTGCTATTAAGATTGAAATGCCTCTCTCTCAACAACAGAGACAAAAGATCAACCCCGGCCCACCCCTCCCCCCACTATAACAACAGCAACTGCAGGTAGAGAGAGATATGTATACTACATTTCAGAAGAATTTTTCTCAATAGAACAACCTGAAACCTAGATTCTATTGCTCTTCAAGCTGAATTTATGATCTTACAGATTTTTTACATTCTTTTTATGCTGAAGTTGCAAAAAATCTCAATTGTTTTAACTCCCTAACTTTCTGCCCGGCGCTTTGTGGACTCAGCATTCGCCTGCAACAATTGACATATGCAATCAAGTCAGCAGCGCTTGCACAAACTGCAGTCTTCAGGTACATGGATTTTTGTATGTATGTAAATGTTAATCCCCTTCCAAATTCCAAAATGAAAAAACAGAAATTCAGGAAGCTTGTTTTCTATTTTTTTGGGTTGGTAAATTCACCGTTGCTATAATTTTGTCAAAAGCATCAAGACCATTGTTGTCAATAAAGTCTGCAACTGATGCACGTGCTTGGGGACTCAATGATGACAAAAACTTGCGTTCGCTGTCTGTGAGCTGCTGCTTCTTGTCAACAACATTGGCTGCTGACTTGTAAAAGTAGGGTCTAACATAGTGCTCATAGATGATTGTCGCTCCCCGAAACTGAGGCAATACCAACCATGCTGCAATTGCCAACTTGATTGTTGACCACAATGGAATCCTGGTGCAGGTAGTACACATACACACACACAGTTTCACAAGATTATGGTGTCCCGCATATGGAGAAGCAGGGCAAGAGGGGAAGAGTATTCAGAAAGCTCTCTTCCAAGAATTCCTTTCAAACCTTCTTGTTGCACATTTGTCATATCAACATATAATCAATCCTTTTTTCCTCCTGGTTTTTTTCATAGATCCATGATTCAGAAAAGGCAGAAAAATTTCTCAAAAGGCACCAGATTGTTGAAGCTTGCAAAGGAGGAACTGGTCAAAGTAAATGTCACAATTGAGGAAATTCAGCATTTTGGTGAAGTCAAGGTTTTCACCAACCATGGAACCGCTGGCTACCCAGTTTTGTGAAATCAAAGGCACAAAGAGAACTCAAGGGGAAAAACAAATAGCATTCAAATCAACGGCACTCCCAACTTTTCAAACTGAGTATATTATTATTATCCCAAACAAATCTAATCAGCAAGTGTAGAATTTTGTACAAAATCTGTCACAGATTCATAATTGGCTTTCAAAGGAAAAAATGTAAGGTGATTGAGAAAATTATGTGTAGTCGTGGTACCATGCAAAGACAGGCGCAGCACCCAACTCCAACAGGGTGATGAAAGAGTAGAGGACCCAATAGGTGAGCCATTGCTGATCATCTTCCTTGAAAGGGCTCTCAATTGCTTTGATCGATGCATACCTGCACATAATAATCATCAGGCCATGACCCCACAAATATGAGGACTTGTCCAATTTTTGGGTTCCGCTCACATATGATGATTATCAGCACCTTGAAGAAGCAAAAATAGCGGGATAAGAGCAATTAGTGATCAAAGAAGAACCAAAGGTGAAACAAAAAAACAAAACAAAAACAAAAACAGAACAAACAACCCAAAAACAAAAACAAAACAGAACGGAGCACTTGGTGAATCTAATTCCCTAATCAAGAGGAGATTATGAAGAGCCAAAATTGCATAACATGCATATGATCTCAACAAAAGATGCAACTGTGCAATTTCTTTCACTGAATCTAACAATTTGAAAACTCGAACCAGAGTGAGATAACTTACAAAGGGTATAGCAGCATCACAACTGGCCTGCAGACAAACAACAAAGAGCCCAACAATCAATCCCATAATCAGAATTCACCTATCAGACCACACCAAAAAAGAACAAATTCTTTTGGGAGCTCCATTAATATTAACTTCAAGCTTCCACAAGTGCTACTAACTTATGAGAGAGAGAGAGAGAGAAAGAGAGAGAGAGAAACAAGAGATGTAGCACAACAAGATTAAACCTTGCAGAATGCTTTGATAGAATACAATATAATCAGCTAAGAAATTCAATCAATCCCCTCCCCCTGCCAACAAAACTAAAATTCAGAAATTCATCAAACTCAAAAGAAGAACACCTTAGCAATTCACATGTTGGTTTTAGCTCTAGAAAAAAATACATATATATATTACCCTGCCAGTCCATTGATCCTGAGTGCCAAACTCCAAAACCAACCCATTTTTTGCTTCTTTGCAGCAGCAGCAGCGGCAGCAGGAGCTGGACCTCCTGTTTGTTTGTTTTTCTTCTCAGCTTACTGTCCTTGTTCTCCTCCTCCTCCTCCTCCTCCCCTCTTCTTCTCCTTCTTCTTCTTCCGCAAGACCAAAAACTTCTTTCCTCCTGATCTTTCAAACCAGCTACACCCAAGTTCTCCTCTTTTTTTTTCCCCTCCACGCCAGAGTAGGTACTACAACAGCAGTGGACTTTCTTCTTCCTCCTCCTCCACAAGTATCAAAACACGAAATTCTGAGCTACACCAAAAGTGTAAGATTCTTGAGGTAGACCTTCTTCACCAAATTCACAAATTAGAAACATATTTCCACCCCAAAAAAGAAAAAAGAAAAAGTGGCCACAACCCAACACACAAAACAAGACAAGTGTTCCACAGAATCTCTATTGCCGAGATAGAGCAAGCGGAAATCGTGCATGGACGGCACGAGACGATCCTCCCCACCTGGCAAAGAAAAAACCTGATATCGCGGATTCCAATCTCTACCATTTGAGGAAAGTAATTCCTTCGTGAGTGGATCGAGGATTTTGTTTCTTGGGTGCTAATCAATTGCATTACCAGTAATGATCGCTCACAGAATCGCTCGCCATGAATGCTGCAAAAAAAGTTTGACTTGTAGTTGAAACTCAATGGCAGCTTGGATTTCAACTGCAAAGATGAAGCGATGATGATGCATGCCGGCTGTTGAAGAATGTGAGAACAAATCCAAATTCGAATCTCAATTCTCATTTGTTGAAGAATCTGAGCAGAATTCCAAATTCTGTTCTCACTCACTCACTCATCATTTGTTGAAGAATCTGAGCACAAGAAATCCAAAATTCTACTCTCACTCATTCAACCTTTGTTGAAGAATCTGAGCACAAATCCAAATTCTAATCTCACTCATGCACAAACCCAAATTCCAACCTTCGACACCCATCATGATCTGTTCAAGAATCCAAGAATCTGAGCAGAAATCCAAATTTTAATTTCACACTTACTTACTCATCATTTGTTCAAGAATCTGAGCAGAAGAAATCCAAATTTCTGATCTCACTTATTCAACTCAACACTGAATGAAATCTGCTAATTGTTCCCAATTTCTATGTCAAATCTGCTTAAACCCCTGAGGGAAAATTGTAGAGAGATTTTGGGTATTAGACTTTGATAGATCTCAAAAGACAATTACTTCCATAAATGTGGTTTTTTTTCCATTTCAAACTCAACTTTGACAACTCTCAAAAGACATTTTTCTGAATGTTTCCATATCAATGTCAACTTTGACAACTCTCAAAACAAAATTTCTTCAAATGTTTCCATTTGCATTTGGAATGTCAACTTTGCTTAAACCCCACGCGCATTTGCTTAAACCCTTCAACAAGAACAACAATTCTAGTTTGTTATTGAGCTCTTCACAATCTCGATCAAAACAAAGCATTAAGAAGAATTTAAAAATGTGTCAAGATAGCTTGTGATCAAATTCAAAAATTGGACAAATTCTTTTCTTCAAACACGATTGACGAAGTACTAATTAAATACACCAAATGTTTGAAAACACACACAATCGTGCGTGGAACAAGGGTTAATACACTCATTACATATTTCACTTGTGTCAAGAACAATTGTATAACATGTAAAGGAAATCTTTGTATTGCGATTAACATATGTACAATGATTGTCCCTAGTGTTTATTTTCAATTTTTTGATCTTGCAAAAGTGATGATTTTTTTTTGCTTAAAAAACACATTTTACATTGAATTTAATAGTGTTGGGCAATTGAAACTTTTTGTGAGAACTTGCGAGGTCTGGTTCTTAGTTTGAAAATTAGGTGATAATTGACCCTATTCTTTCTCTTCACAACATTCAATTTCCAAATACCCAACAAGGGTATCAATTTTTATTTTTATTTTTTTCCTTTTAAACTGGTTCTGATTCAGTTGGTTCTCTAAATTTTAATCATAGTTGGGTCTCCAGTATCTACAAACAATTGTCAAAAATCAATTTTTTTAATAAGAAAAAGTAATGATTTTTATTTTTATTTTTATTTTTTCCATTTTCATTCAAAAAACTACAATGAAATTTTAAAAATAGAAAGAAATTAAGTAATTATTGACTACTTTGCTCAAAATATCACCCCTGAAAGAATTAATTATAATTTTCATAATATCATCCCTTTTGATTCCCGTATTATTTTTGAATCTACTTATATCTCAATTAACTCCACTAAATTAAAAGGAGACCCACAATCAACTCAAGAATCATTAGGTTAAGTTTTACTCATAAATATTATTTTTTGAACTTTTACAATTGTAAAAAACATCTCCTTAAATTAATAAGTATTCTAACAAGAGAAAAAAATATCTTTGTTTCACAATACTTTGGATTTTATGAGCAAGAAAATTTTACAATTTGAAATAGCGATAATTTTTTTAATTAAAATATTTACTTATATAAACCATTAAAGGGTACATATGAAAAGTTGCAAACACCTCTTGAGTTCAAAAGAAAATAATTTTAATAAAATAACTAACTACATTCATCCAAATTCCACATTTCATCACTCTCATTGAATTCATAGATGCTCTACAAGAGTTTTAGAAGGTTTCACAGTTGAATCATTCTTCATGCAAAAGCAATTTCTTTTCCTTCTTATTTGTTTGATGAACTTGTTTCTCCTTAACAAAATGTTTTGATGTTAATAAGGTGATAAGTTGCATCCACACTCCCACTAAGGCAAATTACTTGTTTTTATCTTGAGTTCAAAATTATATACAAATCATATATGTTTTCTTTTGGAATTATTTTAGTATGAATGTTTGATATCATAATTTCAAAGTATGTATTTCCTTTCAACTTGTAAACCAATTATAAATTGAAGTGGGCCTTGATCCGTTAGCTCATATTTATCACTCAATAACCTTTTGTATTTTTGATTCCCTTCTTTCTTCTTGTCACTTATGACCAAACTATGATTAACATAAAGTGTTATGATTATGAAGTTATGTTTGTTTGTATTCACTTTGTTTACTTGAAAGCCAAGACTTACTAATAAGAATTAGTAGGCCTCTACCAACTATTTTGGAATAACACTTGACCACCAATCTTGTTTTATAACAATCAATGAATCCATTTACTACTTTAAGCCTCAATTTGAAAACCCATTCACAACCAATAGGCCTTCTATCCTCCAACACTTTGAAATTAATGACCATGTGTCATTTTTTATCAAAGAATTATACTCTTGTTGGATACATTCCAACCATTGAATGCAATCAATTCTTTATTTAGCCTCTTCAGGACCTATACAATATTTAGAAGTTATTTTTATTGCAATAAAGGCTTTAACAAATGCTAAATATTCGTTTACAACTTGTTCGACATTGCTTTTCAGTTTTGAAGTAGGTTTAATTTTAAATACATTTTGACTTCCTTCTTTCGAAAGTTGATTCACCAAAAGATGTAACATTTTTTTCATATCCATTTGTTGATTATCAATGTCATCATAAAATCCATACATTATATTATCACCATCTAAATGTAATTCATTGTCAATGGTGTAGTTAATATTTTCATCTAAGCTTTTTGTAATGCTTTCATTATTTTCACTTTCAACTTCATGTGATGGAGTCATTGGTGGTAGGCACAACACTTAGCAATGGGATGAGTGGTAATGTACATCCTCAACATCCTTACACAATACATATCTAACACTAGTTTTGTACATTGGCAAGAAATCAAATATGTATTTCATGAAAGTATGGGAATGGTGCTATTTTATTATTGTACATGGGATTTGTTGGGCAACCAACTTTGTTAAATTTCTTGTCAATTTCCATAGGTGTAGAAAATGGTTTAGAATTGACCATTTTTTTAACATTGTCATATCGTAATCTAAAGATATATGGCTCAATAAAAAAAATCCAATTGTTATTGTGGTTGCATCCAATTTGATTTCCAAGACAATAATGAATGGAGCTTTCATCATGACCATCTCAAATTTGTGAAGCAAGATAATCTTTAATTCAAATATGTTAGCAAGATTTTTACTAACATACAGAATCATCCACATAAATTGGACATCACCATTGTATTTGTGTTGAGCATAAATACTCAAATTAGTTATAGTTTTTGTAGAACCTTGAAAAAATAAGTAAGCATGAGAAGATGCAGGAGAAGATTAATGTAAACCATATATCACTCTATGTAACTTACACACCAAATGTGAATTAGTAGTTCATCTTTTAGGCTTTCAATAACATCCATATAAATGTCCTCCTCGATATAGATTAAAAAAATTTAAATGGATCTTAATGTTGAGTTACGTTGTGTTGCACTAACAAATCCAATATAACAATTATCCAAATTTATAATTAGGGAAAATGTTTCTATAAAATTGAAACTTGACACTTGAGAGAAGCCATGTGCAACCAAATGTGCTTTGCATTTATTGATTGTACTTTGGTCTTAGTTATAAAGACTTCAACACCTTGCAAAGTGCAAGGTTGAATGGACGGAATAAAAAGTCCCATGCAACTCCATTTGGGTAGCATTTCCTTTGTAAAGTTGTTGAGCATTAATATGACTAGTTGTTTTGGCATCAACCATCCATTGATTTCAAACAATTTTTTTCCACCTATGATCAAACCACCTTAAAAATCACTATTTTGTACACATGTGCACAAATCTAAAATAAAACTTATATATTTTTCAAAATGATATGGACTTTGTAAAAATCATTTTTTTTTAATGACAAAAAATGTTCATAAACAATAACATACAATTAACACATGGTGTGAAATCTTTGAAGTTTCTTTTCATTGATATATTATCTGATTAAATTTGAATCTGTAACAACCATAGTAATGGTTGAATCATTTTAAAACCAATTGTATTTTTGTTAACTATATAGTCCCTAATGTTCACTTTAAATGTCCATAGCTTTTTAAAATTTAGGCATTGAAAAAACCTACATCATAAAGATATTCAAATTAATAACCTCAAATTAAATCCTTAAATTAATAACTCCAATATTTAAAATGCATTAACCCCATTTGAACCACATTCATTTTACAAAATATGTCTTCATTATATCCATTTTGGTCCATTCAACCTTGCATTGGCCAAATGGAGGGTTATTATCTTTCATCCTAAGGATAAAATGGTGAACTCCCAAGTTTTGATTATGTTAAGATTGGCAAATTCAACTACCATAATTGCTTGCCATTCACAAATGTCAAGCTTTAATAAAATTTTCATGATGGTAAGGGGATCATCCAAATTGTCATGTGTACTCAAAGTAATATGTGTATAGTAGCAATGAATATTTAATTTGTGGGGTTTCTTACCCTTGATGGATTTAATTAGCCAAGATGGTGACTTTGTTTGCATTTTTTGGTCTTACACATGGAATCTTAAAGATGGAGAAACATGTGAGAAATGACTTTTGGTTCTTATGAGATGGGATAAGGTTCCACATCCAATGATAATTAGGTGAAAAGATCCAAATTTTCTTTAGGTGCAAACATTGGTAGACTAACAACTTTCACATGTTGAATACTAAAAATTGACTACTAAAATGGTGGGTTTTGTTGCTGGTTATGAAATGTAAATTCTAGACCAAGAAAAGTTGTAAGTGCAACTTGGGAAGGAGGTAAGTTTGAAAATCCTCTTTTGCCAAATTGAAGTGTTTGAAGTTGGAATATCATGTGTACCATTACAACTTAAAAAACCTTGGATCTAGTTCATAATTTGCTTTAAGTACATCAAATGAAGGTTCTATGTGTGAAAATTAAAAAAAACTCTACACAGAATTGACAAATATTTGGAAATGATTATTCTTTTATAATACAATTTTGCATGAAAATACAAGCTTTTGATTCATTAAAATGTCTAAGAACTATACACCTTTGGGTGTGGGAATCAAGTTTGTGTGTGTGGTATATTATGAACATGAACAAAAGTTCAACAATTAAACATTTGTTTAAAGAAGATAAATTTGGTTTAGTGCCAAACCAAACTTCAATAGGTGTTTGATTTGATAAAGTTTTAGTAGAATTACAATTTTATAAATAATTGGCAATTAGCAAAGCTTTTCCCCATAAAGGGTTGGTTGCTATGAATGAACATCAAAAAATTTGCACCAATCAATGTACAATTATCTTTCAGAAACATTGTTTTGATGGGATGTATCAATCACAACAAATTGTCATTTGATACATTGAATATAATAATGGAATTGGACTTATATTTGTTATTGTTGTTGCATATTAAAATTTTGACCTTGGTGTGAGGAAGATAAATTATATAGTTATGTTTCGTTGATAGTACATGTCAAGTCAACAAAAAGTAATAACAAAACCCATCATGAAGTTATTATACATTTAATTTTTTTACTTTAATGATAAATAAATTATATATATACATTAATTTTAAATTACACGTTGTAAAAGTAGGTTTTAAATAGATTTTTAAAAATGCAAGTAGCTTTTGAAATCTATTTTTTGCAACACTCACTTGTTTCAAGCATGTGTCAAATATGTTCTAGCATTTAGAGATTTTTTAAAAAAAATGTTGTACTTGAATATGTATTGAATTTTATATCATAATGTATCACATATTTATCTTTTAATTTTTTTAATAAAAAATGATTTTGAACACCAATTGAGTATAAAATTTGATGAACTTTAGTATAATAAAAGTGAGTAACAAGTATGTTTGAAATTGACCACCAAATTTTTTTTTCAAACCTACTTTTACCCTAATGAAAAGCCACAAGTACATTTTAGGACCCTGTTAATTTAAAAAGTAAAAAATTGCAATATTTCATCTATTTACAACATATTTAAAGGCTATAAAGTAAATTATGAACTTTGCTTGAATTTCAAAAAAATATTAAACCTATTTTAAATATATAGTATTTATTTAAAGTTTTAACAAAGTTGAAAACAATGTGCATATTAATCATTGAACTAAATAATATTTTTAAATTCAATATATCAAAGTCGATTTGATAATTATTTTTCATTTATGCTGCAAGGAGCATGAACAGTCTAATTTACCATGTTTGGACTGGATGGTCAAACTAAGGAAATCTCAAATGTACTACATGTATGAATATTAAGAAAATTTTGTTATCCATTAAGATACTAGGTCAACAAGGGGAATTAAAATTTTAATTAAAAATGGCCAATGTGTTTTAAGAAATGCAAATGGCTATCACATTACTACATGCAATGTGGAGGCAAACCTTTACAAGTTAGGAATTATAAACAAATAAACGATTAATTTTTATCATAAAACCAATTATAATTATTGTTAATAAAACAAACATGTGACATTGAAATTTAGGACATATTAATGAAAATAGATTAGAACAAATCAAAATGGTGGGAAATGGTATGAATACATGTAATGAAAAAGATTTGTCATTGGGTGAATCTTGTGTTAAAGGAAAACAACATAGGATGTTCCCAAAAGGGCCAACCACTCGAGTTATTAAAATGTTAGAATTGATTCATAATGATATATGTGGACCACTAAACCCCCCAACACACATTAGAAATCAATATTTTATAACATTCATAAACAAAAAATCAAGATATACTATGAATTTTTGAAATACAAGTTTGAAGCTTTAACAAAATTCAAACTTTATAAAGAAATGTGGAAATCATGTGAATATCCAGACAGATAAACATAATAAAATTTTGAGTTTTAATAGTGGGGGAGGGGTATAAATCTAATGAATTTCTTAGTTTTTGTCAAACTCATGGTATTAAATAAATAAAAAAACATTGATTGGGGGTGTTTAAAATATGTTATTTCAATCTAACTTTATAAATGTTTAGGGGGGGAGGGATTATAAAATACGGTGAAAACATATTAAAGGTGAACCACTTTTATTCAAAAAAGGTGATGTATAACAAGTATTATAATATGTAGTAAGTTAAAATCATTTTGAATCAAAGTTAATTTTGATCCAGTGGTTAGATCAAGAGGATTGGATAAAATCAATGTAGATAGAATATATAGCTTACAATTTTTCAATGACCATAGGGCCTCATGTTTATATTTCATGAAACATTACCAAACAAAAGAAAATTGAAAAAATAATGCAATGTCCATTTATAAAATCTCCCACTCTTTGATATGGCGGTGGTTTTTTCTTAAATATATATATTATTATGCATTCATGCTAAACTAATGCAAAAAAACATAAATTTTGAATGGAATTTCATCCAAAAATTTTAACTTTCTAAATTTTAAAAAATTTAATTGATGTCTATCAATTTCATACACAAATAAAAAAATTCGCCCAAGCATTCCATCCACAACCTTAATTTTGAAATATATATTCAAAATTTCAAATTTTGTGATGAGTATTATTTTGTCACAAATATATTTCATATGTTCAAATTTTTTAATGTTTGTTGGATTTTTCAAAATAATTGATTGGATTAATTCTAAAGCTAATCATATAAAGTTAAAACAAGCAAAAAAATCCAAGATGTGACATCCATACATTACTAAAAAACTAATCGCAGAAAGATTAGATTTGTGACTATAATTTTTGGGGGGATTAATGTGCATTCACCCAAAAAAAAATCTCCAAAATAGGAGTCCCATAAAGGCTTTGTATTTGAACAAATCACACCTTCTCAATTGTGAACTAGTGTCAAACTTAAAATTATTTGGTTGTCAAGCTTTTGAGTGAATTTAGAAATTTCACTATACCAAATTAAAATTACATAACATTGAATGTATATTTTTGGGACATAGTGATGAATCAAAAGCTTATAAGGTGATGAAATAAGGGACATTTTTTTTTTCTATAGATGTATTCCATGAAGAATATATTTTCCAATAAAAGCCACATGAACCATTAGAAGATATTGACAATGAAGATCTTTTGGATTTAACATTATTTAAAACTCACACAAAATCTTCCTCGAATTCTTCGTTTACTATGCCACCACCTTCACAAACTACAATGCATGTTCATGTACCAATTGTTGCCTCTCCACCCAAGTCCTTCTCTTAACAATCATAATTTGACTTCATTAAACCCATTGCCAACAATTGACTTTTAACAACGTATGTTGACATAACAAAAAAACATTTCTTGTGTTGATATAGGTGTAGATCCTAGGTCCCAACTACTTCCATTAGTAGAAGCACACATTAATTCACCTTCTTCATCCATTACATTTTAAACCTAAAATTCTTAAGAAAATCACACTTGGACTTTCACATCCTACTAGCAAATAGAAAGGTTGTTATTCATAAATGGATATTTAAAGTGAAATATACACTAATTGGAGATATTCATACATATAAAGCTAGACTAGTTGTTGAAGGATTTAATCAAATTTCTAAAGTGGATAATCATGACACCTACTCACCGATTACTGATTTTAATTAAATTAGAGTTTTATTTGCATTAACTGTGTGCAATATAATTAAAAAATTCATCAACTAGTTGTTAAGACTATTCTTTTGAATGGCATATTAAAAGAAAACATTTATATGGAGATTCCAAAAGGATTACACAATAAGTCATCAAAAAATTGAATGTGTAAATTGCATAAATTTCTTAATGACTTACACCAATGTCCTAGAACTTCGTATCTACATTTAAGTTCCATATTTAGTTCAAAACAATTTCCATCACACATGACCTTATTCAACATAAATATATAAAGATGGAACTAATCCCTTGGTGGGATAGTCCAATGAACAATAGATGGTATGCAAAAGAAAAAAAAATCAACCCTAGATGGGAATCTAGAAAGAAAATAAACAAATTAGAAAAACGAAGAAGGAAATTAAATGAAAAGGAGAAACATAAAAGAAATAGAGATAGGGCTCTCAAATAGAAAGAGAGATTCCCTCTCCTCTTGAAATCCCCACAAAAACTCCATGAAAATGGTTGGTTTTCCCTTTCTCCAAATCCTTTGTTAAATTAACTCTTATCTTCTAGCTAATTAGTTAGCCAACTATCACTTTTTAGAAGGTTAGGTGGTTGATTTCTTGTCTATCTTTCTTAAAAATTATTTGGATTAGTGACCATCACCTTCAAAAATGGAGATAGTAGATAAGTCTCCTATTGGTAATAAAAAAAATAATTATGCTACCCCTCTAATTACATTAGCCCTTAGATGAAAAGTAAAAGACTAATTATCCTCCCTTCATAAGTTGGTTATTCCAAATTTCATGAAAAAAAAACATTATTGTATTACATTTCCATAACATGTAACATTATTATGGAAATGTAATACAATAATGTTTTTTTTACACCAACCTCCATTGGGACATTACATTGAAGTTTTATTGAAAATAGCACTGTCTTGTGAATTTTAGAGACAAAAAGAAAAATGGCCTAGGTAATCCTTATTTTCAACTGGTAAGAATCCTGTCAAGACCTGTTGGAACATTGGGACCTGTTGGAACCAGTGTTGGCTGGGTTCGGGTTTTTTGCCCAGTTCGGGTCTAGGTCCGGGTCTAGGTCCGGGTCTAAGAACCGGACCCATTGAGTTTACATGGAACAAGGCCCGCCATGGAACTTGACTTGTCTGGTCTAAATTAAACTGGACTCGCCATGGAACTGAACCTGTCGAGTCTAAGCTAGACCCCCGCCATGGAACTGAACCTGTCAGGTTTAGATTAAGCCAAACCCACCATGGAACTAGACCTTCCGAGTCTAGATGGAACAAGACCCTAAACCCTAAAACTCAGACCCATAGGGTCTTAAGAATGTTTGGACAAGTTTGGGTCATAGAAGCTAGGACCTTAGTTTAAATAGGAATTAGGGTGTTTGGTTTCTTTGTTTCTATGGTCTTTAACTTTTAGGGTTCATTGTTTGAACCCAAACCTAGCCAACATCGTTCATTTTGCATCTTCTTTCTTTGCTTCTTTTATTGCACATTTTTTTTATTATGTGCCAAACCTTCATGTTTTCAAATGATTCATTTTTAAGTGAGAAGCTACAACATTGGAGAGATTGTTGTTTTACATGCATCTTGAGTAGGTACCATTCTTGAGTGCGTACCGTTTGAAAAAAAAAAAAAAGGTCTATGGCATCAACTTACTTTATATATATTTTCATTTATGGTGATTGAAAACCTCCATAAGCACTTCATTTTTTATATTTTGTATTTGATTTTTCTTTTTGAAATTTTGCTAGTAAAAAAAAGGGCTGATTTGGATCGTCACCCCCAAGTACTTCGCCAAGTATACATTAACAATTCACAAAAATGTTTAATTGTATGTTGACTTGAACATGTTGCATATCATGGTCCCAAAATTTTATAGAGATCTTTGTTTATGCATATTTGCTATTTAAAGGTATGAAAATGATTTCATTACTTTTTTATGTTCATGTATATTGAGCAATTATCATTTGTTTCAATGATTGTTGGCCTATGTTGGCCTTGGTAAATTGCAGCATAGCCTTCTTTTAGTTCAAGAAATAATCTACTCAATGTTGTGTTGGGTTGGTTACAAAAAATTTAATCCACTATTTAATTTGGTTTTTTATAAGCATGGCTAAAGCCAATGGCAACAATAATGTGTCATTATCTAATATTGAAGATGAAATTTACATGTCAGTAACAAACTAGGGTATAGGTGCTAGTACAAAAGACGATTTCAAATTTAAAAGATGAGAATGTGTGGCAAGCATTGGTTCCCCAACTTTGGCAAAATTTTAAAAATTGGTCTATCCATAAATGGACAACACCATATTGGGCATTTTTTATGATTAATGATGGTAGTAAGGTTAATTTTAAAGTCATGTAATTGATGTGCTACATCTTGTGTCATTCTGGTGGCAACATCCTTAATCATCGTAGTTCAAGTGGATGGCCTGGAATCATCTCATATGACAAGAGACATGGAACCACATCAATGGAAACACATGTAAGTGTCCAACATCTTCAAGAACTCGCAAAATGGCATGTTGACATTAAACAAAACAAAGTTTTGGATGGTGGGCACCAAGTAGTTAAAAAGAGGACACGTCCAAGCCCTTCTTCCATCGTAGAGTTTTTTGAGTTCAACAAAGCCATATCAACAGAATGACTCTACACAATGAGCATTCTTAGAGGATTTAACACTTTACATAGCTAAAGGTCATCGTCTTTTATCAATTGTTGAGGATGCATGGCTGAAACACATGTTGTTATGACAATGCAAGAAGGTGTTATTTCCATTTAGACACCAATTGGTGTATGATGTGTTGCCTAGCACGGTCACCAAAACCATGGAAAAGTGGGTGAACCCAAAACTAGCTTAACGTACTATGCGCATATCAACCTTTGATTTATGGATGTCACAAGGTGAAAACGACACTTTGCTCTTGTAATTTCATTTATAAATGCATGGTGATAGTCTTGTCATGTCACAATGGGGTTGTTCATAGTTGATAGTACTATGGGTGCTACAATGGCTTAACAAATGAAACCTTTGTTAGGAAAGTTTAGGCTTCTTAACAAAATCATTGCATTTGTGAAGGATGAAGAAACTAATCTAACAACAATGACTACAACATTGAAAAACATTTTGTCATGTCACATATTGGATTTGCTAGCTCCATTTGCTCAGACATGTTTGGGCCATGTTATGTCAAAAACAACCTAATATGCCATGGATGATAGTAAGGTTTGTTAAGGTTTCTAGGAAGCTAGCTTGAAATCTACTCAAACAAAGTTGTAAACAATTGTTACATGGACAAAAAAATTAGGCAAAGGTGGCAGAGAGTGGAAGGCAACATGCATGGATGTTCAACTTTGACCAAGAGAACTAAAGACACAAGTCAAAACTAGGTTTGCATCATGTGTCATTTTATTCCAAGAAACCCTTGAATACATGATGTAATCAACTTGTGTTATGGACATCAAGCAATTCATTTGTAGGCATGGGTGTTGGATGGTTAGACTTGGGCAACAACAAGGATAATGATTGACACTTTGTTGCAAGTGGTGAATCAGTGCATCTTGAACCAATCCAATGACTTTTGGTTATTGTTAGATGCATTAGTTGTCGCTTTACCTTTGTTCATGACATGAAACATGCTATGGAGGCCCATTCTTAGCCTTTGGTCCATGGTGATTTTGACTCAGAGTTTCAATGTGTGAAGCTTCATATGATGGGCCAAGTGATCAAGGTTTTGACACCTTTCCTTGGCTTTGTAGAAGCCTACTCACCATCAAAAGCACACAACATGATGGCAACCATGTTGAACCCACGTCATAAGACCATGAAGGTGATAAGAGAGTACATTGGTGATTTTCAGGCTTCTTCCATTGTTGAAGAATATGACAGGAAAATGGTGTTGCCACAACTTATCTAAGTTAACAAACATTTGAACTCGACAAGTGATATTCCTCCTAATTTGTTGTTTTAATAGATGATGATGATATTTTTTTGGAATGGGTGTTTCAAATGATGATGCAAATGCACAACTTGTTGAAAAATGAGTTGAGGTTGTTTTAGTGTTTATAGGGAAATCGTAAGGACAATGAAAATTCATTGGTGGAGTGGTTACACATGATAGCCAATTCTCGCATGTTGCATTCTTGGCTCGTCAAATCCTGGGGATTGTGGGGTCCCAAATTGAGACCGAATGGATCTTCAGCCTTGCATGAGTCATCATTAACTTGCAATGGTCTAGGCTTGGAATAGAAAATCTAGACCAACTAATTATGATAACCCAAAATTGGCCTGCTGATGCACATGTGGGTTGTGAAGGGAGGCGAAAAGTTTCATCTTTGAGTGATTTCATTGAAGTTGAGGATGTGTTGCTAGAAGACAACAAAAAACTCATCTTTGATTTTGGGTTTTTTTAAGAAGAAAATTATTGATTTGTTGTTTATATTTGAGCTCCAATTGCATAAATGAATAAATGTTGCTGGTTTAAAAAAAAAAAAAAATCACCTTGTTTGCTTCATCTACTTAGAATTTTGGTAGTTTTTGTCCTTGGGTTGGTGCCAAAAAAATTGCAAGTGACATTTGAGAAATGTGGTACCTGTAATGAAATATAGTTGGAGTTTAAGGTTCAACAACTTTGCAAACAGTTATATTAAAACATAACCCAAGTACTTTACATACCCTAAACAAGCTCTCATTTTTGGATGTGCAATTGATGAATATGCTTCAATTTATTAGTGAATTATTTACACTAGAACTGGGCCTGGGTTGAACCTGGAACCGAAGGGCCTTATAAAAGTTATACCCATTGGAAGGTCTTGGAAAAAAAATTAAACCCAGACCTTTTGGATCCACTAAAAACCAAAAACCAGCCAAGACTGGTTGGAATTCTATTGTCTAACTATGGCAATTTCAAAAGAAAAAGAAACCCTTCAAAACTTGGTGACCTTCATACATTTTGTCCATAAAAATCCTTTGTATGAATTTCATTAGATTTTTTTTGGGGTCAATAATTGGTGAAAATTTGGCCCCCCAAAAAAATCTAGTGAACATGTTTTTCTACATATGATAATACCTTTTCAATTTGGCACTTGAGTGTTGGATAATTATTTTATTTTTCAAAATCCACTTTGGTAAAAAAAAAAACAATTATGAAATTTCAACAATAAATATAGGAAGCTTCTTTGGCAAGTTTTCTAAACTTTGAATCTTTAACATAATGAGACCTTTTATACCAATTTTTATTGCTTCTTTTTGCAAAATTGGGAGGATATAATGTTCCACCAAATCATAAGGTAAAAGAAATGTTGTCAATTATTGAATACTTGCTCTCCAATGGTGGGTTAGCCTAAGGCAAGAAGCTCTTAGGTTTCCACCAAAATTTATATTTTTCCCTTCTTTCATAATTTTTAAAAATTTCAACATTTCAAACAAATGATTTCTAAAAAGTCCAATGACAAGAATTTCGAGGAATTGGTATATGGGTGATTTTTTATAATTTTTCATAGGCTCCTTATTTATTTTGCATAATTCTTTGTATGGTTGTCCCTAGACAATTCCAAACACATTTTCAAATACAATTACCTCGTTTCCAAGCCTAACTATTTCACTTTCTTTTTAAAAACTATCTTTTATCCTTATAACTATCTCACTTCTTATAACTATTTCATCCCTTTCCTTACTCACCAAGATGGATATGAAAAAACAATCATATCTATGATATTTATATTAACTGAAACTAAATTTGACATTGATATGATAAATTATTGATAATCATGTGAGAACCTAATACAAAAAAAATCGTCACTAGTAATGCGTAGTGTGTAGCAACACGGAGCCAAAGTTCACCATTAACAAGAATAATTTTAGTGATGAGTAATTGAAACTAGTATATGGGGGATTTTTTGAAATCCTTTGTATGATCATCCATGGACCATTTAAAAAACAATTTCAAAAATAATTACGTCATTTTCAAGCCTAACTACTTCATTTCTTCTTTAATAATTACTTACTTATTTTATTAATTATGTGCGATAACCAGCAGCCTCAAGCCAGTAATTGGACATAACCGGTTCTTGAAAGACATTTCCATGCGATTTATACCCGGTGACTGCACCCAAGTTAGTGGCACTCAGCCAATCCCATGTGGCCCGAAAAGTGGAGACGAGTTACGGGTTCATAACCGGTTCCTCCATAAAAATCGGTGATGTGGCATCACCTCATTGGCTTAGAGGTCACAGGTTACAACCCATGTCCACTGTGTACTGGGTCAGCCAGATGGGCGCAGGAAGGTTACTGCGACATCGACAACAGCATTCATCCCAAACGTCGATGTAGTCATCAGTTACGGGCGGGTGAAATCCTGTCCGTCAAGTCACCGGTTATGTCCCATACACAGCTCGAGCAGGCTGGTTATGGGAAAAAGTCTTGCCACTCACTCGGCTCGACTTTTTCACATAACCGGCTTGCTCGAGCCGGTTACGTAGTCCTAACCCGTTTGCAGCCACCCACTGGGATGCTGCCACGTCGCCCAAGAACCCGTCACGGGTTCAAGTGAGCCCAGTAGGACAAGTTGCCATGATGTCAGGTGGTGATGGGTCATTCCAGGGCAAGTTCAAGAGCTATCCTGACCGTCGATTTCACATCTCTGCAGTTGCGGTTATTGTACGCTGCCATGGTAGTTGTGAGAGAATCTGGACGCTCTGATTGGCTGTCAGGTCACAAGTTACAACCCCATCACCACCCTGGGTTCTCGTTGGCCCCATGTTTCTGTAACCTTTCAGTGCTTGGATGAAGAATGTCATAATCACTCTCTGCTTGGATGGAAAGACAATGGTCATTCATCCTCATAATCGGCAGAATTTGTCAAAATATTTATTTATTAAAAAAGGAAAAAAAGAAGAAGAGAAGGTCCAGAGTCCCAGACTCCATCAGCCCCTGTTTTTAAAATATTTTTAAATATTTGACAACTAAAGAATAATATTTAGAAAAAAGATACACGAACATTGTAAAGAAAAATGTCACAATTGGACGAATTTGTCAAAATATTTCTTTTGAAAAAAAAAAGAAAAAGAAGAGGTCCAGAACTTCATCAGCCTTGTTTTTTTTTTTTAATATTTCAAGATTTTTTACAGCTAAAAAGATATTTAGAAAAAGATACACAAACATTGTAAAGAAAAATGTGATAGACTGCTTGAGGACCTTTGTTTTTCTTTTTCTTTTTTCTGGTGAAATTTCGCTATTTTTCTACAAAGAAATAGGGGAAATATTTGCAAAAATTTGTTTTTTTATTGTAAATTCGAGTAATTTTTGCTAATTTTCGCCCAAATTTCGATATGAAAAATATTTATTAAATAACTGGTTGTGACTGGTGAGTGAGATTCTCCAAAATTTCGACCTAATTTTTTCTTCTTCTTTTTTTTTTTTTTTGACATTCCTTTTTGATAATTAATTTGTGAGAATTTAGAAAATATTTTTCGCAAAATGGCGAAAATTAGTCACCCAAAAAAAACCCCCTTTCATGAAGGGAAACCAGAAATAATAATAATAATAATAATAAAATAGATTTAATATCTGTTTATATATTACATAACTATTTGGTTAAATAGATAATATGAGAATCGATATTCTCCTCTCACCTCGACCCGACCCGACCCGACCCGACCCGGGCCCATCCTTCCTTCACATTCCTCCTCGTCTGAAGGTTGTCGCCATTGCGTCTGTCTCCAAGTGCACGGTTGCGGTGGAAGTTTCTTTCTCAGCGATTGCGCGCAGGCACAGGATGAAGAACTCCAAGCGCGTTGCAATCGTCACGGGCTCCAACACAGGCATTGGCAGGTAAATCTCAGATTCGTGTGTGTGTGTGTGTTTGGCTGGATTCTAGGATCTGCAATCGCTCTGTAGTCGCGCTTTTTGTGATCCGCGAGAGAGACACACACACAGTGAGAAGAAAAAGAGTCAAATGATGTAAGTAGAACGAGTCGCTTTGATTTAGATCTCGGTAGTGGAACCGGGGAAAAATGTTAATGGACGTATTGTTCTGGTGAGTATAAATGCTTGTATAGTTTGGTGTGTGTGTGTTGCTCGATGTTGAGACGATCCTGGTGGCACGCCAGTCCTGTTATCTATCTGAAGGGGCGTGGTTCGCTCTCGCTGTTTTGCGGAAGTAATAAAGTTCTGTGCCAGGTGCAAGGGAATTGTCGTCCGCGGTTTTTCATTTGATATTTTGTACGAGATTTCTTTCGTAGTCTTTATGTCCGACTTACTGTCTTCCCGGGGAATCATCATCGGGAATGCTATTCTTCTTTCACTTTCAACTGGATCGATTCTGTGGCTGTGCGCATTTTCGCAATTGATTTTGAGCTTTCTTTGATTCCTCCTGGAAGCTCAAACTTCAATTCCTTCCGGTAATCGCAAGCTATCTGTGTCAGTAATCTATCTGTAACCGTGTTGTTAGACTGCTGCTTCCATGGTTTTATTACTAGCAAACCGAGGTGGAGCTTCTCATCATGCCGAATAGTGAAACTCATAGTGAATTGCTCTCGCTGAAGAGCGTGGCTCCAACATTTCAGAATAACTTTGGTTTTGAGTAGTATATAGTTCAAATCGTGTGAGCATAGAGCTTGAAAGATCAATCAAGGACTTCTTGTTGAGAGCTTGAAGAGAGATTGCCTTATTCTTTCCAGATCTGTGACCTATTTTTCTCGAGCAACTTCTCCAGTGACTATGTTACATGTTCCCCTTTTCAACAGATCTTAGTACATTTGACCTGAATCAGTTCCATGATTAGGTGACATTCAGCGTCTGTATACTGTTACCAAGGAGGGAGTCTAGTGATATGTTTAGTATTCTCGTTAATGCAGTTTTTCTTGTGCACAAAGTGCTTAAGTCCTGAAGAAATTCGCAAAATCATAGATCTCACAATAAAACTGCACTCTGCACCATTTGTAATAATCGGGTATTGTCTTTGTGTGGGCCATGGGTACAGAGAGACTGCCCTGTCTTTGGCTCGAGATGGAATGAAGGTGTTTCTGGCATGCCGAAGTGTTGACAAAGCACATGAGGCTGCCACATACATTCGTGAGGTCCTTCCATGCTCTCTCTTAGTCACCAATATCCATGGCCAAGGAGGGACAAGTTGTTGGCTCCCATTAAGGAATCTTTGCATTGTGGTATTTTCTGTGTAGTATTTATTACATGTGTAGAGGAATCTCTTGCCATTTCCATATCTTAGCACTGTGTTTGCGGCAGGCATCCAAGTCACCATCATAGCTGGCAGTCCAATATATATTCTGTTTTAATCTGCAGGTATGTGGCTTGTGCAGAGCTCCAAAGGGGCAGATGTGGACATATTGTTGCTAGATTTACGGACACTGGAGTCTGTACGCAAGTGTGCTGCAGACTTCAAGTCACACAATCTACCACTCCATCTCTTGGTAAGTCCTAAACTCTGATTCAGGACTATCACTTTCTATAACTGTTTCTGAATCTCCATAACTGATGAAGATTCATGTTATGGTTGGTACTGAAAGTGTTGTGGTCACACAAATGCACAGGTTAACAATGCTGGGGTTGCTCTTGGCACTCCTTGGTACACATCTGAAGGAGTTGGAGGGTCTGCTCAGGTACAGATGGCAGTGTCCCCTATCTCCTGGACTCTCCCTGCCTGCCATCCTGGGTGTTGCTGCTCTGACCTATATATGTCCCCTCTTCTCAGACAGCCCTTTATTAGCAGTGCCCTACTCCTTACCTTCAAGAATCCCAAGGGAATCAGTTCCCTGTGGTAAGTGGGAATCCCTTGCAACCTTTGAAATTCTTTTTCACGTATAGTCACTTTCAAGTATCCCAAGGGAATCAATTCTCTCTGGTAATCGGGGATAAAAGTGGTTCAGGTCAACTATTTGGGTCCCTATGTCCTCACTCGCCTGCTGGAGGACAAGCTGGTTGCTGGTGCTCCATCAAGGGTATGATCTATGAAAAGTGATATACTGCATCCTCACCAATTTTCTATTTATCATGGCATGCAAGTTCTTAGGAATGTATCTGTAATAATGCCATCACACTTTCATTGCTTCTAGTCCTCTCTTTTCCTACAGTTCATTTTTGTTAGTTTGATAGTTGTTGTCCCAATTGTTGTTTTGTTCTGTGCTGTTGACTTGCTTCTGAGCCGTGGTCTGGATGGCAATGAACTCTTTTTCTCCTCTCCATTAACTGTTATCCATTCAACTTGGAATCCTTCTTCTAACAGACTTGGGGGTCATCAGGTGGTGAATGTGTCATCAGCAATGCATCGAAGAGCTCGCATTGATAACCCGGTATGCATCACTTGAGTTGTAGCTTCAAGTTTCTGCAGTGGCTTTGCACTTTGGAGTGCTGCTGGTAGTAGATTTATCTGGAACCAGCTTCACTCTTTTGTGTTTATTTGTGCATACCTTTTGTTAGAGTGCACATGTTAATATCTACAACTCTAACTAGGATGCAGTTGAGTAGAAAATCATATCAGATTAAGATATGGGAAGAGTATGCTTGACTTGTGGGAAAACTTGCCAGGAAAAATTTCTACGAGAATTCAAAGAAGGGGACTATTCGCAAGCCAAACTTGCAAATGTTCTCTTCACTTTTGAACTACAACGGCGCTGGCAAGGTGTGTGAGATGTGGCTTATTACTGAGCATAGTTGCATGCCCTTAGGCTCGTGACTTTGTCCTACCTGAGCAGCATTTTGTATAACATATGATTCTTGTGACCTGGTCAATGAACGGTGGATTCTAAAGCAACCATTGTTACTGATGAGTGGTTCACATGTGTGGAACCTTCACAGGCAAAGGGGTTCAGGCCTGTGCAGTTGATCCAGGTTACTATTCTACTACCAAGTTTCTGTTCAGTCTAATGTTGTTGCAAGTAGGAAACAGAGTATCTCAGGTTTTACATATCAGTCATCCCAATATCCTTGCTCATTATACATGGTGCCATCTTTATTTTTTGTTAAATGTTGAACAGTGTCAGTCTAAAGAGAATATATCAGAGTACTTTCCTGTGCTCTACACCCTGTCTGCCTCATGAGTTCATGTCAGTCAGTGGAGCAGAGGAATTTCCACTGCAGATCACAAAGCTTATGGAATCAGGAAAACTGCAGATGGGGAGTAGCAAAATTAGGACTCAAAAGAAAAACTCCAAGAAAGCTCCAGTTGTATATATGCTGACAGACTCCTTTGACATTCAGACCTTGGTGATTGGAACAGGGGCAGTGGCCAGTGACATCTGGAGAAGAAGTTTATTCAACCAAAAACCATGGAAATGGCTTGTGAAGGTGAACCATCTTGCCTTGCATAGCTGCCCTTTGTATGGTGTGTCTAGCTATCACTTTCTGGGTAGAAGCCAATCCTGTGAGTCACAAGGTCTTTACTCATGATGATTATCTTTACACCTGTGTAAGAGACAACCATTTCTTTGACTTGTCATCACCCTCCCCTCATCTCTATGAATGAATGGTCTTTTCTGAAGAGCAAAATCCTGTGTTAAGACTTGACTAAGGAGAGAGTTTTAGAAATAGTCATTGGTGGCACAAATTTCAGCCAAGTACACTGTCCAGGTGACATTGGGATGAGCTTGTCTATTTGTGCAGCTTTTGTTTGCTCCAACATGGGATGGAGCAATACCAGTGGTTCATGCAGCTACAACACCACTTGATGACACACAGAAGGACACACAACTTCGGCTTTTTGCAAGAGGAGGATTTGCATGGCCTGTGGTGAAGTTCATACCTAGTTATTGCATTTTTCTACTTGCCTTGTTTCAGAATGCTTGTAAGCTTGTGAATTGTGGTGGACATGTGAGTCCAGGAAAGCACATATTCATGTTTACTAGTGTGAATGTACCTGGTCAGTGAACAATTCAGTTCGTCAAGGCTGTACCAAATCCAGTATCGTGCTGTGTTGTGCAAAGATTTATGATCTCAATTTATTGGCAATGTCTTTAAATGTTCAGGCAGTGCAGCCAAGACCATCCACATTCTTTGGGATGTGTGGAGCAGCATTGGACTGGCCAATACGGAACCTCTCCAGGGGATGGCTCTTGAGTGAAGTAAAAGAGGTGCCAGCAAACCCCATTGCATATGACACCAATCTAGCATCAAAGCTCTGGACCCTGTCTGCTGACATTGCTAATTTGCCTGTGGAGTAGCAAAAACAACCACATCAGCTCCATATCATTCTGGAGTGACAACCAAGCGTTTTTCATCTTCAACAGTCAGGTAATGGTTTGTTCATTTTCAGTAGCAAATTTGGAGCATATCAGAATTCCAATTTCTCTCATGAACCAAGGTCTTGATTAAGATGAATGTAGCCTGTAAGAGAAAGGTTATACAAATGAGAGCACATTTCAGCTTGATGTGAGGTGAAAGCACACAAACTCGAAAGTGCAGGTACCCATCTCACCCCTTGCACACCTTATCAAAGATCTTTGCAGAGAGTCTGTTGTCTGAACTCCAAAACTCGTAAAAATGCATACCTTCTTGCTCTGACCTTGAAATCCCGAAATTCAAATGCTATTGCATGACAAAAACATTCAACAGAAGGAAATGCTCATGGTGATAATGATCACAAATAGATTGCTGATATCTGTTCAAATTGCATTCTGGGGAATTTATGTAGATGTGCTAGATCAAGGCTTTTTTGTAGGACAAAGGCCCCGGGTGGGTGTTATTCAGCAGAAAGCATGTGACATAAAGCATGAGATGGGGTGGCTGGATCATTAAAGCTAGACATGTGTAAATCACAAGGCAAATATGCATGCTGAGATCATGAGGCAATCACTTATTTAGTTTTGGAGGCATTTTATGTCTTCTAACCCTCTTTAACACCAAAAAACAACAGCTATGACTTTATGGTGATATGATGAAAGTGGAGGTTTCTGTAAACACCGCCAAATTCAGCACCATGATTGAAACATGGCCAAGAGTTGGCATAGAAAATTTATTGACAGTTGAGAATGTTACCAGTCTCTGACAAATCTCATTGTGACAGAGAGATCTTCAGTGCATGAAGAGGAATCACAAGTGACATTTCTGACCTACATCAAGCCATCACATTCTGGCAGTATTTGCAGTGAACAAGAATAGTTGCAGAAGAAGCTTTGAAGCATCTTGAGATGGTTGACACATTAGGTCTTGCACTGATTTTACATACATTGACAACTAACTGTTGGATGCTTCTTTTATCTTCAAAACAGGGGTTTCTCATTGACCAAATCATCTTCCCTTTTATTGCAGTTTTTTCAATATTTCAACTCTTTCTACGAAGATCAAATTTTGCAAGTTTGAAGGCTAAAATGGCAATTTCTAGTGATACAAGTTTTTTGACAACATGTTTTGAGTTCAATGATTTTGGATTTCTATTGGTTCAAAGGTGAGCTTAAAAACTTCAAATAAAGCTCTAAGCATTTAATCAGTATGCCAATGCGTATTACTTGTGCAGTCTATTTGGTTGACTTCTACCACTTCAAATACAAGTTCAATATTTTGGATTTATTATTATGACTATTCATGTGTGCTTCATGTGGATTCCAATAATTTAATGTTTGCCAAATCTCCACAATTCCTCATGACCTTTCAAAATACATTTAGGGATGGTTGTAGGACTATTAAGTAAGATGGTGTCTAGACTTATGAAGGTTTTCTGTGAATTGATTCTCTTCTCACACAAAGAAAGGCAAAACATTTCAAAATCTCTGAAGAGCACACACATACCACATAAAGATCAAACTTCATTGCCTTGAGATAGCTTTGCCCACATTTAAGGATTTGGATTTCATCATATCCACATAAAGACTTCATCTAATGGGGATTGTTTGTTAAGTTTGCAAGTATCTTCCTCTGGCACATTTGTTTGGTTTTATAGTTTATGCCTCTTTCATGGGTTTGGGGTTTGATGAAGTATGTACATGATGGATGTTTGAATTTAGTTTGGGCTCATATTATATTTATTTAAAAAATTGGTTTGTTTTGCGCAATGGAAGTGTTCATAAAGTGTTTGTGTCACCTCGTCTTACTCTTCATAAAGTTTTTACTACCTTGATTTGTCATAAAAAATTGAAGAGCATGTTTCAAGTTTCTAGATTTTTATTATTGTAGAATCATAAGTGACCATCAATACATTTTGACAAGCCTTGGAATGCATTATTTATTGCATAACAATTTTCATGAAATCAATGTTAAAGAGAGAAAGATGATTATGTACTTGTATAACCCATTTAAATACTTGAAAATGGTGGATGATTAGTTTAAACATAAGAAACATTTGTCAATCATGAACAAGATACTAGTACCTTACAACATATTGAACTATGCTACATATAAAATATTAATTCCCTTTAATGAATGCAAGTGTATGATATTTGACACCTTCTCCCAAGGAGCTAAAATATTCATATGAATTCAACCTAATTGAAGACACATAGTTCATGCTTAATGTTTTCCTAACCCAAAATAATTGAATTAACTCTTAATTGAATTATGTTAATTGCACAAAAGATGAAAGAACATGTTCAATCTAATTTGAACCCAAATAAATTGGAAACTCATTACAAACAACATGGACTTCCATGTGACTTGTAGCCATGAAGGAGGTATTACTATCCTTCAATAATGTTGATCTTGATAGGGAAAACAACAAAAATTCTCAAGACATGTAAGTCCCATTATTGAAATGGGGATGCTTCCATGTCCTTCACCTTTGAAGTCTCATAACTTTGAAGAAATGTAACTGATTGCTATATGTGACATTATAAGCCCCTTGTTTAATAATTTGATATTGTTCTTCAATTGAAAATGATTTTCTCTCGAATTCAAACTTTGAATGGGTGAGATTTTTTTTGGTATTTTGTGTCTTAAACTTTTCAAACCATCATAATTATTAAAAAAACAATGTGTTTTGTTGACATCGAACATTCTTATAGTTTCCATTGAAATATTTTTAATGATTTCAAGATCACTTTATTCACATAAAGTTTGATCATTCAAATTTTATGTCAAACATCTTGGGCTTTTGAGAACTTCTAATTCCCAAAGTAAAAATTAATGTCAAGAGTTATGAGCATGTTTCTCACATGCTTTCTCCTTTGGTTGGGTGAAAGTTCAACATTTGTTAACCATTGCCTTATCTCAAACTTATATTTGACTTGGTTCATTATCAATGTTTTGATTTGCCTTCAATTTTACAAAGATATTTTCTTGTCATTCTTGGAAGTTGCAAGCCAAGTTAGTCACCCATATATGACAACTAATAAAATGAATAAATTATGCATTAAATGAACAACTTTTGCTGTCATGGGACAACAAATGAATGTTGGCATTTGGACATTGTCATTATTTGAAAAAATCTTGAAAATCATGCAAGTGAAAAATGCATCAATGGATATGACATTTGTTTTTAGCTCGCCCATCAAACATAATATTTTTATTATGGTCCTCAAAGGATGATAGGCTTAATTTGACATCTTTGGGATATTTTGTCATTTTAGGTTTTGTTATGACAACTTTCCAAAGGATAGTATGCATGCCTTGAACATTGCACATAATATTGAAACAAAGGTCACATTTGTGGCAAGACGACTTCAAAAGGTAACGTCTTCAACAAGTATAGGACCCTAGTATAAATGCAAGGCATTGAAGTGTTGAGTGCTCAAGAATTGGGAATGCAACATCCAACAACTTAGTTTGAATTAATGAAAATTGACAAAAAATACAAAACACATGAAAGCTCCCCTCAAAAAACACTTCTTGGGAATGTACTTGGGAATATAGCTAGAGATTATTTAAAATAGAAGAGCATCAATTTCACATGTCAAAAATCTCAAGGTAGTTGAAAGTGGTGGTCTAGGAGGTAGCTCGAAAAGAAAAAGGTCACTTGCGTGCAATGTTTCACAATGTTGCAAAAATTCAGGAAGATATTGTTGCAAATTCAATGATTTTTTGAGGAAAACAATGTTGCAAAATTTGAATTAAAAAAGTCTTTAAACATCATCACATTTCTACAGATGGTTCAAGTAGATAGGAAAAAAAAGTATAAGCATATTTCAAAATTTGCCTTTCATGTTTTTTAAATAGCCAAATTTGGCTGAATTTGATGGTGGATCAATCACCACCTCAATGACATCACATTTTCAAACATTGGTTGCCCAATGATAGTAATGCTCTCCACCAATTCTGCATATTCGTATCCTGAAAACCATAGAACCTGACAGCAGTGGTCATAACCTTACATGAGTGTCACTCACTCTAGTTAAAACCTTCATCTCCATCAAGAATAGCCATGACTAATTGTCACAACTACCCATTGGCTTCATCAGCTCCCAACAGTGGCTGTAAATAAGTATGTATATAACAATCCACCTAAAACTTCAAACCAACCATTCCACAAAATTTACATCCTGAATTATTTGTCACATTTCCAAAAGCAAGGAGAAGACTGGCTTGTGATGATGTTGGCTAGCTCTCAAGAGACATAGCTAAAACATCAATAGTATCTTCAAGCTGCTGCTTCTAAGGGTAAGCTTCATGTCATCTTAGCTTGTCCCTGTACAAGCAAGCATCTAGGCCTAAGTCATAGATTGGCCAACACACATGGTAATGGTCAGGGCAGTGTGCAACATAAACATATGCATTAAAAACACACCATCAGCAACTACTTGGATGAAAAGCACCCACAAAAGCCACACTAGAAAACATAACAGTGAGCTTGGACAGAAATCTCCACAAGAACACTTTCAAGGTAACATTGCAAAGAAGTGTGCATATAACCTTCTGAAAGTTGCTAGGAAAATGCTAGACTTTCACCTTCGTCACAAATACCAATGATGAGCTCCCACAACTATCCACAGACTTCATCAGCTCCCATCAGCATAGATATAGCAAACTGCCAAAAATTTCAGGCAAGCCCTTATACAAAGTGTGTAAAAGAAGTATGTGATCATACACACAATCATCAATTCAAGTGCAGAGTTATTGCATCAAACGGCATACAACCTCAAATAGATCCTGGTGTGTGTCAACTTGAAAGACACTGTCAACCTGCATATGAACCCTGAACCTGAAAGTGGATGAAGGTGAGTGGCACCTACAGCTTAAGGCATACCTGGTGCTGGTGAAAGGTAGCAAGTGTACAACCCCAAACACCAGTATGTGATCTTGGAGTAAGCTGTCAATAGTAGTAGTAAATCTGCAACTCAACATGGCAGTTTGTGATCTTGGAACATGCTGGCAAAGGAAGTAGTAAGTCTGCAACTCTACACACCAGATATGTGACCTTGGAACATAGGACCTGATATTGAAATGAGTAATTTGAACTTTACAGCAGCTAGCATCTGAGGTGTATGTAGCATCTACAAGTGAGAAATAATGCAATCTGCAGAGTTACCAAATCTGAGTCCCATCTGACTCATAGCTCAAACTATGACCATTCAGTTTCTTCCAACTTCAGATAGCTCCCTGCAATTCTAGATGCATTAGGTTTGCCATTCCATTGATCAAACTCCCATCAATTGGAAGTGGTCATTGTAACTATGTGCAGTCCTGCATATCACTGATCCACTTTTCCTACCACCCACATTTCTTGCAAAAAGTAGCAGTCCATGCTAGGTATTGATTAGTACTGGTGGACTATTATATTATGGTCAATAAATTTGGAGCAGTGTCCTGATCCAACTTGAGACTAATGCTTAGATTCATGGTAGATTAATCAAAGAGCTCTACTTGGTTGACAGTCAAGTATATTGATGATGGGCACAAGATGCCAATCTGACACTCCAAATAGCATTTTCCTTCAGAGCAACTTTGACCACTGCTCACTTAGTCAGAAAGCTGAAATCATCTGCTTCTGAGTTGCAAAATGCAATCACCTGTTGAAACACAGGTAGTGCGATTTGGCTTGATATGTCTTGAAACATCTTCTTTTCCTTTCAAACAATTATCTGCACACATCATCAAGAACCCTTAAGCTGTTCTGTTGATTCTGCAATCACAACCAGATATTTGAGCTCTTCTGAGAATTCCTAAACTCTCTTACCATACTCCTTGTCGGCAAGCAACAACATTTTGAGCATTATTAGAAGCAATTACATTTCTTTAGGTAGCTACGAGCAAGCATTAGAATTTCAGCCCAGCAGATACCGACTTTACTGTGTCTTGATTTACCTCAGCAGCGAAGGCAAAAGGATGTGATTTACACCACAAATTTCACAACCAAATATGGGAAAGCACTAAGCACTTAGACCTGGCACTAAGCACTTAGAGAACCATGTACAGTGGTATCCATTACAGACATCCATCCATGTCCAAAATGAAGAAAATCAAGCATAAACATCCAAATTCAGCCAGTTGCTGTACATACCTACCAAATGCTTCCATATATATGCTCCTTCACCAGGAGTATAGTCACTTCAGGATTGGCTGGGTTCATGCACACGGCGCCGTGGACCCTCCAGACCCCACGTCCAAGTTCTGGCTTTTGAATACTTAAACAATGAATATTCTGCTTCACACTCTTCAGCTTCCCCCACGTCACCACCCTGCATTGATTGGTATTCAGGTGATTGGTCCCCCTCTTCTTGAAGTCCCTGTTTTAACTTTTCAAGCAGTGTAATGTTCTTTGGATTTAATTTCATATCTAAGCACACCTCCAAAGCATCATGTCCCCCATCATGATCACTGAGGTTTTTCCCAGCACAAAATGGCGCATCTGATTCTCCCTCCCTCGAAGGCAATTCTTTTGCTGCTGCTGCAGAATTTAACAACCCTTCTGGCCCCAAAAGCTCTTCCCCTGATACCTTGACAATGAGACATTCACCATCAATGGTGGTCTGGCTTGTGATGCAAGAAGATACAGTGCTCTCTGTGCAGTGTGAAGTTCCATCAAATGCTGTAACAGTTTTGCAGCCTTTCATATGTGGATTTTCAACCTCTTTGAGAAAGGAAACCACCTGAATCAAGCACATCTGTTAATGGCTAAATCTCAATGCTTTGCAATCTACTGCTATGCACAGCACAGTGGCAAACACCCTGATCAAACATACATTTCTTGGCTTTTGTCCTACTCCTATCTTCCTTGGGCTTCTACAGCAGCTTGCAAGCATAAATGCATAACAAGTGACATCTACAATGAGCATACTAGCATGTTCAAATACCTGGTCTAAGACGGTCTTTGCTGCATGTCTCTGTAAATCTCCTTGGTCTTCATAAACTTTTATAGATTTATCAAGTGACAACAAAGGAGATGTCTTGACAACATTTGTATCTCCTTTGGCCTGCAAGAGGGTCTTTGGCTCTGAAAATTGGAGGTCAGCAGAGTCTTGCTCAGGTTGCTCAGGCTGTGGACAAATAGTAGCTTGAGCATGTTTTGATTGATCCTGCTGCCCAGCAACATACTGTTCCAACATTTCCAAGTCCTTCCTTGCAAGTTGTTGTGTTTTGCTCTTCTTTGCAAGGAAGATATCACCTGCCCAAGCAATTCCAGCCAAGTTTTATTAGAATACAACTGCAAGCACATAGGCCCACACAGTAGCATCTTCAACTTTGAGACTAAAATTGCAACACATATATCTTGGCAGTGCTTCTTTGCACATCTTGCTCTTTAGACAAAGATCCCCTGTTCAAATACAACAATACAAAGAACTTTACCATCACTGAGATGAAGCTCCAAAGGCCGCTTCTGACCAGGACTTCGAGCGCCCATCCTCAAGCTACCAGTGGCTAAGCTTTTTCCATGGGATTTCTGCTGATTCTGCCACCCTCTTAAATGTCGACCAGTCACTGGAACATCCATGGAACCATCAACCATGATCGGCTTGAGCTCCTCAATTCCTCTAGTTTCCTCATCAACTACAACCTCCCTATTGCCTGACTGCTCATGCTTGTTTCCATCAATCTCATAGGTTCCCTCAGGGACTGGACACAGCTTAGTGAGTGAGTGTTCTGCTGCTGTATTGGATACAAGTGGGCATGTCCCATTTGAGCCCATTGCCACCTTCACATTGAAGTGCTGAATCCATGGGCTGGCAAACACTGCTGGGGCAGAGGGAATCGGTGGCTCCAATGTATGTGGCCTATAAAAGGCTCTCTGCTGGTAGCACCCTCCCTGCAACAATTCAAAGAACTGCAAAAAAACAAAAGCCAATGCTGTGATTATTTTACAAGGCAATCTGAGTGAAGTTGAACATGATACTGAGGGATGCACAAAGTCCAACGTGTCCAGAGGATAATAAATGCAGAAAATAGGAAAACATAAACACCCATAAGAAAGACCACCCACCTCACTTGGAGTGGATGTGCAGCAGTCAAAATTGCTCATAAGATGAGAATCAGCACAATCTTCTTCTGCATCATCATCAATTGGATGTGAATTTTTGGTTCCATACAGGTTTCTCACAAATGTGGCCTCCATGGAATTCAGATACGAGCTATGTTTATCATCCGTCCAAGTTGCCGAGTGAACTTCCTTCACAATCTGCAAAGCACACAAACTCTAACAACTTGGTAGCTGTATGAACAACAGAGTACAAGAATCCTCATACTTCCAACCATACCCAACAGACAGTTACAGGTGCATATCCAGATTCAGTTCCATCAAATCCTTGCATGTTGAATTTGAGCTTCATGGTGTATGTGTAAAGTCTATTTCCAATCACCTACCGCTTGCTCATTGTTTTCTCGCTCCTCTTCATCAGCAGAGCCTTCCACAGACACCTCCAGTTCATTCCATCCGCTCTCGTCGGCTTCCTCCTGCATACAGCAGCCTTCTTCATTTACGTCATCGTCCTCGCCTTCTTCAACCTTGTTTCCCGTAGAGCCCAAAGAAACAGCACCGGATGAATTACTACTCCTTGGAGAGATCTGATTCTCTTCTGACGACATCTCCAATTCTGCATCCGAGGTAGTGACAGATCCGCCGCCGCAGTATTCAGCAGAGGACTCCATCTCAACCGAATGTCCCGAACTCGACTGGTTCGACACGCTTGTGGATGCTTTTTCATCTTCTGCAGAGCATGCAAGCGAAACAGGCTTCGGCAGCATTGCTTCAGATTGCTCCTGCAAGGCTCTTTCTCTCGTGTCATTGGCCATAGCTGATTCTCCTCCCGTGGTTTCCATAACAACAGGATATTGCTGTTCCTGTTGCTTCTGCTGCAGCTCCATTTCTTCCATTTTCCCCGGAAGAATCCTTTCCTTCGTAATGAGCCTGAGGTTTCCAGATATGTTATTGCACTCTTCCCCTTCTTCTTGCCCTTCCACAGACATTCAATTGACGACACCAGCCAGTCCTTCCCTAATCAAGAATCGATCGCGGCACCGCTCCATGTTCGTGTGAAGAAGTTATTGTACGAGGATGTATGTATATACATACATACATACAACGAGTCTCATAAGGCACGCAAAGACTTTGCACAATCGGTACCACTTCCAAGGCCGAAAGAGGAAGGGGAAAAATAAAACAGATACAGCAAAACCTGGAAAACAGACGACTGCAAAGCTCCTTCAGTTCCTGTTGCTTTTCGCCACCGTCGAGCTCTTCCTTCTTAAACCTTCCATCTTAAATTTCACCACAATAATAAAACCAGTGCCATCCATTATCTGCAACAACAACAAAACCGCATCAACTTCCCGGCCCTCTCCCTCGCTCTCGCTTTCTTTCACTACACATGCAGATCCACCTTCCAGAGGCATCAGCATACGGAATAACTGCGCCACGGACCTCCAGACCTCCAGACCTCTTCCCTCTACACCCCCCCGGCAAATACGATATACACAGAAACACACGTAGCGCGAGCATACACGCACACAAGAACTCCCACAACTTTGCACAGAAAGCACCAAAACACACGTTAAAGGAATCAAACGAGAGATAAAAACTTGAAGAGAACGACCAGCATCTTCTTCGCACCAAGGAACCGCCAAAAGAAGAGACAAAAACAAGCTGCAACAACACGAGGAGCCAAACAACTTTGCGAAGAGATTCTCTCGCGGAAACAAAAACTCCAACGCGCTTAAACTCATCTGCACGAGGGAGAGACAGAGAAAGATGAAACCCCAGTTACTAACCGCGGCTAACTTTTGACCAGCAGGAGAGTACAATTCAGTACCACACAGGTCCTATTAAATAAACAAAAAACTCCACCGGCTATAGACGGTAGAAGAGAGATATTTTAGGCGCGCGCTTTTGCACTTTCCACCGGCGGAGCCGGTGGCTCCACACTGACAGACCCGACGGAGATCATCCCGGGTGGGTGACGAGACCGAGCGCAGCGGGGGGTGACAACGTAGGGGGCCGGGTAGGAGCCGGGTGGGACCCGGAACCCATTACCCCGACGTGGCGGTCGGCGAGACAGTCAATAAGTCACATGCTATAAAACTGCATTATTTTTTTTTAGTTCTTGACCAATGAGAACGCAGGGAAGCCTCCCCCCCCCCCCCCCCCCCACCCCTCCCCCCCCCAACCCCCCTTTGGGGGGGGGGGCCGTGGGGGACCAAAAAAACCACAGACAAGACCCATCTTTAT
>Ga0116227_10000840_pt1 | contig 64052 bp, 59 predicted proteins | sample S1TSphgellanicum_FD_89693 | JGI IMG/M metagenome (GOLD analysis project Ga0116227, IMG submission 89693) | Host-associated microbial communities from peat moss isolated from Minnesota, USA - S1T2_Fb - Sphagnum magellanicum MG | ecosystem: Host-associated > Plants > Peat moss > Unclassified...
GAAAAGGTCGACAAGCGCGAGATTGCCAAAGTGCTGCTGGATACCTTCGACGTGATGATCGAACGCCAGAACGCTTTCCGCGACCAGCATGGCGAGAAGGCGATCTACGACATCCAGTACCTCGAACAGCTGCGCGATCCCATCGGCACCATGCGCAAGGTCTACAAGCACTTCGACGAACCGCTCACGCCCGCCGCCGAAGCCCGCATGACCCAACTGATGAGCGAAAACCCCAAGGACAAGCACGGCAAGCATGCCTACACGCTGGAAGAATTCGGCCTGACCGCCGAGGGCGTGCGCAAGCACTTCAAGGATTACAGCGAGCGGTTTGCGATCCAGACCAAGGGCTAGCATTGTAGGGTGCGCCGTGCGCACCGACCCTCTTGGCCAAAGCGCAAAGCGGTGCGCATGGCGCACCCTACATCACAACCCCATCGGGTAGCTTCAAAAATCTGAATAAGCGTCTACTATTGGCGCCAGTCAGATTAAAAGAAGCGTGACCGATGAATATCCGCTTGGGAGCCTGTTTATTGCTGATCGGCGTGGCCGCGAATCTCAGCGGCTGCGTGAGATCCTGTTTTAAAAGCAACGAGCTGGTATTGAACCAGATCTCCATTGGCGATGAGTCTGCGCCAGAAGTGAAGATTTCCAAGTTTCCGGTAATGCCCGTGCGCGAAGGTTCGATATGCCAGACCTCGGCGCCGCTGCGCCTTGAGCTCTACATCGACACCAATGGCTATGCGCGGGGTGTGACGTTCCTGGATCCATGGCCGAATGATTGCGCCAACGAGTATGTCCGCAACATCGAGCGCTCCAAGCTGGTGGACGCGCCACTGGCGGTTCCCTTGAATCACTTCAGGGTTGATCTTCAGTACAGCCGCGTCGCTACCAAGCAGTGCATCAAGCTGAACCCGTAAAGCGTTGAACCGATCCATCGGCATGGGGTGCCGGCGGCGTGCAGCAGCTGTAAAGGGAGAACGAACATGGACGTACGCATCAGGGCTCGCCAGATTCTGGTCCACGCGCTGGCGATGGTTTTATTCGGCCTGGTCTGGGGCCTCGTGGTTCCGCACACACCTTTTCCGCGACTCGCGCTGGGCGCGCATATCCAGTTCATGGTGAACGGCATCCTGTTTATTGCGATGGCGCTGGTGCTGTTATCGACATCCCACAACGTTGGTTCCCGCTCTGCCTCGATCATGTTGCTGGCAGTGATGCTGACATGGCTGATGGGCTTCTCTGAAATCGCCAACGCCTGGTGGGGCACCCACGAGGTTCTTCCGCTGGCGGCGCAACAGGCAGGCGCGACCGGTGCTGCGGCGTGGCAGGAGGCGGTGGTTACGCTGGCCCACGTCGCCGCGGGCCTTGTCTTGATCGTCGCGTGGGCGCTTCTGATCAAGGGATTCCTCGAAGAGCCCGCGATGTAGCTTGGCGCCGCCTGAATGCTCAGGCCGCTTTAGCGATCTGACGAACCTGCGCGTGGGCCTTGATGATGCCATCACAGGAGCGCGCGAGTTCAGTTCCCTTGATGACGAAGTGCTGGCTGAAGTAGCGCTGGTGTTCTTCGTGGTCGTGGAAGTGATGCGGCGTGAGTACGGCGGAGAGGATTGGCACTTCAAGATCGAGCTGGTTGCGCATCAGGCCGTCAATGACGGCGGTGGCGACGAAGTCATGGCGATAGATGCCGCCGTCAACGACAAGACTTGCGGCGAGAACCGCGGCGTAGCGGCCGGTCTTGGCCAGCAGGCGGGTCAGCAAGGGCAACTCGAAAGCACCGGGCACTTCGAAGTATTCGAGCTGATCGGCGGAGTAACCGAGCTTCTTCATTTCCTCGTCAAAGCCGCCACGGCAGCGATCGACGATGTCGCGGTGCCAGCAGGATTGCACGAAGGCGACGCGCAGCGGTTCGGACGGCGTCAGCGACTGGGTGGAAGGGATGTAGGTTTCAGGGCGATTCATTGGCGCTCCACGGCAAAAATAAACGGGGGCGCAAATGCAGCGAACAGCCACAGGCGCGGCTGTTGCACACTCATCTCGTAACCGGACTCTACCGTCGGCTTCGGAATCTCACCGAATCTGCTTGTCCCTGCCATCGCTGATGGCAGGCGCCCGCGGGCTTGTGCGAAGAACATTCGCCATTACCGCCGGTGGGGAATTTCACCCCGCCCCGAGATGTTCTGCGATTGCTCGCGAACGGGCGCTAGAGTGCAGTAAAGGGCTGGCGAATTGCAAGCGTATGGCGCATGGATTTGCCCAACGTCACGCCGCTGGCCGCAGAAGTTTTATGTTTATTTTGCCTGTCGCGCCATGGCTTTATGCAATGGGTATGCGTATGGTTTCGACACTTGCAGCATGCAAGTGGTCCCAATCAGGAGCCGCCCGATGTCATTGGTTGTCTACGGTCATCCCTTTTCTTCGTACACGCAGAAAGTACTCATCGCCCTGTACGAGAACAACACCCCATTTGAGTTCCGTTGCGTTGGTGATCCGAACCTGAAGCAGCACACGACGGACTGGTTGAACCGTTGGCCACTGCGCAAGTTTCCGGTGCTGGTGGATGGTGAACGCAATATCGCCGAGACCAGCATCATCATCGAGTACCTGCAGTTGAAGCACGCAGGCCCGGTGCGCTTGATCCCCGAAGACCCGATGGCGGCACTGGACGTCCGTTTCCTCGATCGTTTCTTCGACCTGCATGTGATGAACGTTGTGCAGCACGCGGTAGGTGCTGCGCTGACGGGCGATCCGGCGAAACGCAAGGAAGGATTGGCGTTTGCCACCGAAAAGCTGGAGCTTGCCTATGCATGGCTTGAAGTAGAGCTTGCTGGCAGGACCTGGGCCGCTGGCGCGGACTTCTCGCTGGCCGATTGCGCCGCCGCGCCGTCCTTGTTCTACGCGGACTGGACGCACCGGATTCCGGAGACTTATCCAGTGCTACGCGCTTACCGCGCACGTTTGCTGGCGCGGCCTTCTTTTGCGCGCGCAGTGGATGAAGCACGGCAGTTCCGTTCCTACTTTCCACTCGGTGCACCCGATCGGGACTAAGCGTTAGGTAGGGGATGTTCCCAATGCCCATTGGGGCTGACCCGACCAAACGTAATCCGCTCAATCGCGAGATCCTGCTGGCGCAGGATCCGGCTTTTCATCGAAACCATGCAGTGCTGGGCAAAGGCGTATGCGCTTTCGGAGCATTCGTCGCTACGGGGCGGGGCTCCGGAGGATTTTGTGCGGCTTAAAATGCCTTTGCTGATGATCCTCAGCCACACGTGTCGCCGCAGCGGTGATGGATGCTATGCGCCAAATGTCCAACGGCGCGCAGAAGCTGCCGGGATGCAGCCCCTGCGCCCACCTAAAATCAATGTGTACCTAACCGGATGATGACCCCAATGTTCTCTGCAATCCTGATCAACAAGACCGAAGCCGGCCAGATCGTCGAAGTGACCCAGCTGGACGAAGCCCAGCTGCCGGAAGGCGACGTCACCGTCGACGTCGAATACTCGACGCTTAACTACAAGGAAGGCCTGGCCATCACCGGCAAGTCGCCGGTGGTGCGCAAGTTCCCGATGGTGCCGGGCATTGACCTCGCAGGCACCGTCAGTGCCAGTTCGAACTCTGACTGGAAGGTCGGCGACAAGGTCGTGCTCAACGGCTGGGGCGTGGGCGAATCGCACTGGGGTGGTCTGGCGCAGAAGGCTCGCCTCAAGGGCGACTGGCTGGTTCCGCTGCCCAAGCAGTTCAGCACAAAACAGGCGATGGCCATCGGCACCGCCGGCTACACCGCCGCGCTGTGCGTGGATGCATTGGTTGCCCACGGCGTGAACCCTGCGCATGGCGAAGTGCTGGTCACCGGTTCCACCGGTGGCGTCGGCAGCGTCGCGATTGCCCTGCTCAGCAAGGCCGGTTTCAACGTGGTGGCTGCCACCGGCAAGGCTTCGGAAGCCGATTACCTGAAGAAGCTCGGCGCCACCTCGGTGATTGATCGCGCTGAACTTGGTGCAGCTGGCAAGCCGCTGCAGAAAGAACGTTGGGCAGGCGTGGTGGATGCCGTTGGCAGCCACACGCTGGCCAATGCCTGCGCGCAAACCCGTTACGGTGGCGCCGTGGCTGCCTGCGGTCTGGCGGGTGGCATGGATCTGCCGGCTTCGGTCGCCCCGTTCATCCTGCGCGGCGTCTCGCTGCTCGGCATTGATAGCGTGATGGCGCCACGCGCCCGTCGCCTCAAGGCCTGGGAGCGCCTGGCCCGTGACCTCGATCCGGCCGCGCTGGATTTGATTGCCACGGAAGTCAGTCTTGCACAGAGTGTCTCCGCAGCCGCCGACCTGATTGCAGGAAAGGTGCGTGGGCGTATTCTGGTGAATGTGAATAAGTAGAAGGAACTGTAAGGGAGCTTGTATTAAGGCCCGCTCCTTTGAGCGGGCCTTTCTTATATAGAACGCGTAACCGGGACGATGAAATGAGTGCTGAGAAAGAAGTGGTGTCGCAGCTAGACCTGAGCGATCTCGACAGATGGGTGGGCAAGGACGTGGTCTTTGCCGAGCTGTGGGATCCATGCAACGCCACCGATATCCGCCGCTGGGTGATGGCAATGGATTATCCGAACCCGATCCACTGGGACCAGGAGTTCGCCCAGAAATCGCGCTTCGGCGGCATCGTCGCGCCGCAATCATTTGCCGTTGCGATGGACTATGGCCACGGCTGCCATCCGGCAGGCGTTGGCAAGATTCCTGGCAGCCACCTGATCTTTGGTGGTGAAGAGTGGTGGTTCTTCGGCGCACCGATCCGTCCGGGCGACAAGCTGTTCCAGAAGCGCCGCTTTGATGGCTATGACGTCAAGGACACCAGCTTCGGTGGCCCGACCGTATTCACCCGCGGCGACACCGAACATCGCAACCAGGATGGCGTGCTCGTCGCTCGCGAACGTGCAACCGCGATCCGTTACCTGATTGAAGAAGCCAACAAGCGCAAGGTTTACGGCAAGGAAAAGGCTAACCCCAAGCGCTGGGACAAGGAAGAACTCGCCGAGATCCAGAAGATCCGCTACGACTGGATACTCTCCAACCGCGAAGGCCGCTCTCCGAAGTTTTCCGACGTGAAGGTCGGCGACAAGCTGCCGCGTCGCGTGATTGGCCCGCACTCCATCGCAACCTTCGTCACCGAATATCGTTCGTTCCGCCAGAACATCTGGGGCACCTGGCGCTGGAACGTGCCGGAAGGTGTGGCCGATCCTGCAACGCAGGACGCCGGCTTTGCCAAGGACATGACCTACGACTACTCGGCACGCAAGATTGATCCGCGCCAGGGTGATGGTCTGTACTACGGCCCTTCGAGCGGTCATGTGAATCTCGAAAAGGCCACCAACGTCGGCATGGGTGGCATGTACGGCTACGGCGCTTCGATGAATGCCTGGCAGATTGACTATGTGTCCTACTGGGCTGGTCATGAAGGTTTCGTCTGGCACTCGAAGACGCAGTTCCGGAGTCCGGCGTTTGAAGGTGACATCACCTACATCGACGGCGAAGTTGTCGACAAGCAGGTCAACTCGCCTTACGGCTGTTCGGTCGTGATCGTCGAAGTGACGATGAGCACGCAGAAGGGCGAGAAGATCCTCAAGGGCACGGCTGAAGTCCAGCTGCCTTACTGAGTTCACGCATGAGTTCGAAGTCACCGTCGATTGTTCACGGCATCCCGCTGAAGGATGAGCCCGGCATGGGCTCATTGACGATTCCGGGTTATCTGCGTGAAGTGACCTCGCGTTACGGCAAGAGCGAAGCAGCGGTGATGTATTCGCACGACGGCGTCGAGCGCTGGAGCTACGACACGCTGTGGCAGAAATCGTTTGAAGTGGCCAAGGCGCTGATTGCCTGTGGCGTCGGCAAAGGCACGCGCGTTGGCGTGATGATGACCAATCGCCTCGAGTACCTGTCTGCCGTGTTCGGCACGGGTCTCGCGGGTGGCGTCTCGGTGGCGCTGAGCACATTCTCGACGCCCACTGAACTTGAGCATCTGCTCAGCGCGTCGGAAGCATCGGTTCTGCTATTCGATGGCCGCGTACTGAAGAAGGATTTCGGTGCAGTGATGGCTGAACTTGAACCACAGATCAAGACGGTCGCAGCAGGCCAGTTGAAGTCGACGAAGTTTCCGGCCCTGCGGCATATCGTTCGTCTGGAATCTGTCACCGGTCCTGAAGTTGAGGGCGACCTGAAAGTGCCCTGCTTTGAAACCTGGACCAGCTTCATCGCCAAGGGCCGCAACGTTCCCGATATGGCCGTGAACGCGCTTTCTGTTTCCGTACAGCCCACCGATGCTGGCGGCCTGTTCTTCTCCTCTGGCACCACGAGCTTGCCCAAAGGCATCCTGCACACGCAGCAGGCCTTCGCGATTCAGTGGTGGCGTTGGCCGCGCGTGATGAGCGTGCAGGGCCATGTGCGCAGCTGGACCGGCAACGGTTTCTTCTGGTCCGCCAACATCACGATGGTGGTGGGCGTGGCGCTCTCGACCGGTGGCTCTGTGATCATCCAGCCGGTGTTCGAGCCAACTGATGTGCTGAAGGCCATCGAGGCTGAGCGCATCAACTTCCTGATGGGCCGTCCGCACCAGTGGGCCAAGCTGCAGGAAATGCCGAACTGGGCAACGGCTGATCTCAGCAGCCTGCGTTACATCACCAACGCAGCGCTGATGCAGACGCATCCGACCGTGAAGACGGACTGGCGATTGCCGATGACCTTCGGCACCACCGAGACGATGACGGCGGCGACTTCATACGACGCCAACACGTCAGAAGAACAATACGCGGGTAGTGCGGGCGCGCCGCTGCCAGGTAACACCCTGAAGATCATCGACCCGATGACGGGCGCTGTGCTGCCCATCGGCGAACGTGGCGAACTCTGCATCAAGGGTCCGACGCTGATGATGGGTTACATCAACAAGAAGCGCGAAGAAGCCTTCGATGAGGAAGGCTATTACCACACGGGCGATGGTGGCTATGTCGACGAAGCGGGCCGCTTGTACTGGGAGGGGCGCCTGACCGAGATCATCAAGACCGGTGGCGCCAACATCTCACCGCTGGAAATCGATGCAGTGCTGGTGCTTCACCCGGCGATCAAGCGCGTGCAGACCATCGGCATTCCGCATGACACGCTGGGGGAAATGGCGGTGGGCTGCATCGTTCCGCACGAGGGCGCAAAGATCGTCGAAGAAGATTTGCGTGCTTTCCTGAAGGAGAAGCTCGCCAGCTTCAAGATCCCGCGTCGCTTCCTGGTGCTGAACGAAGACGAGATGGCGGTAACCGGCAACGGCAAGGTCAAATCCGACGAGCTACGCAAGCTCGCCGCGGAAAGGCTCAATGCCTGATGCAGGCGCGCCATGTGCACTCTGCACCTGATTCTTCAGGGCGGTGACAGCACGCTGGTCAGCACAATGATCTCGACGCGGCGGTTCTCGGCGCGACCTTCTTCGGTTGCGTTGTCCGCCGTGGGACGCTCCATGCCATAACCCCTGTTCTCGACATTCTGCGCGGAAAATCCTTCAGCGATGAGCACGGCAGACACGCTGTTCGCACGCCGCAGCGAGAGATCACGATTGTATTCGCGCGGCCCCACGTTGTCGGTATGTCCTTCTACCCGTAGCTGGCGGATCTCGACGGCAAGCAGTTGGTGGGCGACATTGGCAATGGAATGGCGCAGGTCGGGTTTCAGGCCGTCCTTGTCGAATTCAAACAGGACGCGGTCGGGCAATATCAGCTTCCAGCCGTCGTCAGCCTGCTTGAAGCCCAGCGTCGTCAGTGTCTGGGTTTGCTGGCTGGCAAGTGTGGGCTTGGGCGTTGATGCGCAGCCTGCGACGAGGGCCAGCAGCCCCGCCAGCAGGAGCAGGCGAAGATGAAGGATCGAGAGCAATGGTTTTGCGTGCATGGGGATTGGCTCCAGGAATGGAATGGATGGCGTCGTCGGTTTTATGTCTTGCCACTGATGGGCTTGTCGCCCTTGTGACCGAATGACGGGCTGGTGTCGCTGCCAGGCGTAAAGGCCTTCCAGTTGGTGATGCGACTGTTTTGATAATGGCGGCTCTTGGCCACATACATCATCTGGTCGGCCCGCCGCACGAACTCTTCCGCGCTGGGCGCGTGATCAGGGTAGACCGCGGCGCCAATGCTGAGCCGAGGCTGGATGATGACGTCGCCATGGCGGATCGTTTGTTCAAGTTCCCTGTGCAGATGCTGCAAGATCGGTTCGATCTCTGCGTCTGCCGACAGCGGCGCCAGCAGAATCACGAACTCATCGCCCCCGAGTCGTGCTGATAAAGTTTCCTGTGGTCGCCATGCGCGCAGGCGTGCGGCGATGCGGCGCAGCAACTCGTCGCCGACGGCGTGACCAAAAGTGTCGTTGATTGATTTGAAGGCATCGACGTCGAGATAGAACAGGCAGGCGCGCGTGCCTTCACTGTCACAGGAATTGATTGCGGTTCGCAGTGCGGGATCGAACATCGCACGGTTGGGCAGTCCTGTCAGCGAGTCGAGATAGGCGACGCGGCGCAAGGCCTCGTTGCTTTGGGTGAGCAAGTGATCACGCAGGCGGATTTCATCCAGCAGGACATTGAATTCCAGGCGAAGGTCTTCGACTTCTGCCAGTGACGAGGGAGGCGCCCGCCGGTTGAAATCGCGGTCATCGATCAGGCGTTGCACCACCTCGCGCAATTGCATGATGGGTTGGGTGAAGCGCAGGGTATATCGACGTCCGAATACCATTGCACAGGCAGCGAACAGCAGCATGCCGAAGACAAACCAGGCGAACAGCGCCGTCAACGAGTGCAACATGGGCTCGCTGCCACCCTCGAGCATGATGCGGCCTATGCGCTGGCCTTCCACCTCCACATCCTGGGTCACGTATTCGTTGCCGATCATGCGGGCGAGAACCCCCGTCCAACCTTCCGGACGCCGATCGAAGCGCGCCAGTATCCTGTTTGATGCGTCTCGTATTTCAGCGGCGACGATTCCTTCTTCCTGCGGAATCGAATTGAGGATTTCCATGGCGGTTTTTGAATCGCGGAATTCGATTGCACTGTGGCTTTCGCTGGCGGCGAAGCTGATCAGGGCCTTCAGGTGACGCCCGGTTTGCTGATGCAAAGAGTGGTAACTGAGCAGGAACGTGCCGACGCCAACAAACAGGATCGACAATACCGAGATGGCTAGCAGCGTCTGACCGATGCCAGTGGCCGAGGGCAGGGCAGGCTTGTGGCTGCCTTGTGGAGAGACTGCGTTCATCGCGTCTCCTCACCGGGGTTGCGAACCAGGCCAATCGCGAGCAGTCGGGCACTGACCTGCAGTTTCGATTCCCTGATATTCGACAGGTTGACTTCGAATTTCTGTGGTGACTTAGCGCGCTTGTCCATGTGCAGGCAGATCTGCCCGCCAAGGGAACAGAAATCCGAGCCGGAACCCACCGTCAGGATGGGCATGCGGCGGGATCTGGCCAGGATGCGGGTCACGGTTTCCAGATTGGCGGTGGTCAGGTCCAGGATCTGGCAATCGCCGAGCGATGCGTTGGTTTTTATGCTGCGAACGACAAAAGACTTGTTGCGGACCGTGCGGTCGGCGTAGAGGCGTTCCTGGTCACGCGGGATTTCTCCAACAAAGCAGACGTTCCAGGCATTCAGCTGATCTTCGCCTGCCCACTGCACGTAGCGGGAAAAAGCGACGATGTATTCAGCGGACGTGTCCAGGCCGTCGGCGGCCGCGGTCACTGGCATGCTGCCGGTGAGGACGCCCAGTGCCAGCAAGACGATTCCGGTTGCTGCGCGCAATCGATCAGCACGGAATGCGGTGTTGCAGATCATTGTCAGGCGTAGACCGGAAGGCAGGGTGGCGCAAGATACCTGCAAGCACTTCGGTGAATCTACGAAAAACGGCCGAACTGTCTATCGTCTCTACAAGGCTGTGGACAGTTCTAGTGACACGCTCCGCTAAGCCTGCTTGCCTATTTTTTGCAGACGTGCGTAATCACCGGGAGCGCCAATATCCATCGCCGCTTCGGACATGGTGGTGACGTTAATTATTTCCGTCGGGTGTTTTTTAAAACAGTTCACACGCCTTGTGGTCCGCGCCGTTGTGCGCGTGATTCAAAGCGGGGACGCGGGAAAGGCAGCGCGAACCCTGCGCATCGTCAGGAAGTGCTGTCGCCCATCGGCGACAGCCACTTTGGATGGCCAAGGCGGTTGGAGCTCTCCGCTGCCAACCGCGCAATGCAGGGACTGCCCGATGCCCTCAGCGTTTCAGGCGGTAAGCGATGACGGAGTCTCCCGTTGTCGAGCCATACATGGTGTGGCCGCCAGCGGTGATCACCACGTACTGCTGGCCGTTCTGCTCATAGGTCACGGGCACGGCAGTGCCTGCCGCCGGGAGATCGCCCTTCCACAGCACCTTGCCGGTGCGCAGGTCAAAGGCGCGCAGTGCGTTGTCCAGCGTATAGCCGATGAACACGAGGCCGCCTGCGGTGACCAGCGGGCCACCAGCGCCTGGTGTTCCGAGGTTAGGATCAAACAATGAAGCGGGCGGCTTCATCGGCATCATGTTCTCGATGCTGCCAAGCGGCACTTCCCAGGCGATCTTCTTCTTCGCCACATCGACGGCGGTGAGCGTGGCCCAGGGTGGCGCGGAGCAGGGAGCGCCGAGCACCGACAGCAGCGGCTGGATCTGGTAGGCATAGGGCGAGCCCTTGGCCGGGAAGGTCATCGGTCCGCCGAGTTCGATCTTGTCGCCAGCGCCCGGAGGCACCTGCGCCATCGGCACCAGCTTGACCACCACCGGCACGCGGTTGGACGGCACGACCATCAGGCCGCTGTCCGGATCATAGGCGCCGCCGCCCCAGTTAGGGCCGCCACCAACGGAGGGCGAGAAGATGGTGCCCTGCAGGCTCGGAGGCGTGAAGCTCGGGCCGTAGTTGAGTGATTCGATCTTGCGCTTGCACAGCCAGCGGTCGATCGGCGTGAAGCCCCAAGCGTCATCCGGACCAAAGCCATGCTTGACCAGCGTTGGCATGCCGACCGGGAAGGGCTGCGTCGGCGAGAGCACTTCGCCTGCGACCTTGCCCTTCTGCGGAACCGGGCGCTCTTCAATCGGCACCAGCGGTTCGCCGGTCTCGCGGTTGAAGACGAAGATCAGGCCGGTCTTGTTGTTCTGCACCAGTGCGGGCACGACGGTGCCGTCGGGCTTCTTCCAGTCGATCAGCAGCGCTTCGGACGGCGTGTCGTAGTCAAACACGTTGTGATGGATGAACTGGAAGTACCAGGCCACCTTGCCGGTCTTGCCGTGCAGGGCGACGATGCCGGAGGTGTAGCGGTTGTCACCGGCGCGATCGGAACCGTAGAAGTCACCGGACGGACTGGTCGTCGGCAGGTAGACCATGTCGAGCTTGTTGTCGACCGACATGTTGGCCCAAACGTTGCCGGAGCCGTAGCCGCTGGTGCCCTTCGCCCAGCTCTTCATCGCGGGATCATTCGCATCGCGCGGAACCGGATCGAAATCCCACAGCGCCTTGCCGCTGCGTGCGTCATAAGCCATGACGCGGCCGCTCGGCGCATCGACGCGCTGGTTGTCGGCAACCGCGGAGCCGACGACGACCACGCCGTTGACGATGGCGGGGCGTGAACCGGCGACGACTTCACCCGGGAACAGTTGGGTCTTGCTGGTTGGCATCTGCACCGAACCGTGCACGCCGAAATCTTCGCAGGCCTTGCCGTCCTTGGCATCGAAGGCAACCAGGCGATAGCTGGTGGTACCCATCAAGATGCGCGATTTGCAGTGCGCGTTGTCGGCGGCCTTCTCATCAATCCAGTGGGAGACGCCGCGGCACTTCTGCATGCCGACCTTCGGGTCCTTGGGGTCATAGACCCAACGTTGCTTGCCGGTGACCGGATCCAGCGCGATGACGCGGCGCGTGGTGGTGCAGACCAGCAGGTTGCCTTCGATCATCGTCGGCTGGTCTTCAAAAGCGATCAGGTTCTTGCCGGCAACCTTCGGCGGTACTTCGCCGGTATGGTATTCCCAGGCCTTTTCCAGCTGGGTGACGTTGCCCTGGTTGATCTGCTTCAGTGGCGAATACTTGATGCTGAGCTGCTCTTCAGGATTGGAAGCGCCTGCGCAGAACGTGGCGCTGGCCAGCGCTAGCACCAGAAGCGGGCGGTACATCGGTAGGCGAATGCCCATGAAGCGGTCTCCCCTTGTTGTTTCTTTCATTTGATGACGGCGCTGGACCCGCGATGGCGCCCGCGCAGACGTCGATCTTCATTGTCCCTAAGCGCCGTCACGGAGTCCCGTCCTTTGTTGTCGCGGCAGGCAGGCGCTCTTGTCCTACGGTGAAATTCGCATCCTAAGCTACGGTGGACATCGAACTGCTTGCAAGCGGTTGATGTACCGCACTTGATGCTGGCTGCCGTGAAAGTCGAGGCCCGCTAGCGGACCACGACTCTGGCGCGAGCGATATTCTGGATGCGGCCGAAAGGGGTTTTTGCATTTCCTTCGCGCTGAGCAGTCGCGCGCAGCACCGCGAAGTAGGTTCCGGGCCTGGCATACGCATGCGTGGCACTGATTTCGAGCTGTGACAGGCTGTCGCCGATCTGTGCCGTGACCGGGTAGTTGCCCACGCCTTCAAAATCCCATTCCGCCGAAACGATCGTGCCAGCGTCGGTAGGCACTTCAATGCTGGCCGTGAAGCTGACGCTTTCCCCAACCCGGGTCTCGGCACGCGGACTGCCATTTGCCTGAAGCGTGACCACAGGCTGAATGCCTTTGCGCTCATTCGCGCGATCCGGCACCAGTACCTGCGTGTCGACCACGGTGTATTGCGTACTCGATGGCTTCATGCCTTTTTCCACCCATGCGCTGATATCGCGCAAGGCCTGCTGCAAAGCGCCTTCAAAGCTCACGGTATGGGCATGTGCAGCCAGGCTTTGCGGGTTGTCGTGCTGGGCATGGTCGATATACCAGAGCGCAAAGCTGTCCTCGAAGCCCGCGCCCAGGGATTCCCTGACTCTGCTGCGATACCAGTCTGCCTGCCAGGGCAGCGCATCAATATCCATCAGGCATTCCAGCAGCAGCATCTTGCTGCTGATCTTGCCGTTGGGAATGCTGCCCGCCGTGCCGACGGCGGAAAGCGGGCCAATCAGAATCCCGCGCTGCGGATACATCGGCTCGCCGTTGGCCTGGCGAAACTGGTTCCAGCCGTAGAGATCAGGCGAGGGCAGTTGGTGGCGGTGATAAGTTTGCAGGGCCAGCGCCCATGAATTGTCGATACAGACGCGATCACCGGTCTTGATGGCATTGGCCACCGACTGGTCCGCGGCGTAGGCAAAGCCAATCGTCCTGCCATCAATCCTGGCGATGGCAATGCTCTTGCCTGCGGCCTCGCCGCTGATGATGACGAGATGCGAGTCACTGAAGTCACGATCCGGAACTGCATCCAGCTCGAGGTGACGTGGGAAGCCATCAATGGTGCCTGTCACTGTCGTTTCAAAACGGAAACGCTGCGCGGCCAGGGCTGGCGAGTCCTTGCCGAGATAGCCGGGCTTGGTCCAGAAGTCTTCGAGATAGCCGGCATCCAGCATCGGCATGATGGGCGCCACCTGCGAGAAGTGGCCGCTGTCGAGCGTTGCGTGATCCCACCATCCGCGTGGCGGATAGCCCATCAGCGTGGCTTCCTTCAGGGCGGCGCGCTCTTCATCGTTGAGCGCTGCATAGGGGTCGCCACTGCCACCGGGATCGATTGCGTCCATGACGGCGGGAAACTGGTTGCGCTGCCTCAGCACGCGCAGCGCGTTCATGCGTACGGTGAACATGCTGGGAATGGCGTTGGGCGTCGCCATCACGAAGGGCACGAAACCGTCCCACACGCCTTCGGTGTTCTCGGCGCTGCCGATCACCTGATAGGAACCGCCGCTGCCGCCGAAAAGATAGCCAAAGGGACGGTGATTGCCATAAAGCTCCGCGGCGATCACGCGTGAATATTTCGCCGCCGCGGCGTTTACACGGAACGCGGCAATCGCGGGATCGGCCATGCCGCCACCACGATCGGTGCCGCCAAGATTGGTCTGCACGTAATAGGCGCCGCTATCAATGGTGAAGGGCAGGTTGCCGGTCGAGACATCAAAGGCGATCGGGAAGGGGCCAATGTCTTCGGACAGCGCCATCGGATAGGTGTTGTGGAAGAAGCGTCCCTGGTATTGCTCCTTTGGCGGGAAATAAAAGGAAAACCTCGCGCCGGTGCCGGTGAAGCCACCATGCACATAACGATGCGGCACCGGCTTGCTGCGCAATTCATTCACGTCGACATAGGGCTTGCCGTACTTCGGGTCGATGGAGTCCGCTGTGACTCGCTCCATGCTTTCTTCTGCCTCAACGGCAACCGCCTCACCTGCCTTGAGGCGTTCACCGCTGAGAATTGATTTTCCGAGGATGCCCAGCTTCGCCGTGCCACTCATCCTGTCGGCATCGAACTGCGCCTTGAAGGTGACCGTGATCGGCAGGGGCTTGTTGGTTTTCATCTGCCAGGTCAACAGGCCGGCGTCTGCGCTGCCGGAGATGTTGTGGTTGCCCATCGGGCTTTCGATGCGGCCGGTGAAGCGCTTGTCGAGCGTGTCGATGTGCAGGACCATGTTCTGCGGGTCGACGGGCGTCGTCATCGTGGCTTTCCAGCTTCCAATGGCACTCACAGGATTCTCCCGGTGTTCTTTGTATTGGCGACATCCGGTCGATTATGGTTCTCCCGGTTCATCGGCAAGATGACCGGAAACGCACTCATGCTTGCCTGTTCAGGTCACGCGGCCCAGCATTTTGAATGCGCGGCTGAAAACGGAGAGTTCACCGAAACCGGCGTGCATGTCGAAGGAAGCAGCGTGAATCTTCATCCGGAGACCGGCGAATGCGCTGGGATGCTGGATGCCAACTCGATCATGCAAGTGATTGAACATCCGGGTCGGGAACGTGGTCTGAAGCCGGATTTCACCGCCGCTAGCTAATCGAAGTTCTCGCCGGGATGTCACAAGATGCCCGGCGATATTTTTTGGAGGAAGAATTGATGAGTATTGCAAAAGTGCCTGCCGGAAGTGCGGGCCAAGCGCCGGCTGTTCCCAAGTCGGTTTTTATCACCGGCGCCAACGGTTTTATCGGCCGTGCACTGATGCAGCGTTACAGGGCCCTGGGCTGTGACGTGCGTGGCATGGATCTGAAAGCGGATGCCGCATGGAATGTCGTCGCTGGCAATCTGATCGATCCCAGGACCTGGGCTGCTTATGCCAAGGGTAGCGAGCTGTTCATCAATACGGCGGCGGTTGTTTCACTGTCCGCGGAGTGGAGGCTTTATCGCGATGTATCGGTACAGGGCGTGCGCAATGCCCTGGACGTGGCTATTGCGGCTGGGGCAAAACGCTTTGTCCAGTATTCATCGATCGCTGCGTTGGGCTGGGACTATGCCGATGGCGCCGACGAGAAAACGCCGGTTGTCATTGGCGAGCAATATCGCTACGGCGTTGCAAAAGGCGCCAGTGAACATGTCGTGCTGGCGGCGCATGCGGCGGGAGAAATCGAATGCACCGTCGTGCGCCCGGGCGATGTCTATGGCCCGGGGTCGCGCGCATGGTTGATCGAACCGTTGAAGATGGCCAAGGCAGGCAAGCTGATTCTTCCGAATGGCGGCAAGGGGGTATTTACGCCGGTCTATATCGACGATCTGCTCGACGGCACGATGTTGGCAGCGGGACTGCCTGAAGGTTCGGGCCAGATTTTCATCTTCACCTCAGGAGACGCCACCCGCTGCCGCGAATTTTTCTCTGCGCATTGGCGCTGGGCGGGGCGCAAGGGCTTTCCGCCAACCCTGCCGCTCTCGATTGCGGTGGCGCTGACCACCGGCATCTGGAAATTCAACCAGACGTTCGGCCGTCAGGACGAAGTGACGCCAGACACCATGTACATGTTTGCACGCAAGGGCAATTACTCCATTGCCAAGGCCCAATCGCGCCTGGGCTATGAACCCAAGGTCGGGCTCGATGAAGGATTGCGTCGCTCGGAAGCCTGGCTGCGTGAGATCGGCGAACTGGAATAAGTTTTCATGCTGCCGTGTCACATCGCGTGAACGGCATCACGTACGGTCACTGTTACGGCCGCCAGCCGCGGATGCGATTGCCGGCGTCGCAGAGGATGGTTTCATTGGTGATGAAGCGCGCATCGTCCGAGGCGAGGAACAGCGCCAGCTTGGCAATATCATCCGGCGTGCCGTTGAGCTTGAGCATCTGCTGGCCCTGGATGCGGGCGTGGGTTTCGGCGGACATCTGTGTTCTGACCGCTTCGGTCTCCATCACCCCGGGGGCAATGCCGTTGACGCGAATGCTGTCGCTGCCAAAGGCGCCGGACATCGCGAAGGTCATCGCGTTGAGTGCAGCCTTGGTCACACCATAGGCGGTGCCGGGCACGTAGCTCGCCATTGAGGTGATATTCAGCACCACACCCTTGGCCGCGGCCAGTGAGGCGCGCAGGGCCTGTGCCAGCAGCAGTGGCGCCACGGTATTCACGGCGAGATAACGCAGCCATTTCTCCTGGCTGATATCCACCAGCCCGGTGGCGATCTCGCCGTAAGCGAGGCCGGCGTTGTTGATGAGGACATCAAGCTGCGGATAACGTTTGCAGATCTGGGCGGCAGCATGCTTGATGTCGCTCTCGACGGCCAAGTCAACGAGATAGGTCGAGCAGCTGCTACCTTGCGCTTTCAGTTCGGCGGCGACCTGTTGTAGCCCGGCTTCGTCGACATCCGCCAGGATCAACGAGGCGCCTTCCTCTGCAAAACTTTTGGCGAAGGCTTTGCCCATGCCGCCAGCGGCGCCGGTGATCAGGACGATGCGGTTGCTGAAGCGTTTACTCATTTTGGATTCCCCGAGAATTGCCTGAGGCAAAGAAGCACGGTCTGCGCTGTTCTTGTTCTGGCGCTCCAAGGCTGCGCAATGGACGGCCAGTTTTGGTCTGTCCGGCATTCTATGTTAGTGGCAATGACTGTGGCGGGGCGACGGGCAGCAGAACTTGTCTGGCGACGCAATCGCATCATTCACGCGCGTCTGTTTTCCTTCATTTCCCCAGAGAATCGGGCGCGCCACGGGCATGATCCAGAGCGCCTTTACATCGGCAGATTTGTTGTGGACAATAAACACCACTGTTGTATAAAACATTCCAATGATTCCGAGGGGATTCATGACCCAATCCTTCACTGCCGCGACCCTGCTGGCGATCTATCGCAAGGCAAGGCTGATCAACCTGATTGACGAGCGTTTCCGCGGCCTGCTGCGTTCAGGCCGTCTGGCGGCGGTGTACTACTCGCCGCGTGGCCAGGAAATCCTCGCGGCCGCGATGGGCGTGCATCTGCAGCGCAGCGATTATCTGGTGACCACCTACCGCGGCATCCACGATCAGCTGGCCAAGGGCATTCCGCTGAAGCCGCTGTTTGCCGAGTACTACGCAAAAGCCACCGGCGCCTGCAAAGGCAAGGGTGGCCCGATGCACATCACGCATCCGGACACCGGTGTGATGGTGACGACCGGCATCGTCGGCAGCGGTCTGCCGATTGCCAATGGCCTGGCCTGGGCTTCGCAGTTGAAGAAGGATGGCCGCGTGACGCTGGTGACCTTTGGTGACGGCGCCTCCAACATCGGCGCCTTCCACGAAGCACTCAACATGGCCTCGCTGTGGAAGCTGCCGGTGATCTTCCTCTGCCAGAACAATCTCTACGGCGAATCGAGCAAGTACGAGAAGTGCACCTCGGTCGACAACATCGGCGAGCGCGCCGCCAGCTACAACATGGTCGGCGTCACCGTGAACGGCAACGATCCGGAAGCGATGTGGCGTGCCTCCGGTGAAGCCGTTGCCCGCGCCCGCGCTGGCGAAGGCCCGACCTTGATCGAAGCCAAGACCTTCCGCTTCATGGGCCACTACTTCGGTGACCCGGGCGCCTACATCCCGAAGGAAGAGTACGACGCCCACATGGCGCGTGACCCGATGCCGATCGCCCGCGCCGCGGTGCTGAGTGGCGGTGCCGCGACCGAAGCCGAACTGGATGCTTACGACGCAGAAGTGAATGCGCTGATCGACGAGGCACTTCAGTTCGCTGCTGACAGCCCGTTCCCGGATGTTGGCGAAATTGATATCGATGTTTATGGAGCTGCAGCATGAGCATGCGACACGGTGTTTTGCGCGTAGCGCAAATGGGTGCGGGAGCGTGCTCACTCATGCGCCGCGCACGCTACAACGACTACACGACGGTGAACGCATGAGCGCGGCAACTGCAACGGCTGAAAAGCCGGAAGTCATTACTTTCACCGAAGCCTTCTCGCGCGCGCTGCACGACGCGATGGAGATGGACCCGAGCGTCATCATGCTCGGCGAAGACATCGCCGATGAAGAGGGCGGCGGTATCTTCAAGGTCACCAAGGGTCTGTCGACCAAGTTCGGCGGCGCTCGCGTCAAGACCACGCCGATCTCCGAGCAGGCCATCGTCGGCGCTGCCATCGGTGCGTCTCTGGCCGGCATGCGTCCGGTCGCAGAAATCATGCTGATGAACTTCATCACCGTGCCGATGGACCAGATCGTCAACCACGCCGCCAAGCTGCGCTTCATGTCCGGTGGCCAGACGCATGTGCCAATCACCATTCGCACGCGCACCGGCGCTGGCGCCGGCACTGGCGGCCAGCACTCCGACATGCTCGAAGCCTGGTTCGCCCACGTCGCCGGCATGAAGGTCGTCGTGCCTTCGACGCCTGCCGATGCCTATGGCTTGTTGATGGGCTGCATCTTCGACAACGATCCCTGCCTGTTCATTGAAGACCAGTTGACGCGTACACAGACCGGTCCGGTGCCGGTGAAGGGCAACATCATCAAGCTGGGCAAGGCCCACATCGCACGCGAAGGCAAGGATGTTTCCGTGGTTGGCTACGGCCGTCCGGTGCGTGATGCCATGGTGTTGGCCGAAAAACTGGCAGGCGAGGGCATCTCTGTGGAGGTGGTCGACCTGCGTACCGTCTCGCCGCTGGATACCGAAACCGTCTTGAAGTCGGTCGCCAAGACCGGCCGCGCCGTCGTCATCCACGAAGCGCCGAAGAGCTTCGGTTGCGGTGCGGAAGTGGTCGCGCGCATCCAGGAAAATCTCTACAGCGAACTCAAGGCACCGGTGCTGCGTGTGGCTTCACGCGATGTCACCGTGCCGTTCTCGCGCGTGCTGGAGGCCGAGTACCTGTACCAGGCCAGTGGCATTGAAGCAGCAATCCGCAAGACATTAGAAAAGAGGGCGGCACGATGAGCACAGAAGTACGCATTCCGCAGATCGGTTTCTCGACGCAGGAAGGCACCCTGACCGAATGGCTGGTGGCCGACGGCGGCAAGGCCGAAGCCGGCAAGCCGCTGTTCACGCTGGAGCTGGACAAGTCGGTGCAGGAAGTGGAATCGCCGGCCACCGGCACCTTGAAGATCCATGCCGCCGCAGGCGAGGTTTATCAGGTTGGCGCGCTGATCGCAGAAATTCTCTAAAGAGGAAAGACGGCCATGTCGAACGAAACGCAGTGGCCCGATAGCTGGAAAACGCTATCGCATGGCATCCGCAGCGGTCGCTACACCGATCCTGCGTTTGCCAAGCTGGAGTACGACAGGCTGTGGAGCAAGGTCTGGCAGGCGGCGGCGCGCGTCGATGAAATTCCCGAGAAGGGCGACTACAGCACTTACGAGATTGGTGACCAGTCGGTCATCATCGTGCGTGTCGATGCTGAAACCATCAAGGTCTATCACAATGTCTGCCCGCATCGTGCGACGGCGTTGTCGCCAGGTGGTACCGGGCATTTTCACAACTGCAAGATCATCTGCCCCTTCCACGGTTGGCGCTGGAACCTGTCCGGCCACAATGAATACGTGCTGGAGCGTGGCGAGTTCAAGGACGGCAAGCTGCTCGATAGTGATGTCGCCTTGCGCGAAGTTCATCACGTTGTCTTCGCCGGGTTTGTCTTCATCAATTTCGAGCGCAATCCGCCGTCCTTCGATGAATTCATCGCGCCGGTGCGTGGCCTTGTCGAAGGCCTCGCGATTGGCGATATGCGTCACTACTGGTGGAAGGCGCTTCCGGTCGCGAGCAACTGGAAGGTGGCGCAGGAAGCTTTCTTCGAGGGCTATCACGTTCCGGCCACGCATCCACAGCTCGAACCGGATGCGGCCGAAGTCATCTTCAACGGCGTGCCCAACGCCGAGATCGAGGAGACCTTTGCCCACAATAACGTTGTGACCGAGGTTTATCCGAACGGGCACGGCCGTTTCTATGCCGGCAAGAAAACGCCGATGGCGGGGCATACCAAACTGGGCGGTGATCCGGTCGATGCCATGGCCGCGCGCCTCAACCTGCTGGTTGAAGGCATGGACGCCATGGTGCTGAAGGAAGACGTGGAACTGGTGCGCTCGCTCAAGGGCAAGCCCATTCCCGAGGGATCCAGCCTCGGTGGTGAATACGTCAAGGCGCTCTATACGACTGCGGCGATGCAGAAGCGGCCGATGCCAAAACCCGTTCCGGAGATCCTTGGCATGTGGGGCGGCGAGATTTTCATCTTCCCTAACCTGATGATCCTGCCGCAGGCTGGCAATGCGATGATCTAGCGCGTGCGCCCGGATGCCAGCAACCCGGATCACTGTACCTTCGAGATTTTCTCGACCAAGACCTATCCCGCGACTGAAAAGTCTCCGCGCGCAGAAGTGCAGCACGTGACCGACACCATGGACCCGAACCAGGTGCTGCCGATCCCGCGTCAGGACCTCGGCAATATCCCGCGCATGCAGCGCGGTCTGCACTCAAAAGGCTGCAAGCAGATCTGGCTTGCTGGCGAACAGGAAAAAATGATTCTCAACATGCACCAGGAAATGGATCGCTATATTGGCGCGCCCAAGGTAGCCAGTGGGGCGGCCGCCATGCCGCAGGCAAATTCCGTATGAATTTTGAGTTGTCCGAAGAACAGCAGATGATGCGCGAGAGTTTCGCGCGCTTTCTCGATCAGGAAAGCAGCACGGTGCGCGTTCGCGCCGCAATGCCTTCCGGCTTTGATAAAAAAATGTGGGGTGGCCTTGCCGAGCTTGGCGCCTTCTCCGTTCGCGTGCCAGAAGAGGCGGGTGGTCTTGGCCTCGGCCTGCTCGATGCCGCGTTGCTGATGGAAGAAGCGGGCCGAACGCTGGCGTCTGGCCCGGTTGCTGAAACGCTGGTCGCCGCGCGATTGCTTGCGCTATTGGGCGGGCAGGCCGAGTTGCTGGAGCGTGTTACCTCAGGCGCCGCTGTCGTCAGCCTCGCCTTCCATGACATCGCACAGCAGCCGCGCCAGTGGATCGCCGGTGGCGCCGTCGCCGAGGCCGTGATCGCTCGCGAGGGCAAGAACATTCTGCTGCTCGATGTGCCGGAGTCGGCACGTGGCGGTGAAGACAATCTGGCGTCGACGCCGGTTGCTGAATTGGCGTTGAAGGATTTCCCTCGCACGGTGCTGTCGAGCAATGGCGAAGGCCACATCCTGTTCTCGCAGGCGCTGGAAGAATGGAAGTTGCTGATCGGTTCTGCACTGGCTGGTTTGGGCCGTGAATCGCTGCGACTCGCCGCGGCTTACGCTAGTGAGCGCAAGCAGTTCGGGCAGTTCATCGGCCAGTTCCAGGCGATCTCGCATCCGCTGGCCGATCTGGTCTGCGAAGTCGACGGCGGCAAGTTCCTGGTCTGGAAAGCCATTCGCCATATCGCCGACGGCGCTCCAGAAGCAGGCGCTGCGGTTTCCATCGCCGCATGGTGGAATTCCGAAGCCGCATCACGCGCCGTGGCGCAGGCGCTGCACACCTTCGGCGGCTACGGCCTGACCACCGAATACGACATCTTCCTCTTCAACCTGCGCGCCAAGGCCTGGCCGCTGGTGTTCGGCGATCCGCAGCGTCTGCTGCAGGAAGCTGGTCGCCGTCTCTACGGCGGCGAGCGTGCAGTGCTGGTGCTGCCGGAGGCTGGCGCGTGCCCGGTCGATTTCGATCTGGGTGATGACGCCCGTTCGATCACCGCCGAGATCAACGCCTTCTTCGAGAACAACGTGACGCCGGAGATGCGCGAGAAATTCCATTACAGCTGGGAAGGTTACAACCCCGAGATTCATCGCAAGCTCGCGGAAGCCGATCTGCTGTTCCCCGGCCTGCCCAAGGACATGGGCGGTCGCGGCCTCAAGACCTACGCCAAAATCGCGGCGATGGATGCCTTCGAGCATCAGGGCTACAACACGCCGGCCGCCAACGTCGCGCAGATGGTGGCGCTCATCATCTACCGCTTTGGCACTGACGAGCTCAAGCGCGAAGTACTGAGCAAGCTGATGAAGGGCGAGGCCATCGTCAGCCTCGGTTATTCCGAACCGGGTTCCGGCTCCGACGTCTTCGCCGCGCAGTGCAAGGCCACGCGCGAGGCCGATGGCTCCTGGCGTATCGACGGCACCAAGATGTTCACCAGCGGCGCCAACCTTGCCAGCTATGTGCTGATGCTGTGCCGCACCAACCCCGACGTGCCCAAGCACGCGGGCCTGACCATGTTCATCGTGCCGCTGAAGGCGCAGGGCGTGACGGTGCAGCCGGTTTATACCTTCCAGGATGAGCGCACCAACATCACCTTCTACGACGGCGTCCGCATCCCGGACAGCTGGCGTCTGGGTGAAGTCGACGGCGGCGTGAAGACGATGGCCGCCAGCCTTGAGCTGGAACACGGCGGCGGTTTCTCCAAGGTGCAGCGCGCGATGCTGAAGGCCGCGGAAGAGTTGTGCCGCGAGATCCAGTTCGAAGGCCGTCCGCTGATCGAGGACCGCACGGCGCAGTCGCGCCTCGCGCGCTCGACTGCCAATCTCTGGGTCTCGGACATGCTGACCTTCCGCGCGCAGTGGACCATCGCCAACAAGAAGCCCAATCACGGCTACGGGCCGATGGCCAAGATGTTCTCGTCCGAGAAGTTCCTCACCGACTCGCGCGACTTGCTGGACCTGACTGCGCCATACTCGCTGTCGAAACGCGCCGGTCCCGCAGGGTTCCTGAATCAGTGCTACCGCCATGCGCAGGGCACCACGATCTACGGCGGCACCAGCGAAGTCCATCGCAGCATGATCGCCGAGCGTGGTCTCGGAATGCCGCGCACCAGAGCTTGAGGAAGCCATGTCCGACGCCCCACACCTGTTAACCGAAGAGCAAGGCGCGATCCTGATCGCGACGCTCAACCGTCCTGAAAAGCTCAACGCGCTCAGCGGCGAGTTGATGGGCCTGTTCGAGAAAGCGCTACATCATTTCCGCGACACGCCTGAGCTCAAGGTGATGTTGATTCGTGCCAACGGCCGGTTCTTCTGCACCGGTGCTGATCTGCGTGGGGGTGATTCACGGCCCAATGCAACGCCGACGGCATCCAGCATCCGCGAGAACCATCGCCTGCGTCTGCATGGTATGCATCGCATCTATGACGAGATGGAAGCGATCGAAAAACCGATCGTTGTCGCCCACCATGCCACCTGCATGGGCGGCGGCCTTGAGCTTTCACTTTCCTGCGATTTCCGCCTTGCCGCCAAGAGCGCGCGCTATGCCTTCCCGGAAGGAAAGTTTGGCGTGATTCCCGCGTCGAATGGCGTGAGTCGTTTGTCGCGCATCATCGGCACGCATTGGACCCGCTACATGATCATGGCCAACCTGCCGGTCGAAGCCGATCGCGCCTTGATGATTGGCCTTGTGCATGAAGTGTTCCCCGACGAAACCTTCGCCGAAGACGTGATGAAGTTCTGCCAGCACCTTGCCGAGCAGAACAGCGAGCAGATGGGCGCTGCCAAGATCGCCATCGAACTCGCGCATGACGTCGGCCTCGCACAGGCACGCAACGTCGAACGCCTGGCCAACAGCGCGCTGATGCTCAATCCCGAGTATCAGGAAGGCATCCGCAAGTACGTCGAAGGCATCGGCGGCAAGAAAGACAAGTCATAAAGAAAGAGATTCTGGAGCATTCATGACGCAAGTAGCGCTGACACCCGCAGTTCCCAAGCCCGATCACGTGGTCGATTCGGTGGTCTACGACTTCGATATGTTTGGTGATCCGGGGCTGCTGGCCGATCCGCACGAGCGCATCATGGATCTGGTGAAGAACGCGCCGCCGGTGTTCTGGACGCCGCGCAACGGCGGTCACTGGATGCTCACTAGCCACGCGGCCAACTTCAATGCCTCGCGCGATACTGAAACCTTTTCCAGCGAATTTGTTCCGCCGGAGAAGATGGCGATGCTGAAGGCGATGATGCCGCCGGGCTCACCACATATCCCGATGGCGGTGCCGATCAATCTCGATCCCCCCGAGCACGGCAAGTACCGCATGCCGTTGCAGCGCGTGTTCTCGCCCAAGGCCATCGAGGCCCTGAGGGAAGATATCCGCGCACTGGCCCGTGAGTTGATCAGCAAGATGAAGGACGACGGCGGCTGTGAGTTCGTCGCCGCGGTGGCCGAGCCGATGCCGGTGCAGGTGTTCCTGAAAATGCTGGGCCTGCCGCTGGAGCGCTCGGACGAATACCGCGATCTGGTTCGCGCCCACCTGGCCGACTCCAACCTTGATCCGCGCAAGATGGTGATGAAGCTTCAGCGTGTCGCCGCCAGCATGCGCGACACCATGCTCGAGCGTAAGGAAAATCCGCAGAACGACATCCTCAGCATGCTCTGGAAGATCGAGGTCGACGGCAAGCCGACCACGCTCGAAGACATGGAGAACTACGGCGTGCTGCTGTTCATCGCCGGCCTCGACACCGTCATCAACGGCATGGGCCTGGGCGTGCGCCACCTCGCGCGCAACCCGCAGTTGCAGGCCGAGATGCGCAAGAATCCCGCGATCATCGGTGACGTTACCGAAGAAATGCTGCGCCGCTACACCTTCACCGTGCCGCCACGCATCATGGCCAAGGATGTCGAGTTCATGGGCGTGCAGTTGAAGAAGGGCGACAAGGTCATGCTCTATCTGCCCGCGGCCGATCTCGACGCCAAGGAATACGCCAATCCTGATCAGTTCAACCTCAAGCGCGAAGGCACGCCGCACATCGCTTTCAACGCCGGCCCGCACCGCTGCCTGGGTTCGCACCTCGCGCGCGTCGAGCTGCAGGTGCTTTACGAGGAAATGATGAAGATCCTGCCGGAGTTCAGGCTTGACCCGTCCAAACCACCGGTTTTCCATGGTGGTCACGTGGTCGGCATTCACAGCGTGAATCTGCTCTGGGATTGACGGCACGCAGCTGTTTCCCATGCGCGCCAAGATGTTGAACAATAGGCCGCATGAACTCCCCCCAATCCGTTTCCCGCGTCATCCAGATTCTTGAGGTTCTGTGCACCAGCGCAGAGCCGGTGAGCCTTGCGCAACTCAGCCGTGACCTCGAAGCACCCAAGAGCAGTCTTGCAGCTTTGCTGCGTGGGTTGGCGGAGGAAGGCTTTGTGGTCTCCACCGAAAGCGTCTATCGACTGGGCCCGCGCGCCTTTGGTCTTGGCAGCGCCTTGCTGGAAGCGCGTCGCCGGGTGCAGTCGTCGACACTGGTTCGTGATGGCATGCGCCGCCTGGCGGATCGCTCTGACGAAACCGTGCTGTGGGCCGTGCGTGATGAGGGCGCGGACACCCTCACTTACGTTGACGTCATCGAGAGCCGCAACGCGATCCGTTTCACGGTTCCTGTTGGCGATCGCCGCCCGCTGTACTGCACCTCAGGTGGGCGGGCGCTGCTGGCGGCTGGCCCCGAAGCTGAGGCCAAGGCCTATCTCAAGCGCGTGAAGCCGCAAGCAATGACCGGCAGCACCGAGATGGATAAAGCCAGGCTCGCATTGGAAATCGGGAAGGCTCGCGAGTTGGGTGTTGCCCAGACAGTTGATCAGGCCGCGGATGGCGCAGCCGGCACGGCGGCTGCGATTCTCGATGCGGCTGGCGTTGTGATCGGAGCCCTGGTTGTTGCGGCGCCCAGTTCGCGTATACAAAAGAAGCGCGCAGAGCTGGTGCGGCTTGTGCGGGAAGAAGCCGATGCCATCTCGGCAAGCCTTGGGTATCGCGCTTCCAAATACCGCGCTTGATATCAGCGCGAAATTTGCACTTTCCTTACACCTCATCATCGTGGCGCTGCTACCTCTGTTGCCAAGGCCTGCTGTTGTCTATGATCCGTGCGTGTAATTCGCAAGCATGCAAATGAATACCCCCGTGATCGACAAAAAACGTTTCAGGCGCCGCAAGGATTTTTCCAGGGCGCTGTTGGTGCTGGTATTCAGCTTGGGGGCATCGGATGCAATGGCTGATCAGGCGATGGGCTTTGCAGTTGGATATGACTACTGGAACTACAAGGTGTCGGGACGCCTTGTTGATGGCGATACCGATCTGCGGCTGCACCGTGACCTCGGCCTGAAGACCGTCAACCACGACAGCTTCTTCCTGCGCTGGGATACCGGCCCCGGCTGGTGGCGGCCGGACCTCAGCGCGAGCTATATGCGAATAAGCCTCAGCGGTGACCAGTCCATCAGCGGCAACGCTGTGCAAATCGGACCGATCGGTTTGCTGCCGGTGACAACCGCCGTGCTCACCCATGCCGGTATCAATGATAGCGAGCTGACGTTCAGCTATCCCTTGCCGATGGGCTTTCTCAGTCCCTTGCATGGCTCCGCCGGCCTTACGCTCAAATACCTCAACGGTGACCTCAACATCCAGCAGGCTGGTGGCGCTGACAATGTTCAAAAGGTCAACGAACTCTTCCCCATGCTGCACCTGGACATGAACCTGCCTGTTGGTCCTTACCTGAATCTCGTTGCAGGCGGAAACTGGGTGCAATATGGCGGCGAAGGGGCCTATGAATATTCTGGCGGCGCCGAATTCCGCATACTCGGGCCCATCACGCTGAGCGCCCGCTGGCTGCAGAAGCACTATAACGTCGACGACGGTTATCGCCTGCGCGCGAACCTGCGTGGTGCGCTATTGGGCGTGCATGTGGTGTTTGAGTAAGGATGCTGCGTGGGTATTGGGGCGGCAGAGTCGTCCGCTGAGGCTAGCGGCACACACCGTCATTTCGGCAGGAAACCCATAAACGCCGTCAACGCGGGACTGGCCCAGCTGCTCTTGAGCTGCACGCGGTAAAGCGGCCTTTGAATGCTGAGCCCCTTGATTGGCACAATCACCAAGGCCTTCGCCGCAACTTCCCTCTTGATCGCAAAGGCAGACAGCACGGCCACGCCTGCGCCAGTGGCGACGGTCTGCTTGATGGCTTCCGTACTCGCCAGTGACATCGCCGGTCGGATCGCCAGCTTCTTCGTGGCAAATGCGCGCTCGGTCACCGCACGGGTGCCGGAGCCCACTTCATGCATCACGATGGGGTACTGCATCACCGTCGCCAGTGGTACCGGTGCCTGCCGGGTCAGCGGGTGCTTGGGCTCCGCGATCAGCACCAGTTCGTCATTGGCAAAGACGTGATATTCCAACAGGTCGCTGCCGACGATGCCTTCGGCAAAACCGATGTCGATTTCACCGGCGATCAGGCGGTTTTCAATCGTGTTGGTGTTTTCCACCTGCATCGAAAGTTCGACGCCCGGGTACTGCTGGCGGAACTTGGCGAGGATGGGTGGCAGCAGGTAGCCGCCGATGGTGCGGCTGGCGCCGATGGTGAGGCGGCCGCGGGCGACTTTCTGCAGGTCGCCGATGGCGGCCTCGGCCTCGGCCTCCAGCGAGAACAGGCGGTTGGCGTAGCCCTGCAGCAGCCTGCCGGCTTCGGTGATGCGCACGCCCCGGGACAGGCGGTCGAACAGGGTAACGCCCAGATTCCGCTCGAATTCCCCCAGCTGCTTGGAGACGGCCGACTGGCTGATATGCAGGAGCTGTGCGCCGCCGCTGATGCTTTTGCAGGAGGCAACCGCATGAAAGATGGAGAGATGATTGAGGTTCATGGGAGAGTGCTTCCGCTGATATGACTTTAATTCACTTTAAGCATAACCATTTTGTATTTTTATTATAGGTCGGATTTCCATAAAATCGCCTCCTTATTGTCCGCCGCACGACTAAAGAGCAGAAACATGACTGAGCAGAAAGGCACGAATCTCACCTGGCACGAGGGCGAAGTTACCCGCGCCCAGCGTGGCGAACTATTGGGCCAGAAGGGCGCAACGATCTGGTTCACCGGCCTGTCCGGCTCCGGCAAGAGCACGGTCGCCGTGGCGCTGGAATCGGTGTTGCACGCGCAGGGCCGCCTGGTCTATCGCCTGGACGGCGACAACGTTCGTCTCGGCATCAACAAGAACCTTGGCTTCTCGGCCGAAGACCGCACCGAGAACATCCGCCGCATCGGCGAAATCGCCAAGCTGTTCGTCGACACCGGCGTGATCGCGCTGTCGAGCTTCGTCTCGCCTTACCGCGCCGACCGCGACCTCGTCCGCAAGCTGCATGAAGACGCCGGCATGGACTTCATCGAGGTCTATCTCGACGTGCCGCTCGCCGAAGCCGAGAAGCGCGACCCCAAGGGCCTGTACAAGAAGGCCCGCGCCGGCCTGATCAAGAATTTCACCGGCATCGACGATCCGTATGAAGCGCCGGAAAAGCCCGAACTGCTGCTGCCCAGCCACGAGATGACGCTGGCGCAGGAAGTCGAAGCGCTGCTCAATCTGCTGAAGGCCCGCGGCATCATCCCTGCCTAATCTATTCACGAATTATCTAGAGAACACTCATGATCAAGCCACATGGTTCCGACACGCTGAACCCGCTGTATGTCGCCGACGATGCCAAGCGCGCCGCGCTGGCCAAGGAAGCCGAATCGCTGCCGAGCCTGCTGCTGAACTCCGCGGCCGCCGCCAACGCCGTGATGCTCGGCGCGGGTTACTTCAACCCGCTGAAGGGCTACATGAATCTCGCCGACGCGCTGAGCGTGGCCAAGGATCTGAAGACTGCCTCGGGCCTGTTCTGGCCGGTGCCCATCGTCAACCTCACCAAGGACGCCAGCGTCAAGGCTGGCCAGCGCATCGCGCTGCGCGATCCCAACGTCGAAGGCAACCCGGTTCTCGCCGTGATGAACGTTGAAGCCGTTGAAGCCGTCAGCAACGAACAGCTGCAGTTCATGGCCAAGGAAATCTTCGGCAACCTCGACGAGAAGCACCCGGGCGTCAAGACCTTCCTCAGCCTCGGCAACACCATGCTGTCGGGCCCGATCGAAGTGCTGAACTACAGCTACTTTGCCGGCGAATTCCCGGACACCTTCCGCACCGCTGTGCAGATCCGCGACGAGATCAAGGCTCGTGGCTGGAACAAGGTTGTGGCCTTTCAGACCCGCAACCCGATGCACCGTGCGCACGAAGAACTCTGCCGCATGGCGCACGAGCGCCTGGGCACCGACGGCATCGTCATCCACATGCTGCTCGGCAAGCTCAAGGAAGGCGATATTCCCGCCGACGTGCGCGACGCTTGCATCCGCACCATGGTCGACAACTACTTCCCGAAGAACACGGTGATGATCACCGGCTACGGCTTCGACATGATGTACGCCGGCCCGCGTGAAGCCGTGCTGCACGCCGTGTTCCGCCAGAACATGGGCGCCAACTACCTGATCGTTGGCCGTGACCACGCTGGCGTGGGCGACTACTACGGTCCGTTCGACGCGCAGACCATTTTCGAAACCCGCGTGCCTAAGGGCGCTCTGGAGATCCAGATCTTTAGCGCCGACAACACCGCGTTCAGCAAGAAGCTGGGCCGCGTCGTGATGATGCGCGAAGCGCCGGACCACACGCCGGAAGATTTCATCAACCTCTCGGGCACCAAGGTTCGCCAGATGCTCGGCGCAGGCATTGCACCGCCGCCGGAATTCTCGCGCCCGGAAGTCGCGAAGGTTCTGATGAACTATTACCAGATCGTTGACGCAGGCAAGGCTTGATCGATGAGATTCATCGACGTCTTCAACGGCGACGCTGACGGCATTTGCGCCCTCACGCAGTTGCACCTCGCGCAACCTCGCGAGGCGCAGCTGGTGACGGGCGTGAAGCGCGACATCGATCTGTTGGAGAAAGTCGATGCCAAGGCCGGTGACCAGATCACCGTGCTGGATGTTTCGCTCGACAAGAACCGCGATGCATTGGTGCGTGTACTGAATGCTGGCGCAGAAGTGTTGTACGTCGATCATCACTTCGCGGGCGAGATTCCCGCGAGTGACAAGCTCACCGCGCATATCAATGAAGCGCCGGACGTCTGCACCAGCCTGCTGGTCAACGGCCTTCTGAAGAACCGTTACCTGGCTTGGGCGGTTGTTGGTGCGTTTGGCGACAACCTCAAGAAGAGCGCGGAGACGATGGCCAAGGGCTTGTCGGTCAGCGAAGCGCAGCTGCGCCGGCTGGAAGACCTGGGCACCTATCTCAACTACAACGGCTATGGCGAGAATGTTGCGGATCTGCACTTTGCACCGGACGAGCTGTTCCGTCTGGTCAGCCGCTACGCCGACCCATTCGAATTCATGGCAGGCGAGGGGCGTGAGCATTTCCAGAAACTTGCCGACGGTTACAAGACCGATATGGGCAAGGCCGAATCAACGCAGCCGCAGCCGGGTTCCACGGATCATGCTGCGCTGCTGATTCTTCCCGATGAGCCTTGGGCGCGTCGTGTCAGCGGCGTTTACAGCAATGACCTCGTCAACCTTTATCCCGATCGTGCGCATGCGGTGTTGACGGAGAAGGGCAACGGCAGTTATCTCGTGAGCGTGCGGGCACCGCTGAATCGCAAGAAGGGTGCAGATGAACTTTGCCGTAGCTTCCCGACGGGTGGCGGACGTGCGGCAGCAGCAGGCATCAATGATCTTCCGGCCGATCAGGTCGGCGAGTTCATGCGGCAGTTTCAGCAGAAATACGCAGTGTAGGGTGCGCCGTGCGCACCGATGCTCCCTGATTAAAATGTAACGGTGCGCACGGCGCACCCTACAGACTTATTTTGCGTGAAGCCTGCACTCTGCAAGCACTTCCTCGGTGTGCTCACCCAACTCCGGCGCCGCGCCATGCACGCGCCCCGGCGTATGCGAGAACCACGTCGGCACTCCCGGAAACTTCACCGGGCCGTAGCAGGAATCCACCGTCTCAAAGAACCCAATCTCATTGAGATGCTCGTTGTTGAATAACTCGGCCGGCGTACGCAGCGGCGCTGCGGGAATGCCGAGGCCTTCGAGCAGCTGCAGCCATTCCTGCGTCGTGCGTTCCTGAAAGGTTTCCGAAAGCAGGCCATAAATACGACCAATCTGCTTGGCGCGCTGCTGCAAGGTTTCCATGCCCGGTTCAACCCACGCAGGCTTCACGGCTTCGACAAACTTCGCCCACATCTTGTCGTTGTAGATCAGTGCAGAGACGTAGCCGTCCTTGGTCTTGTAAGGCTTGCGATTGGGTGAGACGGCGCGCGGATAGAACGCTTCGCTGAGCGGCGGCGTGAACATCGCGCCATTCGCGTGTTCGGCGAGCATGAACGAGGCCATCGTCTCGAACATGCCGACTTCCACTTCCTGTCCCTGTCCGCTGCGCTCGCGATGGAACAGCGCCATGGTGGTGGCGTAGAGAACAGTGAGTCCGGCGACCTTGTCGGCAGCAATGGTGCCGACGTAATTCGCTTCGCCGGTGAGCATCTGTTGCACGGCAGTGAGGCCACACTCGGCCTGGATGGTGTCGTCGTAGGCAGGCAGGTCACGGCCCGGACCGCGACGACTGTAGCCGTAGGCGTTGGTGTAGATGATCTTCTGATTCATCGCGGCGACCGCGGCGTAGTCGAAGCCGAGCTTGGCAATCGCCTTGGAGCGCATCGAGTGGATGAACACGTCCGCGCCTTCAACCAATGTCTTCAGCGTGGCCTTGCCTTCGTCGGTTTGCAGATTGACGATGATGCTGCGCTTGCCGCGATTCACGTTGGCGAACACGCCACCCATCGTCGGCGAGGGCCCCACCGAGATATAGCGGGTGCCGTCGCCATCCGGTGGCTCCACCTTGATCACGTCCGCACCCATGTCCGCCATGATCTGTGTGCAATAGGGGCCCATGACCATCGCCGTCAGATCAATCACCCGGATGCCCGCCAGCGGGCCGCTTCTTTTGGCAGAACTGCTCATCAAATGGCCTTTTATCGATATCTCCTGCCCCGGATTCTTTCACGGAACTTGTACTGATTCCAGTTTAATGGGCTAATATCGGTACAAATTGAGTTTGGCTGCTACGCTCCTTCTCCCCGCTTTTGCGGGGAGAAGGTTGGGATGAGGGGTGTTTGAAAGGGGCATGCCTCTTGCGGACACCCCTCACCCTGGCCCTCTCCCCGCAAGCAGGGAGAGGGAAACAATCTTTGGTTGCTCACAGAATCAGGCTTGAACCATGAATTTCTCGCTCACAGAAGATCAGCAGAACATCCGCGACGCAGTCTTGAAGCATTGCTCCCAGTACTCGCCTGAGTACTGGCTGGAGCGCGATCGCGACGGCGTGTTCCCGCTGGATTTCTTCCAGTCGATGGCCAAGGCCGGCTGGATTGGCGTGGCCATGCCGGAAGCGGTGGGCGGCGCAGGTCTCGGCATCACTGAGGCCGCGATCATGATGCAGGCGGTTGCGGAAGCGGGCGGGGCAATGACTGCTGCGTCGAGCATTCATGGTCCGGTGTTCAGCATGCAGCCGGTGGCGCTGTTCGGAAACGAAGAGCAGAAGCAGCGCATGATTCCGCCGGTGCTGCGCGGTGAAGACCGCATCTGTTTTGCGGTGACCGAACCCAACATCGGCCTCGACACCACCAAGCTGAAGACGCGCGCCGAGAAGCGCGAAGGCGGCTATCTGGTCAACGGCGAGAAGATCTGGATCTCGGTGGCGCAGGGCGCCAACAAGATGATGTTGCTGGCGCGCACCACGCCGCTCGAAGACGTCAAGCGCAAGACCGATGGCCTGTCCTTGTTCTTCACCGATCTGGACCGAACCAAGATCGACATCAAGCTCATCCACAAGATGGGCCGCCACGCGGTCGACTCCAACATGCTCTTCATCTCCGACCTGTGGGTGCCGGAGGAAGATCGCATTGGCAAGGAAGGCGATGGCTTCAAGATCATCCTTCACGGCCTCAATCCCGAGCGCATCCTGCTCGGCGCCGAAGCCATCGGCATCGGTCGTGCCGCGATCCAGCGCGCCGCGCAGTACGCGCGCGAGCGCATCGTGTTTGATCGCCCCATTGGCATGAACCAGGGCATCCAGCATCCGCTGGCCAAGTGCTGGGCACAGTTGGAAGCCGCCAACCTGATGGTGATGAAGGCCGCGACCCTGTTCGACAAGGGCGAGGACTGCGGTGTGGAAGCCAACGCCGGCAAGTACCTCGCCGCCGAGTTCGCCTTCGAAGCCTGCCATACGGCGATGCTCACTTTAGGTGGCATGGGCTACGCACAGGAATATCATGTCGAACGTTTGCTGCGTGAGGTGCTCATCCCGAGGACGGCGCCGGTGAGCCCGCACATGATCCTCAACTTCCTCGCAGAGAAAGTCCTGGATCTTCCGAAGTCGTATTGATATTTGTAGGGTGCGCCGTGCGCACCGGCGGTGCTTGCCGTGAGAGCGTCATGGTGCGCACGGCGCACCCTACGTAAGAGAGAAAATTGATGAAGCAAGAAATGTTTAGCGCCCGCTCCTGGCTCTTCGCTCCCGGCGACAGCGAAAAGAAAATGCAGAAGGCGGCCGCGAGCGCAGCCGATATCGCGCTGTTCGATCTGGAAGACGCCGTTGCCGAAGCCGAGAAGCCGAAAGCACGCGAACTGGTGCTGGCCTTCCTGCAATCGCAGCCTGAAGATCGCTCGCGCCTGTGGGTGCGCATCAATCCCTTGCAGGAATCGCAGGCGCTGAAGGATCTGGCGGCGGTGATGCCGGGCCGTCCCGGCGGCATCATGGTGCCGAAGACGCGCAGCGGTGCTGATCTCATTGTGCTCGATCACTATCTTTCTGCGCTTGAAGCGGCCAACGGCATTGAACTTGGCAGTACCAAGGTCTTTCCGCTGGTCACCGAGACGGCCGAAGGCATGCTGACGACCGGTTCCTATGCAGGCGCGCCGCGTCTGGTCGCGATGACCTGGGGCGCTGAGGATCTTGCCGATGCGCTCGGTGCCAGCGAGAACAAGAATCCCGATGGCAGTTATGGTTTTACGTATGAACTCGCGCGCAGCCTGTGCCTTGTCGGCGCGGCCGCTGCGCGTGTCGCCGCCATCGATACGATCCAGGGCGACTTCCGTGATCTCGATGGCCTGCGCAAGCGCGCCACGCAGTGCCGTCGCGCCGGTTTCCGCGGCATGCTGGCGATTCATCCGGCGCAGGTCGATGTGATCAACGAGGCCTTCATGCCGACCGCCGAGGAAATCGCGCAGGCGCAGGAGATCATTGATCTGTTCGCCGCCAACCCTGATCTGGGCACCATTGGTTACAAGGGCAGCATGCTGGATCGTCCTTTCCTCGCGCGTGCGCAGCAGTTGATGAAACTCGCTGGCCGCAAGTGAGCATTGATCTCGGAAAATTCCTGCGACGTGGTGATCGCATCGTCTGGGGGCAGGCCTGTGGAGAGCCGCAGACGCTGGTTGAAGCCCTGATTGCACAGGCAGAAAGCATCGGTGATCTGTCGGCCTTCACCGCCACCAGTTTTTCCGGCCTGCTGACGCCTGAAGCGGTCAGACATTTCTCGTTATCCAGCATGGGCGCGATTGGCGCGCTGCGCACGCTGACGGCGGCGCACAAGCTGAATGTCATCCCCAGCCATGTCAGCCAGATCGGCCCGATGATCGAGCAGGGCATCATCGCTTGTGACGTGGCCTTCGTGCAGGTCAGTCCCGCGGATGCAGATGGCAATCACAGCCTTGGCCTGATCAGTGATCACATGCAGTCGGCGATTGCCAAGGCGCGTGTAGTCATTGCTGAAGTGAATGAACAGGTGCCCTATACCTTCGGCGAGAAAATCCCGGCTTCAAAAATCGACTGCGCCGTGCATGTCTCGCGCATGCCGGTCGAAGTGCCCGCGGCAAAGATTGGCGAGACCGATGAGGCCATCGCGAAGTTCGCGGCCGCCTTCATCGAGGATGGCGCGGTGTTACAGACCGGTGTCGGCGCGGTGCCGGATGCGATCCTGCGCCTGCTGAATGACCGCCGTGATCTCGGTGTGCATTCGGGCATGCTGGGCGATGGCCTGGTGGATCTGGTCGAGGCCGGCGTCGTCACCAATGCGCGCAAGGCTATCGACAAGGGCGTTTCCATTAACGGTGCATTGATCGGTACCCGAAAGCTTTATCAATGGGTGAACCGCAATCCCAAAGTGCGCATGTGCGCCGCTTCATACACGCACGATGCCGCCGTTCTCGCGCAACTGGACCAGCTGGTCACCATCAACTCAGCGCTTGAAGTCGATCTGACTGGACAGGTCAATGCCGAGCAGAGCGGTTCACAATATTTTGGTGGAACCGGCGGGCAGGTGGATTTCGTGCGGGCCGGTACACGCTCGCGCGGCGGCCACTCGATCATTGCGCTCCCTGCCACGGCCAAGGGCGGCGCCATCAGCAAGATCGTTCCCAATCTCTCGGGCCCGGTTACGACGGCGCGTACGGAGGTCGACATCATCGTCACCGAGTTCGGCGCCGCCGAGCTCAAGGGCCAGTCACTGGCCGAACGCACGCGCCGCCTGATTGCCATTGCGCATCCCAATTTCCGCGAGGAACTGGACCGTGCCGCGCATGTGATTCGCCAGAGGGGATTCTGAGATACTGCGCGGAATCTTCTGGATGGGATGCCCGTGAAAGAATCCGTCAACGTTGAAATCCTCGACTCTGTCGCGCGGCTGACCTTCAGCAACGCGCCGGTCAACTTCGCTACCGTCAGCCTGCTGCGCCTGATTGCTGACGCACTGGAGCATCTGGACCAGCAGCCTGAAGTCCGCGCGATTGTCCTGGCGTCCGCAGGCAAGGTCTTCTGCGCAGGCGCCGATCTGGTTTCGCCGAATGGCTTCGGTGCGAGCAGCAGCGATCCATTGCGCGAGTTCTACGATCAGGCCCTTCGCATCTACGCCTGCCGCAAGCCGGTCATCGCCGCGGTGCAGGGCGCCGCGATTGGCGCGGGCCTCGGGCTGGCCGTTGCCGCGGACTTTCGCGTGGCGGTGCCGGAAGCAAAGTTCTCTGCCAACTTCACCAAGCTCGGCTTTCATCCCGGCTTTGGCCTGACCTATACCTTGCCGCGCCTGATCGGAATTCAGCGGGCCTCGCAAATGTTTCTCACGTCTGAACGTTACAGCGCCGGGGAATGCGCGGCGTGGGGACTGGTCGATAAAGTTGTTGGCGCAGAAGCACTGCACGCATCGGCATTCGCACTCGCGCAGGAGATTGCCGTCAACGCGCCTCTTGCGCTGCTCTCCACCCGTGCAACGCTGCGCGCAAATCTGCTCACGGATGTGACCGCCCAGCTCATTCATGAGCATCAGCAGCAATTGTTGCTGCAACCCACTGAAGACTTTGCAGAAGGCATTCGCGCCACCGCCGAGCGGCGGCCCGGCCATTTCAAGGGGCGCTGATTGCCCGATTGTTGCGATTTGTATCTTTCACGACATTGTCATAAAGCCGGTTTAAACATCCCAAAGTCTGAATAACAACTAAGGGATCTCGACAATGTTGGCGCAACTTGGAATTGATGCGCCGACGCTGGTTCTGCTGGCGTTGGCACTGTTACTGGCCTTGAGCTTTGAATTCGTCAACGGCTTCCACGACACCGCAAACGCGGTGGCAACGGTCATCTACACCAACACGCTGAAGCCTTCGCAGGCGGTGGTGTGGTCGGGTATCTGGAACCTGATCGGCGTGCTGACCTCCGCAGGCACGGTGGCCTTCGGCATCATTGCACTGTTACCTGTGGAACTGGTGTTGAATGTTGGTTCCGGCGCAGGCTTTGCGATGGTCTTCGCACTGCTGCTGTCGGCCATCATCTGGAATGTCGGCACCTGGTACATGGGCCTGCCGGCATCCAGCTCGCACACGCTGATCGGTTCCATCGTCGGCGTTGGCCTGATGAACTCCTATCTCTCGCCGGGCTCGGCTTTTGGCGATGGCGTCAACTGGGCCAAGGTGGCGGACACCGGCAAGGCGCTGCTGTTCTCACCGATCATTGGTTTTGTGCTAGCGGCCTTGCTGCTCCTGCTGATGAAGTCGCTGATCAAGATGCCGGCATTGTTCGAATCGCCGAAGGGCGACACTCCGCCACCCTGGCCGGTGCGTGCATTGCTCGTACTGACCTGTACCGGCGTCAGCTTTGCGCACGGTTCCAACGATGGCCAGAAGGGCATGGGCCTGATCATGCTGATCCTGATCGGCATCGCGCCGGTGGCTTATGCCGTGAATCTCAACGCCAGTGCTGAAACCGTGCAGCGTATCGAAGCCAGTGCGATCAGCATGCAGGCGGCACTGGCTCCCAGCGCCGGCACCGTGGTCTCCGAGGAAGATGCACGCAAGAACCTCACCGCCTTCCTCAAGACCAAGAAGCAGGATGCCGGAACGGTTCCTGCGCTGGTGCAGGTCAATGCGGATGTGGTGGCTTACCTCAAGGGCATCAACAGTCTCTCGGTTATCCCGGCCGAGAAGCGCCGCGAGCTGCGCATGGATCTGTACCTCGCGACCGAAACCTTGAACCGGCTCGACAAAGCGGGCCAACTGCCGGCAGGGATCGACAAGGCTGCTGCCAGCAAGTACGCCAGTGACATGAAGAGCGTGACCAGCTTCATCCCGCTGTGGGTCAAGGTGGCGGTGGCATTGGCGCTGGGTTTCGGCACCATGATTGGCTGGAAGCGCATCGTCGTCACCGTCGGTGAAAAGATCGGCAAGGCCCATCTCACCTACGGACAGGGCGCATCCGCTGAACTGGTTGCCTTCGCGACGATCGAGGCTGCCGACCAACTTGGGTTGCCGGTCAGCACCACGCACATCCTGTCATCCGGTATCGCGGGCACCATGGTCGCCAACAAGTCCGGCGTTCAGGGCAACACGATCCGCAATGTGCTGCTGGCCTGGGTGTTGACCCTGCCGGTGTGTGTGCTGCTCGGTGCCACCACGTTTGCCGCAGGACTGTTCCTGGTGTTCCGAGCCTTTGGTCTGCACTGATCTGATGTTTTGATAGATGGAAAAAGCGCGCAGGATTTCCTGCGCGCTTTTTCATTTGCAGCGGCGCATCAGCGCCATGACCCCAACAGTTCACGCCAGCTGACCGGGCTGGTGCCGGATATGGCCAGCAGCCAGAACCCCAGGCCGGCAAAGATGCCCCAGCCTTCCAGCAGCAGTGCATTGCCCAGGGTAAAGGCTTCGAGATGCGGCGGTGTCTGCACATGCCAGTACAGCAACTCCAGTGGCAGTGCGCACAGCGCACCTGCAATACATAACTGCCACCATGCGAGCCAGTTCCTGTGACTGAAAGCCAGGATCAGCGGCGTGCCGATCAGGAGCGCGGTGGGATAGGCCAGCAGCAGGCCCATCGGAAATGCCCAGGGCTGCCCGAACAGAAGTGTCGAATAGAATCCCGGAAGCAGTGGCACGATCACCAGGCCCAGGATCATGCGGCGCTTCTGCAGTCTGCTTGGGGGAGAAGTATCCGGCATCGGCTTTGCGTATTCTTGTGGGAGGGCTTGGCGGGCCTGCAAGGACTTTACAGGTGCTTTACTGATCTGGCGTTAGCGCAACACATTATTCTTTTTGTCTGTCTAGACTGGGAATACATTGATCGGAGTCTTCATGAAAATCATGTTCTCTTCACCGGCAGCGCGCTTCTCGACCTTGCTGACCTGTTCGGCGGTTTTCGGCGTGGCGACAGTGGCTGCGCTGGTTTCCGATGTCCGCTGGGCCTGGCTTGCGGCGCCCGCAGGCGCGCTCATGTTGCTGGGAGTGCGTGACCTGATGCAAGTCCACCACTCGATCCTGCGCAACTATCCCATCATCGGCCATGTACGTTTCATCATCGAGTCGATTCGTCCGGAGATGCGCCAGTACCTGTTCGAGGACGAGAATGAGGCGGCGCCGTTCTCAAGAGCGCAACGTTCACTGGTGTACCAGCGCGCCAAGCGGGAGGAGGACAAGCAACCGTTCGGCACCGAGCATAACGTTTACGGTAACGGCTATGAGTGGATCAACCATTCGATGCAGCCGGTACGCATCCAGAACAGCGACTTCCGCATCAGCGTCGGAGGAGAGCGCTGCACGCAGCCTTATTCGATTTCGCTGATGAACATTTCGGCGATGAGTTTCGGTTCGCTGTCAGCCAATGCGATTCTTGCGCTCAACCGTGGCGCGCAACTGGGCAACTTTGCGCACGACACCGGCGAGGGCTCCATCAGCCGTTATCACCGTGGGCAAGGCGGCGAAGCCGGGGGTGACCTGATCTGGGAAATCGCCAGCGGCTACTTTGGCTGCAGAACCGATGACGGACATTTCGATGCCGAGCGTTTTTCCGCGCAGGTGAGCTCGCCACAGGTGAAGATGATCGAGCTCAAGCTCTCGCAAGGCGCAAAGCCTGGCCATGGTGGCATGTTGCCGGGGCCCAAGGTGACGGCGGAGATCGCCGAGGCCCGCGGCATTTCGCCAGGCGTTGATTGCATTTCACCGGCGCGGCACTCGGCCTTTTCAACGCCGGTGGAACTGTTGAAGTTCGTTGACCAGTTGCGCACCCTGTCCAACGGCAAGCCGGTGGGTTTCAAATTCGCGCTGGGCCATCCCTGGGAATTCTTCGGTATCTGCAAGGCGATGCTGGAAACCGGTCTGCTGCCGGATTTCATCGTCGTCGATGGCGGCGAAGGCGGCACTGGCGCTGCGCCATTGGAATTCACCGATCACATCGGCACGCCGTTGCAGGAAGCGCTGCTGCTGGTACACAACACGCTGGTGGGCTTGAACCTGCGTGATCGCATTCGCATCGGCTGCAGCGGAAAAATCATCTCGGGTTTCGACATGGCGCGCGTGCTGGCCTTTGGCGCGGACTGGTGCAATGTTGCCCGCGGATTCATGTTCGCACTGGGCTGCGTGCAGTCGCAGTCCTGCCACACGGATCGTTGCCCTACCGGTGTTGCCACCCAGAACAAGAGCCGCCAACGTGCGCTGGTGGTGCCAGAGAAGGCGGAGCGTGTGGCCAATTTCCACAACAGCACGCTGCGTGCGCTGGGCGAACTGGTCGGCGCTGCGGGCCTGAAGCATCCCACCGATCTGCGCCCTCATCACATCGTGCGGCGGGTCTCCGGCAACGAGGTGCGGCTGATCTCGGATCTCTACAAGTTCGTGCAGCCGGGTGAGTTGCTGCAGAACCCGGCGGCGCATGGCGTTTACCAGATGTATTGGCCGATGGCTTCGGCCCACAGTTTTGATCCGCAAAAGCTGGCGAGTGCCTGAGCGCGAACAGGCAGCCGGACGGCAACGCGCGTGTCCTGCGCAGCCGCTAAACCTTGGCGAAGCCCAGCTTGCGTAGAACCAAGTACACCCCGGCCGCAGAGAGAATCGCCATGATGCTTGCAGCCAGGGTTCCCAGCGGCGCGCTTGCCCAGGGTAGTCCACCAGTATTCATGCCAAACAGGCCGGTAACGAATGTCGCCGGCAGCATCAGCGCCGAAAGAATCGACAGGACATAGAGGCTGCGATTGGTGCGTTGAGCGGCTTGCAGTTCCAGCTCGTCGCGCAGCAGGCGTAGCTGGCTCTGGAGTGCAGAGACGTTGTGATGCAGCGCATTCACGCGCTGCGAGAATTTCTCGATGGCGGGTAGCAGGCCGCGCTCCAAGGCGTCATCGCTTTCAAGCCGTTGGCAGATGGAGCCGAGGCCCGCCAACAGGCGATGCAGTTGCACGGCGCGGCGCCGCATGGCGACCAGCTCGCGTGTGTCCGGGGTCAGGCTATCGGTGAGCAGTTCGTCCTCGACCCGTTCAGCGCCGATTTCGAGCTCGTGCAATACCGTCACCATGACCTCGGTGATCGAGCTGACCAGCAGGTCGAGCGCAGACGCCGCATCGGTGGGGTGAACGCCGCCATTGATGCGGCGCTTGACCACGTCGGCGCAGCGCAGTGGCTGTTTGCGTACCGTCAGCAGGGTGTTGTTGTTGATGGCGAAGCGAAGGCTGCCGATGGCTGCGCTGTCATCTCCTTCAAACCGGCGCTCATAGTCATGCAGCACTCCGGCTGCATACCCGCCATCGACAAGGGCGCATTGATGGTCGTCATGGCCCAAAAGCAGATCGCGAACGGCGACGGGTAAATCCATCGCTGTGATGGAACGTTCGGCGCCATGGTCCACGGCATTGAAATGCAGCCATCGGAAGCCGTCGGCAGACGGTGCGTCATGGTCGACATGCAGATGAGTCACGGGAATCGCGGCCCCATCGAGGAAATCGAATCCCCAGACCAGGCCATTGGTCAGATGAGCGCTGGCCAGCGGGCTGTTCTTTGGAGGTGCAGGCGTGAACTCAGGTGGCGAAACGTTCTCGCTCATGCCCGCCCCGGTTCGATCTTGTGGTTGAAGCGCTGATCCAGCGTGATGGACTTCATCGGTGCAGTCTCAAAACGTACAACCCGTCATGCTAGTCATGGTTTGTGACAGACCTGTGTCGTAAAAATGTAATCAATACGCAAACCGGTAAGTCAGGCCGCCGAGCCAGTGACGAGACGTGGGCTGCTGCAGGCCGATCTCATAGCCCAGGTCGGCATCGAGGCCCGGCATGATGGTCCAGATCAAGCCTGCCAGGGTCGTGGCAGGCCAATTGCCGCGCTGTGGATCGGGATTCGATCCGGCCGCCGTTTCCGTGGTCAGGATCAGGTGCTCGTTGACCGTCCACAGCAGCGCGGCTGAAGTGCTGACGAGTTGCCTGCGCTGACCGCTGTTGGCGGGATTCTGTACCAGCCCCAGATTGCCGTAGAGGGTGACCGGCGCTTCGTCGTAGGTCAACACCAGCACCTCGTGGGTGCCAACGGTGCCATGACGCAGGCCGGAATCATGCGCGGCGGTTGCCAGCTGCACACCTACGCGCACGCCAAATGACCATGGCGCCCTGCCGTAGAAGCGCCATTTGGCATCAAGGTTGGTGTCGCCGAAACCGGAATGCACTTCCGTGCCAGGATCGTGAATGCGTTGGAACGAAGGTTGGACGATCAGATCCAGGTTGGGTCGAACGCCATACGAGAACTGTGGCTGGTAGATGAAGCTGCGGGTCTCTCCATCGTGCAGCCATAGCAGGCCGTTTTCGATTTCGATATTGCCGACGCCTTGCGTGCCGGTGTCTTCGGTCTGCAGTGGATGTGCGGCAAACGCCGTCTGTTGAAGCGCGAGCATGCAGCCAAGCAGCGCGGCGGATAGGCGGGTAAATCGGGCCAAACACAAGCTCCGCAGACGAACCAATCGAGATTTACCGGCGCAAGTGTATGGCTGCGATATGGCGCTGGCATGACAAGCCGTCACACGCCTGCAATAGCCATTGGCAATATTGAGCGGATTGAATCGGCAAAAGATGCATGCGGCCAATATTCGATCTACTTGTCCCGGCCAGGTTTGTCCTGGTCGCAGCACTATCAGCAGTGTTGGCCGTCCCGGTGCATGCCGCTGCATTGAATGGCGCTGGCGCGACGTATCCGGCACCGCTGTATTCCGCGTGGGCCGCACAGTACCGCCAGATCGCTGGCGTTGATATTCGTTACGAGGCGATCGGCTCTGTCGCAGGCATCGAGCGCATCGAGAATGGCCTTGCCGATTTCGGCGGCTCTGACATTCCACTCACTCCGGCGCAGCTTGCTGGCGCGGGCCTCATGCAGTTTCCGGCTGTTGTCGGTGGAGTGGTTCCGGTGGTCAATATTGATGGCATCGGCTCTGGTGCCCTGCGCTTGAGTGGCGCTGTTCTTGCGGGCATCTATCTGGGCCGCATCGAGAAATGGAACGCGCCTGAAATCGCGGCGCTCAACCCGGATATTCACCTGCCACGCGCCAATATCACGGTGGTGCACCGGGCCGATGCCTCGGGTACGACATTCCTCTGGAGCAGCTTCCTCGCGCTGGCCAGCAGGGACTGGACTGCGCCTGCTGCGGCGACGATCTCCTGGCCGGTGGGCATCGATGCGGTTGGCAATGAAGGCGTTGCGTCGATGGTCCAGCGCACGCGCATGTCCATCGGTTACGTCGAATATGCCTATGCACGAGCGCATCAGTTGCACGTTGCGGCGCTGCGCAACCGTGAAGGCGTATTCGTCACGCCTGGCGCCAGCAGCTTTCGTGCGGCGATGGATGCGGCCTGGCCATCGGGCGCGAGCCCGGATGTTTTGTTGATCAACCAGCGCGGGGCGCAAAGCTGGCCGATCACGGCGGCCAGTTTCGTCCTGCTGCGAACTGCTGCCGAAGCAGCCGGGCGTAATCGCGAGGTGCTGAAGTTCTTTGACTGGGCGATCACGCAGGGACAACAGGCTGCGCAGGATCTTGACTACGTGCCCTTGCCTGACGCCGTGGTGAAGAAAATCCGGCAATCCTGGGTCACAGGATTGCAATAGTCCCGCCCGTACGATCAGCCCCATCAATATTGCCGCGTGTATTCAACAAGACAGAGGTTTGTATGACCCCGACTGGCCCAGATCCTGAAGTGGAACGCCTGCTTGAAGAGGAATTCAAGGAGAGCCTCGACGAAGAGCTCGAAATGGAATTCGACGATGACCGGCTCGATGCACTGGTCGCCGAATCCGCCACCGCCCCGACCACCGACGCTGATCGCCATCTCTATTTTCGTGAGCTCCTGCGCTTGCAGACCGAGCTGATCAAGCTGCAGGACTGGGTCGTCAAGAACAAGCTCAAGGTTGTGGTGCTGTTTGAAGGGCGCGACTCCGCGGGCAAGGGCGGCGCGATCAAACGCATCACGCAGCGCTTGAACCCTCGCGTCTGCCGGGTGGCCGCATTACCCGCCCCGAATGATCGCGAACGCACGCAATGGTATTTCCAGCGCTACGTCTCGCATTTGCCTGCGGGTGGCGAAATCGTCCTGTTTGACCGCAGCTGGTACAACCGCGCCGGTGTCGAGCGCGTGATGGGTTTTTGTGATGATACGCAGTACGAAGAGTTTTTCCGCTCCGTGCCGGAGTTCGAGCGCATGCTGGTGCGCTCGGGCATCATCCTGGTCAAGTACTGGTTCTCGATCACGGACTCGGAGCAGCATCGCCGCTTCCTCGCCCGTATCCACGATCCGCTCAAGCAGTGGAAGCTGAGCCCGATGGATCTGGAATCGCGCCGCCGCTGGGAGTTGTACACGCAGGCCAAGGAAACCATGTTGGAGCGCACCCATATCCCGGAAGCGCCCTGGTGGATCGTTGAGGCAGTCGACAAGAAAAAAGCACGCCTCAACTGCATTCGCCATCTGCTAGGCCAGATTGACTACGGTGAAGTGGAACGTCCTGCCGTGACCTTGCCAGAGCGTGTCTACAATCCGGACTACCTGCGCCATCCCGTGCCGGAGACGATGTTCGTGCCATCGGCTTACTGAGCGGCTAACGCCCTTTTGCAGACACTGCGGGCGTGAAGATACCGTGGCGGATGAAGTTCGACAGTTCGCGGGTGAAGCGCTGTGCCAGCTGCTCTGGATCACTGTCCGGCAGGCGGCTGAGCATCACCAGCGTCGAGGTCATGCCCAGGAAGATGTAGGACAGGATTTCAACGTCGAGGTCGGCGCGCGCTTCGCCGGTGCTCTGCATTTGTTTCAGTGTTTGCCGGACCATGCGGTTGATGGGATGGTCAATCGAAAGTTCGCGGCCCGCTATCGCATCGGCGATCAGTAGCGTGGCGGCATCACGGTTCTGCATGACCAGCCGTGCGGTTTGCAGCATCACGTCGTCCGCCGAAGCAACGCTGCTGTACTGAACGGACTCCAGCAGGCGCTCGGTGATCCAGCCCTTGGCCTCGCGCAGCAAATGGTCGCGGTCGGTGAAATGCTGGTAGGCCACGCCGCGGCTGACATTGGCCAGCTGAGCTGCTTCCTTGATTGAAAGCGCATCCGGCCCTTTCAGCGCCAGCAACTCGACCGTTGCCTGCAACAGGCGCGCGCGCGTCTGCACCGGATTGCGGATGTGAGTCTTGCGTGGGGCCGGTTGAACCTTCTTCCTCATGCGCACAGTTTAACGGTTAACGCCGGAATGAAAACGAGCGAGGCACGGGCAGGCGCCCGTGCCTCGCTCATCAGCTTTCTTAGAACTGCGAGGCCGGCAGGCGCACCACCAGGCCTTCGTGATCTGCCGTGACCACGATCTGGCAGGTCAGGCGGCTGTTGGATTCAACGCGCAGGGCGCCATCCAGCATGGCTTCCTCACCGTCGTTCTTCGGCTCTACCTTGTCTTCCCATGCCGGGTCGATGTAACCGTGGCAGGTGGCGCAGGAACAGGCGCCGCCGCAATCGCCCACGATGCCGGGAATCAGGTTCTCGACCGCGTTCTGCATCACGCTCTTGCCAACCTCGGCGTCCACCACGTGTTCTTTGCCGTTGTGTTCGATGTAGAGAATCTTTGGCATGGCGATCAGGCCTTGGTTGCGGTGAAAGGATAGGAACCCATGAAGCCTGCCTTGGCCTTGCCGCTGATGACGTTGCCGTTGATCTCGCCCTTGAACTCCACCTTCATCTTCATCGGCTTGGTGATGTGGTTGACCCAGTAGATCGCGTTGCCATCACGCTTGAAGTCGGCGATCGGCGTGGTGGTGCCCGCGCCGGACTGCGCGCCGGTGATCGTGTTGCCGTTGCGCTCCAGGGTCAGCACCGCAGGCTGCGGTCCGGTAGGGCCCTTGACCACAACATTCCAGGTGCCTTCCAGCGGCACTTCCGCAGCAGGAGCAGCCGGGGCAGGAGCAACTGCTGCGGCGGGCTTCGGTGCAACGTAGTTCTTCGGCTTGGAACCGATCCATGCCGGCAGCGAATCCCAGCCACGCACGGAAGAGGTTGTCGACAGCACGGCGTTGTCGTAATCCACTTCCCAATCCGGGAAGCGCTTGAGCACTTCTTCCATCGCCACACGGCCTTCGAGGCGCGCCAGCGGCGCGCCGATGCAAACATGGATGCCCTGGCCAAAAGTCATGTGCGGACGGGCTTCGCGGTGGATATTGAAGGTATCGCCGTTGACGAAGCGCGACTCATCGCGGTTGCAGGCGGCGAGCAGCATGATCATGACGGCGCCCTTGGGAATCTTCTTGCCGTAGAGCTCGATTTCACGCATCACTTCGCGTGCCACGAACGGTCCGGGCGGTTCGAAGCGCAGCAACTCCTCAATCGCTTGCGGGATCAAGGCGTGGTTTTTGGCGAGGTCACGACGCTGGTCGGGATGTTCGGAAAGCGTCTTGCCCATCCAGCCGATCAGACGGTTGGTGGTTTCGTTGCCGGCGCCGGCGACAACGTTGACGATGTTGGAAATCTCGTCGCGCGTGAGCTTGCGCGTCACGCCGTTCGGATCCTTGAACTCGGTGTGCAGCAGCTCGGTCATCATGTCGTCCGACGGATTCTTCTCGCGCCAGCTGATGTATTCCTCGAAGCCGGCGAGGGCTTCATTCTGGATCGCCTGCTGGTTGGCGATGTCGATCGGCTTGCCGGCTTCGGTGCGCATGCGCGCGTCTACCGACTCGCGGATTGCGGTCTGATCTTTTTCCGGAATGCCGAGCAGCATGCTGACCGCGCGCATCGGCACTTCGGCGCCGAGGTTGGCAATGAAGTCGAAGCGGTCACCGCCTACGAGTGGATCGAGGCTGCGTGCACACAGCGCGCGGATGTCCTGCTCAACCGCGTACATGCGCTTGGGCGTGATGATGCGCTGCATCAGCGAGCGGTAGGCGGTGTGCTTGGGCGGATCCTGGTGGATGAACACCGAATCCGGCATCACCGACTTGGCCTTGATGAACTCCAGGATGTCGCCGTGTGCGGAGCTGAACAGGTCGCGGTCACGCAGCGTGGCTTCGACGTCTGCGTAGCGGCTGATCGCGTAGAAGTCGTGCTCTTCGTTGTAGTACAGCGGCATCTCTTCGCGAAGGCGCTTGTACATGGGATACGGGTTCTTGGTCAGATCCTGGTTGTACGGATCCCATGAAATACCAGCTGTGCTCATTGCTCGACCCCTCGCTATTGATTTGGCTATTTGGTGCTGGGTATGTCCCCTCCAGGGGTGCCGCAACGATGGCAGCCATACCGTGGTCATAATGTACACGCATGTTCATTAACGTGTAAAGCCGGTAAACTGGCGATAAACGGGAAATACAGGGGAACCCCTGTTTCCCCTGCGCAAACCGGCCGAAAACAGCAGGAAATGGGCATTGGAAGGGGAGTGATCGATATGGGCTTTGCAGAGCGTTACGGACCCTGGGCAGTGATCTCGGGCGCATCGGAGGGCACCGGCCGCGCATTCGCGCAACAGGTCGCCGCCAGCGGCATCCATTGCATCCTCATCGCGCGCCGTGAAGCGCCACTGGCCGAACTTGCGGAGCAGATCCGCGGGGACAGCGGCGTGGAATGCATTTACGCCAGCGTGGATCTGTCGTTGCCGGATGCCTTCGAAAAAATCATCGCCGTTGTCGGTGATCGTGAAGTCGGCCTGTTCATCAACAACGCTGGCGCCGATGCCAACGGATCGCATTTCCTCAACAAGGATGTCGACAGCTGGATCAGCATGCTCAACCGCAACCTCATCACCAGCCTGCGCTGCACACATCACTTCGCGGGCCTGATGCGCCAGCGCAAGAAGGGCGGACTGTTGTTCGTCGGTTCCGGCGCAGGCTGGGGCGGCGGCCCTTTCATGGCGGCCTATTCCGGCGCCAAGGCGTTTGATCTTTGCTTCACTGAATCCCTGTGGGCCGAGTTGAAGTCGTATAACGTCGATGTACTGCATCTGGTTCTGACCATCACGGATACACCCGCCTTGCGACAGTTGCTGGCCGACAAGAAACAACCCCTGCCATCGAGAATGGCTCCACCAGAAAAAGTAGCGTCAGTAGGCCTCGCGCATCTGGGCCGTGGCCCACATTACAACTGGGGACAGCTGTTGGGATTGCGCGCAGGTTGGCGTCGACTGCGGGTGCGGCTTGTTGGGGCTTACAGCCAGAAAATCTTTGGTGCGGGATAAGCTGCTGGCGAAGCGTATTGCGGCCGTGGGGGCATGAATTTGGATTCGCACTCCCTACGTAAAACAGTTCGAAGGAGTCGTTCGGCGCTTATGAATGACCTTCCTGTAAGCGGATATTGAATTTGCGGTCTAATCCGGCGATAGTGCAGACACAAGCATAAGAAATCAGGGCCTTGCAAATGATCTGCCCGAGAAAAACCGCCGAAATGCAGCAATTGAATGCCGCTATTAGGCGGCCCAATTGTAGTTAGCTGATATGAACTGGACTCCTCGCCTCATTCATATCGCAATCTCTATAACTGTCGGTGTAGCAGTGTCGGTATTTACCCATATCCATTGGCTGGCCGCGTCATTTTGGTGTTCTGCAGTTCTCTTTTTAACTGGCTCAATGGCATATGCAGAAGATTCCGCACCGGGCGGCTTTGACAATCCAGATGGCACAGAGCGGCCATTGGGCACTTGGTTTGCACTCAAATCTCTCGGCATTACACTCGTTCTTGTCCTAATCGGTTTTTGTTTCCAGACTTGGCTTAGCACAAATGTCAGCTAACTATGCATTCAAGCGGACTGCCTTCGGCAGCCGCTCAATTTAGGCGTTGGGCCTCGCATGAATGATGTCGTTCCCACTTGGTATGCGCTGCGCCAGGCCCTTTGGGACGAGGACGAGCAGAAGGCTGATCAGCTTCTAGTCGAAAATCCAGACCTTCTCTTTGCGGAGAGCATTGGCGGTGAGACTGTTCTAGCTTGGTTCGCCATTGAAGGAGACCTCGGTCGAGTAGATTGGCTTTACAAGCGCGGATTCAATCTTGATGTCTACGACCTTGGTACGCCACTGATATTTATTGTTGCGCAAATGGGCCACAAAGAACTTCTAAGTTGGCTTCTGGATCGCGGCGCGAGCCTAGCGCTAAGGGATCAGTATGACCAAGATATTTACTCATACCTAATGGAGTGGGATTGCGAGAGCATGTGCATGTATCTGCGAGAGCTCCGGGCCCAACCAACAGTTCAAGCCGACGGTCATGCCTCCAGGTATTAGGTCGGCGGGCGTCCGCTGCGGTATGACCGCGGCTTAACCTGAGAGTTAGGCATATCAAGAATGTCTGCAGAGAACCTCCACATCATTGAACGTCCAGGGCTACGCGCAGTGGCCCAGCGGAAGGATCGACATTGGGGACACGCCGTCGACGTCGAGCTTTATCGCAGCGGCCAATTACTGGGCAGGGCGTCATTTTGCTGCCATCCGGAATTTGCGGAGTTTGATCACTATCAGAAAATGAACACGGAGCAACTGATTTCTGTTGTTGAAGAACGATTAGAGTCTGTTATCTCAAACCATGAAGGCGCCTGGCGTATTGGCGCTCTCTTGCTTTTGCGCTTCAATAGTCCTAATGCTGATCGCCCTAATCTTGCCTAACTATGCACTCCAGTTGGCGTCCACGCTTCGTGGAGCTGCGCTTGAGTTCAAGCGCTGGGCGCACAAGATCATGCTTATTCCTGCATCCTGGAGATCACAATGCTCATAGTGTCGGGCCAGCTCTACATCCGTAAGGGCTCCAGACAGGAATTCCTCGAGGCTTCATATGAGGCGATGATCCTGGCCCGCAAGGCTCCCGGCTGCAAAGATTTCGTCGTTGCGGCAGATCCGGTAGAGCCGGAGAGAGTCAACGTTTATGAGGTGTGGGAGTCAGAGGAACAGCTGCTGGATTTTCGCGGCTCCGGCCCGGACAACAAGCTGTTTTCGCTCATCGAGCGTGCCAATGTTTCACAGCATGTCATCGCGTCGTCTGCCTCTCCGTAATGGCAGGCTGTGCACGCCCAATCAGGCGTTCCTGTCGATGGTCACGTTTTGGGTGTTGTTCCCCTCCGTGCGTGGCTGAGTGGGCTCGCCGGACGCGATGAACCACGAGGTGTATGAAATGGCGCCATATCCCGGTGGGCACAATGACGCCTGTTTGGGGGTGACAGGGGCCATCCGAACTTCCGCTATTATTGTGGAATGACGTCTGTCTCTACCCAATCTGCTCAGCTGTCCGAGGCGCATGCCGCCTTCGTCTGCGGGCCGCAGTCGATCGTGGCCGCGTCGCGCAATGCTGAGCAGCGGCCGTCGATGGCGCGTGGACTGGGTTGCATCGTCTCTGCGGACCGGCGCACGGTGAGGATTCTGTTTCACCCCGAGCAGGCGACCGAATTGCTGGAAGACGTGCGCAGCCAGGGCGTGATCGCGGTGGTGTTCAGCGAGCCGCCGACGCACATCACCTTGCAGATCAAGGGCTCGGATGCGCGCGTCGTCGAGACACCGCCCGGCGCGGAACAACTGCGGGACGAACACATTGGCCAATTCGCGCAGACGGTGATGCCGCTCGGCTTTGCGCCCGCGCTGATTATCGGCGCCATACGTGGTACGCCAGTGATGCCGTGCACGGTGGAGTTCACGCTGGATTCGGTGTTCGAGCAGACGCCCGGTGCCAAGGCGGGAGTGCGCTTGCCATGACTTTCGGCGTGGACTGTATCCGCGATGCGATCGAGAGTGGCGTTCCCAGCACCATCGCGACCTGTGCTGCCGACGGCACGCCGAACGTCACCTTTGTATCGCAGGTCGAATACGTTGATCCCCAGCACGTCGCACTGACTTTCCAGTTCTTCAACAAGACGCGCGAGAACATCCTGGCCAATCCGCTGGCGCGGGTCTACGTTACCGACTCCGGCACCGGGGCCAGTTACTGGCTGACGCTGCGTTACCTGCGCACCGAATTCGAGGGCCCGCTGTTCGAGCGGATGAAGGCGCGATTGGCTGGCATTGCTTCGCAGACCGGCATGTCGGGCATCTTCCGCCTGAAAGGTTCCGACATCTATCAGGTTCTGCATATCGATACGATTCCCGGCATCGTGTTGCAACCGCCTCCGCCACGACGCAACCTGCTGGCCGCGTTGCGCGATGCCAGTTGCCGCATCGCCGCCTGCGACAGCTTCGACAGCCTGCTCGACGAAACGCTGCTGCGGCTTCAACAGTGCTTCGATATCCATCACGCGATGCTGCTGATGCTGGACGAATGCAAGAACCGGCTCTACACCGTGGCCAGCTGTGGCTACGACGAATCCGGCATCGGTTCGGAGATCGCGTTGGGCGACGGCGTGATCGGCGTTGCTGCCGAACAGCGCACGCCGATCCGCATCTCGCACATGACCAGCGAGTATGCCTACAGCCGCGCGGTGCGCCGGACGGTGCAGCAGGGCGGATTCGACGATCTGCTGCAAACCGAAATTCCTTTCCCGGGCTTGGCAGAGGCGCATAGCCAGCTCGCGGTGCCCATCCTCGGCGGCACGCGCCTGCTGGGCGTGCTTTACGTCGAAAGCCCGGTGCCGGACCGCTTTTGCCATGCCGACGAAGACGCCATCCTCACGCTCGCGGCCCAGCTCAGCAGCGCGATCCAACGCCAGCAGGACGCCGTCCAGCAGGATGAGGAATCTGCCGCCGTCGAAGGACCGTTGCCGACGGCCGCCTGTGGCTCCGCAGTCAACATCCGTCATTACGCCGAGAACGACAGTGTGTTCATCGGCGAGGACTACCTGATCAAGGGCGTCGCCGGCGCCGTCATCTGGCGCATGCTGGCCGAGTTTGCCGGCGACGGCCGCACTGAATTTACCAACCGCGAGCTGCGGCTCGATCCTGCGCTGCGGCTGCCCGATTTCAGCGATAACCTCGAGGCGCGCCTGACCCTGCTCAACCGCCGTCTCGCGGAGCGCTGCAACTTCCTGCGGCTGCATAAGACTGGCCGCGGCCGCTACCGCCTCGAAGTGCAGCGCCCGGTGAAACTGGTCGAGATCGCGAAAACCGCCCTTGCCTGAACTCAGGCTGCGGCTGCCAGCACTGCGTCCTGCTCCCAACCCAGCGCCTGCGACAGTTTGGTCCAGTCGCGCGCATTGAGCTGGCCGCGCAGCATGCCGATGACGCCAGCAAAGACTTCGGCCGGAGCATGCGCGCGGATGCCTTGCAGCATGCCGGCACGCTCCTGGGCGCTGATATTGGGCAGCATCCAGCGCATCGACAGCGCGTTTTCTGCGGGCGTCAGGCTCGCCACCAGCGCCATCTCGATCGCCAGGATCTCATCGTCGCTATAGGCCGCCCACAACACCGTATTGTTGTGGATCTCCTCGTAGTGCATGTGCTCGTAGTTCTCGGCAATAAACGCCGCGAGCGCACGGTACATCGCCTCGCCGACACGCGTGGCGGTATCGCCACCCAGGCCAGGCAGTGCCGCGGCCTGATCGCGCAGGTCACGGATGGCGTTGGCATGGTCGCGGTGGTCAGAGATCACTTCGCCGCTGGACCCGGGCTGGCGTGCTTCCATCGCCGGATGTATGAAGCTGTTTTCATGCACGATGTGGCTTTCGCAGAAATCCAGCAGCGCTCCCAGCTGGTCCAGCATCTCCGATGTTTCGGCCACGTCCTGCCAATCGGTGCGGCCTGCCTGGAGCAGGGTCTGCCCCATCATGGCCCGCAAGCCCTTGTGAACCAGCGCGTAGATGTTGTAACGCGGCGCATCCTTGTGCATATCCCTATCCCCTAAGTGGCAAAAATTCAGTGCGGAACCGTCCGTCTATAGGGCGCGCAGCTTACGCGGCATACCGCGGCGGCATTCTTATTTGTTGGTTAAGCAAACCTTAAATTTTTATTAAGCCGATGAGTCGCGCTATTTGATTCGACTGCAAATAGCCGAATGGATATGGGCTGTGAAGCCCGGGTAACAGCAGTAATCCACTTACTGGCCTGAATAATCTCTATATTAAGGAACCATGCAGATCCGCTATAGTCATAGCCATCATGTTGAACGCCCGGACATTCATCCATCTTCTGGCAGGACTTGCCCTCCTGTTGCAGGGATTTGCCGTGTCCGCGGCCCCATTGTCCTTGCCGCAAAGCTCACCGCCGATGGAAATGTCTTCCATGCAGGGCATGCCCTGCCACATGGAAGCTGACAGCGCGGCCGATACGCAGAAGGGCTGCTGCGACCACGGCTGCCTGGATCTGGCGTCCTGCTGGGTCGGCGTTGCCCCGATGATGCCGGGGAGCCTGCTGCAGGTTCCGCCGATGACGGCCGAACTCACCTCATCCCCACAGGGCCATGTGCCGGGTGGGATCCTCGCTTCACTGCTGCGACCTCCCATCTCTCTCCACAGCTGACGTTCTGACGTTCTAGCGCGGCGCACTGCCGTCTGGGCCTTATGGCCTGTTGTGGAGATGAATCATGATTTGCCTGAACAGCCGCGCGCTTGCGCGGTACTTCCTGGCGTGCATTGCCCTGGCAATGTCGACGCTGGGCAACGCCTGGGCGCAAACCGCGCCCCTGGGATTGAAAGAAGCGTCCGACCTTGCCGTGTCCACGCAACCGCTTTTGCTCAACCTGGATGCAAAAGCCCGGGCTGCGCGCGAGTCGGCGGTGGCTGCTGGCCAGCTGCCCGATCCCCAACTCAAGGCGGGCCTGATGGATCTGCCGGTGGATGGCGCCGAGGCCTACTCGCTGCGGCGCGACTCGGATACCGCTTTCCAGGTCGGTCTTTCGCAGGAATTCACGCGCGGTGAAAAGCGCCGCCTGCGCGGTGAGGTGCTGAGCCGCGAAGCCGACCGGTACGTCACCGAAGGGCGACTGACGCAGAAAAGCATCCGCCGCGATGCCGCGCTGGCCTGGCTGGAAACATGGCGCTATCAGCAGGTGCTGCAACTCACGCAAGCCAGTCAGCGCGAGGCTGAGGTGCAGCTGCAGCTGGTTGAAATCGCGCTGCGGACCAACACGGCCACTCAGGCGGAGTACCTGAGCGCGAAGCTTGAAGTGAATCGCCTCAAGGATGAGGTCGGCGCTGCTGAGCAGGGCGTTGCCCATTCGCACATCATGCTGTCGCGCTGGATCGGTGATGACGGCTTTCGTCCGATCACGGAGGGGCCGTTGCAGTTCCCGTCACTGCCGGCGCTTGATGTCGTGCTGGGCCGGGTAGCGACTCACCCGGGCATCGGCGTCTACAACGCGCAAGTCGCCACCGCGCAATCGGATGTCGCTTTGGCGCGGGCGAGCTATGCGCCGGACTGGCGTGCGGAACTGGCCTATTCGCGCCGGCTCGAGTATTCCAACATGGTGAGCGTGCAGGTGGGCATCGACCTGCCGTTCTTCACCCGCAACCGGCAGGATCGCGGCCTCGCCGCGGCATTGGCGCAGAAGGATGCCGCGGAAACGATGGTCGAAGACCAGCGTCGCCAACTGATTGCCGAGGCACGGCTCAATCACCACGACTTCAATCGCCTGCAGGAACGGCTCGGCGAATACGCGCGCACCTTGATCCCGCAGAGCGAAGCCCGTATCGAGGCCGCGATGATCAGCTGGCGCAGCGCGCGCGGGCCACTGCGTGACGTCATCGACGCGAGGCGCGCTGCGCTGGAAGTGCAGATGGCGCAACTCGATTTGCAGTTCGACCAGTCACGCCACTTTGTCCAACTCAATTACCTCGGCGCCTATGAAGCGGCGGCCGTGGAGAATTCCCATGAATAAGAAAGCAATCACCGTTGTTTCCCTCATCGCCGTGGCCGGCATTGCCGGTGGCGTTTGGCATTTCTATCCGAGCGACCAGCACAGGCACACCCTGGTCAAGAAGACGGATGAAAGCGGCAAGACCTACTGGACCTGCGCGATGCACCCGCAGGTTCGCCTGGATCATCCAGGCACCTGCCCGATCTGCGGCATGACGCTGATCGAGAAGCAGCAGGACCAGGCGCCGGCCGCGCAAGCCGCGGAGGAACGCAAGGTTCTTTACTGGTACGACCCGATGGAGCCGGAACAGCATTTCGACAAGCCAGGCAAATCACCTTTCATGGATATGGAGCTGATCCCCAAGTACGCCGACGCGGAAGCCGCGCAAGGCGATGCGACCATCGTGCAGATTGATCCGGCCATGGCGCAGAACCTGGGCATGCGCACGGCCGAGGTCATGGCCGGTGATGTTGCGCAGGGCGTCAGCGCCGTGGGCGTCGTCGCTGTCGATGAGAATCGCATCATCTCGATCACCTCGCGCGCTGCAGGCTGGGTGGAGCGACTGGATGTGCGTACGGTCGGCGACACGGTTCGCCGTGGACAGGCGATTGCCGGCATCTATTCGCCGGAGCTGCTGGCCGCGCAGCAGGAACTGGCGCTGGCGCAGAGGCTCGGCGACCAGACCCTGATCGATGCGTCGAAGCAGCGCCTGAACCTGCTCGGCGTCAATGGCGGTAACAGCAAGGGACCGCAGCGAAGGGTGACGATCTCGGCGCCGCAAGCAGGCGTCGTCACCGAACTGATGGTGCGTGAAGGCGCGCAGGTAACGCCGGGAACGCCGTTGATGAACCTTGCCGATCTTTCGCAGGTCTGGATTCTCGTGGAGGTACCCGAAGCGCAGGCAGCCTCGGTCAAGGCCGGTCAATCTGCACAGGCCACGCTCAGAAGCGATCCCGGAATGATGTACCAGGGCAAGGTTGAATATGTGTATCCGATGCTTGATCCGCAAACGCGAACACTGAAGGCGCGTCTTTCGCTCGCGAATCCCGATGGCGCGCTCAAGCCAGGCATGTACGCGCAGGTCTCCTTGAGTGGCGCCACCAAAACGCGGATCACGCTGGTTCCTTCGGAAGCCGTGATTCGCACCGGTGCGCGCAATGTCGTGATGATCGCCGAAGCAGCGGGCCGCTATCGTCCGGTCGAAGTCAGGTTGGGCAATGAACATGGCGACCAGACTGAAGTGCTCGGAGGACTGGAGCCCGGACAGAAGGTGGTGATCTCCGGGCAGTTCCTGCTCGATTCGGAAGCCAGCCTGCTGGGCGCCTACCAAAGAATGGGCAAGGCCGAACCGGCAGGGAATACGCCATGATCACGCGCCTGATTCACTGGTCAATACATAACCGCTTCCTGGTTTTGCTGGCGGCCGTGCTGCTGTCGGCCTGGGGCGTGGTCTCGGCGCTGAAGACACCGCTGGATGCGATTCCGGATTTGTCGGACACGCAGGTCATTGTCAGGACCACCTATCCGGGCCAGGCGCCGCAGGTGGTGGAAGACCAGGTGACCTATCCGCTGACGACGACACTGCTCTCGGTCCCGCACGCCAAGACGGTGCGCGGCTATTCGCTGTTTGGAGAGTCCTTCGTCTACGTACTGTTCGAAGACGGCGTCGATCTGTACTGGGCGCGCTCGCGCGTGCTCGAGTATCTCTCGCAGGTGCAGGGTCGTTTGCCGACGGCAGCACGCTCCGCGCTCGGCCCCGATGCGACCGGCGTAGGCTGGATCTACGAGTACGCGCTGGTTGATCGCAGCGGCAAGAACGACATCAGCCAGCTCCGTGCCTTGCAGGACTGGTTCCTGAAGTACGAGTTGAAGACGATCGAGAACGTCGCCGAGGTCGCGACCATCGGTGGCTTCAATCGCCAGTACCAGCTGGTTGTCGATCCCGATCGCCTGCGCAGCTTCAAGCTGCCGCTGGACACCGTGGTTGAAGCCGTCCGCAAGGCCAATAGCGAGGCAGGTGGTTCGGTCGTCGAACTGGCGGAAGCCGAGTACATGGTGCGCGCGCGCGGTTACCTGAAGACGCTGGATGACTTCCGCAATATCCCGGTCGGGCTGGGCGACAGCGGCACGCCGATCCTGCTGCGTGATGTCGCCACCGTGCAGATCGGTCCCGAGACGCGGCGCGGTATCGCTGATCTCAATGGCGAAGGCGAAGTCGTCGGCGGCGTGATAGTGCTGCGCTCCGGCGCCAATGCACAGTCCACGATCAAGGCAGTCAAGGCCAAGCTGGAGCAGCTCAAGGCCAGCTTGCCGAAGGGCGTGGAGATCGTCGAGACCTACAACCGCTCGACGCTGATCGAAAACGCCGTCAAGAATCTTTCGTTCAAGTTGCTGGAGGAGTTCGCGGTGGTGGCGCTGGTGTGCCTGGTTTTCCTCTGGCACATGCGCTCTGCGCTGGTCGCGATCATCACGCTGCCGGTGGGTATCCTCATCGCCTTCATCATGATGCACCTGCAGGGACTCAACGCGAACATCATGTCGCTGGGCGGCATCGCGATCGCCATTGGCGCGATGGTCGATGCGGCCGTCGTGATGATCGAGAACGCGCACAAGCGGCTGGAGGTCTGGCGGCATGCGCATGATGGCCGTGATCCGCAAGGCGCAGACCGATTGCGTGTGATGGCCGAAGCGGCGTCCGAAGTCGGCCCTGCGCTGTTCTTCTCGCTGCTGATCATCACCCTGAGTTTTATTCCGGTATTTACGCTGGAGGCGCAGGAAGGCCGCCTGTTCTCGCCACTGGCTTTCACCAAGACCTATGCGATGGCGGCTGCGGCGGGATTGTCCGTCACGCTGATCCCGGTGCTGATGGTGGGGCTTATCCGCGGCAAGATCGTGGATGAGTCGCGCAATCCGCTGAACCGGCTGCTGATCCGCCTCTACCGTCCGGTGATCGACTGGGCGCTGCAACGGCCGCGCACGACGCTGCTGATCGCCGCGCTGTCGGTCATGGTCACGATCTGGCCGCTCAAGCACCTGGGCAGCGAGTTCATGCCGCCGCTGGATGAAGGTGATCTGCTGTACATGCCGACGGCGCTGCCTGGCCTTTCCGCAGGCAAGGCGTCGCAGATCCTGCAGCAGACCGATCGCATCATCAAAACCTTTCCGGAAGTGGAAAGCGTCTTCGGCAAGATCGGTCGTGCCGATAGCGCAACCGATCCCGCGCCGCTGGAAATGGTGGAGACTACGATCCAGTTCAAGCCCAAGTCGCAATGGCGTGCCGGCATGACCACCGAGAAACTGATCCGCGAGATGGATGCCGCGCTGAAGATTCCCGGCATGGGAAACATCTGGGTGCAGCCCATCCGCAATCGCATCGACATGCTGGCCACCGGCATCAAGTCGCCGGTCGGCATCAAGATCGCCGGGCCTGATCTGCACGTGATCGAGCAGATCGGCGCGCAGATTGAAGTGGCACTGAAGAAGGTGCCGGGCACATCGTCGGCATTCTCCGAGCGCGTTTCCGGCGGGCGCTATATCGATGTGGTGCCTGATCGCATCGCGGCGGCGCGCCATGGGCTCAACATCGAGGAGATCCAGCGCGTCATCAGCATTGCCATCGGTGGCGAGAATATCGGCGAGACCGTCGAAGGCCTGCAACGCTTTCCGATCAATATCCGCTACCCGCGTGAATTGAGGGACTCGATACAGAAGCTGCGCGACCTGCCGATCGTCACGCTCAAGGGTGAGACCATCACGCTGGGCAGCGTTGCCGCGGTGCAGATCGCCGATGGTCCGCCGATGATCAAGTCCGAGAACGCGCGTCCGAATGGATGGGTCTACGTCGACATTCGTGACCGCGACCTCGGCAGCTATGTCGAGGACGCCAAGAAAGTGGTGGCCGCGCAGGTGGCATTACCGCCCGGGTATTCACTGATCTGGTCCGGCCAGTACGAATACCTGGAACGCGCCGCGGAGAAGCTGAAGATCGTGGTTCCTTTCACCTTGGCGATCATCTTCCTGCTGCTGTACCTGACCTTCCGCAGCGCAGCGTCTGCCACGCTGATCATGGCGACCTTGCCGTTTGCGCTGGTTGGCGGATTCTGGCTCACCTATGTCCTCGGACATAACCTGTCCGTCGCATCCGGTGTCGGATTTATTGCGCTGACAGGCGTCGCTGCCGAGTTTGGCGTGGTGATGCTGATCTATCTGGATAACGCCATTCGTGAGCGGCGGCAGGCCGGGCGTCTCAACAACGAGAGTGATCTGCGCGAAGCCCTGGTGGATGGCGCTGTGCTGCGCGTGCGGCCCAAGGCCATGACCGTCGCGGTCATCGTCGCTGGCCTGGTTCCCTTGTTCATTGGCGCGGGAGCGGGCAGCGAAGTGATGCAGCGCATCGCCGCGCCCATGATTGGCGGCATGATTACGGCGCCGCTGCTGTCGATGATTGTGCTGCCGGCGGCCTACCTGTTGCTGCACAGAGGCAGGCCAATCCCGTCAGCGTAAAAACTACTGTGTCGGCCGCGGGGCCGTGGGTCCCGCGGTCTTGGTGAACTCGAGGATCTGGAATCCGGCGCTGTAGCTGGCGATCCAGATCTGTCCTGATTCCGGCCGGTAGCGAACGTAGCTGGGCACCGCATCCCAGTTGGAGCCCGACGAACCAAATTCGGAAGAGAGCAGAACGGTTGGCGTGTTGGGATTGGGCACCGGATGCCAGTAGGCAATTTCCTTGGGATGCGCGGGATCGTGGATGTCCAAGACGCGCAGGCCCGCGGTGTAATTGGTGGTGAACAGGGTGGTGGCTTCGTCGACGTTGTCGATGCCGACGTAATGCGCGGAGTAGTTGGCGTTGTCGATGACGGTTTGCAGGCAGTTGGCCGGGTCGTCGACTTCAAGGCGGATATCCGAGACCTTGACCGGATGCGCTTCGTCGGTGACATCAATGATGCGGCTGTGCGACCAGGGGCAGACGCCTGCGGTGGGCCACTCGTCGCTCGAATAAATGTAAGTGCGGCCGTGATTGCGGAACCAGCGCGCGGTGTGCGAGCCCGCGCTCGGTGCTTCGCCGTCGGTGATATTGCTCCAGCCGTAGAAGCTGACCATGGGCGGTGCTGATCCGAACAGCAGGGGCGCGGTCATCACCGTGCGGTTCTGGATATCGGTGGTATCCAGGATCAGCAGGCCGTTCTGTCCGATGGGCGGGCCGTTGGGAATGCCGAGCCCGAGCGATTCAAAACCAAATACCGCCATGTAGAGGCGCTTGCCATCAGGGCTGGTGCCGCAGTCGTGCGCCGCGGGGAGGAATAGCTGGATCAGTTTCGGATTGCTGATGTCGCTGAGATCAATCACCGCGTTGCTTTGCGCCGAGCTGGTAGCGTAGGCGGTCATGCCATCGTCGGTCATGCAGAGTGCGTGGCCGAAGAACGCCAGGCCCTGGTCAATGGTGGTGCCGATGCCCGGAACGGCAGTCGGCAAGGTAATGGGGCCGACGCCCACGCCGAGCGTGATGGAGGACTTGAGCACCGGATTCTTGCAGTCGCTTGCGTCGTAGACATCAAACGCGGTGCCACCGCCACGCGTTGCGACGATGATGTGTCGCGCCTGGTTGGCATGCAGGGATTCATGCGGTGCCAGCATCGCAGGGCTTTGCAGAATGTTCATCACCTTGGGGTTGCGTGGATCGGACGCATCGATCACCGCCATGCCGTTGAGCACGTTGTACTTGGTATCCACGAATGGCGATGAGGCAGGCCCGAAGATCTGGGCCACCGAGGTGGTGGTGACGTAGGCGCAGTCATCCAGCCAGGCCATGGAAAAATTGGCGCCACGATCAAAGATGGTGTTCTGGCCGACCAGACGCAGGCCCTTGCGATAACCCAGGGCCGCGCGGCCACTGATTTGATCAGCGAGCGGCACCTGGCCTTGCAAGCCGGTCTCCAGCAGGTCTTCGGAGGAGGAGGCCGTGACAGCGCTGGGTGAAGAAGAGCGACTGCACGCAACCAGCAATGCGCAGGTGAAGAAGGCAAGGCAGAGGCTGCGAACCCACGATGTCGAAGCGTTCTTCATGTCCAGCTCCTGCCGGTTTATGGATCAACCTTTGCGCGCCATCTCGAAGCTGCGGAGGATGTGGCTGATCTGGCCGCTAGGCACCGGGGCAAAAACCCAGGGGCTGGTCTGGTCACCGATCGCCTGCATCTGCTCGCCGATCTGTTCAATGCTCCACGACGGCTGGTACACGCCCGGCGTTTCAGCAATATAGATCTTTGATACGCGTCCGGCCATCGAACTGAGGATTTCGCCGCTGACCGAGCAGGATTCGTGCGCGAGCCAGCCAACCACAGGCGCCACCAGCTCTGGCCCCATCGGCGGATATTGCGAGGTATCGAGCCCCTCGGCCATGCGGGTGACGGCGCCGGGCGCGATGATGTTGCACTTCACGCCATCGGCCGCACCTTCAAGCGCTGCGACATTACAAAGGCCGATCATGCCGGTCTTCGAGGTCGCGTAGTTGGCGACGTTGTGATTGCCGTAGATGCCGCTGACCGATGACGTCAGCACGATGCGCCCATATTTCTGCGCGCACATCGAGGCGAATGCCGGGCGCAGCACGTGGAAGGCACCGCGCAGGTGCACGTCGAGTACGAGATTGAAGTCTTCGTCGCCCATGTCCTTGAGCGCAGAGCGTCGGACGTTGCCGGCGTTGTGGACAAGGATGTCGATCTTGCCGAAATGATCGAGCGCGGTCTGGATGATCGCCTTGCCACCAGTAGAGGTGGAGACGGAATCGGTGCTGGCCACGGCATTGCCGCCGGCAGCCTTGATCTCGTTGACGACTTCCTGCGCGGGGCCGGCATCGCTGCCGACGCCATTGAGGCTGCCGCCAAGATCATTCACCACGACCTTGGCGCCACGTGAGGCCAGCAACAGCGCGTAGGCGCGACCAAGACCACGGCCTGCGCCGGTGATGACGGCAACGCGGCCGTCGAAGCGCAGCTCCTTGCTCATGAGCTGTAACCCAGCAGCGAACGGGTTTCGACGTATTCATGGAAACCATGCTCGCCCCATTCACGGCCGTTGCCACTCTTCTTCATGCCGCCGAAGGGCGCGTTGAAGTCGAAGCCGCCGTTGATTGAGACCCAGCCTGTGCGCATGCGCTTGGCTACAGCATTGCAGGCCGCGACGTCGGCGCCGTTGACGTACCCCGCGAGGCCGAAGTCGGAGTCGTTGGCGATGGCAATCGCGTCATCGATATTGTCGTAGCCGATGATCACCAGCACCGGCCCGAAGATTTCCTCGCGGGCGATGCGCATGTTGTTGGTCACGTTGGCGAACACGGTGGGCTTCACGAACCAGCCCTTGCTGATGCCATCCGGACGACCGATACCGCCGGTGATGACCTTGGCGCCTTCGTCGATGCCGATCTGGATGTATTTCTGGATTTCGTTGAACTGGCCCTTGGAGACGACAGGGCCCATCGCCACTGCAGTCTTCGGATCACCCACGGTCACCGCAGCAGCAGCGCCGCGCGCCGCTTCAATCGCTTCAGCCAGACGAGCCTTCGGTACCAGCAGGCGCGAACCGGCGCTGCAGGTCTGGCCGGAGTTGACCATCATGCCGCCAGTGGCGCCGGCAACGTTCTCCGCCATCTTGGCGTCGTCGAGAACAATGAAGGCGCTCTTGCCGCCGAGTTCCTGGCAGACGCGCTTGACGGTATTGGCGGCATTCTTGGCGATCTCGATGCCGACGGTTTCAGAACCGGTGATCGAAACCAGATCCACCTGCGGGTGCACCGACAGCGCTGTACCGACGACGCTGCCGCTGCCATGAATCATGTTGAACACGCCCTTCGGCACGCCAGCGGCGTGCATCACTTCGGCGAAGATCTGCGCGGAGTAGGAGGCAAGCTGCGGTGGCTTCAGCACCATCGTGTTACCGGTGGCGAGGGCAGGGAACACCTTCACGGTGACCTGGTTCATTGGCCAGTTCCACGGCGTGATCAGCGCACAGACGCCAATCGGTTCCTTGGTGATCAAGGTCGGGCCATGCTGTTCCTCGAACTTGAAGTTCTTGAGGATTTCGATGGCGGTGGCGAGATGGCCAGCGCCGAGATCGACGTGGAAGCCCTGCGCCAGACCCGTCGGCGCACCCATCTCTTCGGTGATGGCGTCGCCGATATCGGATTTGCGCTTCGTGTATTCGGCCTGGATGGCTTCGAGCAGTTCAATGCGCTGCTTGCGACTGCTCTGCGCCCAGCTGCCGAAGGCCTTGCGCGCGGCGAGCACGGCCTTATCGACATCGGCTGCGGTGCCAAGCGCGATGCGGCCTGAAACTTCTTCAGTCGCGGGGTTGATGATCTCGGCAGTCTTCGAGTCGCCAGGCGCGACCCACTGGCCGTCGATATAAAGCTTCAGATATTCGCGCATGTGCGTACTCCTGATGATTTTATTCCGCTCTCCCAAGTGAGAGAGGGGATGACAGAACTTACGACTGACCTTCGGCGTACCAGGTGCGGAAACGCGCGTAGTTCGGCGTGTCCAGGTTCTGGTTGCCGCCGTGGTTGATCACCGGATCAATCGGCACGTGGATGACCGTCGGCTTGCCGCTGGCAAATGCCGCGGTCACCGCAGCGCCGAGGTCTTCGCCTTTTTCAACGTAGACGCCTTCGCAGCCGAGGCCCTTGGCGATCTGGTCGAAACGGACGTCCTTGCTCCAGTGCACGCCCGGCTCGGTGGTGTTGCCGTGGCCGAAGGTGCGCTTGTAGACGCCAACTTCCAGGCCCCAGGCATTGTCCACCGCAACCACGACGACCATCGGAATCTTCAGACGCGAGACCACTTCCAGATCACCGATGTGATACAGGAACGACGAGTCGCTGGTCGTCAGCAGCACCGGACGCTGGCGGCCGTCGGCAATCGAGGCGCCGATGGCGTAGCCCAGGCCCGTTCCGAGGCAGCCGAAGTTCTGGTTCCATACCACGTCGTGCGGCTTGGCCTGCAGATAGGTCCAGGTGAAGACCACGGTGCAACCGCCGTCGCGCGCGTGGATCGCGTTCTTCGGCATGGCCTTGGTCGCTTCGACGACCCACTGGCCGGTGTGAACGCGACCGCTGTCGGTCTTGAAGTCCTGCTTGGTCAGCGCGAGCAGGCGATCCTTGTCTTCCTGAATCCAGCGTTGCAGATCCGGATGATCCTTGCGCGGGCTGTTCTTGAGGCCGGCAGAGAGTTGCGGCACGACGGTGCGCAGGTCGCCGACCAGCGGCACGTCGATCGGACGATTCTGGCCGATGGCTTCAGGATCGAGTTCCACATAGATCCACTTGCGATCCGTCTTGCCCTTGGCCCACAGGAAGTTGCGGCCATAGTGAATCGGCTCGCCGATTTCGGTGCCGATAGCGACGAC
>Ga0116227_10000841_pt1 | contig 64006 bp, 48 predicted proteins | sample S1TSphgellanicum_FD_89693 | JGI IMG/M metagenome (GOLD analysis project Ga0116227, IMG submission 89693) | Host-associated microbial communities from peat moss isolated from Minnesota, USA - S1T2_Fb - Sphagnum magellanicum MG | ecosystem: Host-associated > Plants > Peat moss > Unclassified...
AGAGGGACGACAGCAAGAAAAACAATACAAGAATGGACGTCCAGAACACAGAATGGTTTGTTACAGAAGAAAGGAGGGAGGGGGGGGGGGGGGGGTTCGGGCGGAGGTCTCATCATGTGTTTGGCATTCTCTCTTTTCCTTTGTACCCAAGTACAAGTTAGTGTTGAATGTGGGTATGATATACCTATTAATCATAGGCTCTTTTCCAAAGTTTGGTGGCCCTGTTCATTTTGGTTTGCTTCAAATGTGTCCTCCAAAAGGTGTATGGTTGTTGTGATGTGGCTAGGGTGAACCAACAACACCTACACTACACTTCGTATCTTCACCTTCTTGAGTAAGTCGTCCTCTTAGGCCCGCTTTACATTAGGAGTCAGCGCCTATGTTCAACCCAAAGCAAGCATTCCTATTGGTGGAAACGTTGAAATCAGCCCCAAGTGCTTTACACTAGGAGTCAAGGCTGAATTAGAAAAAAATCTTTTCAATCTGCCTCAAGTTACTAATAAATGCTGAACTTTTATGGCCTTGTATTGGCACCAAGGCTGAAAAAAGGATACCATCAAATTTGGGAGGCCAATTTGCAACCCTAGGGGCCAATGTTCCAGCATTTATTAATAACCTGACATAAATGTTCTAGCATTTATTAGTAACTTGGGCCAATTTGCAACCCAAAAATGCTCAAAGTTGGCCCCAAGATTTTTTGGCCTTGATTCCTAGTGTAAAGTGGGCCTTAGAGCTCATAATTTCAAAGTTAAATTTGAACTCAGAGAACCTGATGTAGTCTAGGGTTGGGACACCTATAATGCTTGGAAGCAACCCCAAAAGAATTGTAGTTTTTACCAATGTTGGTCTGGTATCAGGAAAATGCCGGGTATAAACCCGGGTATGCATTAGGGTTTATTAGGGTATATTAGGCATCCCATGTTCACAGAATTGAGACTAAACAGATTTTCTTCGTTTGAGGTGTGGTCACTAGTTTGTGACAGTGTCATCTTGGGGTTGAGAATCTTGACAAACTTGTCATCATTTACAAAAATTGGCTTGTTGATGTGCGGGTTGATTACAAACTAGTTGTTGGAGACAGATTGGGAGAGTTTTTTTTGTGGGAAAGGAGACGTTACTTTGTGAAGAGCTACTTGAAGAGGCAGGCTATTTTGAGAAGACATAATCATGTGTTTGAAGATGTTAGGTGGGTTGCTTATGCAATTTATGTTCATATACATTGCTGACTACAACTTTTTGAATATATTGTTGCACAAGTTTAACATGCACATGATATTGCTTGACTCTTGAATCATTGAATGCTTGTTTTCTTAGTTGCTTGTGATTCTTCCTAACAAACTAGCACTTTGTTTTTCTAGTTGGAAGCATACACATTAACAATGAAAAATCCAAAATCTAACATCAATACCTAGTTGTTATTTTGCCAAGTTCAACGCTCGCATACCCAATGGATAATGATGTTACCAATTTTCAGCCAGCAAGCTATTGATATCACACTGGTGCCAAAAATTTGATTTTAACAAAATTAAAAACCCTACCCGAATTTTTTAATATAAAAAATTGATACCGAGAACCTTATGGTATCTGCAAAACCTGATACCAGAACAACACTGATTTTTACCATGGTAGCAGTGTAGTTGCTGGTTCATCCAAGGCAAGGCATTGTTCATCCATGGGCAAAAATCTTCAAGAAGCCATTCATATGTATGTGGGTAAAACCACTTCAAGAAGAAGCCCATTGTTCATAAGTGAAGTGGGGCAAAAGTCCTGAAAAACCTAGAGTTTATATGTGGGCAAAAATCTTCAAAGAACCTTCCAAAGAGAGGACTAAGCTAGGTTGGTGTAATGCATGGTTGTCATGAGCATATATATACATGCGTTTATTGCTTGGGATATAGTCCAAGCACATGGATGTAGCAAAGTGGATTATTTGTCTCTCTACTTTTGAGATACTTGGGTCAACCAATCTTGGTGATGGGAATAAAAATCAAAACCAATTATAAAACCCCACCTCACACATGAAAATTTCAAATGGGCCTATTGAGTCTCAGGACACACGTACTCACTCCATTGAGATGATGAGCATTCCCATTGAAGGGCAATTGAGAGAAAATACCCCTAAGTGTGGGCGGGGCCGACAAAGAAAAACTCCCCTTCATATGTTAAATAAATAGAGGGCAATTTCAGAAGAAGGTTCTATGAAGGCATGTGACTTCATTTACAATGTACATAGTTTTATTTGAAGAGAGTGAGCTTTCCACATTCTATTTACTACCAAATCCATATCCCATCCGGAGAAGTGCTTTTTTCACTAGTCTTTTTTTCTTGTGGTTGAGAAAAAGAGCATAGATTGGCATATGCAAGCCAAATTGTTGTCCATAGAATAATGGGACTAGAATGTTGCAATCTTATCTAATTGAATACTACCAAAACCTCACAAATATTGATAGAAAACAAAGATACACCAATTAACCGAAGTAGGGAGTAATAGAAGAAATGGAGAATCAAACTACATACGATTTGCAATATTAGCAAAATCTCTACAACATTGCAAAGCAAAGCAAAACAAAGGCCCCACCAATTCCCAGACTGCAATGGCCTATGGGAGAGAATCAAACAACATAGAATCAAACAATACATGGTTGATTTCCGAGCCAAAGGTCCAAGAAGAAGGACCAAAATTGGACCACAAATCTATGCCTCCATTCCCAAGCAAGGCCGACAACAATACCCTGCCCTCTTTATAGATCCCTTGGATCTCATCTTTTAGGAGACCGAGGTGGAAATGTGGGGTCTATTGTTCAAGATGGGTAACCTCCATCCACAAGCATCCCACCAAACTAAAGTGTGCTGTACTAATATACATTTAAACAAATGTTTGTTGAGTTGATTTACCCAACTAGTCTACTAACTACAAATTATCAAAACAATAACATAATAGTAAGAGTAGCTCCAAACATTCCCCCTATTCAAGCCTTTGGAATATTTCTCACATCCAACAAGGTGTGTAAAGTTTTCTCAAACCTCACCCTTAAACATGACAAATGAGACATTATAAGTTGATACATTATTTAAATGCAATCACCTGGGTCAATTATCATGACCAACCAATTGCAAACAATCATTTTGATGTTTGATATATTTATAAGCACTTGATCTTGTGCACATTTATCAATGTTATTAGCTCTCTCCCAATTGTACATTGTCGAAAATATATTGTGCAAGCCCAAAAGAGAGTTAGCCTTTGAGTGAGGTTCTCACCCTCTAAATGTTTTGTAGGTTAAAGCACCTTTTTGCAAACTATTTTTGCAACAACTTTTTTTCTTTCTAGTAAAAACAATGAGAGCATTGGTAGGGGGTTGAAGGTAAACTAGAACATACCCTTATACTATCTTCACCTTCTTGAGTGAGGCCTTTTAGTGGCCATATTTAACCTAGAAAATGTTAAATTTGGACTCCTAGATCTTAGTTTTTCCTTAGGACATGATATTTACCATGGTTAAAAGCAATCTAAAAACACTCAGGGTTTTCACAAGTGATGGAACCTTGTTATATAAAAATATTAGTCTTGTTATCAAACAACGTATGTGCCTTGTAGGGGCCTAAAGCAAAAACTACCTCATACCAATACTTGATAGGGATAAATATTTTTTATAAATATCAATACTTGCCTTTTCTTTCTTTTTCTTTTTTAAGAATTTGATACCAGTTTCATAATGGGGCCACACAAGCCTCAAAATTGAATATATATTGTAATACCTGGATCGGTTTGACACACATGTGCTAAATAATTTATTTATTTTAAAATTAAAAAATTGTCATGTGGGTTTTTAATTTTGGACTTTTCGACATATAACAAATTTAGATATTAAATTCTAACTCAATTTCAGAGTTCTCTTATTATAGTTGCGATTAGTGTGTTCACATCTAATGTGCTTATTTGTACTAGGCCAAGGTTTGATTCTAAATTCTCGCAATTGAAAATTTGGAAATTGTTGACAACAGGACTAAAAGTTTTTCAAAAGCTTTGAAAATATATATAATAATCTAATTTATGCCAAAATTGCCCATGTACTATGATATCTACCTCATACCAACCAATAATCAGCCTTAGACCTTAATAATAATACCAAGCCAATATGCAAGTTTTAGAAAAAAGATTTGATATGAGTAGTACATTGGTGCAAATGTTTTTTAAAATGTCCTATACCAGTACCATGCGTGTATAATTTTTTTTTTTGAAAGATTCAATATGAGTACCAATTACTATGTTCAAAAGTAGATACTTGTTGAACACTAATTTTTATTAGTGTTGTGAACTATATCTTCTACCCAAATATACTTGTCCAACACAAATAGAATATATTATTTATCTTAACCCTATTTTTGAAAAAAATAATATACCTGCATGTTGCACGTACTTGAAAAAATGTAAATTTGAGGCATGTAAATTATACTTTATATTTTATCAACAACCTTTAATATATGCAAGACATATTTATATTTGAGAGGGGATATGTACATTGCTGCCAATGGGGGGTACTAGGCAAAGATAAGAACCTTGCCAATGATCCCCAAGAATTCTTGGGATCAAATTCTAGGTGCCCATGTATACTACATTATGTAACATTTTTGGCCATGGTGCGACACCTTGCAAGGGGTATTACGCAATGCTTGTGCAACACCATCAACATACATAGACAGGTATTGCAAAATTCTTTGCCAAAAAAAAATTCAAAGGCATGGGAACAAAGTACAATAAATTTTCTGGAGAGTTTGTCTGTTCCCAATGCGTGCCCATCAAGTTTCCTAAGGTTTTCATATCCTCAGAGTCTCAATGTGATCCCAGTTTGTTCCTTAAGACGTTCCCAATAGAATTTCAGTTTTTATTCGGTAGTGTTTGGCCATGATTTGACTTCCAATACTTAAAGGGGCAAGGGGCCAAAGGGAAGAGTCACAAAGCATGCTTCTAGTTTGGGGAGGGAAGTATTTTTAGGCTTTTATGTTAAGGAGTGCCTCATCTTCCACTAGATTGGTGGTCGGCCAATCAAATGGCTCCTTCTCTCTCTATATATATATACATATATATGGGGTGCAAATCCCACCCCGCTCCCCCCTTCACTAAATATAGAAGCATGAAGAGTGGAAACAAGCAGACCTGCTTCCATGTGATCTGCAAATCAGCTCCACCAAAAGCAAAATATCTTGTTGCGGTAATCACAAGCAAAATACAATAATATCTAAAGTTGCAAAAACTATGCCAGGAATGGCTATGTACTTGGGAGATACGGATAAAAGCCACTTGCAAATTTGAGACAAATTCTTGTTGTTGGTGGTCTAGATTCTATTCTGTTCTAATACAAACAAACACCTCTCAACACCAAACATTATATACACAACCATCCAAGAGAACATGCTGGAGAAGACGACATGTGCACTGCGCAGAGAAAGGTCAAAAATCTTGTCGACCCAATCCATACATTATTATTATTATTATTAACGACCTACTCACCCAGACAATTCCCAAAATCATGTTTCCAAAAGCCTATTTCAAGACAGAATTCTAAAGAACTCAAACTCTTCAGCTGATCATCACCATCATCATCCCGGGCTGGGCTGGCTGACGTACATGCTCTATGTCATCCTTCATGACGTCACCATGAAGGTTTGCTTTTAACAAATCATGTGGTGGTGGTGGTGGTGGTGCCCATGCCCATGTTGATCAATGTGTAAATTGAAACCTTACAAATTTGGTGGATGGTTTACCAATAAAAGTGTGGGGGGTGGCCACCATTTCAAGGTCACCCGATTGGGTAACGGGTACTGTCTGAAAGCAAAACCATTGGCTTGTCACAAATTGTGGTTCCCTACGAGATTGAGCCCGCTTCGGATTGGATGCAACAAAATCGCACCCATGTTCGTCATTTCCTTGGCCCCAAGTGCAAACCATTCTGTTTCTTTTTTTAGTATTGTAAGAACATTTTTGTTCACTTAATGCTTTGTTGTAACATGCACATTGTGGACTTGCCTATCTTTTGGCCTTCCTTCTAGAAGCTCTATTTTGGGTGTTGTTATTACTACTTTTTGCCTTTGGATTTTGTTGCTCTTGTCGGCAGTATCTCCATTGAGGCTCTTTGAACATTCTGTTCTGTTGTCACTTTTGTGGGTCTATACAATACCTCGGTGAAGGGAGTCCCTAGTATGTACTAAAGGTGCATTCACACTTGGTGTTAGGGACTCTAGTGTTGAGTCCATTACAACCGTGCTTACAGACTTAAACTTTACTTATCATGAAAATTTTATGTTAAACTAAAGATTCACTTAACATTAGGTTACTGGCTGTTTGACATTGGGTGCCACCTAGGATGCCACCTAGATTTACATTTAACATCAAGTGTGAATGCACCACAAGGGGAAAGGAAAGTCAAAAAATCTGGGGTAAGTTCTAGAGGGGTGGCTGTAAAGTTTTGGTTTTGTGTGTGTCTTTGGGCAACTAGGACAACCCCTCCTATAGTGAATTGTGGGCTAAATTTTCCATTTAAAAACTATTGACTTACCTGCCCAAAATCCATGGGTGTTGTTGGAACTTCTCCCCTACCCATAGGTTTTTTTGGGGGCAACCAAATTGGGCAGGTTGGTTTTCTTCAAATATGCAAAAGAAGTTTCTTCTTTGAAAGGATGGTGTTTGAAGATGAAGAAAATGGCCAATGGGTAGTTCCAATTCACATGATTTCAGCTTTTTTTTTCTTTTTTCTTTTTAGTGAGCGATGTGAAGCAAATCAAATTATTTCAGCGAAATGGTTGTTGAGTTTCATTTTGGGTTTTGGCAAGCAAGTGACGCAAGTCCTTTGTAGTTAGAACATGTTCACCGGCCTTGTCTACCCATTAGGGTAGACATTAGGGTGAGAAATTAAAAGTGTTGTCTAGAAGGAGAGAATTAGCCCAAATAATGAGATAAAGTTTGCCAAACCATATGCGAGACTTGATATTTTGGACCATCTTCAATCTTTGCAAGGGGAGGTTAATTTTTGACATTTACATAATGGACTTATGAAACAATGATGGTCTTCTTTGACACCAAGGTCCATGCTTCCGAGTCCTTTTAAACCACTTGCTTTATGAGTCTTCACCGAGGTTTGTTGTCAAGTTAGTACTCCCCTATACTACATGTAGCTTGTGGCTGGGCAGTTTTGGGAGTGGGATCTTTCCTCATTCCCTTCCACAAATGAACAAAAAAAACAGGGGTCAAAGGGGGCTGATTCTTTCCTGTTACAACCGTCCAACAAACCACATCACACTTGAACTAACACATGTTTGTTCTGGAACTTTGAAATTGATTTTTTACTGTAGAACATACAAAGTTGCTAAAAACATCCAAATTGATGGAAAAAAGACCCATGTTATGAAAAATTACATTCAAGGAAAAAACCAACCACCTATGACAAAAAAATGCCTTAAAGAAATGGTGTTGACCTTAACAACAAATACAAAGAATGGATTAAAGTCGTACACAATAAGTTATGAATGTAGAACCAAAAATTATTGAAGACGATTGAGTTTGAACCTGCAAAATATTTATATACATTTGTCCCTTTGCTTCACAGCCACAAGAAATTTTTGTAAAGTTTTTATTATTACTAGGTCAACGATTTATTAGCTATTTAAAGTCGGATTTTGACGGTGTGAAGCTCAGTTGGCTTGGAAATGAGCACATTAGCCTTTCTGGTCGCAAGGAAACAAAACACGAACAAGACAAGAAAAGAAAGCCAGAAAAAGAGCTTTTGGAACACAATTCAATGCTGCAAGGCCAAAAAGTTGAGTGCTGAGTGGACGGTGCCTTGGTGCCGTGATGCCTTGGAGGCAGAGAAGAAAAATAGCGAGGAAAATCAAAATACGGCTTTGCTTTGCTTTTTTCTTTTCTCGACAATGTTCTAGAAGGAGGAGAGGGAGTGAGGGGGGGGAGGGGGTGGAATGTGTGGCCTTCTGCAGAGGAGGCAACTGTGTTTGTCGTCTGTCCAATCGACTGAACCCTAAATCCAATACAGCGTATCAACAACTTTCCAGAGCTGTTTCATAATGGATGCCTTGTGAAGCACACATTGAGTGTTGAACCACAAACGTGTACAAAAACTGACAGTTCCAACTGTTCGAGATATATTACATCCCGAAGCAAATAGTGAGCCCTTCTCTCTCAGTGTTATGCCTATTTTATAGGCAGAAGGTGTCAGTGACACTGTAGCAGACGATCCCTATTTTGAGATTGGCTGTTGTCGTAGGTGAGGGATCCTCTAAGCTAAGCATCCTTTCAAGAGGTTATCATCTTTCCTTGTTTGATAAGCTTCTCGAGACTGGAGAGGGTTCGGGAACTTTGATGTTCCACTTGGGATTTGCCCTCTTAGATTTGTTCTTTGGTCTTCTTGGACATGGTCCTTCCATTTTGTTCCTTGTATTCCCCCTCTTTTGGGTGCTTTGGTTTATATTTGATTGACAAGGTTTCATCAAGTAGTGCTTTGAAGCCAGAGAGAAGTTTAGAACTAGTGTTGTGCTGTTCTTCTTTTCGAAGAGAACTTCCAGTTTCAGTGTTTTTTTTAAATAATTACAATTATTATTTTAATAATTTTATAATTTAATTTTATAATTTAGATAAATTTTACAATTTATATTTATATTACTATTATTATTATTCTTAAATATTTTATTTTATTTATTTTATTTTAATAAATTGGAGGTTTCTTGAGGTGTGTGTTGAGCCCAGTTCTTCTCATTTAAAATCCTGGAGTTCAGTTTTAACACTTTTTTTTTTCAAATTCAAGAACCTCTGAGCCTGGTTTAAAATTGGGTCCAATTTCAAGTAGACATTACACATTTCTTTACGCTAAAATTTTATTGTATAAATAAAAAATGTATATCAAATTAAAATTAGGGTATATATAAGTATGGAGTTCAAACAACTAATTAAAATTAATATTCAACTTTGAAATTGAACCCACTTGTCAACTTTCTCAAAGAAAAAATTAAACTTTCCAACTTTAAAAACCTGCCCCTATTTTCAAGAATGTTTTTTCACAATTGTAATTTTGTGTCTGGAAGACTAGTTCCAATGTCGGGTTCTTCTGTTGGTTCCAACAAAAAAGATGTGAGCTCAGGTCCAGACTCCAGACCACAACAACCTCACCCTGAACACCCGGTCTTAACACTGGAAACTGGATACCCTCAATACACTGGAGACAGCCAGCACCCAGCAGGGTGCCATGAAGGATGAATGATAAGTGTCCAGGAAACAGTTTTCTGTTGGGTTCTATTTCCCTTACTAACCATGGTGGTTAATTCATTGCTTTTCTTTCACTACCTACATAGTAGCTTACCTACCAACAACCCCCTTGTTACTAGATAGGTTGCAGAAACAGCCCTTATCTATGTATAAGCCATATACTTACCTAGTGCTCACCTATTTACTACATATAGGACCTACTTCTTAGAATGGGTTACCAAGGTGGAAAAAATTCCACTCTATGTGAATAGAAATATTTTCAAATCTACATTCTATCATTGGATGCTGATCATCTAGTTTCCCTTGGCATAAATTTTTTTGTTGGATGACATTGAATGAAGGGTTCAGTTAAAGCCAATTCACCAAATTTTGCAGAAAACCCTTAGAGTGAAGCACCTTGTGCCAAGATTATCAATGGGATGGAGTGAAAGCTAATTAGAGTTTCTTGCTTCATGAAGAGCAGTGCAATAATCTTGCAAAGCTTGCAAATATTTCTGATCACACTGTAAATTGGACAATCAAGATCTCTTGATCCTGTTCTATGATGTGTATCAGATAACGAGGCATCACAAACACACTGGCCCTGCCAATGAATAAGATGTTGTACATCTACCTAGTGTGTCCACACTCTGAACACCAAAAAAACATATGTTCCAATTTAAACAGTCTAAACACTTTCACCAAAGAAACCAATTCACCTAATGTTGAAACCAGTTTTAATAAGGTAAAACTTCCGAAAGTTGGATCGAATGTGATAGTGCCTGTCCCTGTGGGGGCACGGCCCAACAAATAGACAAATTTGGGTTGTGAGTACTTCCACATTATACAATCACATTGTCCAATCATTATAGGCCAATGTAGAGCAATCATGTTGATGTTCAATATCTTATACAAGGATTGGATCTTATGGACATTTAGCATTATTGGTCCTCTCCACCTTAAAACAGTTGGTTTTTTTTCATCCAAAATATACTATGCATGCCAGTTACTGGTGGAGCTGCTATTTTCAGTAGGCTAACCAGCAGACTCATGTTGATTACCTTGTCCATAACCCACACTAGTGTGTTCTGTGCTGTTGATCCAAGTGTGAACTCGTACTCAACTGATTTTTCCTTCCAAAACCTGGTTTTTTGGAATTTATTTGAATTTTCAGTGACAGAAATCACTTAAAAATCAATATCTCTCACATTCTGAATCCAAATCTTTACCAAATAAATTTCATTAAATTCAGCTCATCAATATCTTTCCAAGAACATCAAAGGCAGATTCCAATTCCTCCGATATTTTCAGCTATGATTTAATTTAATTTTCAGAGAAGAAATCATTCAGTATTCAAGAACCGTTGCACCGCAAGTCCAAATGTCATGGAACCAAGCCCATGCACCCCTCCTTGTTGAGAGCTTTCCAAAGACACCAAGAACACGATCTGAAGCATCCTGGTTCGGTGGATCTCATAACTACAAAGCAAACTACCTTCCTTCATAGATAGATAGATACCTGGAGGGAATATCCACCGAGCTACGACACGAACAACCTCCTTCCTTGTATGGGAAAAGAAATCAATAATTTTTTATAAGGAGTACATATGTGATCTACAACGTGAGAATTCAATAATTTTTTATTATGAATACATATGTGATCTACAAGGTGAGAATTCAATCATTTTTTTTATTAGGAATACATATACGATCTACAAGGTGCATATAGAATGCTCTCGATTGATAGTACTGAATAAGTTAACAACCCAACATCCCATCCAAATTACCACACAAAGTACAAAGTCGAGGGATGTGGGACTTTGCCATTCTGTTCTTCCATACACATCTGTTTGTTTGTTTGTTTGTGTTTTTAACATAGAATCAATCTGTTGGGTACAATCTGGATATATATGACACAACTCCCTTTTGAACTTGATGCTGAAACTTGTTTGTGGAATCCCAAGAAAGCAAAGATTTGGGCAAGGAGTAGTTAGTACATGCGGTTTGTTGACCCCCAAATATCATCCTTTTTGCCACTTCTCTCAAAGGGGTCCCCACCTTCCCCTCACCAGGTGATAGCAAACCACACATCCATGGATGGAGTGGTGGGTAGGCCTGGCCGTCCATGCCAAACAGATTTTGTGATCAATTGAAGTGCATATATATGTGTGTGTGTGTACCACTCTAATGTAACCGAAAGTGTACCTTCCGCCTACAACCAAAGGTACAATTTAGAAATAACCTATCAAAAGAACAATGGCGAATGCATTGGGATGTCACAAAACTAGTGAGGATGAAGATTGGTGGGGAGAGCTAAAGTGTGTTCCTCTCCCTTTCAAGTTGACATAGTAGCCAAGGAAGGGCTTGAGGTAGTTGGTACATTGAGATTTGTAGTCTATTTGCACATTGTTTCGAGCTTCTCATTTGGCCCCTAATATGATGCATTTAGGTCCTTACAAGCTTGTATCATCCTTGCATGGACCTTATGGCTCTCATTGACTCTCCTCCATTGTGCAACTTGGCTTTCACCTTCTTCACCCCTTCCATGGACCTTCTGCATTTTCCTATGTCTTTATGTCCAAAAAACATTTTTTTGCCCTAGGCCAAATGGGAGTGTAGGTAGTTGTTACTATCTATCATGGACATTAGAGTTGTTTTGTGGTTCTAGTGAGGTTTAAAGAATTGAACCCACTAGTGGCATACACTTTCCCAAAGCACCCACATAGAGCAAGTAGAATTTTGCTTTCTTGAACAAAAATTTCATCCATTCTTAGATTAAAAAAAAATGATGAAGATGGTGATGATGTTTTGGCAAATCCACAAAGAGACACATGGGTGTAGATCTCACATCGATTCCTCTTTGTTTTCATTATGTACCTCAAGTTGCATGCCATGTTCTTTGAGTTCAAAATATCTAGTAAACTGCCCTTTAAAAAGAGAAGCTCATTTGATTGAATACTGAAAGTATTCTTGTGTGCTTTGAAAAGGTAACTTAGAGGAAGAATATCATGGAAAAAGAAAAAGAAATAATTGAACATGTTTCTAAAGGTTATTATTGATTTTTTTTTATAAAAAGAATACATTTCTAGTCTAGAGAATGGGAAATGGACCATTTCAAGTGTTTTTTTTTTCCCCTACTTTTTGACTTTTGTATTGATATAATATGATTTTTAATCTTTATGCAAAAGATCGAAAATTTGTCAACATGTCATGTGAAAGATTTTGATAAATGTCAACCATCACATTATTTTCTTTCACAAGGAAATTGTATTCGACAAAAAAACATGATTACACATGAATAAAGGTGCAAAGTAAAGGGGGTTTTAGAAAGGTACTAATATAATAACCAAGATAACAAGAAGAACTTTGCAATGTGAATGTCATAGTTGTCCACATGCTCCCATCAAAAGAAATGGAATATGTTTGTTGGAAAAATAACACTTCTTTCTTTCTAAAATGTAAATCCAAACTTTGTGACCTTATTAATATATAGTCGCAGGCTTGCCAATAGCCACAACACCAATATTGCAATGCAATCACAATGGTGCCAAATATTCTAACAAACATGCAAGCACAATTTGAACCATGTTTATTCTTTACACCAATTTGTAACAAATTTTTTGAAATCTTCAACACATGGTTGGGCTAAAGTTAGCTTAACCTGATTTTGATTAGTGAATGTAAAGCATCTAGCGAAGTTTTGGGGTTAACCGGGGGTTAGGTTAATACCCTGACCTTATCCTTGCAAGATTAGATGGGTGGGTGGTTTGGTTAAGTTAAGGAAAGGGGTAGGTGGGTTGGATTAGGCTAAGAATGGATGCCTTATCCTAGTCTAACGGAGGTAAGCCTATTAGATAAAAAGGTCTAGATAATGGAGGGGTGTGAATTTCTTAAAACCTTATAGCAATTAAGGTTAGGTCAGGGAAGTGAGAATGGCATTTCTTTGGAGTTGTGAGAGAGCGAGAGGGTGGTTGTTAATCTTCCTTCCTTCTTCTCAAGTGTGTGGGACACAAAGGAGTGTGAGAAGGAAGGAATGATGATGTTATGGTGAGGATGGGAAGTTGGTGTTGTGGGCATCATGAGAGGTTGAGAGTGGTGGGAAAGGAAGGAGGTTGGATTGTCATGAAAATACAAGCTCCTCAAGATGCAATCCAATCAACATGCGTCCTAGGTAGTGGGGGCAAGAACCTCAAGTGATGAGGGGTGGTGGCTGCTCAAGGGGAGGTGCTCACGATGCATGATGGCTGGAGGCGAATGGGAAGGTCAAGAAGAAAGGTACTTGAACCCATTGTTAAAGTTGGAAGATAGGAATAGAAAAGGAGGAGATGGAACTGTTTTGTGTGTGGGAGTTATGGTAATATTAGGTTGAAGAAAGGGGTTGCTTCTGAAAAGAAGAGGAGTGGTTGTGAAAAGATAATTGCATGTGTAGGAGCTTTTTATGAAGTGTTGATAGTTATAGAACTAGGAAGTGTGGTAAGGGAGGGATCAAAAGAAGGCTAGGATTAGTAGAGAGTTAAGAACAAGATTGGAACTATTGGAACCTTTGAACAATGTATCATTCTTGTTTCTTGAAGGCATGATGAATGTGGTTGCAAAAGCTTGTTAAATTGTATGATCATTGATGTAAAAAGAAAGATATGCATGACTAGATTATGGTTGCCACTGGTTAATGAGTTAAGAAAAAAATTGGTAGAAAATAAGGAAGTTCATTGTTCGTAGCAACCAAGAGAAAGGAAACTAAAATCAAGAAAACTAAAAAATATAAAAGAGCTTGAAGGAAAAAGGAAGGGGTTGTGGGTTGCAGTAGATAGGAAAATGAATTAAGAATAGCAAAGGGGGCGAAAAAAGGAAGCTTATAGAATAAAATTAAGAATTGCTTGGGAATTAGGGGAAACTATTAAGGTAGAACTAAGGATTAAGGGAAGTAAAAGATGAATTGTAAATTGTGATTCCCCCCCTTGACCATATCCAAGGGGGTAAAGGGAAAGGACCCAAGAAAGGGTGTTAGAGGTGCGTTAAATCTGCACTTTAACACACATTCTATGTTACAACCAACATTTTATTAATGCAAATTTTAACCATTTGGAATACATCAAAATTTTCAATTGTTCAAAAACAATCTTGTGTGATTAACAATCACAATGGTGATAAGCATCGTGTCCATTGTTTATTATGGTAATATCTTTCAACAATATAACACAATATGTATAATATTTTTTAAATTATTCTAGCCATCTTTGATGTTCAAATCAAATAACTATTGAAATTTCATTACACATAATACATGGGGAACCAAAGAAAAATGTTTTATATGGTTTTGCAATATTAAAACACTGAACAACACAATATATGGAAATAATAATCACATGGTCACACCTCCATTTGGTTGTTAATTTGTAAGCAACAATGTTTTTTTGTGTGCTAATGTTTGCATTTTTTACTTAATATGATTTTGGTGCATACATAGGGTTTTTGTGGAAAATTTAGCCCCAAATTAGCTAAAATTTGAAAGAAAAAATGTAAAATTCCCATATCTCTACAATAGGTTCCAATATGATGCATATGGCCAAAACAAAAAAAGATCCATAGTTTTTTATAATTTCACATTTGTTATATACCCAAATTTGGCTAAATTTTCTAGTGGATGATCACCAATTTGGCCTCATCACAAATTTGAAAAAAAACCATGTCACATGCACACAATTGATGCATGAACTCTAAACATACATTAGATGCACTCAAGTTGCCAACATTTTAAAAAATAATTGCTTGTTTTTCAAGAAATTGACTACATTGCTTGACCATATTAAAAAATTATTTCTACCCAAATGGATAATTTTTGAATAATTATGGCAAGGAACTAAATGCAAACTTGCAAAAAAAATATGGTCAATCCAAATAAATGGGCCACCAAGAACCCAAAATTATCGTAGGTCTAATTTGTAATAGTGGATCCACTATTAATGTATCCACCACATACATTGATGTTGCATGCATGAAATCAAATATGATTGTAACTAATGAATAAATCTTATAGCAAATTATATAATTTAAAATAAATCGTATGGGTGGAATCATATATGGTTTTCAACATTTCCATTCCTATTTTTTATTTTGTTGTGTTGTGTTGTGTAGCACACCTTACCAACATTTGTGCTAGAAGAAACACAAACAAAATATTACATTAATTTAAGAGTAGTACAAATGTGATCGCCCAACATGCTATATGTTTTTTCATAATACCAAGTCATTTTCTCATGGGAAACAAAACCAATTGAGAATGACATAAAATATTTCATTTTTTGAAATAACACAAATAAAGGACTCCTTGAAACAATAATACCCATAAACTAAAATTTTCATTGTTAATAACTTTCAAAGAAAATCATTTTGAATTTTGTTTGTTTGCCATAACAATCTATGCCCAAAAATGGTATTAATAAGAACATGAATAATCAATTTTTGCCTCCACATCTAGGAATTGGAGTTTTACATGACAATTTATTTGTAGAGGGGTGCTTTTAGTAGGCGAATGAAGATGTTGTGCTTTGTGTCATTGATTTTGCATAGATTGGGAACTCACTAATTTGCCACCTTATCAAGAATGAATTCTTACAAGCATTAACATTCGAAAACAAAACATGTGAATATAGTTCCATTGAAATTCAAAATAAATACACATATATGCATTTATATAGTATGAATGCCACTTATTTACACTTGAATTGTGATAAGATAGCCATTAGCTCATAACTAGGTCTCTTTGCTCATCAAATTCCACATAAGAAATATTGGATGCAATTGAAAAGGATTTTTAGAGTTCCAAATGTTCGTTACACATTTCATTATCACCTTCCATGCCAAAAACATCCTTATAGTTGCTCAACATTTAAGGATGTTAGCCCTTGAAGTTTTGAACACTTGTTAACATAAGTACAACATCATAAACAATATTATATACAAGGGAAAACAAAAAAAATGAATAATGTTTTTAAACCTATGCCTAGGGATAAACGCATGGACATATATTGTAAATGGAGAAATTAAATGTTTCAATGAGAGCCTACATGAAGACAAGTGACTTTTCATGCACACCACACCATAGTATCAAGCTTGCTTCCATGCACAAAGGATTCTTTGTGACATGGTTGGATATTTGACAATCATTCGTAGGGTCAATTGACCTTTTGATTTTTGCTCCAATAGCCTTCAAAACCAATTGTTGCATATCACCTTTGTGCATTTGAATTTGTTTATAAAATGTCATCACATTGAAAATTTTAGCCTATAATTTAAGAATGAATGTTAATACAATGTTTTGCCATGATGTAGGCCATGAAAATGTAAAGAATTTTTTTTTCTACAAGATAATAGTTATATACGCCTATAGAAAGATAGACTCCATGGGTCAATGGTAAAGCATTGATAGAACTCAAAGAAAAGATGGATATCATTCGAGAAGCAATCAAAAATTGTCTCTTGCCTTTTATTGTTGCTTATTAGTAGCAAATAATATTAAGAATATTGGACTTCCTCATTCAAAAATCTTTGACTAGATGAAAACCCATAGCTCTCATATAACTCATTAAAAGGTTCAAAATTTTCAATTTGGAAAATGGGCAAACCATCTAGGATATATTGAAAATAATCAAGTTTACAAAAAATGGTGATACTTGATTGTTCAACCATAGTTTTCAAGTCATTTGTTGCATTTAATTAATTGTTTGGATAATATTCAATGTGGTAGAGGTCTAAAATGAGAATTATAATCTACATAAGGGTAAATGAAACATGAACATTTGAAAATGAAATGAAATATTTTTGTGCAAAAAACTTTGATTTTGTTCCAATTCCCTAAGTATGGAACAATGGTTCCAATAAGCCAAGATTGTATCATATACCCATGAAACATTCTTTGGGGCCAATTTTTCAATATAAGAAAAAGGAAAATTTCTCATAAAAGACATGACCTTGAAAGGATGTGATTACTTTGTTGTATGATCTTTCCCATGGCTATCAATCTCCTTAAACATTGTGTCACATATTGTTTCTTTCTTAGTTAAAGGAGGTGTTGGGGTGCATTTACTATGTAAGGAGCCATTCCTCTACAACAATTGGTTGATTTTTCCATTGTCTCAAATGATAAATTAAGTTAATGTTGAAATTTGTGGATGAACTTGGACAACAATCTTCCTAATGTATAATAGAAACATTTGAAAATGTTTGAAATGATTATAATGAGTATAGAATACCCAAAAACACATTTAATGTAGTGTGATATGTGTTTTTTCATTATATAATAGTGTTTTTGAAAGTCTTCAAAAAAAACTTCAATGTATTTATGAGATTCTCAAAATACAACTTTACATAATATTATAATGTGACATTTTTTTGAATCATTATTTTTTAAATAAAAAATATGATGACATATAAATCATGTTTCTATGAATATTTCCCCAAAATGATTGATTGTATGTGACCATTTCATTTTGATTATACTACCCATTTTAAAGACTTGATCAACTAAACACATGTGGTTTTTTAGACAAAATGTAGCCTATCACAAAATTAACCTTCTCCTTGTTTGTTGTAAAATCCATTCCCAATGTTTTTTCATCTTTTTCAATTTCATTAAATGAAATTCAACAATTGTTGAAAATTCCTCCTACTCATCCATAATTTCATGGGATCTATACCATATGTAAATGGGGCAACTTGATTAACCAAATGGTCAACCTCGACCCTCAAGTCAATTTCCCTTGAAGGTGTTGAACTTTTAGGACAATCAAAGCACTAGGCAACAATGTTTAGATGAGTAGGCAACCACTCCTTACCAATGAATTTCATTTACATATAATCCATGCAATTAGGATCTTTTTAATTACTATTTTCCTTTAGAGGGCTTGCTAATGCTCCTCTAGTAACAAACTTGAATATAACATACCTAAAGGTTTGAAATGAAAATTTAATGAAGTCAACATTAAAAGGTGGCAAGATGGGATTAGGAAAAAGAGGTGACAACATTTGAACTTTGTAATAATCCTTTGACATGCCATTGGTGCTCCAATTTGTTCATTATACTTTTGTTTGTAGGAGACACTTTTGGGGTCAAAGAATTCAATTGAGGATACATGTTCTAGGTATGATATTTTTATTATTCCTTTGCATGCTTTTTCATAGATATAAATTTAACCCTAGAGCAAAATTTGATTTTGAAGTTTCAAATCATGTCCTCCCAATCCATTTCAACTTTGTGGATGATCTAGTCATGCAAAATTTTCAACTATTAATATTTGGAATTTTATGATATAAATGGAAAATTGGTGTTCGCAAAGTAAAATGGACACAAAAAAGTGGTCTGCTCAAAATCCTGAAATATGTTTTGACATAATCACATGAAAACATATTAAATTTTTTTGTAAGTATAAATATGAAACCATTTATGGTAAGTTGTATACAAAAATTGAAAATTTTCAATATTATAAAAATTGGTTAAAATTATTTTAAAATTGACTAATCAATATGGTGTTCAAACTACTTTTACATTAGAAGTTTCATAATATTATGATCATAATTATAACACAATTTGGGAACATGTAAGCATCTTTTAAGCCTATATTAACTTGAAACTAAAAAAATAAACAAATCATCTACTTGCAACCCATTTTGTGAAAACAAAAATCTCGTTGCAAGTGAATCAATTTTTATGAATATACTTAAATCTACTTTCAAAATGAGATTCTTCAACATTTTAATAATAAGATGAAAGATTAATGTCATATTAATCATCGGATAAATTAATATTTCTACTTTCAATACATTAAAGTTTTTGAATTGCTACTTGTAATTTTTTGAAACAAATCAATGATCCATCTACTTTACAATGCTTTCACTTGAGTAAGAAATGGAACACAATTTTGAAAAACTTGAATGAATAAAAACTAGATGGAATAAACATGAGATCACCATGCCCTTTTGGGGAAGAAACTTTCAAAGAATTTGTCACTTGTTAAAGCCTTTGAGAAATTCCTTTGTCCTTTTAAGATCCTTTACTTGTATTCCAAACTCAAAGTCACTCCACTTTATGTTCAATATCAACTTGACAACAAACAAGCTTGTAAAGTTTATCTTTTATCAATATTCTCATAATAAAGCTATATATGTTCTAGAAAATAGACACCAAAGCCAAATTTGCAATTGTCATCAACTTTCAAAATGAACTAATATTAAAGTTCAATAATGTGGTCATTTGAATGAAAATACTTTTGGTCATAAGTTATAGCACATGTAGTTTTTATTGCATTCTTCTCACATTGTTGATATTGGTAGTTTAGCAATTAATCAATTCAACTAGAATGTTTTGCTTCCCGCAAATTGCATATCATATAAGTCATGGAATAGGTTGGTTGTGACATGTGATATTTCAATGTGTCTATACAAAGGAATTAAATGCAAGATCAAAAATGAAATCAATGAAAATCATGCATAAAGATTGGAATTTGAACCTATCAATGGTTTTCATAGCTCGGTGGATAATGAGCTCCATCCCTTTGGACAATACAACAATATTAGTTTATAGGCCAATACTTGTAATGTTTTCATAATCATGAAACAATTTTTTGATAGTAAATTTTGGTGGTTCCTACCCCCAACAAAAAACATTTTGTTCGACAAAATTTCCATTTCCTTATTGATTTGAAGGAACCTTTTTAAATGCATCATTAAATGTTTGGTCCAACGTTCATTCCATTAGACTTTCACATTAGCAATGACATCCATGATGCCCATCAACATGGAATGGAATATGAAAAAAGTTTGAAATTTTTCAATATATATATATATATATATATATATATATATATATATATATATCCAAATATCTTAATGTTGTGAACTCCATTGCCAACCTCACATATTGCATATCAACCATTTTACATCATGGTACAAATTTATGAATATGGATTTTGGTTTTATCCAACATGAGGTTTAAGTTAATAATGTTTGCAAATTCCACCATTTGAACTTCCTACTTATAGTCCATGGTCTCATCATCTCCACACATGATTTCAGCCCCCAATTTTCCATCCTCATAATGAGCACCTTCCCCCATAACAAATTCACCTTTATTTTTGTCCATAGGAATATAATTTTATTATTAATGGAAAGTTAATATCCAGAATTGAACTCACAAGGAATGTACTAATAATTTTGTCACCTTTCCATGCATCCCTGTGTTGCCCCTTAACATTTATGTCAAGATTTTTTATTTTCTTCTTGCCAATGTGATTATACAAACCTTTTTAGATAATGAATACCACTATTAATGTATCCTTATAGAAAATTAAATCATTTGAAAAACATGTATCATATTTCTTATAAACAATTCAATACATTAGAAAAATTCAACTCATTTTTCAACAAACTATGACAACATTAAACCACACTATAACATAAACATGTTTTTTCAAGCTATCAAACTTCAAGTTAATGTGTCCCTTTTGATTGATAAAATTGTACATTTTGATTGGAGACAAAAGAAGCAAATTAGACATGTCACTTTTGACCAATGAAATTGACTAAAATGATGTTTTTACTATTAGTCAAATAAGACATCTAGTCAAATATGACAACAAAAAAACATCTTTATTAAAAAAAGACAATGGTGTAATGAAATGTGGCCTGATTACGTAAATGATGATTTGACTAATTGTACTATAAATTGATATTACGAGTCAAGTGTAATCATAAATTTATGCTAATCTTGAATGTTATTAAATGTAATCCTTAAAATTGGGGATTGATGGTAAATGGGTGTACTTGACTATTAGATTTGAAAAAAATGTGAAGCTTTTAAAACATGTATGGTACATGGGTTTAAGATTTTTAAATAATGTTATAAGATTGCTTGTTATTTCAACATTGCTTTTATTTTGTTCCATGTAAATAATTAATTTTGATGATAGGAGGATGTGTGTGAAAGTTGCAGATACAAAAAAATTTAAATTAATTCCATTTAGAATTAAAACATTTAATTGAAAAATCAAAGTTGTTTATACAAGACATGAAGGACTCAATAGTGCTATAAACATGATGATACTTACAAGGATAAAACACTTCATATTTGGGAATGCCACAACATGATTCAATTTTTTGGACACATCTTGATTTCAAATAATGTTTTAGTAACCATTATTCAATCCCCCAATATTTTGTACAAACCCTCAAAATTTCACTACCTTCACTACCCTTGGTAATGTTGAAATGTTTGAACATATCCATGTTTGAATTTTCATATTAGATATATTCAAAACACACAATATTGTATAATTTATATTGAGTATTCAAATGTATTGAGTATGAATATTTGAAAGAGTATTACAAACTTGAATTTGTGAATATAATTCAATTTCAAAAAAATTATCACAAATGATTTCAAATGTTATATATTATGTGCAACTCAATGAATATGTATTTAAATTTTTTTGAAAAGAAAAGTTCATTTTCTTTACTTAAGAAAGATTTATAATGAAAATACATTTCAAAGTTTGCATGTGTAAGAAGATTTGAAATGATCATGTCTATAACAATGTGTTGACAAATTTTATCACAACATGGAAGTGTGATGAGTTGGTTTAGGACTTGGTTTGTGGCCTTGAAGGTCTAAGGTTAGACTCCTACTTCTAACATTTTATACTTGCAACCTATTACATGCCTAAGGGACTATAAGCTACTAATGACCAACATGGTAGGTTGTAGGTACATACATTTGTAAATCGTAAGTAAATAAGTACTTAAATTGTAGGTAAATAAATATTGAAATCGTAGGTAGGTACATGATCTACCTACGTACATAACTACCACCTACTTATTTACCTATTACAACCTACCTATACCTATCTACTACCTATACAAAAACATTATTGTCAAAAATTAATCATAGAATAAATGATTTTTACATGAAAAAATTCTAAAATTTAACTTGTTGACCAAAAAAAAAGATTCTCAAAATTTATTGTCTAATTTGACTAGTCAAATAATCCATTGCTCAACTAGTTCAAAAGACCCACCAATCAAGAAATATTTTACAAAAATAATTCAAAAGACCTAAAACAATTATATCAATATTATGAAATTGATTAGATGTCTATCCTAAAACTTGAATCAATGGGCTGTTGAAAGCTCCAACAATTTGCTTTACCGTTAATGAATGGAAGATCTATCTGGGACTCTAGATTCAAGCATAAATCTCATGGAGCTATAGAAAACCCCTACAATAAAATCTAATTATGGAAGATCTAATTAGTGAGTACATTGTAGCAAAAAAAAGAATGGCCATTCGGAAGCCCCTACAATTCCCTGTGCCATGAATGAATGGAAGATCTAACTGAAGAATACATTGTAGCACGACATTCAAGAGCTATTGAAAACGATCGTTCTTTGTGCATGTAAAGCAAAAAACTAGACTTCTAAAGAAAACCTCAATGGGAGGTTTTTCAGGATGAAAATAAATGTGAATTAATGTAAAAACTCCAAGAAAATGATGAGCTTGTGAGAGCCCCACAATCTACCATGTCATTGAATGAAGAGAAGATCTATCTATTTGTTGTGCACCTTGCATGTGACATTCAAAGATCAGAAATCTCTCATTGCATTAAACATGTTATCCAACAATTATTTTATGAGTTACATTGATTAATTGAAATTTGATACACAATATTATTAATTACTATCCAATGTTCTGTCTTAGATTAATATGCATACGAATCTTTCATGTTTTATATTCGAAATGAGTTCGTGGATTTACTTGTATGTAATTTATCATGTATTGATGAAAGTTGGAGTGATGTCAGTTGTTCATGCTTTGCCAACCCAAGGATCTACATCCCATATGGTGCAATTGTTAACAACTTGGATGGACAAGTAGGATATGTATACATGTTTGTTGTCATCATTAAATACTGAATGGGCCACAACCTTCCTCTTCGTTTGTTTTTGTCATTGTTAAGAGATTTTGAGATTGTACCACCTAAAATCATTTAAACCAACAGAAAACTAACAAGCCAAAATGATCTTGCACAGCCAGATGTGCAAATTACAAAAACGATTACTAAACCCTAAGCTATTCTGCAACCATTGTTATTGAAGTCATTGAGGTTCATAGTGTGTTGGATGTGTTCTAGAGATTGAGAGAAGCCCAAGGTGTTCTGATGAAATTTGTGTGAAGTTGATTTTTTGACTACTACTAATGTGCCACTCCTACTTGTGGAGTTCAATGGCAATGTTGTTTTGAGCTACCGCCGATATAACCATTTGTATCACCTATTCAATTCTTTCTACATGCCTTGCAATAAACCAAAATCTGAATAACTAGAGGATCATAAGAGAGGACAATAGTAAGAAGGCTCTGCAACAACTGCACACGCATACTTCCACAAAACTTCAAACATCAGATTTTCTCACAAAGTGGTTGAATAATGTTGTCATCACTTCGTGCCATGCCGCCCATGCTTGGTGGTTTTGTGGTCTTGGGCAGCAGATCGCTGGAAGACCAGAAGTTCAAGGTTTTGCATTACCATCACACAACCTTCTTGTTGCAAAAAACACTAGGTTCTTGGCTACCATGCTATTAGGACATCATCCTCCACAACTAGGAAGCTATTGGCATGTTTCATATTGTGGTTTTGATACTGCCTAATTTCTATATCTGATCAATATGTATTGGCTGTGGGCAGCAGATGGCTGGAAGACCAGAAGTTCAAGGTTTTGCATTACCATCACACAACCTTCTTGTTGCAAAAAACACTAGGTTCTTGGCTACCATGCTATTAGGACATCCTCCTCCACGACTAAGAAGCTGTTGGCACGTTTCATATAGGAGTCTCGATGTACCGCATAATTTCTGCATCTGGTCACTATGCACGAGAGACTTTCACCATGTCCACCACCACAATTTGTTAGTGTGATAATGGTAAGATTGGTGTCATACTTGCCAAAATGAGGATGCCTTCCTCTATGACCACCACATTTGACAACCCAAAATTATTGCAAAAGCAATAAATCGCTAATTTGCAAACCTGCTGACATTATCCTGGAGTATCTTGCTTCAATGTTGTCATTTGATGTGGTGTTTCCTTCCAATTCAATTACTTGTCCACTCAACATTAGAACCAAAAGACATGCCAAAGAACCAAAAGATCAGCCAAGAATAGAGACACAAAACCATGGATTGCACATATAAACATCTAAGAATGTGAGCATCACATGTCCCCTATGTACTGAAAATGCAAGGAATAGTACCTGGATTCCCCATATCTAATACTTATAAAACATTGCTATAGAGTTCACAAAATAGGCAAAGCACACTCAGATGAGTAGAGGTGAAGCTCCAGGAAGAAGAAAACGCACCGCGTGAGAAGCATGGATCTTCTAAATGCTGGTACAGTTAGATGTTGACAAGCCCATGGCAGTTGCAAACAAGTATCTGCAAAGTTTGCTTGTTCATGTCATTAGAGTGGAGTAGAGATTATCTCCAACAAATGGCAACTGATTGCAACACTAACTAGCCTATGCTATGTTATGAAGCTTGCATAATTATGCAACACCACAAGCATATCTTCTTCCACTCATAGATCTGGACCATGTGGTCCAAAATGTGGCCATGTTAAACAACACTCACAGGTTCACATCTTCCATTTCAACAAGCGGCATGTCTAGAACCTTGAGGGATCTTGATCTGTTTGACCAATTTAACACCCCTTCCTGCTGTACCTCTGATTCTGCACAGTTCAAAGTCCTCAAGTTTCTGGAAGCACTTGAAAACATACCAATACATTGTAAGTTATATAGATGAGATTGCTAAAGAAATCTCCACAATAACACTTTCAAGGTAGTTTTCTGTCACTTCTGGCCAAGGGAAAACAAAATAGGACAAGCATGTACCTTGTAAGTCCAAGAAAAGTCCTTCACTTCAACTACAAAGCTGTGCAATTGCTTGCCTCCACCGGACAAAGAGCTTGAACACATTTTGTCTATTGGTTGCAGAAAGGCTTGTGTACCTGGAAGCTGTGGCAATGCTCTCATACGCAGACTCTCTCCATGCCTTGAGTCGTGATTTCAATGCCATCATTTGTGATCGACATGAATTATTTCGAAGACCGCCACAACATAGAGGGTGAGTACGTTCTTGCAATTCGGAGCAAGAGAGAGATAGGTGCAAACCATTGTGAGGGGCGGGTGAGGTCATGCACACAATTCGGTAACAACAATTACTCAAGCGTTGTTGCCTCATCACTAACCAATAAGTACTATAAGAGCTTTTTAAGGAACAGTCAAATTAATTTTTGCAAGTGCATGTGTGAGAGAGACAGAAGCTCATAACCAAAAGGTTCACATTCCCAGGGAGAGAGGAGAACACTTGACAGAGATCATATTTATGAGAAGTAAAGCAAAGAGACAGAGAGAGTAAAGGAATCACATCATTGTGGGCATGTTGTAGAAGATAAGGACCATCTCTTGTGCAAAGCCTGGTTTGTGTACTTGTGTGATGACTCTATATCTTCTACACCCCTTATGCACTTCTCCATTCCTCACTGCAAATGTCAATTTCTGATTTCTCCTTGCCAATATACCTCCCACACCATTCTCCAAGCCACCGAAAGCTCAATCGTTCAGAAAGCAAGGAAGTAAATCGGCGAAGCAAAAGTTCTCCGTGGGTCGTCTCGTCATCCGCTCAAGGTTTGGGAACAGCTCAGGCGACATGGCCTCATTACAGAGCTGTGATTATCATGAGAACGTCTTAAAGAACGGTCGGGAGCATCCGAGGCAACGTGGCCTCACCACACAAAGCTTCCTCGTCAACGAGAGAGTGAGACCTTTCGACTACCAATTCTGGCAGCTTCACTTCCCTCTTGTGATCCACAGAGAGAGAGAGAGAGAGATTTTGTAGGCACAGAGGAGGAGAAGAGACGCTACAGAGAAGAAGAAGAAGAAGAAGAAAAAGTATCGAATGAAAGATGGGAAGATGTCTGGCCATTATCATCATGGGTGTTTCGGGAGCTGGCAAGTCGTAAGCTTTTTTGTTTCTCTCTTCCCGAAAATTATTGCTTTTGGTTCTTGCACTTTGTGAAGAAGAAGAAGAAGCATGAATATCATCATTCTTGTACTTTGTGAAGAAGAAAAAGCACGATAATCAGAGTTCTTGCACTTTGTGAAGAAGAACATGATCATGTATCCCAAAATTTTGCCCTAAAATCATACATACATATGTTGATGATCATTGGGGTTTAGCAGATTGTATGTTGCTCTATCAAATTGCTCTCACTTTGGTTTTTACAAATACCTGGACGATGCAACAAATTTCTGGAACTCTCGCTCAATTTATTTTTTGGTTGTTAATTGATTGATGCAGTACCGTTGGAGAACTCCTTGCTGCTGCATTGTGCTGCCCTTTCTATGATGCAGATTCCTATCATTCTGAGGAGAATAAAGGTTGGTTCACTATCTTCAGAATGTTATTACCATTGTGCTTGTAGCTCCTTGTTGAATTGGAAAGCTTGCTTGGATGGTAGCACAAAGGTTTTCTCGGCATCTCTCTGATGTTTTTGTGTTGAGGAGATTGCATCTCTGGGTAGTTGTCATGACAGATTTTGCTCATTCAAGTGGTGCACTAACTCCAGAATGTTATTATCATTGTGCTTATAGCTCCATGTTGAATTGGAGAGCATGGTTGGATAGTAGCACTCAGGTTTTCTTGGCATATCTGTGATGTTTAGTGTTGAGGATATTGCATCTCTGGCCATTTGTTGTGGCAGATTTTGCTTATTCAACTGAATTGCATGCACAGTTTTTCACAGCACTATGTCTACTGAGTGCTAGCTGACATAATGACTGACTCTTCTTCTGCAATTGAGACAGTGGTTATCTTTGACATGTTCTTGTGGAGTTTTCTCTGCAATCTCATAGATATGTTGTTGTGGTGAAGATCTCTAGGTTTGCTTGAAGAGTATATCATTTTGCAGTGCTTGTATTACCTCAGATTATGGCAAAGCAAGAGAACTCTTTTTGTACAGCTTGACAGTAAGGCCTTGTTGCTGCTTCCAGAGAAGATGAGGAGCGGGGTTCCTCTAACAGATGAAGACCGCATGCCATGGTTGACCAGACTGAGGGATTTGCTGGTTGACCAACTTGTGAAAGGAACTTGTGTTGTATTGGCATGCTCTGCATTGAGCCCCAAGTATCGAGACATTCTTCGAAGTGCAGGTTCTCAATTCACTTCCCATAGGTTGAAGAATGGGATGTACAATAACTTGACCACAACTGTGCAAGCAGGAGATTCATCATGTTCACCCATAGTTTTTGTGCATCTAAAGGCCACAGCACAGCTTCTTGCTACCCGTTTGATGGCAAGAGAGAAAACAGGAACACATTTTATGCCTGCTGTTCTTTTGCAATCACAAATTGACTCTCTCTCGATTGGAAGCAGCGAGACAGATATCCTAGAAACAGATGCTAGCTTGGCTCCTGCAACAATTGTACTGAACATTCAAGCACAGTTGCCCATTTAAAAGGATGTACTTAAAGCTCTGCAGGATTGCAGTTGGATTGTTTGTCAGGCATTCATTCTTCAAAGTATTGGCCCCAAATCCTCAGAAGAAGCACACTCAAAAGGCCAAGAAATTTTTTGAAGATGTTTTGCAGCCGTTTCTAGGGTTGCAAAAATCTGCTAGAAACACACACACACAGACAAGCTACTGCGTCATGCTCAGAGTTTGAGTCAGGTTGCAATATATCTGCTGTGCTTTTTTCTGTGCTCTGATTCTTGTGTATGTCATCCCAGGGTCGTTGTGTGCCTAAGACAATGCCCAGTTTAGCTCGTTGATTCTGTACACCAAAACAACATTCAAGCAAGCACATTCTTACTGCACAATCTTATAGCACACATGACACGAGGAAGCTTGCTCCACCTATCGCCTCTTGACGATCTAATCTCGAAATTCCAACTCGTATAGGATTCTTCAGGCAGGTAAGGGAGCTGAAAATACAAAGGAAAATATCCAGGCAGTGCTTTACGTTCAGGGATCGCTAGTTACAGTTTCCGCAAACCTTACTTGAGTTTGCCCAGAAGTACTCACGATTCCTGGAAAAGTGCCGTAACGGACGAGAAATTCCAGTCGTGGATGGGAATCGTGGGTAGGAACCGTGCACAAATGCAGTTCGTTCGGCGTTATCGTCGTCTGCCCCTTTCGCTTCTTCTCTCTCATTTCTTTTCTTTGATGCACGATGAAGGTTCGAAGTTTAGCAGCAGCTGCGGCATCATCGGCGACAACCGAGTTGCATTTCAAACTTCTTTAGGGATGCGGAAACAGCAACAAGTACGTGGGTGCGAGAGTGGTGGCAGCAAGAGCTTCTGAGGTTAGGGGAACATGGCACTGAAGATTGGTCTGACAGAAAACAGCTTCGTAAGCTCTAAACCTGGATGGTTCTTTTTGCCTTCGTATTCCCTTCTCTTCTCCTCCTCCTCCTCCAGCTCTTCATTCCTTTCTCTCTGCGTGTTCCCCTCGCACACACTCTTCAAGCCTCTGAGGCTCAAGTCCTCTTCCTCAGCGGGTTCTGGAAAGAGGACTCGGGTTTGCGTCCGCGTCCGGTCGAGGTATGTGGCAGAGGACACCGGAGGGGGGAAGGAGGAGGAGGAGGATGATGATGATCCCTGGAGGGGTGCGAAGTGGGAACGGCAAGAGACAGGCTCCAGTGAAGGTGGCTTTGGGAGTTCAAGCCGGAGAGATGACGATGGTGAATTCGAGGAGTATGCTCCGGGATCAATTGCAAGGCGGACCTCCGTAGATAGGTATGACAGGAGTCGATTCTCTCGCAGGGTCACAAGGACGGAGGATGAAGATGTGGGGTTTAACCGAAGTCGATTTTCTGGAGGTGTCGTCGGGAGGAATGACGATGAAGGCGGAGAGCCGGACGCAAGCTCAATGCAGAATCGGAAGGAGGTTTTGTGGTGGAGGGAAGACAATGGAGGAGGAGATGGAGAGTTTGGATTGGGGTCAGAGAAAGGAGAGTTAGGAAGAAGCCGGAGGTTTCTTCCCAACTCTGACAACAGACCGGAACCAAGAGTTCCATGGGGCCCATCATTAAGAGGATCGACGACGTCGTCTTCTGGACAGGAAAGCAATCCTGCTTCCAGGTATGTTTCGAGGTCAATTGGCTCACGCTCAGTCCCATCCAGACCTTCAATTCCAGGAAAGTTTTCAAAGTATTCCGAACGCAATGTGCAAAAGAACAATAATAGCTCCTGGTCCTCCCCTCCTCCTCCTCCTCCTCCTCCTATGCCTCAGTCCTTGCAGCCATTGAGCTCCTCAGCTTCTCCAAATGCCTTCCCTACAGCTACACGAACCTTTGAATTTACAGAAGAGGAAGAAGCAGAGAGGAGAAAATATTTTGAAGAGGCAAGGATGGATCGAGAAGCCATCAGGGGACGGCAGAGATCAAAAGAGAAGAAGCCCAAGAAAAGCAAGAATCGCCATGTAATTCCTTCCAGACCTGTTCCAGGTCCAATGCCAGACTTTGATTACCAGTTCAGCTACTCAGAAACCCCAAAAATAGAACCAATAGGGTTTCGAGAACCGCAGTTCTCACCATTTGGTCCAAGCACAATGCCCAGACCTTGGACAGGCAAAGCACCGTTGCCTGGGAGCAAGAAGAAGCTGCCTGAGTTTGATTCTTTCAAGCCACCTCCACCAAATAAAAAAGGTGTGAAGCATGTGCAACCACCTGGACCATATCCAGATGGTGAGGGTCCTCAGGAGGCCATGTCAAGAGAGGAAATTCTTGGTGAGCCACTGACGAAGGAAGAAATCAATGATGCCATAGAGCGTGTTAACAAAGAGAACCGTCAGCTCAATCTAGGTACCTCTCTTCACCTCTTGCCCTTTGCATTTTTCGCAGATGTTTAGAATTGAGAGGAAATGTGGAGGGACACAGCCTAATGCATTTCATTTCATTCTTATGATGTAGGAAGGGATGGATTGACACACAATATGCTGGATCTGATTCACCAACACTGGAAGCGACGACGTGTTTGCAAGATCAAGTGTAAAGGTGTTCCCACTGTTGACATGGACAATGTGTGCAATAAGCTTGAGGTTTTCATCTTCTCTTTTCCATCTGTCTTTTGTGTGAAAGTGGGGATGGGGTTTAGGACCAAGGCATGGGAATGAAAGCCCTGTGAACACAATTGTTCTCTGGCAATTGTTCTCTGGTGCTTTATTTGTATTGGTTTCTAAGATTGTTGAGGTGAATTGATGTAAACACAGGAGAAGACAGGTGGGGTAATAATCCACAGGGCTGGAGGTGTAGTGTATTTATTTCGGGGGCGGAATTACAATTACAAGAACCGACCTCACATCAGGCTTATGTTGTGGAAGCCTCCAGCTCCTATCTACCCCAAGCTTGTAGTGCCTGCTCCAGGAGGCCTAACAAAAGAAGAAGCAGACAAATTGCGTCTTCTTGGACGAAAGCTTCCAGCCATTCGGAAATTGGGTAAGTATGACACAAGCAGTTTGCATACATTGCAAAAATGCTATAGAAGGATCTTGAATCCAACTTTGAATCTTGTTTGTGGTATTCATGAAAGGGATGTTGGGTTGCAGCGAAGAATGGTGTGTACTTGACCCTTGTGAAGGAGGTGAAAGAAGCTTTTGAGGTTGATGAGCTTGTCAAGGTGGACTGCCAGGGACTAAATCCCAGTGACTACAAAAAGATTGGTGCCAAGCTCAAGGTTTCATTCTGTCCAGCCTATCATCTCTGATCATCATTTGTGATGTGTTTAGATATCAGATGCTGAATGCTCTTAACACTTTGGGTTGTCTATGGGTCTTGTCAGGATTTGGTGCCATGTGTGCTTCTGTCGTTTGAGCGAGAGAGCATTTTGATGTGGAGAGGGCGTGATTTGCAGCCTGAAAGCTCTGAAGAGGATGGATCTAGTTCTTCTACTGAGGCTGCAGCAGATGAAGGGTTATTGCCTGAAGGGGGCACTCTGCTGAAGGAAGCTGGTTCGGTAGTTGAGGAACAAAGCAACTATAAGGAGGAAGGTGGATTGGCAGAGGGAGATGACAAGTTGCTTGCTGATGATGAAGATGGAGAGGCAGATCAAGAAGTGGCTGCCATGCAGCATGGTTCTATACTCCAAGCAGAGATTAACAACAAAGAGCATGAGGGAGAAACAGCTAAAATGTACCATGAAGTCCAGGAACAAAGCAACTACAATCAGGAAGGTGGGTTGGCAGAGGGAGATGATGAGGTGCTTGACAATGATGAAGATGGAGAGGCAGATCAAGAAGTGGCTGCCATGCAGCATGGTTCTGATTCACATGGGTCCACACTCGAAGCTGAGAGCAATGACAAAGACCATGAGCAAGAAGCAGCTAAAATGTCTTATACAGATGATGACAACATTCCAGATGAAGAACTTGTAGTAGGAAGCCATACAGCAGAAAATCAATTACTCTTTGAAGAAGCAAGGGAGCCTGAGTTAGATGAGGTTAGGGTGGTTTCTGGTAACAATTCAGTCCTGGAAAATGGAATACTTGAAGAGGCTGCAAGGGACTCTGGGTTAGATGAGGTTGATCTTCTATGGGGTCTAGCAGTTGACTCAGGAGATGCAGTTATACTGGATGATACTGAGTTGGATCCCGACACTGTTTTTGAAAAAGTGAAGGTTTTAGCCCAAAGTAGTGAGAAGGCTTCAGAAGGGGACAGGGTTGCACCAGCAACTGACCCAAGCAGGAATGATATGAAGAAGGAAAAGCCCAAAAAGGGTGAAGTAGGGAAGAGATTAGAATCTGATGAGGTTCTTCCAGAACCCACAGACTTGTTGAGAGTTGATGAATTGGCCAAGCTTTTGGCTCCATGAATGATATTCGCAACATCTGTCAATCTTTTGTTGTCATGCAGGATGGTGCCCAATATGAAGAGGATGGTTCAGTTGCATTCCAGGTTTCACTGTTGTGTTCTCTCTATTCTCTTCTTTGTTTTCCCTGGCCATGAAACTTGTCTACCCTCTCAGAGATGCAATTGAGAGGCTGGACAACTGACACATTGTGCTTAACATCCACTTCTCAAGTAGATGGCTTTTAATGAATTAGGTCTCTATAGATTCTTTGGAGTGAGACACTCTCACTTTTGTTTTTATTGCTTGTTTTATTGTTTATTTGTTGTAGTTCTTGCCTTCTGTGTTGTTCCTTCTTCCCAGTTCTGGAAGTCCTTATCTTGAAGTCTTTCTTGAAATTGAAAGGAAAATTTTATAACCTTGTTCTGGTTTTTTAAATTGTTAGTATGGAGATTTCTTGATTCTCATGAGTTATTTCTTTGGATGGAAGAGGTTACTGCATTCTTTGTTTCTGGAGGAGAGTTGGATCCCTGGTGTATTCTCATGAGTAGGCAATGCTCAATCCTCATGTCTCTATGGTACCTGAAATGCAGAGTATTCTTATAAAGATATAAGAACTGCATTGGATTCATGAATGTGGCTACAAACTGCAAAATAAGAGAATAAAGTACTTAAGATGAATAGATTAACATAACATGTATGATTTAGATTATGGTCAAATTCCTAACAATGCAACAACATGCTATTTAGATCTAAAAATCGTGTCCTGGTTAAACCAGTAAATAACTATGAATGTTCAGACTTGCACTAGTCTGTCAAGAGATTGGTGACCTCTCAGTTGACATGGCAACACTATCACTTATTCTAATTTCTAGAGGTAATTTCAAGAGGTGATGTTTATGTTACAAAAAATGGCACCATAACCAGAATCCTTTGGAAAAAAATTTCATTTCCATCATTCAGATCAAACAACATTGTAACTTCACTTCATTAGATGCTACCTTTTCCTTGACAAAACAACAATATATATCAATGTGTTTGGTAGTGCATGACACTTAGGGTTAAATGTAAGTGCAATTTCACTTTGGTTATCAAAATAAACAATTTTGTGTTTTACTGAAGTTTCTCCCAAGTGTATAAAGTAGTGTTGAAGGCCAATTTGTTTCTTTCATTGTATGTGTTGTTACCATGTAGTCAACTCTTGTGCTTGAAAGAATAATCGTGTTTTGCCTTTTATCGCTCCAATTTATTACTCCATATGACAGATTTCATTTATTTTGAAGATCTTTTATCATTTGCATCTCCTACCCAATTATAATATGTATAACCAACAAGTTGAATATAGCTTTCTCTAAATGCACTACTTTGATATGTGATTTTTTACATTGTTAAAGTTCTGTTTCACAACTATCAAGTGTTGTTTATTGAGTTTTGAAAGATGTTGAGAGACAACTCCAATTGCAAAACTAATGTGCTTACCATGACCTACATGCTTAGTTGCCCAAAGTTGATTCATAAGGCATATGTTTCATGCTTGTTTCTTCTAGGGTTGTTTGTTGTTCATTTGAACTTGTAAGCTTCCCCAACTTAAATTGATGTATTAAGTTAACTTTTTCATTATGGAATTGCTTTAATACTTTAGTAAGATTTGTGTGTTGATGCAAAAATGTAGTCATGGTTGTCTTGTTTTGTTAAATTTGGATACCAAGACAATATTGTAATGGTCCCATATCAACCATCTCAAATTCTTTAGACAAATATCGTTTTGTTTGTTGCAATATTGACAAGTTATTAGGCACAATCACAATCAAACAAGCTAAAAACTATGTCGAATGACTGAAAATTTGTCAATTTTGTCAAACATATTTGTCCTAATGTCACTTCAATGTCATGTTGATCAAAGAAATTTGTGCTAAATGATTTGTATGAGTGTTAAAGGATTTTTTAAAAATGATTTAATTTAATAAATTGAAATTGATTTTAGTAAAACACTTTTGAACTTTAGCACCAAAAAATTAGTTTTATAAAGCACTAGGTTAAAGATTCTTTTAATAAAGAAGTTTTAATGGGAATTTTTTGAAATGATGTTAAACCTACCATCCATGTACAAAAAACACTCATAATTAAAAAATTATGGTATTTGAAATTTTTAGAATTTTAAAATGTTCAAATTTCAAAAATTTGTGTTTAGATGTAAATGGGTCATAATGTGTATGACATAGGAACAAAGTTGTAACTTATGATTAAAAAAAAGAAAAGAAAAAAAAAACTTCAAATAATTATCATATTTTAGCATGATTTGAAATTATGATCATTTTTCAAAATGAAACATAAAATCTAGTAGAATTTGTGCATTTTTAAACAATTCATATTTATTTTTAAAAATTCAACACAAATAATGTAATTTATTGAGAGAATTGTAAATATTTTAAAAAACATGTTGCAAAAAAAATCTTTCAAAATTTTCTTTCTATGAAAAAGTCAAAATGTTCACAAAGGACCCATTTCTAGTTGAGTCCTTTGTCATCATTGGCTTTCACTCTTGTGTCTCCTTACTTTGGGAACTTGGTTGTGTGTAGTTTCTTTGAAGACAACTAGTATAAAATGGTAGATTGTTTAAGTTTTTAAAATCTAAACCATGAAATAAATTTTCTTTGTATAGTTGTTTAAAGCCAACCATCCCTATGTGACCAAATGTACAATGCATTTGTAAACTTATCTACTTGATTGTCATTGTGTAAATAGATAGATTTTTTCTTTTTTAGAAATTTAATTTTTATTTTGGCACATCTAATTGATATAAGTTGTTGTTTCTTTAGGTTGTGATGATCACATTTCTTTCCTTGTCTTTAAAAAAAGAAGTGTATGTTGTGTAACTCCAATTTATATCATGTGTCAAAAACATGATTTATTGAGATTAAATTCTTGCACAACTTAGGACCATGTATGTTTCATATGTAATTAACCACTCTTCTTGGAAACTTGAATATCACATATTCATGTCCTTCAACTTTATCAAATATACTGTTGTTAAATACATCATCTTAAGTGTCACAAATGAAATATAATCACGAAACCAATTTCTTTGTGGTGTCATGTGTTGGGTGGCTTTTGCATCCATATACCCATGCATTTTGGTTAGCATTAGTATTAACAGATGCACGAATTGCTATAAATTTTTTAAATATTTTTTTGAATATGAATTTGATTTAATTTGATTCATTGCTTTCATTAACTATTCTTGTTGACAATCTTTAGTTTCATGTCCAAGAATTTTATAAGAAAAACATTCGCCAAGAAATTTCTTTGTCTAAATTGTTTATTGCTACTAGTGATTTCCTTTTATTGTTATTTTATTAGTCTTTGGGTTTTTTAGATTCTTCATTTACCTAAAAAATTTGTTTCCTCCATAAACAAGGCCATTGATTTATTTGTTATAGATGTGTTATTATTTTTTGTCATATCTCTTCGTTAAAAAAAAACCAATTTCCATCTCCAGTCAATACTTGATATGCAATAAAAGTTATGACAAATCCTTTATAGGATTGTAATAATGTTGACATGAAAACTATTGCACTATTTGTGTGGTTGATTAAAGCTCATGTGAAAGTTATTTTGCTTGACAACATCTTAAATCTATTTGTATGCTCAAGTATATTGACCTTTTCAATAATTCTAAATGTATATAATTGTTTTGACAAATATATCTTAATTGTTACATTCTTAGTTGCATATAATTTTTATAGTGTATTCCAAGCTTCTTTTGATGTTTTAGCTTGAAAAACATGTTGTAATGTTGAATCTCTTACACAAAGAAGGATGTTAACTTTTGTTTGACCATGCTTATATTCCCATGCTACTTGCTTGGTACCCAAAGATGAGAGTTGCAATCTAATCCCATTTACTATGCTCCAAAAATCACTATCCAACAACACCATCACCTTAACCTTCTATGTGTGAAAGTTAGTGCCATCAAATCTCTCTAGATGAAATTATTTGAAATTCCACATGTCATTTATTCTTTTGTTTTTTTGGATTTTCTATGATTCTTGTATATTCAAGCTTTGATAGCATGGTGAAAATCAATGTTTTACATATTTGAAAAACATTCCTCCCAATAGAAGAGATTGTGTTTCACCCTAGAACACCTTTCATATTTTTCTAAAAAAACAAATTTTTTTAGCTAAAGATTTAAAAAATCATGTATTGGACTATTCATATATGCCTTTATTAAATGATGTATATTCTTGATATTCTTCACACTTTACCATTGCCTCCTCAAAGTTCTTCTTGTCCTCGATTTTTTTTTTAAACACAAAATTTCCACCAAATATATGTACCATTGCTAAAAAAAAGCTTGTTTCTATTGTATCTTTGCATGTAAATTTGATTCATTAACATTTCAGAGTAACAATTGGCTTGTGTTTCTTCTTCAATCTTTGACAAAAGGCTTGAATTTTCTCATAAGGTCTTTGAATTTTGACAAAGTGGTGATGATTGATGTCAAGCATAGTCAATTGTGGAACCTTATACATACTATGATAGTCACCTATTTGCCATGTTTGTTAAAGATTTCGAGCTTTCCTCTTATAGATCTTGCAATTATAATCACGTAAGAAATATCATTATCCAATAAAGAGGAGACATAAATAAAAGAGGAAGGCTTATACATATTATGACATTCTCCTATTTGCCATGTTTGTTATGTCAAGGATTTCAAGCTTTCCTCTTATAGCTCTTGCAATTGTAGTCATTTAAGAAATATCATTATCCAATAATTGTTAAGATACCATTCTTGAAAGCTTAAAAAAAGAGGAGACATAAATGAAAGAGGAAGGGAAGGTTTGAAGATGACATTCTTATCTACAAATGAAAATGTTACAAGGCTATCATCATGAATAATTTGCCCTTGGTGGCACCTATTGCATCTACAACCTAACAAAAAAAAAAAGGTCTAAAATGTGATATGCAAGAAAAAAATTGAAATACCAAAGTTAAAAAGTTGCCTACATCTCCTTCTTGACACAATTTTAACCTAATGTCATTTACTCTAAATTTTTAAAGCTATCCTTAGATCTAAAGGTTACTTAAATACACATTTTTAGATACATGACCTAGATTTAGGTCAAATTCTTAAGAGCAGCTCCACCTGGACCACTAGAATGGTCCATACATTGTACTTCGGATGAAGTACATCATTCAAATAATGTGAAAATGGGTTTGGCCTTGTAGATTTGTAAAAAGGAACAATGGTCTCCACAAGGCTATGTAAAATTTTAATTTTAATTTTTGATTCATTGATGATAATGATTAGCCCAATCGGTGACATTTAAATAATCTCTCACCATATATTATCAACTTCATATTTCCACAAAATTTCATTTCGCTATTCTGAGGATTATTTAATGGCAAAACTGACCTTAGGGTAAGGTATATCATCATTCATCATCAATATACATGAATTATTATACTAGAACATGGTTCTGATACACATAACCACGGTTGTCAAAAAATTGAAATAAACAAATAACTAGTTAGCCCATTAAAAACTGCTCGTTCTTTCCAGAGTGAACCACCAGCACCCATAAACGCACCACCATGGATGAATGGTGCATGGACAGGACACTTTTTTCATTGAGTTCTTGTTTCCCTAGCTAGCTAACCTCCCCATAGCCTACTAGGGTTCTAAAATTTGGATGAAGTTCATCCAAGTTGGTTGGCTTGAACTGACCCATCCCCTGGTCAAAAAGACCACAAAGGTTTTCACTTTGCAATGGGAGATTGCTTGACCCTTGCAACTAACCTCCTCCTCCTTTTGATTTTGTAAACCCTCGACATGATCTCTGGCCAGAGTGACCCAGCACCCACAAATGCACCACCTGGTTCATCCATTTTGATGCCATCCAGTTGGATGAACCCTAATTTTAGAACCCTTGGCACACTTTTAGAACCCTCAACAATGGGGAGATTAGGGAGGGGGAACGAGAACCCAATGAAAAAAGTGTTCTGTCCATGCACTGTTCATCCATGGTGGTGCTTTTATGGGTGCTGCTTCACTCTGGCCAATTTTTAAGGGTTTTGAAACAATGGTTTCTCTGATTCGGAATTAGGCCCACAGTGGTTTTTTTTTTTGACGAAATTTCGCCAAATTTCGACTTGAAGAAAAATCTGATTTTGACCTATACAATGGATTTTTCAGGTAAATAATGGCCCGGATTCGCCAGATTTCAAAGAATAATAAATCCAAATCGCCAGATTCTCATGATAAGTTCCAATACATGGCCAAGAAAATAGAAGCAGGTTTTTTCAGCATTAATTAGCAGTAAATGGCGACTGTCCTTGGGGACAAGCATATTTTTTTGGGAAATCCTGCCTAGTTCTGGCGACCTACAGTAACACACTGTCTAAATGTGGCGACTTCTAAACTTTTTTTTTTCCTCCAAGATATGGCGATTTTTTTGTTATTTTTCCAAAAAAAAACGCTTTGTTGAATTCGCCAGCCTTTTTCTCGGTCGCCAGGTTGCCAAATTTTTCCAAAGAAAAACACTCTGTAATAGAAGGATTCTGGTTTTTCTCTATTTTCATATTTAGTATGTAGCCAAATCTGGCTAATTTCTGATGCAAGATCGCCAAAATTCTTAAAAAACAAACCCTGGATCAATAGGGGCGTTGTGTCGCGGACATGCTGAGGATGCTAAGTTATGGCTTTACATGTGATGATATGCCTGCACACTTCAAACTCTGAAGATTCTCTGAGTTACGAATTTGTTTTTTGCGAACACAACAGCAGATTCAGAAGCTTTTGGCAGTACGAACTTCGCATTCTCAACAAACTTGTTTGAACAGACTGCAGTGGTCTACTAAGTTAGACTTGGAGATGTATTTATTGCATTTGCAGCGCAGCAAATGCGACAGACCTGGGAAGAGGGCAAATATATTAGCGCGAAAATGTAACCTTTTGTCGTTGAATATGGGTATGCTGTGCGAGCTGACTACACCCATAATAATGCTCAACACAAATGGGCGAAGAATCTACAGAAGAACGAGTCTTGCGCCATTGTCTTGAGAACTCCCGCGACCATGCATCACGATTTATGATGAATGAGTACTGGACAGAGTCGATAGTTAGATGATCTGCATCCAACTGGATGACAACTCTGTGCAATTAGATATCTAGGAGATTGTGAAAGGGATGAGTGTAGGATGAATGAGTGGTTGGTTTTCTTGGATGAAAATGATGAGCTCGGCGCAGCGAGGAAGAAGACTAGCGGCGTTGCAGTGACGATCGTAGCGATGGCGGAGCGAGCTCGTGATCCTTCTTACCACTCTCGTGCGGACAGAGGAGCTCAGCAGCGAGATCCTCTAGCATGGGGAGAAGCGCGCCAAGATATGGGTTCCAGAGAATGGTCGGATTCTTGGAGCAGGGGGAGGAGGAATTGGTCGGGAGACGGCGGAAGATCCGGCAGAGGGGGAAGAAACTCACAGACGAGACCGGGAGATGGAAGCTTTGGAAGCGTCCGAGGAAGAGGTTCTGGAAGAGGAGGTTATGAACAGGAAACCAATGTGTGGTCGTCGAATTCTTCTGCCTGGCATGAAGAGAGAACGCACGGTTTCAAAGGAGAGACGCAAAGTGCAACGAGTCCACATGCTAGGGTTTTGCAGGGTGGCAACCGCGAGTGGGGCTTTCTTGGAGAGGCCAGCTACGCCAGAATGGACGGTGTGACCGCTTCAGGGCGGCAAGGAGTTCTTAAAGAAGGGTTGGGAGGAGGCGGTATTCAAGTCACAGTCTCGCGTGGAGGTGGTCGGGAAGTCACTTTGAAAGGAGGAGGGGATGGAGGGAGCAACTGCGGTAGCCAGAGCGGTACACCTCGTGGTAGGAAGGAGAACAGAGGCGGTCAAGAAAGTCTGAACTGGAGAGGAACTTCCAAGTCTTCTTCTAGACGTGGAAGGAGCAACAGCAAGGACAGAGACGATGTCAGCAGTTTGGCTTCCAACGAAGATAGGCCAAGCTTTGCTGCGGAGATGCGACGAGAGGCATCCAGCAGCTCTGGAGGTTCGAGAGATGGTCGGAGTCGGGGAATCGGCTATGGTCAACGCGGAAACGAGAAGCAATTTCCAGGGAGAGCAGGTGAAGAGAGAGGGGTGGGCTATGGGAGAGGGAACTGGGAAGGGAGATGGAGTGATTGGAGCCCTCGAGGTAGCAGTTATGGGAGCCCTAGGACACCGGAGGTCTTCAAAGATCAAGGCCGCGATGGAACAATTGGGAGAGGAGAGAGAGATTTTGGGGATAGGAGATGGAGACGAGGAGGGATGCACAATGCATACCAAGGTGCAGGGAGACAATCTGATGCATACCAAAATGCAGGAAAATACTCTGTGAGAAGCGCAAGTGAAGCAGCTACTCCTTCTGGAAGCTGGAAAGAAGATGGTAGACTTGCCACTACTAACAAGCTCACTGAAGTCTTGGTGCATGGCTTGAAGGACGGTGGCACTGTAATCAACGATGCTCGGGACACTCAGAGCGATGAGAAGGTGACTACCATTTCTAATCCAAGATTTTTCTAGGGCACATGAAGATTGCAAGCAAGATTGGAGACAGATACTTGCTTTCGAGAACTGGTTTCTGGAGCAAATCTTTGTTTTGATGATTTGGGTTTCCCTGTAGCTGATAGAACAACCACCTTTGAAGCTTTATTGTGGAGCTTTCTCTACAATCTCATACATTATGTATTGATCATGATTCTGGAAATGCAGGGACATGAACAGAAGACTGCATTTGTGCTTCTTCGATATAATGATGATTTACAGAACAGCCACCTTCAAAGGTGTTGTTGTGGAGTTTGCTCTGCAAATCTCATACATTGTGTATTGATCCCAAATTGTGGAAATGCAGGGACATGTGCAGGCGACTGGAATTGTGCCTGTTGGAGATTCTGATGAAGTAGCACTGCAAACTGCAGCAGATGAGGATGTGTCACTTGCCATTATTGGCACATGTGCTGACATGTGCCCAGGTGAGCTCCATGTGCATCTGAACTAACTGGTTGAGATTTTTTTCACTCAATATGCCATTGAGATTAATGCTTCATCATTGCAACCATTGTCTATGTTTGGGGTTATGACCTCTGCGGTGAACAACAAACTGGTGCTTGGTATTACAGCTAGAGAGCGGGAGCAACGAGAAAGGCTACGAGATTTGGCAGTCTTTGAGCGTATTAATGGAAATATCTCAAAGACATCAGCAGAACTTGCTGTTAAAAAGGTAAAACATGATACCAACCTAGGCTATGAGAAACAGGGTAAAATTGTTCTTACATGTGTTAATGGAAGTTTGTCACAGACAGGCAGAGCTTGCTGTTAAGAATGCAAATGTGACATCACCCTAGGTTATGAGAATTTGTGGCAAAATTGTATTCTTTGCATTGCAAAACATGCTCAATTGGCTTATGTGGGAAATTTGGACGTTTGCAATTCCTATAAAGTTAGGGTTATTTGTTTGTTGGGTTTGTCTTTCCAAGTGCACCTTCCTTATAAAGTTCTGGTTATTTCCTGATCTGGGTCGTTGACTTTGGATTTTTCTTCTTTTCCTTTTGTTTCCAATGTGTGTAGTTTGTTATTCCATGCTTTCTACCCTTCCCTTGATAGGAGGAGAGATGTGAGCCCTCTAAGTCTCCCTCTTGCCACCTCCATTCTTTTCTGGTCTTCAGTTTTCTGAATTTCTGTTTCCTTTGAATGAGTTCCATTTCTTGTATGACAGTTCTTATGGCTAGGAAGTTTCTCTTCCGAGCCTCAAATTGTTTAGCTTGAGCTCCTGTGAAAGAGTCATCCTATAGCTAACCCCCCTGGGTCTTTAAGTTGTGGGAATGTTCTTGATCTTTTTATTGGATTAATTGTGAGTCCAGACAAGTTCTCAGTATTTATCAAGCTCTTCTGTTTTAAGGTTGGTTTTCAGAGATTTTTGGGCCACTGACTATAATAACAGTTTTGTAGGACTTTTTCAAGTACAAGTTTGCACCCATCAGATGTGCGCCCGCTTCCTGTGCTCTGGCGGACACAGCACTATCTCTTGTGCATGTTGGATCGTCGTGACTACTCATTTGAAACAGTTCATGCATTTTTGTTTGACCGGACACGTGCGATACGGCAAGAACTTGGCATGCAGTCCATTCTCAACAGCCAGGCAATTTGCATGTTAGAAGAAATTGTAAGTTTGGGAGTTGCTATCATTTCTTGCACTTGCTTTTTTCCTCATAGATGATAACATAACATGGTTGATTGCCTCAGGTTGGAATTTTCTCACCCTTGTAGCTTTTGAATGACTTTTGAATGTTATACTGAGTTTATTACAGGGACACAAGATCAGACTATTGAATGTTACTGTTGTCTTTGTACACAGGTGCGGTTTCACATCATGTCTGAGAGAGAATTACGAGAACGCACTGCAGGTGCTGGAAGAGAGGTGGATCTACATTTGAATCTGCAGCAGCTTTCAAAGGCTCTTCTTACTCTTCTCACCATGTACAGTACAGAGTATTCTATCAATGGGAGAAGGTGTCCAACTGAAGCAGAGTTCCATTGTTACTATGTGCTATTGAATCTTGGAGATCATGACCATTTCAAGGTATGACTCATTGGGAGTTTACATCCTGGCCAGACATTATCAGGCAATCAAGTTGCAGTGCATAGTTCCTTCTACTAATCTTCCATTGGAGTTCTCCACATCTCCAAACCTTTCAGGACTAATGTTGTATTGTTTTTGTTTTTGATTTTCTTCTGTTTTCTGTAGTGAGGCTGTTTCTCAACTAACAGATGAAGAGTTTCCTTTCTCTGTTTGTTTGCCCGTGTTAAGTACTTCTGTATGGGAGTATTTGGGTTAAGTCCACACCAGGTCTGTTCCTCTGATTGCAGGCAGAGCCACTATCACTGTGGTTTCGTGGTGTGCATCCATCTGTGCTGAAGTCTTCAGTTATGCACTTTGCACGAACAGTGTTAAGGTAAGTCTGCTTGGAGAACTGAAAGATCCATAAGTTTAGTTGCTGTCAGGGAGGTGGAGATTTTGGTTCAAGTAAAAAATGTATTTGCTCTGTACTGTCAGAACTTGATCTAACTCTCAACCTTTCTCGATCATGCCATGAGTTTTTTTCCAGGTGTTATCGAAATGAGAACTACAGAGGTTTCTTTGAATCTGTAAGGAAGGCTACCTACCTCCAAGCCTGCCTGATGGAACTTTTCTTCAGTCAAATGCGAGGTATTGCACTGAAGTTGCTAAACCAGGGTGGGTACAAATTGCACCCATATCCCATGGCTGACATAGCAAAGATGCTGCTCATGAAGGAGACAGATGCAGATGAGCTTTGCAAGTCATATGGGCTTGAGACCGGCATTGACAAATCCACCAAGGCTCTTTCACTCTTGGCAAAGCAGGCTCAATTTAATCCCCCAGAGAAAGATGTCTTCCGGCACCAATGCTCACTAATCAACAGCAAGCGTGCTGCTTCCTATTATCAGCAAGTTACAGAGACAGAAGTTGACCAATGACTCGGGATTCCCCTTTTTAACAAAACATTCTGCACATTTTTGTATAGTCTGTCATGGTTGTTGGCAGTTGTACATTAGGATTTGAAGTCAAAATCACACTGGTGCTATTATTTGCTTGTGGAGAACTTCACCCTGGAGGTGAAGCTGGCACACTTGCTATGATTTTTATCTACAGGACAACTCAAAGGTTTCCACAAAGGTGATGTAGTTTCTATTATGTACAGGAAAACTACAAGCAATTCTAGAATGCACTACTTTGGTTGAGGTATCAGTTCCCCAATTTCAGCTTTGCATGGAGCTCTCAGGTACCAAAAAAGCATTGCAGTTCTCTTTTCTCAAGTTAGAGAGGAAATCAGTGTTTGAATCATAGAGTGTACATTGGTATATCTATATGCTTTTAGCAATGGAATTCTGCCTGGATTCATGGACTGGATGCAGAGGAAGAAAGGACAGAAGTTTGCACTCCACAATCTCAAGCTAGTAGCAAAAAAATCTGTCCAATCTATAGTAAAGAAGTTATTCTTCTGATTTCATGACATGGCTTGGTAATGGCTGAAGGGTGAAGTTCCAGGTGATTTTATTTGCTAAATGCTAATCATATAATTTATCATATTTGTGGTTATTATAAATGTGATTGTTCTCTTTATACCCCCAAGAAAAACTCTATACAATGATTGTTAATGCTTTTACTCTTAATGCATTTTTTATGACTATCTTTATCACCATATACATTCAATAAATGATTGCAATTATCCTCTTCAGACTACAAATCTACTGAAACCAGCAACCCAAGATAGATGGCGTTGATAGTCTCACATTTCAAACTTTGAGGCATAACCTGTACTGTAATCTTTGACAGGAATGAAAACATTAACTGCTTACCATTCAGGAATCAAACATGCCTGCATCATCACCCACAACACAACAGCTTTAGCAACCAGTAACATTCTGGTGTAATCCACATGGCACAGAGTTGACACCATAGAGTTAAATTGCTCCAAGACAAACAAACCCACATTTCCAACAAAGATTGATAGCCCAAGAAAAGTGAAGTCAATGGACTGTCTATGAGCCCATTGGCAAGATCTGGAGCTAAATTCCCATAGCTTTATGATATTTATGAGACTGCAATGAAACACTCCAAAATAACACTATATACATAACTATTGTGTGTCAATTCCAGCCAAACCTAAACAAACATTACAAGATTGCATGCTGTCACAACCTTGCAACTGTCACTCACAATGTATCAGACCATCAACATTGCAATGAACAACCCATACTATATTATACAGTGGCCTTCTGTGACATTATGCTGCCAAAGGTGTTGTGACTGAATCCAGAGAAAAAAGCCAGGACCAATTTTTACCTCACCTGAATTGTTTTTCGTATGTACCAGAGCTGAGGTTTTTCTTCCTCAAAGCATGGATCCCCATGGCAAGCACATCAAAGATGACCACTCCAAACATAGGTTTGTCAAAACAGCAATTGGGTATTCTGCAAGAAAACTGTTGAGATTTTTCGAAGAAGAAAGTTGCACTCTTCCTCACTACAAGATAACACCCTGACCAACTGCTGTTTTGACAAACCTATGTTTGGAGTGGTCATCTTTGATGTGCTTGACCTGTTAAGGTACATGGCAACACATAGTACATGTCTTTCTTCCTCAAAGCATGGATCCCCATGGCAAGCGAGCCCTTCTCATGTTGCAGCTTTGCCATATGCTTCTTCATTTGCTGCAACTGCTGATTCTCTAGCCTTCATTGATGACTTGATACATAAGCCCATAACATCCATACACAGGTGGTGATCAGCATCATTCTCACTTCTTCTAATGAATATCAAGTGTATGACATTTGCACATTAGTTATTGGCATTTCCTTCAGCCAAGAAAATTGACTAATGAAATCAATGTGTCATCTACAGGACTCAAGAGACTATACAACTCAATTGGTGGCAGACACTGCTGCAATCTTATTCTTAAACAAAAAATTTCAGATGCCCTTGTGAAGATAATTGACGGAAGATTTTGCAAGCAAAAGTACACGGTGAATAAACGCAAACCTAAGTGATTTTGCCTACGGTAACTTCACCTCCATGTCTCTCTCTGGGCAATCCTGTTTAGACTTGGAAAAAGACACCAGACTTTGACAGCCTTGAGACTTCATCTGTTGCATCTTCATCTTTGTTTCTATTGTCTACACAGTGCAAAGTTGTGCACCCTTCACATTACAAGAAGTTGTAAGTCCAATTATGCTTGTCCTAGAAATATGGCAAGTCTGAAGAAACATACAGAGAAGAGTCCAGTGTCAATAAATCTGCAAGCATAAGTCATGCACCTTTCTTGCCTTCCTCAAGCACATCAAGATACATTTTGAGCTCAAATACCTTGAGTTCACATTCCATTGCACATTGAAGGAGAGCAATTTCCAGCTCTTTCAACCTATGAACTTGGTTGTGGGGTTTCCGTGTTCAGATGCTCCTCCTGGAACCAATGCGAGCGGATAGAAAGTGGATCCAAACTAGTAGTTGTATGAGAACACTTTGCAAGGGACATTTGTGTAAATAAACATCCATAGACAGATGCTGACCAATGAGACCCTATCGTTTTCTGCGATGGTTGTGACGTGGATTGTATGCAAGCTGCTACGGAAATCCTCAGAGTCTAATGGTGACAACGTTTATTTTGTGTTTTTAAGGTCCTTCTAAACTATTTATGCTATTGCGTAAATGGAATTTTTGGGAAACGTTGAGCCGACGTCAGGAGACATGCAAAGTACCCTAACGATGAGCGCCAAACCCTAACCCTAAATTTCGGGCGTTCTAAAGCCCTGAAATGTACGCTTTGTTGTGGTAGCCATGGCGAGCAGATTGTCCACACGTGATGGAGACGAGAGGGGAATGTTGCAAGGGAGCTCAAGCACTAGAGGTGGCAGAAGAGGAGGTAGACGGGATGACAGAGGCCGAGGAAGAGGACGAGGTGGGGGAAGAGGGGCTGGTCGAAATGGCGGAGATGGTCGGAAGCGTAGGGCGTATGAAGGCGATGGAGGGCGCGACGAGGAGTTCGCCAACTTTTTTCGTCCTTCAAACGGCAACGGAAGTGTCAGGTGTGTGTTTCTTGACGTTTCGATTTGGCATAACCAGCCGGAGAACTCGATAGAGTTGAAGAAGCTTGAATCTCGAAGAATTCAGAGTAGAGTGAACTCTTTCTAGACTTTGGCTTGTGGGAATTTGGAGGTCTTGCCACTCACGAGTGTGGTTCTTTTCCAGAGGACAAGTAGATCCAGAGACACAGCAGTACTTTTCAGAGATATCCAGACTAGTGGGGGAGGGAGGTTCAGTGGAGGATCCAGAAGAGAGAGCTGCCATTTGTGCAAGTGCTCTGGAAGAAGCCAAAGGCAAAGAACTTGAGCTTTCCTGCAATTCTTCATGTGGACGAGTTTTGGAGACTCTACTACTCAATAGTGAAATTTCGCTAGTGGTGTCATTTCTTGAGCGATGCACTCATGTGTTTGCTTCCATGTCAATGGACCCGGGTGGTTCTCACGTGGTGGAGGCCGCTTTGAAGTCAGTGGCTGCCTCTTTGCGAGAGAATGGTGACGGGAATGGAGCTGATTGGTACCCTACTCTTGAGCATGCTTTGTCAAGAATCTGTGAGGTATTTCTTACTATCTGTAGCCTTCTATTGTCCTCTACTATGTATACTGGTGTGGATGACCAACCTCCGTCTTGATCTGAGTTCTCAACCTGGCAGGCAATGGGAGAAGGCAGGAACGGATATTTTGTGATCTCTAGCCGATACGGATCTCATGTGCTTCGCCAGCTCCTTTCTCTCTTCAGTGGAGTTTCTCTGGAATCTTCTTCAAAATCAGGATCTTCAAAAAAAGGTGCAGCCAGCCTTGCTCTTCGATTAGGAACCAAATCTCGAACCCCTGAGCAGTCATGGGGTCACAGCTTTCCAAATCAGCTAAAAATTCTTGTGGAGACTCTCCTGGAGGGCTGCCAGCAAAACATGGAGGAATTGCGGGCTAGTTCAGCTGCAGGCCCAGTATTACAGGTGAAGAGTGTTGCTGTGTTAAGTTATCTCATCTCACTTGGTTTCCCTTCTCAAGGACCTTCCTCTCAACAGTTGTGAGCATTGGGCTTGCTGTACATTGGGTGCATCAACTCATTGTACAACCCCTTATAGGTTGAAAGGAAGGCTGGTTCTAGGGATTTAGATGGATTTACAAGAGTGTGCTCTTCAGGCTTGTTAAAGGATTATAATTCAAATGTTGAACAAAAAGATTGCAGTGGCCAATCAGCAGAGCTTGTGTTGCAGATGACACAAGTGAGCATGCTCTTGTCTCATGAAGAACAAGAAAGTGCCATGGCACAGAGAGAGAGAGAGGCTCAATGGAGTTACTTGAAGTTGTCATATTGATGCAGGCAATGTTACGTGCAGTGGAGGGGAACAGTTTCACAGTCACCCAAGCAATTGCCCTCATGCTAGAGTGTGCACAAGAAGAAGATCCAGGGAAGGGGGTTGTGCTAGAAAAAGCTTCTGTGAAGAAGATAGTGGAGATGGTGCAAGATTCTAACAGCAGCCATCTTATGGAGGTCAATTTCTGGTCCTGTACATGTGGGTTTTGGAATCCCATAGGTGTTCCTCAAGATCCCAAACATGTACCTTGATTATTTGAAGCAGATTAAGGATCTTGTTGTCAAGCGAGCAGATTTTAATTGCTGAAGATCTTTATTTTGATTTAGGAGCATGCATGGTTATGTTGAAAGTAGTTAACTTGGGATTGTGCATTTTTCTTCTGATTCAGGTGATGCTACAAGTGGCACCGGATGCCTTGTATATGGAGTTGTTTGAACGCTTTTTCCAACACCAGCTGCTTCAGTTGGCAGTTCACCCTTCTGCCAATTTTGTTATTCAGGCCCTCATTGCTGCTGCACGGAATGTGGATCAGGTCTGTTCCTTTCCAACTTCTTTTAGTGCCTGATGTTGAAATGTCTTGGTTCCTGGACATCTGCAATGACATGTACATTACAGAAATATCCAGTGCTTTCAAAGCATGAACTACAGAAATTTGTTTTACCTTGCAATTTGCCAAACTCAGCAACTGAATCAATCAATTAGCCTGTTTTCAAAAGGCTAGATCCACATTGAAAGTGATTTGGGAGGCCCCATAGTTAAGTTCATGGATTTCACTGACATATGCAGTCTCTTATGCACAATGTTACTCAATTTTCTGAGTGTCAGAGAGAATTAAACACATGCTTATTGCAACTTTTTGTTCTGTTTTGTCCACCCATAATATCCTCTCATGAATGGTTTGATTTGTCCACTGTATGATCTGGTGCTCTCAAATTGATGGTGTTTGGTTCTTCAGGAAGGGAATTGTGCCAAGAGGTCTGTATGTCTCAAACAGTGTTTGGAAACATATGTTCCCTAGTGTAGCAGGAAAGTCCATGAAAAGAGCATCCTGTAAATACTGCTCTAGGAGAGATGGACAGAGTTAAAAATGACATCTCTTGTAAGATGTGCAGTCTCATTATGTTCAGGGCATGGCAGGTAACTATGATGTTAGAGGAACTAGAGAACAGTTTTGCAGAGCTGCTGGCAGAGCGCAAGGGTGGTGTGGTGGCTGCCCTCTTGGCTGCCTGTTTGCGATTTCACACCCGGCAGCGTGAGGCAAGTGTTCTTCAACTTTACAGAGCACCTTTTTACGGGCAAGAAGTATTGCACCCATTTAACCACTGCACAAATGACTAGTCAGTAAGCTGGAAATTAGACAGCAGAGACCTGTCATTTTTCCCACATGAGACACTTGTAAGGTGGTCATTATCTATGCCAGCAAACTATTTGGAAGCTTTCATCCTGTTCACTTCTGCTACATATCAACATTGCAGAATAGGTATGTGCACCTTTCTCCTGTCTGATCCAAAGTTATGTGCTGCAGGCATCTCGGGGACTTATGCGTGCCATCAATCCTGATACGCCTTCACCCAACTGCATTGTTCCCCGCATGTTCTTCTTGGAAAGCCTTGCTGGCACTGGAAAGTTTTCACAAGAATGGAAACCTCCATTTGGCTCCCGTTTGTCAGTGCTGGGCTCTGCCATGCTGCAAATAATCTTCAGCTATCCTCAGGTGATCTATCAGCCTGAAACTGCCCTCTCAATCTTATAGAACTTGCTTGCAGAAAGCAAGCTCCTGCTTTTGCAAAACCTTGCAAACTCTAAGAGAAATAAGTTGCACTTCTAAGGCAGTGTGACTTTCAGGGCTTTACAGTTCCTACTGACACTAGTGTTCACTTGCCTCTCTGATATAGTTTTCATGAGCTTCAATTTGTATTTGGAAGTAAAGCCTGAGAAGTAACAGGTGATGGTGGGTAGGATTTGTGCAGGAGTGTTGCCAGCAGTTTTGTGCAAGCATGGCAGCCTTGGACACTAGTGATGTTTTGCACATTGTCAGAGACCCTGGTGGGAGTAGGGCAATTGAAGCTTTCCTCTCATCTGGAGCTGTTCCCGTTAAACACAAGCATCGGCTTATTGCCAAGTATGACTTGGTCTTTTCTAAACTGGGCTACCAAATATGTGCTATTGTCAAGGAGAACATTCCTGTTTAGTATTGCTAACACTCCACTATTCTCTGCTCTTGGGTGAAATGTTGATGTTAGAAGTCCCTTGTGTAATGGCTGTTCATGAATGTAGAAGATATTTCCAATGAGTGGTGTGGTGGCCCAAAAACCCTGGAAGACATTGTTTGAAATAATTTTCCTATGATGGAATCTGATTACTGCAACTGTATAATGTTCACATTCAGCCAGTATCTCCAGCTAACACACATGACGTGGGTTGCAGGTTGAAAGGACATTTTGCAGAGCTTGGGGTTGAACCAATTTGCTCATATGTGGTTGAGAAATCATTTTCAGTGGGTGACATGAAGCTAAAGGAGATGATTGCTGCAGAATTGACTTTGGCTGAATCAGAACTTTCAAAGACCAGGAATGGTCCATTTTTGCTGAAGCGATGCAACATTCCCTCGTATGTCTTTTACACTGTAAATTCTTATTTATTTCTTCAGTAGGCTGAAAGAGCTGCTTTACAGTATCCAGGGTTGTTCCACCTACTGTGGAACAATCAGCTATGGCAAACCTTTCCATGAGGGCACCTGCATTGTTACATGATGCACTCATATCAGGGGTGCTCAAGCCATCAGGTTGTCTTTTAGAGTAAGATAGTTGGTGGTGACTTCTTAAGTGTTGTTTCTACCAGAGTCCCTGTTATTATGGTTGCCTTATGCCTGACTTTGCTAAATCTGAAGCCATGGGCCTTCTGCTGACAGTGTCAGTGGCTCTATTCAAATATTTAGATTAACAGATCCAGTTTGTATAATGTTGCATTTTCTAGGTGCCCTGGCTTAGAATGCTGTTGATCTTTAAGCCCTTGACCTACTTTTATCTATCCTTCGAACTAAGATTACTCATTGAATGTACTGTCTCACATTTGGTTGTTACTCATCAGGTATGCAAAGGGAGCTGATCAATGGCGAAAGCAAGAAAGCTCCAAGCAAGGCACCCGGGAATTATTCGCTGAGATTTTCCAGGCCACTCATGAGGTGCCATTTGACACCAAAGCTCTAAGGGCCCAACCCACTAAGGTTGAAGGGAAAAAGCGAAAAATCTCAAGCAGCACCAGGTCATCAGAACCAACAGGAAGCAAAGTTAGTACTCTCAATCTAGATGATACTATGGCACAGTTGGGCTTTGACCTGAGTAAGTTTCAGAAAAGTAACAAGAAAACTAAAGTAGCCAAAATGTCAGGCAACAGAGACTTGACATTTGGTACAGAACATGGGGGTTTGCCAACTTTTACTATACTGGAAGACCAGAGAACAAAAAGTGATGATATAGATATGCTGTTTATGCGGAAAAGCAAAGTTCAGAAAAAGAGAGGCTGAGGGATGTGAAGATAGGCAAAAGTGTTGTTCAGAGTTCTAGTCAGGAAGCAACTGGATGGTTTGACAGAATGCCCAATTTTCGGAATTGGATACGACACCTGAAGATCTTGTGAAAGAGGAAAGCAAGGAGAACCGTAGAGACCAGCTGGGCATGCCTTCCACTCATGCAAAGAAGCCTTGCCAAGTGGGGATGTAATCAAGGGGATTATGTTGACAAGGACAATTTTGACCAACTAGGAAAAATTATATTCTGCACCGGAAACCTCAATGCTGGTATGGTCTGTCTGACAGTGTAGTGATTCCTGGATGTTAAAAGTTTCTCAGATTCATAAGAATTTGCAATCCTTTTTTATGAAGGTTCTGCATATAACATTTAATGCTTAAGCACTAACAAAACAAAAATAATAAATCCCAGAACAAAACAGTTTGATGTCATCATTGACTCTGATCTGTGAATACTGTTTTGATTGGTGACTGGTCCTTTTCTGACTCCCATGTATTTGAGGTGGGCTTAGTTTACAAAATCGTCAATCAGCCCAGTTTATTCACTGGTGACCAAATGCACCATCTGTATTACTATGCATCCTTTGGACATAGAAATTGGACAGTTTTGGAGCTCTCCCTCCCAAATGCAAAAGCATGGTTGCCATATTGGACGCTTACTTCTAATGAGAAGAGTCTTATCTCTCTTGTTTCTCCTATTTCATTTGTCTAGAATACACTTAAGCCTGATTTATGGCATGTTAAATTTGAAGTTTGTTTGACTCTTGAATAGTTTATAAGTGTGATTCAAACTAAGAGATGTTAGCATATGTGAACCAACCGCCACCAGCACACCACGAGGGATTGATAGCTGGGTTCTAGGGTTAAACCAGGAAACCAGGAAATGTTGAATTTGGACTTGGAGACCCTGATTTAAACTAAGGATGAGATAATTATAATGTTGAGAAGGAACCCAAATATTTTTTGGGGGTTTTAGTTTTCACCATTGTATCAATGCAGGAGCTGCTTCACCCAAGTCCCTACTTATTTTCCTACTTGAACTATTTGTTTACACAAATAGGTTCAGGTAGAATCACTCATCATCAATCAGTAGTTGGCAAGTGTATACTCAAACTGTCCAAAAGAACACATATGATGAATCATCACCAAGTGGGTTAAGCAGTTCAAAATCATCCCTAAATCCCAAATGTCAGGTATTGTTTCTTACCTTACAATTAAGTGATGGAGGTTTTGAGTTCAATCACTTGCCTAACAAGGGTTTTGGTATGGACTCAAAAAGTGAACATCAAGAGCCCCTGCCTCTATGATGGGCCCTTTGTGACCACTTTCAGAAGTCTAGTATGTTTAGTAATTGGGTGCACCCTGGTTGTACATGGAAGGATATTTTTTCATAAAGAAGTGAAGTATTTTTTTATCTCAAAGTAATGGGGAGGGGGGGGAGGAGGGGTATATCTCATTCGTTCAAAACTAAATGCGTTTGCAAACAACCATGGAAACACTAGCCTTTGGCAGTGGGCTTTACCAGAATAAGGGCCCATGTGAGGTGGAGCTGAGAGTGCAGGTTCAAATCCAGTGAAGCCCACTGCCAAAAGGACTCTAATGAGAGTTAACCCTTAATTGACATTTGACCAAACAAATGCCAAGTGATAGGAGGGAGTTACAGCCATATAACCTCCCAATATCTGGAATTTTGGGACATTTTTTAAAATCCAAATCCTTAGAGATTTCAATCTGAATCTTTTGGTATTAAAAATGTGTAATTTGGGTGAGAAACGAAAAATCCCCACTATTATTGAAAAGTCCAATTTTATGAGATATAACACACTTTGAAATTTTGGTGTTTTTGGAGTATTTGATTTAGCTAACATAGTTCAATCATCTTAAAACTCTTAGTAGTTGGAAGGTGGGCAGATGAGGTTAGTGAAAAAAACAACTTCAACATTTGGACTTGAGATTAGGTAGAAATGAGTGGTCAAAATTCCACAAACAAAAAAAAAAGAAGCAAGCTATTTTCACTGTTCTGGGGCATGTTGTTGAGGTTCAGTGTGTCCCAGAAACCTGCCAACTCCACCTTCAAAACTGGCAACAAAACTGGACTTTTCATAACATTGGCAGATAGCAAAACTTGAGGTGCTTGAAGATTTTTCTCCATTTTCAAGCTCAATTTTTTTTTAAAATGAGCTTCAGCTACAAATGGCACATCAGAGGGGCAAGAGAGAACACGAAAGGTGTAGCCTATGTTAGTTTTTGACTTGGGATAGTATGGGTAGGAGTATTAGGGATGGGGGGGGGAACCATTCTGGTCTGCACTGACATGTAAGGGCCAAAATCAGCTCAAAAACTTTATTTCAATTTTTTTGGAGACCCACTGCGTGTAAACGGAAAAAATGCCCACCCTTCACCAAGGAAAGACTACACACAGTAAGGCACCCTCCAACTACACTAAAGTTTCAAAGCAAGTCTACATATATGAATGAGGGTGCGGATCTAAACAGACAAAAACATTCTCCATCAATATGAGAGGCTTGTCTTTACAGTCATCAAACTTTCATCTGCTGCTGTGTTCCAGATTGTCCTAATTATTCCTAATTCGGGTCGATCCTGGAGTGTGCACCCACTATTTTAGTACATAGTGGTCAACTCAAATAGTTGGGGTTAAAATATCAGTAGTGCACTTCCTCACTACTATCCGGCCTTTACCATTTTGGCAATAATTAAATTATTTTCAGTAAACATCAAAAAAAATTAATTAATTAAAAAAATTAGCTGCCCACACAATGCAGGAAGTTCTAGAAACTCTTTTGTTACCTAGTGTATATGGTCATTTTGCTGATTCTAGGTCTACATTGCCAGGTCTTTGAAAGTGTTGAAATTTAAGGAAGTTCTTGTTGTTATTGTCGAGTGAAAAAATGGAAAAAGAATAATTATTCATCAAGCAGATGAAGGAATGGTAAAGGTATTATTCCAGTATGGATGTCCTGTATTTAAGTGATTCTAAGTTGGTGAAATCACTTGGAAAGGCTCTCTTTCCCACAGTATCTTTATCATTTTGGCAACAAAACTGTTAAATATTTAATTAAATTTGAAATCTTAACTTTGACACTTGATTTTTTAATTTTTAATTTAAAAGAAGTAATTATTGTAATAAATAATGAATTAGATTCTTTTCATTTAGACTTTATCATTTAAAAATCACTATTCTTGGGATCTTGGGGGTCTGCAATTCAAAAACCTAACAGTTGAAATTTTTGAATCTATTAAAATTTCGGCACAAATAATAAATTTTTTTTAAAAATTAAATTTATGCTCAAATGGTAAAGCTACTATTGTAGTCCCACAATTTGATTAAAATAGGCATATTTGACTTTCATGGCAGTGAACCCCACCTTTTCTCTTTTCCTCCCAAAAAGAGTAGATTGTAAAATATAACTTGATTTTGAGAAGGTATCTTAACATTTTGAATAAACATTCAACAAGATTTATTGGAAATGTCCAAAGAGCAGAAAGAAAGTTACAACAAATATTGTTCCAAAACTTAGATCCTTTCAAATTAACAGACTTTGTTATTCTAGCTCCTTGGACCTCAAGGGATCAGACTTCTCTTGATTTCCTTTCAAGAAGCCACCTGATTGTTTACAAGCATGACAGCTCATTCTTCACCCACAAAAATCTCACAAGTGCTACCTCAACATCATTACGTAATTAATCTCTCTCAAAAGTTGGACATGGATTAAAAACACAACATGTAGATGTGATCGTTTACAGCTCATAGTATCCTTTTGTTTCAAAATCTCCAGAGCTCTCACAATATCACAGGTACTCTTTTCTCAGAATAGACCACATTACACATTCACATTAAAACCTTCAAAAATTGTCAAAGATGGTAGCTACCACTATAACCACTCCTGAAATCCTAGGCTCTTTCATCATTTTCCTTGATCTAGTCCTTAAAATATAAACGCTAGACCTCCTATTTCTTTTTTGATGCTCTTAGCACAATGAAAAATCAAGCGCTAGATTCAAGAAAAAATGAAGTTCAATGAGACTTTCACTCTCAACTAACTACTATCAAAATCCAAACATACTCCATACTTCTTAACAAGCAAAATCAGAACTTACTTTCTCCTATTCCCCAAAAGAAAAATCCTCCCCTTTCCTTCTCCTTAACCGGTTTCATATAATTGTTCCTTGTCCACCTCCCTCCACTCCTTTGAAAGCTCGACACCAATCATCTCCAAGAACCATGATTCACATTCCCCATAAAAAATTATCAATTGAGCAGCAAGGATTCTGTTCCATCACCGAAACCAACTCACCTAAGGCACTCCACAATAACCTGCAAAATGACAAACAAAGCCAAAAATAGAAAATCAGCTAATTGAACTTTCAACATTCTTGAAGCAGAACAGCTTCGACATCATCTGTCACTCAGCTACACTAGGGTTTCTGCTTTCATCCACAGAAAAATGTTGGACACTGTTTTAAGGTCACACTGTGTATTACGTTACCGACGTTACCGACAACAGAAGCACATCTTCCTTTGAGTATTACGTTGCCGACAACAGAAGCACATCTTCCTTTGAGTATTATGTTGCCGACAACAGAAGCACATCTTCCTTTGAGAATCAGCACGTCTACCTTTTGCAGCATTTTGATCTTCTAGTGCTTTCTTTTCTGTCATCGGAAAGAAAGTACCAGCATCCTCGCGTCTTGGTTTGCTTGAGCTTCTTTAACATCATCGCTGAGTGACATCTGTACCCCGCACCCACAAGCTGGTCTATGTATACAGCGCCTACAACAGGCAGCCTGGTGCTCGGAGCTAGCTTCGTCACGGCGCAAGTTTGGAAAATTATAGCGGATACGTTAGAGAGCACTGCACATTTGCTGCCCCCTCCAGCTGATTCGGCAGTGGGGCTGGTGGGTACCGTCGCCCGGCTGACTCGAAAGGCGCTGGAAGGCAAAGAGGCAAGCAAGGAGAATCAGCGATATATAGAGCAGCTGGTGAATCGCGCCGTGGATATGGCGAAGATCATCGAGAAATATGTGGCGGAATCTAGGTCCAGGGATGAGGTCTTCTTGCGATTTGTGACGAGCTTTCATACCATCATGAGGAAGTGTCCAGTTTCGTGGCGAATTTTGCGCAAGAGCGATGGCTGCAGAGGCTGATAAACGGGAGAGCGGTGAAGTCTCAGTTTACGGATCTGTGGAGGCAGCTGGATGCTATTGCTGTGGAGTTCACTATCCATTTTTTGAGGATCATGGATTCGAAAGGTCCTCATGAACGCATCGAACATCCGAAACTTCTCAATTTCTGGAAACACAGTATGACGAACGTCCATAAGGCGAAGTCGATCCATTTCTGGGATCAGTTCCTGTTCGAGTTCCCCAGTGCACAACCGTTCTTGACTGGCGCCTCAGCCTCTGCCAACAAGGTCAAATTTCAGGAGAAAGCGCTCCCCAAAGACGCGAACTTCGTCGGTCCGTTGGAGATCAACAACCTTTTCCAGCCGCCCACTGCCCTTGTCGAAGAGATTCTTTTTTCCGTCCTTGCTGGTGATGAGCAAGCTGTCATACTGAAATACCAGGTGAAACTACTGTTTGGCACATCTGCCATCTGCTTTTGAGTCTGTTTCAAACTTGCGCTCTCCCTCAATTCGCTCTTCTAAACAGAATACAGCTCCCCCAGGACTTCGAGCCTCGAATCAATCAAATTAGTAGAAACATCGCTCGATAATGATGTTTCTGGGTGCATCCACTTGAGAATGTGACAGTAATCTTCACTAATCGGCTGAAATGTTCTTGTGTCAAGGCCTCCGCAACAGAGAAACCAAGGGAGGTGCACTGTTGGAATGGGTACTGGATAAACGGCTCCGAAAGGGGCGACATGACTGCGGAGCTTTTCATCGCAGACGGTCGTAAGATTTACGGCGGAGGTAGCGACGAAGCAGGGCGCTTCACTTGGACAGGCAAAATTTGCTTTTACACCCATTCACCAGCACTTAATAGAATATCCATTGTTGTTCAGCTTCCGGACATATTAGGTATAGAAATAGTTCCTTATTAGACGAGCATTGAATCCGAGTAATTCCGAGCATAGTACAATTGCAATTGCAATTTCCTTGTTTGTACTCCGCGTATCTGTGACAATCGAATCTTCACTGTTCAGATGAGGTGGTGCAGGCGAATGCCGTGGCAGTCGGGTACACATGATCAAGCAATAGATTGGCCAGCACCAGGAGCTATACGATGGTCAAATCAAAGGCGCCACAATCGATGGCACTTGGACGATTCATGAAGGTTTGTGGCATTATTCGTCCAAAGGGGCCTTTTACCTCGAACGGCAATGCCCCAAACCGATTGTTACAAAGGGGACCAGGCGAGAAGTTGGAATGGTGCAAATAGGTGAGATGCAGGAATGGGCAGGTTATTACGAGCAGCAGGGTGAGAAGAGCAACATGAGTGCAGACATTATCTTTACCGACAACCAAGACATATATGGCAACGGCATGGACGCTTCACATGGCTTGGTTGTCTCTCAACCTTATTTGACTGTGAAAATGTTGGATGCACATTTGAAGAAAGACAGTGTTGCATTTTGATATTTGTTATTATCATTTATTGGTAAAAACCTCCATCGTGTAAGCCCCCCAGTGAGGAGGGCTTACATAGCTGCTGATAGAATTTGTGTACCTCAAGGATGGTCTGGTAGATATGTATAGGGGAAAAGCCCTGGCAGCAGGGCATTACAGCTGCCAACTGAGCGCAGAGCCCAAGGTCAGTGGTTGTAATGCCCTGCTGCCAGGGTTTTCCATGCATAAAATACTGTACTGCAGGCATTCTGGAAAATGTATTGCTCAAGATACTGGCAGGAATGCCTGCTGCGCATTTTGAAAAAGGAAATGCCCGCCTCGTTCTGCCCACCAGCCAGATTTTTATGCTGTTGTGAAGCCAAATCCTGCTGCTTGCTACTTCACATGTTCCTACTCTCTGGTCTTCTTGAGTCTTAGGATACCAAGATGACCAATGGTGCAAGCTGGTTCTGGATTCTAACTCATAACATGCTGGCACTGGAACCTGAATTGGAGCTTGTAGCTAATTTTCTTGATCAAACCAGATCAGATCTGAACCTGACTGGGATTGAAATTCCTTTGAAAACCACTGGTACCCGAGGTGTACAAATTTGAAGAACCTCTTTAAAACCACAAGAGTTCCATGTTGGACATTCCATCAAATTGAAAAAATTAACTGGAACTGGAGGTTTCCTCCAAATCTTAAAACAAGTTGGATCCAGACTGAAGGGTTCCCTCCAAATTTAAAAGACAGGTTGGAGCCAGACTGGAGGTTCTCTTTAAAACCAAGAACTGGACAAAACTGGTTTGTGCTGAGCACTGTTAGCTTTCACAGTCTCCAAACTAAGTGCCCGCCAATTATAGAGTCAACAGTCAATGGTCATAAACAGTCAATGGCCATAAACTCTGCTGAAGTACACCTAAATTCTAATTGCTTGCCTAATGCAGGAGGATGTTGTGACTTCTGGTAGCAAATGCTCCTCAAACAAACGAATGAAGAAGGATCATGATCTTTGTTTAAATTTCATCTTCTTAACCAAGTTTTTGGTTTTTTTCTAGGTTGGTATTATCAGTGGAGTACCTCAATACATGTGAATCTGGTCCAGCAGTATGAAGGGAAACATGCAGTGCACTACTGGGTGGAGAGTGCACAAGAGGAAGACTACACAGTTGCTATGAAGGGTGGTTGGATGCTGTTTAGTGGAATAGGCCACGGGAAAATTTTCCTCCAACTCCTGGTGAGCAACTGAGTGTGCAGTTCACTCTCCATTCCACTTGTTGATCTGATTTCCAACTTCATCACAAACAGCTTCAAAATGCATTTCGCTTTCCATTTGCACTACTGTAAAGTAGCACTCACTCTGAAGAGTGTTCCTACTTATGCAAATGATCTCAAATGTCTGGACAGGGACAGTTCTTGTGATCTGTCATATAATTGAACAGAGCCAACACTTCACATGATTCCTACAAAATACTGATCCAGATGCTAGAGCATCACAGTTTCCAGTGGTAGACTCCCAGAGAGTGCACAAAATTGTGATAAGAGCTTTCTCTGAACATATGCATATTTGATCAGTGGACCAAGCTATGAATACCAATACCATAGCGACAAATTAAAACTCTCACAATATTAATTATTTTTAGGGTTGCACGAACATTTTAATTGTCCAGACACTCTGTAGGAGACCTTTTGCAGGAGAATAATTAAATTATATTGCCACCATGTGGGAAAGTTCCTGGTGGAGCAATTCCCATGGATTATATTTCTAAGTTTTCATTCATTATTTTTTCTACACGAAGTTAATCAGTGAAATGCAAGAGCCAAAAAATTGTCTCACTGTGCTAAAGGAAAGCTATGCAGGAAACTTTAATTAATCATTTCTCAGAAAGCACAGAGTTCACCAGAACTACAGTAAACAAGATTCTCAGTATTGTCATTTCCTACTTGTCAGTTGCTTCCACCTAACGCTTGTTGTAAGTGTAAAATGTAGATCCTTTTTAGGGTTTGCTTTCCCAGTTTTTTAGGGTATATACTAAAATTTGACACCAGATGGACTTTAGTCATTGCAATTATGCTTTTGTGTGCAATAGCTACTGCACACACCAATCAAGTGCATAACCCACATTTCCAACAAATGTTGAAGTATGGAACTTCATTCCCAACCAATCTGACAAAGGTTTTGTCCAAAAAGAACTAGACAGAAACCAGCATTTACCTGGGTCAAGCCTATACCAGGACTTTGCAACAGTTTAAAAGCCTTGGCCATGAGCATTACACTTTAGATACAAGGCTCAGACAGGACTGACATGTCAAATCCAATATTGACAACTAAAAGATGTGAAACAACTCCTCAATTCCTTGTGATATTGTTTCAATGCTCATTGGGTGCTGAAACCCAGAATGACCAAGCCTGACTAGTAATACTGAGGTCCAAAGATACCCAAAGTGCTCAATGAACAAAATATGAAATGCCATCACAAAATTGAAATGGAATAACAGAGCCCAAAGCATCAGCTCCAGACCAGCATTTACAGTTGACTTTGCTTCTTTGACTACACAAGTGAATTTTGCTTTGACTAATCATCTCCTTGATGTAAGGGAAAGAGATTCCAAGAAAAAGCAAATAGCTAAGCTGGGCCATGGTTTGTGGTTAAAAGCAATTCACAGCTGGAATAATGTATGGAAAAATATCATTCTGTGAATGCCTCAAGACACTAACAAAAACACTAACAAAATGACTGTTGATTTTCATAGACTAGGAGGGTACCACAATTTCACCTTCTTATCAACACCTGCCGTTGCCAAAATTGTTGCCTTTCCATGTTCTATTTACCATCCAAACCACAAAACAATGAAACTTCATCCACATTAGTGTCATTTCCCTCTCATGATCACATAATAGGACATTCTAACTTCACACAGGTAACACACACCCATACTAGTTTTACCCCCTGAAATCTTTGCTTCTTAAACATGTTGCATATGTTGATTTCCCCAAGCTGCTCAAATACAATTTCTGCAAATGATACCTGTGTAAAGCAAAAGATTGCAACCACCAATTCCACAAAAAGAATCAATTGTAACTTAAAAGAATAGAATGAAGAGCATTGATTTTACCTGTGGGCAGAGGCTGTGGACTCCAAGTTAAGCAAGTAATCTCTCCTGGACACACAGAAATAACATAAGAGCTCTGGATTCCACAAGCAGTACATAAATGCAAAAAACAAGATGAAACCTCTTGAAGTCACAATGGTGACCCTTGTAGTTCCAGACAGAATTGCTCTGAATGCGAGTGAGGAAACCAATAACAAAATTAGCAACCCAGAGTGAGTGTTTAATGTAAAGGAAGATTTCCCTACCATCATGAGCATTTTCAGCTGTGTCTAAAACTTCACCCGTCTCTGCTCTCAACCACTGGAGTGTGCTACCGTGAGTGGCAGCAAGAACTTGGTTGTTTGGTGACACTGCCAACCTATCATAGTGAGCTGCTGACCCCTTTCCATCCTGGAGTGGGATGCTGAATACTTTCAGACACTTAGGGTCCTCATCCATGTGGTATCTTACTGTCCATTTGTCAGCCAAAACAAGCCATTCCAGGGTTCCAAGTAAATAAACTTGCAATGCTGAAGGCCAAAGCCCAGTTCAGGCAGCAATATATCAAATAGTCATCTTCAATTATCTAGGGTTACAAATGCTGGAATGTTTCCTCACATCTCACAAGTAACTGTAACATCACATGTGGCTCTGGAACTACAACATCAAACAAATGTGCCAACCAATCTCTACTTACTTTCTGATTCCTGGGGTACTGCACATCTTCAGTTCAGAACAAGGAGTAGAAATTTCAGCAGCTTGCAGGAAACAGATAAGGGTCGCCATCACAAGAAAACTGGTCAAACTAGTGAAAGGACTTGGTGAGGATAGAGATGCCTGCTCCATACCATTGATGTTCCAAACCCTTATTGATCCATCCTTGGATGCAGTTATGATGCCTTCTGAATCCCATGTGAAGCATAGCCATGTAACTGCACTCTGCAATTTGAGAGCCAATAATCAACAATGACTGAATCCACATCTCCATGTTTGTGTTTCCTTCACATAACAGCCGATCTACTAAATTGGCCTCTCCTTATGTCACTTTCTATATGATCCATGTAATAACAATGTGAGCCCCACTGAAACAGCAAGTAAAAGTAAAGTGACTCTGTCAAGAAGCAAGCACAAGCAGCACTTGAGTTCCAAGAAGCAACTCACTTTGTGACCCTTTAGTTGCATTACTTTAACAACTTCTTTGACTTGATTGTCCTTGCCATAAACAACCTCCCATATCTGCAATTGAACAAACTTTATTATCACCTGGCTACAGCATGCAATTCAAAAGTCTCCAGGGCAGAGCAGGATCATAAGGAATAATACCCAAACAGAAGGAAGACTGTGTACAGAGCCATTCCAAACCTTGACATCAGCAGTGAAAGCTGCAGCTGCAAGGAAACGGCCATTCGGAGAAAGTGCTGCCATGGTGTTTTTTAACTGGTTTGTGTCTACTATGCCAATGCACTTCCCACTATCAGCTGCCCACAACTTTATGTCTGTACCTGGAGAACAACAGCATGAAGAAAAGGAAACTGTAAACTCCAAATCCTTGGCACAATAAGACCCATATCTCTTACACCATACAATTCGGTGACCATGGATATACAATGCCAAAGCCCTATAGTTGAGCACCGATAAACATCGGCACCTAATCTGGTGGATGGGGAAAGAATTTGGTGACATGTTGCATCTATTACAACTTCACAAGCTTGTACCTCCAAAAGGGTTAACCACAGTTGTTAGGAAACATGACAAGTTCCCATGTTGGCCCACATTATTTCATCTCCCAAAATAGAAATATTGTTTCACCCAGCTTTGCTCCAGTGAGATGAAAACCAACATCACTTGGTTCATGCTACCAACATGACCCACTCAAGCCGACCTGACTTTCTTTCAGAGCTCGATGTAGGAAGATGAGTGATGCTCACCCTCAGAGCATGAAGCTAAAAGGACTCCACCTCCCTGGCTTGCAGTGGCACCCACCAGAGTAACTATGGAGTTCTTGCTGTGGACATTTTTTTGCTCCCACTTTATTTCAGGGAGAGGCAGTTTGCCCTGCTCCTTTGCAACAGCTGCCACTTTTCCCCCTGCTGATGCATACATGCACAGGCCTGCCCCTGAGAGATCTTGTGTAGCTACAACAAGCTGTGATGCACCTTCCCCAAATACAACAGCAGTTGGGTGGACGCCTCCACTTGGTAAGTTGATGCGTAAGAATCTGATGGAAAACAGAGTGCAATTAACAGTTCCATGAACACCATAACATATGAACAGCAACACCTACACAGAATACTGGGGACGCAGGCAAGAAAAATATTCATTGATTTGTCTTCAAAATGAATTCCACAAAGATCTGCAAGAAATGATCAATGCCCCAAGAAAAAGAGGTCTTGACCAGAAAAAGAAACAGAAAGAAATGTGCCACCATACTTTTGGCTTTTGCTTGAGGCATCATCAAGCTTGAAAACCCTCACCACTCTGTCCTGACAAGCTGCAGTTCAACCCCACACTTTTGAATCATTCCCAATGGAGCTTTGAGTCTTGGAGCCCAAAATCAGATACTTGTGCCTGGTAGAAGTTTGTTAATTATAAGATCAATAAATACAGCAGCTAGGAAATGAAACATAAATATTTACCTGTAGCTAAGCCTCGACCATTTGATGTGAAAGCAATGCCAGTAATACTATCACCATGGCCTTTGAGTGTGTTCAGA
>Ga0116227_10000842_pt1 | contig 63999 bp, 46 predicted proteins | sample S1TSphgellanicum_FD_89693 | JGI IMG/M metagenome (GOLD analysis project Ga0116227, IMG submission 89693) | Host-associated microbial communities from peat moss isolated from Minnesota, USA - S1T2_Fb - Sphagnum magellanicum MG | ecosystem: Host-associated > Plants > Peat moss > Unclassified...
AACAAAAAAAAAAGAGGGGGGGTTTTTTCCCCCACTCTTGGAAAGTTCCTCAAAGAAGTAAACCCCCCCCCCCCTTAAAAAAATTTTGTTAATTCCCCCCCCCCCCCCCCCCCTTTTTTAGGAGGGATATTCAGAGATATAAGGTGCCTTGTGCATACACTACAAATTTGCTTCAAGTGCTATATGTCACAACAACCAATATTGGACCTCCTTGAAAAGAAGTTGGAACTTGGACCAAAATGTAGTCGGCTCCCACCACTACATCCCACCAATTGTAATTTCTGAACCACAATCAAAGCCCCTCTAAAGGATTCATAATTAATTTGTGAAATTACTATATAACCAAGAGATCCCTAACAAAAAGAGCTCCTACATTGGGTGCTTATCTATGTTTAAACAAATTTAAGGCATTTCATAATTGTCTCTTATTTATCCTAGCCATTGCCCCTGGTCACATTTCAATTGATGGCACCCAATTTGGCCTACCTGTTGTTTTGTGGAGTTTGGAATAAGTGTATGGTTGGTTATAAGGCATTTGGGGTTTGTTTCACTTGATCAACCATGTATATATATGCCTTCAACAATCTACAATTAGTTCTTTCTGAGAAACTATTCCAAAATTTGAAGACAAATCAATGAAAAGAAACACTTTGTTTCTCAAACCACAATATCAAAAGTTGACTATCATTTGTTGTTTCCTGTGTGGGCATAATGTGCTTCCAAAGGACCAAGATTAATTGAAAATTCTAGAAATTGGGGAAAAGAAATGGTCATTGGAAGTTGGAACTCCATAACAAAATACTAAAAATACGCAAGGATAGTAATGATAGAGCTTTCATAACTCTTATGGTTCATGATAGAAAATAGCGCTCAATTAATTTTTCACTAATTTAATGATTATGACCTAGACAATTTTTCAATAACAACGTGGGTGTCTTTGCATTGAAACAACCATGTTAACTCTAATGTGGTGTTTAGAAAATATGTTTATTTTCAATTAAGTGAAGCAATAGTAATTTGACTCAAAAAAATGGTTTTGGCCCAATATTTTTGCATAGTTTCCTGAGACCGGTAGAAGGCATAGCAAAGCTGAACAGGTGTCTCAGGTTTAGTTTTATGGGTGATGTTGGAAAAAAAAGTAAATAACTAAACTCGGATGTGAGAAATATTTTTGAAAGTTCAAATCACTTTTACACTAGAGCCTAAAAGCCCATGACCATTGGAAATTGAATATCTTTGATGCAAGCAAAAGATATGTTTGGGTAGAAGTTCACTTTGCACAAACCTTGAGGGCCCAAGGGATCGAGGAAATGTGAATTGATGAAAAATGAACATTGAATGCATTTTGAATAATGCTTCATGGTCTACTGGATTTCATGCTAATTGCATCTCTTTTAGATGAGCAAGTGATCATGGCATGAAGTCCAAGAGCTGAGCCTAGCATGAAGTTTGTTAGACCATGAGCCCAAAAGGTCATGATTCGTTTGAATTTTTTTTATCAAGTTAAAAAACAAAATTTACATGGAATAAAATTTTTCCCCTTTCCGCTTTCTTACAACATGATAAGGTACCTTAGAGAAGTCTTTTATCACTTTACATTTCACAACCAAGGCCCACGCAAAAATGATTTTTAAACTTTCATGGGACAACCTTTGGATGTGTTTTGAAGGCTCTTTGCAATTCCATGGTCACCATCATTCACCTTAGCATAAAGGGGCCTCACATATGGAGCATGTTCAAAATGCTCTTATAACTTTCCTTGAGAGTTTTCTAATGATATTGATATCATTCAATTAAAAAATGTTTTCATATTTCAAACTTTGTTTAAACCAATGTCTTCATTATATGGATTGTGATTTAAAAGTTTTAAAAGTACTTCCTATTCAATGTCACACACCTCCCACTTGATTTGGGAATGTGTTTATCTTTGGCCCATGTTGTACCTTGAACTTTGTTTTAAGTATTATCCTTTTTACCATGTTTTAACTTTAATCTTAAGCTCAATGTTAGGTTTGTCAAAACAAATAACACCAATATTCAAAAAAACTTTGTTTCTATTGCAAATGAATGCTTAAAGAAACATGCCCAACTTATAACATGTGTTACTTTAGTCACCATTTCAAGTCGTGAAAGGTTTGGAAACAAGAATGTCAAGTCTCCGTAGGGACATGGAAATTTGATTTTAATGCATCATGTATAAAAAATGGTTTGAAAAAAAATTGAAACCTATCACCATTTTTCTTTTTATCAATTATGATAAAATTCAACAACATGATGAAAGCTTAAACATTGTTTAAACTTGGCACATTTATATATTTTTATCAATTAGGATTTGGCGTGACAACATAAATTAACACTAGTGGAAAAAATCACAATAAATTTATTGAAATCACTGATGATCAAATTTATTCTTTGCAATGTTTGACACTTAACACCAAATGTTAGATATTACCATCAAGGCATATATTAACCAAGTTGTCTTGAATGTTATTTCATCCTCAACAAACCCCATCATCATTATTTTAATCCAAGTTGTTTGATTAACTAAGTTGTGTGAAAGTGAATAACTAGATTGACATGTGTGGTGTTTATAATTTGGTGCACATTAGAAAAGTTAATGAATTGAAAACAACATTTTGAACACATTATATTGTGATTTTTTTGGTTCTACAAATACACTTTTTATCTTTCAAATTCAAGGATTGAATTTCCATGAATACCTGGATGATTTCATTGTTTGTTATATTGATAACATTTTCATTTTTTTGAAAAAATAAAAAGAACATGAATGACTCATATCTATTATTTTTGAAAAGCTTAAGGGAGTTAAATTTTACATAGACTAACTATAAAACTATGACATAAGAATGAAGTGGACTTCATCAATTACATCATTTTTAGAAAAGGGCATCTTGCATGGGCCTTTGTAAGGTTCAAACTAGTTTTGGGAAGAATCTCTAGTTTTGGTTCCACAAAAATTCAAGGGATCAATTTTAGTTCCCTAGTTTTACAAAATTGGGACTTGGGTCCAATTCTAGTTTTTAACCTTATAATCAATTTCGATTTTGATTCTAAAACTTTAAAAAAATGCAATGATTCTAGTTCTAGTTTTGGAACCTCCAATTCCGGTTGACCTTTGAATGCAATTCTAATATCCAAAACATGAATATCAATAAGTTGGAAATACTTGAATATTTATTCCATAAAAGAGAATTGTTACAAATGTTTAAAGATTTCAAACAAATAAAATTGATGTTTTTTAAAAACTCTAAACTACACTACATGTTCCAATTTTCAAGACCCAAAACTTAAAAAAAGATGGTGCAAATTTTTTTTTAAATATCCCAAGAAAAAAATTGTATTATAAAAGGTTTACAAGTTTCAAACCAATACAAACTACAAACTAGCCTATTGTCAACTATAACCTATTCTAAGTATCTATAAAAGATCAAAACCTTTTTTTCATTGCCATTTGGTTTCATGTTTAGGGTTTCATCCAATACTAACACCAAATTGGGTGGTGGTCTTCTCATCTTTGAATTTAACCCCCAAATCTGCCCCAATCTTTCCTTCACCCAAAACCTTATTTCTACAACCCAACCCCCACCCCCCCCAATAGCCCTAGTTCTGCCCCAATGTTTCCATCACCCAAAACCTTAATTCTAAGGTCCACCAATTATTCCTCAAACAACCCCAACTTTGCCTTGATGTTTCCATCACCCAAAACCTTAATTCTAACAACTAATTACCCCTTAAACAACCCCCAAATCTGTCCTATTATTTTCATCACCCAAAACCCTAATAACCACCAACACCCCTCAAACAACCCCCAAATCTACCCTAGGGTTTCCTTCATCCAACACCCTAAATTTTCATTTATGCAACCCAATACACCCAAGCCAAATCAAGGGTACAAGTTAACCCTAATTCAAATAGGTACAAAAATGGCAAAAACCTTAAACATGTTACCTAACAAAATTTCAAGCTTCCATCATCTCCTTGGGGGTTTAAGGTTTAGAATCAACCTCACTCCATCTCCAAAACCCAACCTTTTTAATTAAATCCTCATTTTCTTCCATTAGGCCCTCTTCCATCTCCATGAATTGCCCCATGGATGCGAAGGCCACACAAGCATCATTTAACCAATTCTTGTAAATATTTATTAGCATCTCAAGGTTTCCAATTCCCAACCCAGACCTTCAAAGGTTAATGCATATATCTATAATGTTGAAAACCCTCTCCGCCTCTATTTGAGAACCTAAAATCCCAAGAATTTGTTGGGCTACAAACCCAACATAAGGAAATTGTACCTCATGCAACCTCCACCATGCCAATGGATTTTCACACTCTTCATTTGTAACTTTTTGATCTAGAAATGATTCAATTATTTTTTCACTACTAATGTGGCCATATCCTCGTTAGTTTTCATGAAATCATATAAGCTTGTGCTTTTAGTGTCATGGGATGCAAAGTTAGGAGCTCTAACACTTGCATCACATGGGTCTAGGAAAGGTGTATGCAAAGATAAGAAAGGAAACAATACCTAATAGTCATACTCACTAACAATTTGCAAGGCCCTCTGCTTGCCAACAAATTGAATGACAAGCCCCAAGTCCTTGTAATGGGGGTTTAGCATAATGCACAACATGTTGTGAGTTTTGGGCTTTTGAAAAGAAAGCATAAATGAAAGGAAATAATTTAGGACTCCAACAACTTGTCTTTGCATATTTTGCCAAAAAACTTAATGTTCTGCATCAAAATCTTGGGTTTCATTAAACTTAAATGTCACACAATTTAAACAAAATTTACATACAAAGGAAATGGCAATAGCTAAAGCATCCGAAAGCAACCAATATCCTTAACTCTGGTTCAACACACATTGTTGAAGAATAGGCCCTAAGGTATTGGATACAACCTAAGCTATTACCCAAATTTGAAGACTAAGCACACAACCTTGCAATGTGAATAAAGTTTGCCATCCATAACAAAGGGCAATGACATGCTTGAACTCAAAAGTTTCTTGGAATAAAATGATTCTTGAAAGAAAGAAAATTTATAGGAGTCTTGAACTTGCATGGGGGCACTCCCACAAGCTCACATGCCTTCACCCACTCCTACCATCCCTTATTGTTCTTCTTCATTCAAGTGATTTTTTTTTGCAAAACTAACTACACCTCCTTAATTGAGATTGAAATCAAACCATCACATACCTTCAAGTCATCTATGGCATACTAATAACACTTGGACATTATGTGGTCCCTAAAAGCCCCTACAAAAGGAATAGACAGTCCCATAACTTCACAAGACACAACAAAGGTTAATGAAGAAGTCATGGTGGAAAGATTAATTCCTTTGTCTTTGACATATGTAAAAACATGAACATTAACCCTATGTCTTGTAAGCACATCATTCACTTGTAGTGCCACAATGGGTCTAAATGTTTCTAAAGTTTCAAAAACTCCAATGATTAAATGATAAGGCTGTCATTAGTCATTTAAGAAATGCACAATAAGAACAAAAGTATTAACACCTTCCTTTCAAATTGAAAGATCAAAAGATACATTACAAATATTATATGATTGCAAGGATTGAGATACAAAATTTTCCTTCATCCTTTTAATGATCCTAAACAACATATCATGTTTAAACTTTTGCTACGATGGAAAAATCAATCAAGGATTCTACTTGAGAACTAACCTCTTAAAAAAAGGTGCTTCAACAAAGGATAAAAGCACAAGTTCTTTGGCAGTGAACAATGCAAGATCTTTTTTAAATTACTTTTGATTAGGATCATCCTTGTTGTAAGGAATACAAGCACCAGGGTCCATTCACAATTAGGGCACCAAAAAATAGTGTCTAACTAAAAAAGAACTACAAAAGGCAACTTTGGATTTTTATTTATTTTACATTATTATAATTGTAGTGGACTATTGTATGCCAATAGATAAAATGATGTCTTTTCAAATTAATAGAAAAATTTAAAAATAATTTGGATATTATGTAAATGTCATTTTGAGTCCTATAAAATAAAGTAATCAAGTGTCTAAAGTACATTTTTTTTCAAAGAAATCAAAAGGAATGTATAAAATCATACAATTGATTTCAAACTTTTTGTATAAAAAAAACATGCCCCCTTCTATGAAAGTACATGTTCGTTGGATGAACTTAATGAAAAACCAAATCAAACAAAAAGTTCAAAATCTTGAAATTTTGAAAGATAGGGTTGTAAGGTAAAAGACTCATTTTTTAAACCAGTTGATAAAAAAATTATGTTCAATTGGTTAAAAATGTTTAGCTTTAGATGTAAATCACATGTGAAAGAAATAATCTTGCCAAAAAACATGTTTGGTTGTCCATTGAATTCATTTTGGGATTTTCTAATATTTTCTACGTTTTTGGCATTAAACCAAAATATTCATACACAATTATGTATGAATGTGAAAAATTACCATTAACAAATGAATTATTTTATATTGGACTATTCAATTTTTTTCACTTAAGTTTGTTTCATGTAAATGTTATTTGTAAAAAGTAGTTTTAAAAAATCCTTAAGCCTTTTTTTTCTTTTTTTGGTATCCCAATTATGAATGGACCTACCAAAAAAACAAAAATAGCACCTAGGGTAGGGTTAGACTTTTTTTTTGCAACTATTCTCTTTGATTCAAGTCGATCTCTTTCTTGTTGATTCCAATTGACCCAAACTTGTTAGTGCTAGCCCATCAGGTGTTTTTAAAATGAGGAAATATCATTTGCAATTTTATAAGTAATCACACCTCTCTTTTGTCCTACAAGAGGAGCAACAAGGTAATAAAAGAAACACTTCAATTGTTCCATTAAATTTGATGTTGAATGTACTTCATTTGAAGGAGAGTTTAGAAGTGCATAAAAGGCCCAAGCCATGGCAATGCGATTTTTCCCTTTCCAAAAATCTCGATGCTTCCCCAATAAAGACCATTGATCTATTGGATTTGTGCTTATAAATGTTTGTGTTCCTAGTGTTGTTGTTGCAAAAATCTTAGCAATAGATGAAAACCCACAATAATCCAATTCCAATGGACCTTCAATGGGAAATATCACTTCAACTCAAGGTTCATCCTTTGTTTCCGTCACCCCTAACCCATGAACAAGAGGGAGAACATGGCTAGGAAGGCAACAAAAGCCAAGAAGAGCACTAGCAAAAGAAGGCATGAAGGCCAAGAAGTTCACCAATAGAAGAGGGCAACGAAAGATATTATGAATGAAGACCATCATGAAGCATGCACACCATCACCATTTGTTAACACCACCACCATTGCTGCCACCACCAAGCAAACAATAGAAATAAATAAATAAAAAGTCAATTTCAAAGTTAAGAAGAACACCAATAGAGGAGAGCGACAAAGGCCAAGAGAAGAAACAATAGAAGGAAATCAAGAAAGGTTGAATGAACTTACATTGAGGGAGAAGGAAAGGTTTTTTTCTTGGTGTTGAGCTTTGCAGCTTGAAACTCTTTGAAAAGTAAGTGCAAAACAAAACAAAACACTAAGCACAAAAAACATAAGCAAAGAGTAAAGCTCAAACCAAACATTAAACTTGAAGATGAAACAAAACTTGAAAAGAGGGATCCCAAATTAAAGTTCAAAGTTCAAACCTAACCTTAATTTTTAAAATAAAATTTTGAATTCTAAAAGAGGAATTGGAACCAAGTTTTTTACGGAATTTCAATCTAATTCTAGTTTTTGTCCACTTTAAAACCCAGGGGACAAGTTTGGTTGTGATTCCACCAAGTGTTTAAATCAAGGGTTCAGGTTCTGGTTTGATTTCGAGCTACTTTTAAAATTGGCTAATTCTAGTTTGACCCAATTTTGGATAGGTTCTTAGAAACTAGAACCAAAATTGCCAATTTGGAACAAAAGAACTAGGTACCTAGCCAACACTAGTTCAAACCTTTATCTAAAATTGAGCTAACCCATAATGTTCAAATTGTATTCTTGGACTTGTCAACTTCATGAACCTATCATTGCATGTTATTCCAAGTTAATGACCATTTTATTTTATTTTATTAAGTTCAAGATTAACCTTTTAATTAACAACTTGAAGTTAAAACAACCTACAAATGATGAAACCTACCAAATTTTATTAAGACCAAATGCCCAAAAGAGGGGGAGGAAAAAAAGAACAAAAGGAAAGGACCCACGTCCAGGCCAAAATACAAGAATTGTCAACTATGTGGGCAAGTAAGAGAAGTGAAGGAATAGTCAAGTACCTAACCCCCACCTATCACAAAAAGCAGGTCAAAAAAGGAAAGGGGAGAGTTATAAATCATTGAAAGTTACATTCATTATATCTTGATTCTTGGTTCATGCCAACCCTTTCAATCTTTGAATATTTTGGAAATAAATTAATGTTTTCTAACTTCATGTTTTGGGTTGTCTTGTCAAAACTAAGGATTAGTACATTTTTTGTCCTATTGATTTTTGCTCTTGTAAGTTTTGTTTTAGTGTTACCTACAAAATTCAAAATAAAAAACTCTTGTCCATCATTAACACATTTTCGGAATGATGTAATGATTAATTATTAAGGCCCTATGACTAAATGAAATGTGTCATGCATAGTTGTAAAAGTTAGATCCATTTATTTCAAACATGTTTCATGACTTTCAAATTTTACTTAGTGAATATATGAAGTTTTGCTTGAAACATGAATGCATGATTAATCTTGAATCATATGCTACTATGGTCATAATGTTTGATTTAAAGGCAATTGAAACCTTTTACGTGACAATTTAAATGTTTGGCTTGAATGTTTAATTGTAATTTATGTCAATAGGATTGAATGTTTCCAATGGCCCCATTCTAAATTCCCAAAAACTTTAAGTATAGATTTTTTCACCTTATTGGATCATCTTTTTGTAGCATGTTAAAATGACATTTGTTATATTAAGTAAGCCAAAGAGGAGGAAAATGAAAATCATGAGTGGGACATTTTTAGGATATATGGGCTATTTGTGGCTTATTTAAGCAATGGTTTTAGAAAATGGCTTTAAAGTATTGTTCACTAAGTTCAATGCAAAATTTATTGGAAAGGAAGGAAAAATATTTTTTCCAAAAATTGATAGCTTATAGAAGCATTTTAATACAAGTAAGGTCAAACATTCATTTCATGGGTGGATGTTGTGACATACTATGTAAGTGCCTTGCATGCCCCTAAAGGCATGATCACACCATAGGACATGCATATCTATAGATATTAAATAGAGGTTTAGGTTCATTTAAAAGGAAAATAACCTTATTGACAACCTAATCTGACTTTTCTCATATTAACAACCATTATCAATTTTCATTTTAACATTGATTCAGTTAAACTCCTTTGAATCCAAGAATGCATGGTCCAACCATACTTGTGTGCATTTGTTGTCCTAGTGAATTATAAAGGAACATCTCATCTATCTTCACAAAAATCTCATACCCTCTAATTTGTGCTAGTTACAACATTAAAACAAATGGGATTCCAAGATGAAAATACATTGACCTTGGCCAAATTTGGTGATCTTTAGAACCTTTCCTTCTAGCAAAAGGACTACCTTTGTTTGGAGGTCAGTTATATGTGTTTTTTAGACATTGTTAACTTAGAAAGTCACCCATCCAAGGTTGTTTTCAACTTAGTTATTCATAATTTTTTATATGAAATTTGATGTGTCCACTTTAATAAGGCAAAGATATGAGAGTATAGATGGAATAATGTCATAAAATTTCAAAAATCCATGATAACATTTGAGTTATAGAAAAGGCAAAAGTATGGCTAGAACTTGTCTAGAGGTAATGTGAAATGAGTCCATGTGCAAATGGTATGAGGGAAACATGTGAATGGAGCCTTCAAAATATTTGAACCCAACTACAATAATACCTTAGCATCTTCAACATTAATTATACATGGGCTCTGCATTGCTATGCAATACTAGTGATGATGAAACAATGAAAAAATTTGTAAATTATGTTCCTTTCAAATGAAAATATTGAATGACATTGCATGCAACTTGAATTGAATTAATATACATTGGAATTGGAGTTGCATATTGAATTGAATTTCAATTCTACTAAATTTAATTGGATCCAAATTCAATTGAAGAAAAATGGGATGTAAATTGATGCAAAATGCATTGAAAATTTGTTCATTATTTGCATCAATTTTTTAATATGGTAGTGAAAAAAAAAAAGTTCTTAGGAAACATCGATATGAAAAGACACCTTTTTTATTCCATTTAGAACATATTTTAGAGAAATCTATTTTGGTAGGATAAAATAATATAAGACTTTATAATCACCTCCCCCCCCCCCAAAGCAATTTTGATGTAACTATTATCATTGTGAATAAAATTATTTTAAAAATAAAATTCAAAAAATAAAAATAATATTCTTTGAAATATACAAGATTTTTGTTTTTGATGTGGGATCTTCAAATTGAATTAATTATTTCACAAGCATGTGTTGCAATTGTTCCTAGTTTAAATAATAACATTTATTTAAAATTGAGTAATCATGTTACAACAAACATGTATGCATTATTATATATAATAAACCCCCTTTATAATCACACCCATTTTAATCACATTCTTGTTTGTGTTATTCAATTTTTGGTAACGATCTATTTTAGTAAGAAACACCATTTTTTAGAATCACTATCACACTCTTTATAGCATAAAAAAAATTGTAAACCTTTCTTAGTAAATGTGATTATAATGAGAGAAATTTAGGACAAATATTAAGGTTTTGTAAATGTAGTTTTCTTTGGCAATGTTAGTGTTGCTTTGTGTTCAAGTTGTGCAAACTAGCAACAATGAATCTAATTGAAAAGAAAAGAAAAAATAACTTTCTATTGCAAACAAGCAAAAGATATGCGAGCTTGCCAAGAAAACAAAAAAATCTTAATTAAAAAAATCTAGTTAACAAAATGTACAAGTTAATAGTTAAGAAGTTCAAACCCAATGTAGATTGTCACATTAAAACATGTAGAAATCACAACCTTCTTCAAGTCTAATAATGCATAGTAGAGTTTAATATAACCCATGTAAAAAAATTAAACAATTGGCACCTTTGTTCTAGCATAAAAGAGTTGTTTTGTTAGATTTTTTTTTGCCTATAGTCACAATCTTATAAGGATGTATACGGAAAGTGACTATACACATTTAAATCACAATTCATTAGTGTCACAAAAAAAAAGGGGGTTCACCAGGGGCATGATTATAAAAAGGGTTTATTGTACTTGAAGCAAACTTAAAACTCCCTTCAAGAAAAAATCAAGTTCTTGTAAAAACCCAATTTATGCACTTGTAAAAATTGGTTCTTTTCTATTGTTTATTTTACATTTTTCTCTTCTTTCATCCTCCAAACTTATCCCCGTAGCCAAACATGATTTGAGTTTAAGATTTTAAAATAAAATAAAATAAGAACAGGTATGCAGCATGAACCTTTCAACCATGATGATGTGCATTTCATCATCAATATAATTTCTTGACTCATCAAACAATACACTTTTAAACATTTCAAAAAGTTGGTTTAGTGTCTTCAACAAATATCCATTTTGGCGGATGGTAAACCTTCTATGGATCCTAGGGCCAAGTTTGGACTAGAACGAGCATCTCCACCGACGCTCAGTATGTGGGCCTCTCTGCATTGGAAATCATGGATAGGGTACAACAGATCTAGTGAATCCAATGGAAGACTACTCCGATCCTGAAAAAAGATCACAGTTTTCAAAAGCCCTGGAACAGTCTAAGAAACACAGTCTGATCGTATTTATTGACTGTGCTCTATTTCTGATTCGGTAGATAGTTTGATTGGTCCAGGTGGTTTGTTATTAGTAATCTTCCCACCTATTTGTAGTCCAGTTTTATGGGTGAGGTCGGAAAAAAAAACTAAACTTGGATGTGAGAAACATTTTTGGAGGGTCACATAGTGAGCGTCGCTGAGATGCTGTAATAAGAAGGGATTTGCTTCCTTGGAAGTTTTTTCACAAGCCTGTAATTTGAAAGTCACCACCTATAAAAAAATTCCAACAGGGTTGGACTAATCATTGTGAAGCTCATTCCATTGCATGAAGTTTACGGTTTAAAGCTACTTAGAAAAAAATGTGTACCAATGTGGCATGCATTTTCAACCAAATACAATTTCTTCAAAATAATTAATTCAACATTTGTAGACAGTTGCGTGTCTTGGATGATCATCCATTGTTGTGGATATGAACCAAGTTAGCACTAGTAATAAGGGTCTTGGAAGGAAATTTTAGATGAACTGCATACTCTTCCATGAACCTTGTATTTGTTATATATGATCTGGTGTTTTTATCATGCTCATTTCAATGGACGAAAGCTCATAAGGCCAATGAGCTATCACAAATTCATGTCCACTAAGCCTACTAGAGCCTCAGAGTCATTTATCCATGAAGGAACATTGCTTGTTTGTTTGTAATGTGGAGATCTCCCAAACCATGGCACCTGTTGCCACACTCTTAGGGTAGACTGGCTGGTGACTGAACACTCAAGTGCTCAAAGCAGGCCAGATCCAAGGGGAGGACTTTGTTATTTCTGGTCTCCAAACAAAACTTGAGTCCTCCTCTTGGCACATCTGACACATTAGCAATTGTCGAAAGTGGATTAGAAATGAGAAAGTTATGTCCCCCCAAAGTAAGGGGCGTTAAGAACTTGAAAAATCAAACCATCGAACACTACAAAGGCCAATTTTCGAACACCCAAAAAATTCCTTGTCTGTTACTTTGTTGTTATTAGAGTTCAAAGACAATTTGTAGAACTTCAGAGGGTGCTCCTCTAGCACTTTAAATTGTTTAAAATGAATAAAAAAATAAAAAAGTTATGAGATTTGAAAATAGAAAGGTCCAAGGAGAGAAAAAAGAAAAAAAACTTGTTTTATAATTTGGAAAGCTTATTTTTGTTCTTAGTATTTTTTTATTACTCCTTTTCCTTTGCACTTCAAAGATGATTTCTAAAGCTTGAGGGAGCGCTCCCATAATATTTTTAATTGTTCAAAATGAAGCACATATGATGAAAATATAAATAAATGTTCAGTGATAGGCAGGCGATCAGTGATGGACCAGTTTACCCTAGTACTGTTGGAAAGCCCTCCATGAGTATGGGTACACTGAGTTGGTTTCATAATGTTTCCACCGACCATGGAGATGTTATTGAATATTGAACAATTTTCTTACCTGAAAATTCATTTTAAATCAAAACCATTATGAAGTTTCAAAGTGATTTTTTTTGTTTTTGTTTGTTTTGGGGATTACCAAAGCAGAGAACCATCTGAACAAGTACCCCCAGTTTATAATGGGGGTATTAGCCCAGGCCAAAAATGGTGACAAACATTTTGGAACATATGGGGGGTGACCCAAGGGTGTTCCCAATAGCACCTTGCTTTGATCCCATATGTTTTGCCCAAAGTCCTCCTCTTCTCACCTATATATCGGGGCCAAAGGGAAGGGCACTCCATCTTTCCATATATTCTTCTATAAATTCAACATTTTTTTATGATGGGCCAATCAAATTGGCTCATTGCAAAAAAAACAAAAGAAGTTGTCCTTCCTTTGGCTTTTTTTTTTGCCAATAACTTAAAGAACTCTCAACAAGGGACTAGCTGATAACTGGCTGGCTGATTGACAAGAAGATAATTGGAATTGGCCTGGATAAAATTTAAAACATTTTACAACTTCTTGGGTTCCTTTGTATACAAGTAACAAAAGAACCAGACTTGACTTTTCTTTGAAAGTATATCACCACCCCAACACTAATATGCACCCAATGGCCCCCACCATGTTTTGAGTTTTGAGGTAGTGCTTCCTATATGGCAATTAGAGCTTTAGAAAAATGAGTAGCACTATTTGATTTTTCATCTACAACTAATTATTATCAAAGGCCATAGGCATTCTAGTTTAAGATGTCATATTTAGCATAAAGAAGTTTTGAAATAAATAAAACAATGTAAGATTATAAATTGATAGTCCATGCACAATGATTGTAACATTAAGACCTTCCACATGAATCTATGTGATGCATAAAATAAGACACGAGCCCCCTCATAGGAGGGAGCTTGCTCTTGGGAGAGCACCCAAGGAATGCATTCATCACACTTCTTTGAAGCAAAGTTGGGCAATGCTATTTGGGCAGGCAGTTCAACAATGGTATAATCTTGTGCTAGACTTCTTTCCATTTTTGTTAACATGGCAACAATGGAATTTGAATTCTCAATCTTAGGTTAATACAAGGATAAGTATTGACTATTGTTGATAGGTCTATTGCTTCAAAGGATAATGCAAGCAAAGTAGTGGGATATTTTCTCATGGTTATAAATTATATGAGTCGTCAATTTTATCAATATCATAATCTCATTCATTACTACCATAGTCACTAATGGAAGATGTTCAATATCCCCTAACAAACATTGTTTAGGCATTGGTGTGGTGCCATATGTGGTTTTGCATAGGGTTTTATTAATGTTTTGCAAACATATATGTATATATATATAAAAGAGGACATGTTGTTGTAAATGAGTGAAAGTAGGCTAGCACCGAACATTGTTTGTACATAAGCGCCTACTTTGGTTTTGGGACATGCAAAAATGTGTAAGGACATGTTTGCAAAACATTAGGCATTTTATCCAAATATATAGCAATTGGTGCACAATTTTTGGAGATCTATCATGTTTTCTATCACATTGAGAAAATCAAGCCACAAATGGTGTAAATTTATATTATTGACATCTTCACATGTATTGCATGTTTTTGTAATCCATGCGGCCATATGTGGTTAGTCAAATGTAAGTAACTACAAGATTGAAAATTCTCAAAAACACCCAAGAGTAAGAATATTGATTATTAAAGAATGTAACATTTACATTTAATTATGTATGACAACATGATGCAAATTGCCCTAATTCACGCTCCCTTTTTTTAGGGGCTCAAACTAAACAACTTTGAAATCACAAAGTTGCAAAAAGAACACAATTTGCATAACATCTTATAATAATATGATAATCTAACAATATTAATTTTTCATTGATAGATAATAATAAAAAAATTGAGTTTCTGGATGGATCAATTTTTAAAATTATGGTTGTGGACATGTCCAAAATTTAAATTGTCATTTTTGGGATGTGTTTCATTTTTCTCATCTTTAGGACACAAGACATAGATGAAACTTTGTGTAAAAGTGACTTAGGTTGGTGCTAAGTATTAGTTCCTACTCTCTTGAAATTTTCAGTTCAAACTCAACAAGGAAAAGCATAACATGCAAAAAAAAATCTTACTTGAGTAGGAGAAGTGTTGATCATGCAAGACAAAAAATTAAAATTGTGCAAGGCTCCATAAATAAGCTTTGAACAAATACTTTTAGGAGATATTTAATGTCTCCCATCACTAATGGGATAGCTTCATTTGTAATGTAAGATGCATGGTATGGTGTAAAAGATTTTAGAGAAAACCAAGGCTACATATAGTATCCAAAGTAATAACATCAAAAAAATTCAATCATAATACATGGCATAATAATTTAAAACAATGAAAATCAATGTCATGCCATAAATAAGGATTCAAAAATGCCAAAAATAAGCTAGATTATTTACATGTGACAAATGCCACATTTAAATAGGCCTTTGATCTACTAAGGGTGAAAAGAACACCGCCCTTCGAAAAATAAAACTTTTTGAGGCTTCTTTTGGGACCACAATGCTTAAAGACTTGTGAAAAGACCCTAGCTTGCCATAAAGTTTAGAGGCATCTTTTTTTAGTTGGGAAAATGAACTCCCATGGCCAACATATTTGGCAAGAAATTTTACTTATTTGTAATATTTTCTTCACAAATAATATAAAAAGGTTAGTTTTACAACCCTAAAATTTTCATGGGAGACAATGACGATTGGATGCAATCATGTTAATGATGTCATGCCCAACATTCTTGCAACTTGATCAACAAAAGGTCATTCATGAGATTCCATCTCCCAAGATAGTGGTGGGGTTGTAGTTCAAAGACATCAAAAAATGCATTGTGCTTCCCACATGAAAGCCCTTTAAGGAAAACAAAAATGCATGCAAAACCCACACACAAAAAGTCACGCATGATTGTGAATGTATATTCGGGATCATGGTTGTTCTTCTTCAACCTGGGCTATATACTAGTCACCCCTTGCATGGGTTGAACTCATCACATGCTAGGATACTAAAGCATGCAATCGGGTGGCATCCATGACATGACTCCTTTCAAGTTCAAGATTTTCAAGTGACCAACTTGGTTGGCCCCAAGATGACAATAGAAGGTGAAAAGTGTGGAAATTTTCCAAACTCCAAAGTTTTGAACAAGTTGAATAATCCCCAACTCACCCCCAAAAAAACACCTCTTCCCAAAACAAATGTGCAACAAAAGTTTGACCGGTTGGAAGAGAAATCTTGTTGTGTGATAATGTGAAACCATTTTGCAAACTAGTAAACATATTTGCTTTAACCTTTTCCAATTTCAACTTGGAGTGAGTCCATTTCCGCTTGGACCCAAGTCCATATCCATTAGGAACATGTTTCCACAAAAAAGTTCACATAGTTTCCCCTTTTTTACATGCAAAAAAATTGCTTATTTGCAAAAGTTAACTAGAGCATTTGCATGAATGGTCCAAAAACTACTTTACATAAATGAAAACATTTCAAGCAAAAATAAATATAAATATTTATTTATTTGATTTTATCACACCATTCCAAAACACATCTAAATTTAACATGTGCAAATATAATTTGATAACAAACAAGACAAGAACTATGACCTCATCATAGCAAGTCATTGTACTTTTGTTTTCTCCTTTTCTTTTTGGAAAGTTACAACTTGTGCGTATTCTAGTTCAAGCTTGATGTTGTTGTCAAGGAATATTTAATGGGTGATACACGCACTTTTTGAACTTTTTTTAATGTTGTAACACTAGTGGTGGATGGAAGATCGAGGTTAAAAGATTGAGGTGCTATTATTGGCTAGAAGTTTAGCTTCACATTGAGATTGTCCTCAACAACATAAGAGCAAAAGCAAATTGAAGGTGTTTTCTTATGTAAGATTTTAATGCAAAGCAAAACAAAAAAAAATGAAAAGTATTTTCTTATAAAAATATTTCAAAAGGAAAGAAAAGAAAAATAAACTTATCATGTATGTCAATAATGATGAAGTTTTTGGGGCTACGCTTTGAATCAATGGGCCTAAAAGAATGCATCTAGTATTTTAGCTACAAAACAACCTATAATCAATTGGAGATTCAAGAATTAAATTTTCAAGTGTTTCATGTTACTTCCCTTACAAAAAGAAAACCCAAGAACTAGATCTTGTCACAATTGAAACAAGAGGCTTTGTCCTAAAACAATGATTTGCATGAAATCCTGCTAGAAGATTCAATGTCATTGTATTCATTTGGTGGACTCAAATTAAATCATTTAAAAGTTAGTTGGTTTTATGAAGAATAATGTTTATTTTGCAATTTTGCAATGTAATCAAAACGTCAACTTGATGATCATTCTCAAACACTTGAAATAGATTTATTTAATTTATTTAATTTTAAATTTTAAATAGCTTTGGGCAACCACTCCAATGTCTTCTTCTTGGATGTGGGAGGAAATTCATTGTGCAACTACCCGATGTCTCTCCTTGATTGCCCCCCCCCCACTCCCCCCAAACTAAAACAAAAAATTGAAAAAATTCTTGGTGGTTGCTGAATGGTCTTTTACCTAGATGTGGCAAGAAAAACATTAGGCAATGGTCTAATATTTTTTCTCAAAGGGTTGAAAAAAATAATCAAAATAAATATTGGGTAGCTACCCCATGGTCTTCTTCCTGAATGTGGGAGGAAAAGCATTGAACAATTGCTTAATGTTTTTTCTTGAAGGGCAAAGAAAAAAATTGAAATAAAACATTAGGTGGTTGCCTAATGGTCTTCTTTTTAGATGTGGGAAGAAAAGCATTGAGCAGCCATCCAATTCTCTTCTTCCTAGGCATTTAAATATATTTTACTTGAGTTGTTAATAATCAAAAAAACTATACTCATTTTGTTGTAAGATTTTGAATAGATTAGCATTTTAGGACAAAGACTTCAACTTTTTCACTTTGATTGATAATGCTTTGAAATTCAAAGCTCTTGTGATTCCTTCTACAAAAATTCCAAAGACACAAAATGTTCCAAAATGTTTATTGTAAACTTCCCACACCAAAAGAAAAATTTCCTTCCCTAGCACATTCTTAATACACTTGTATCAACATGTGCTCAACACATAAGTTCAAATGACTATGTATAAGAACACCTCACAAAAGTAACAAAGTTTAGTCACACACCTTTGTGCTTGATGACACATAACATACTTATACATATACACCCACCCAATCACATAAAAATATATACAATCATTCTCACTTATATATACACACAAGAAATTAATATCTCATACACAGTCATTTGAACTTATGTTTTTTTCACTCACACACACATAATCACATCTCATTTTTACACATTTATACAACCATGCACATGCACACACACATTGAAAAGCTACTTAAATTGAAAAATGTTTTTATTGAAAAAAATGCATTGAAAACTTACTTGAACCACAAAACTAATTATACTAAAAAAATGCTTAGGGTATAATGGAAGGTGATGTACAAGAATTTTTTCTTTACTCTAAAAAAATATGAAAAATACGTATAATAAAAATTACTCAAAAAAAATTGTGATATAAATAATTTTCACATATACAAACTACTTAATAATAAATAAAAAATATAAAAAATATGAAAAAACTATCAACAACAACACTAGGCATCAAAATGATTTTTGTTGCAAAATTGATTTTAGATCATCAAGTTTGTGTTTCACATTACACTGCACATCATCATTGAAACAACTACGAAATGAAAAGTAGCCAAATTTCCATGACACAAACTATATTATGTGATTATGATGTAGTTTACATCCATAATCTAAATGTTCCCCTCCAAGTAGCATTCTATCTTTTTTCACTATAATATTAAACAATGTGAAGAACAAAGCAAGTATGACTTACCACAATAAAATTGAAAATGTTTTTTTTGAACTGATGAAGGTGTTTGAACTCACCTTTTACAATTGTATGATAAAATGACAAATATTTAACATCACATCTCCTACTAAACATATTCCATAGTCCAAATCATTTACTTTAACTATCATTCAACCTTATTTTAATATGATAGTATACATCAAGTGAAAAAGCAAATGAAGAAAAAACAATGCACACAAGGAATTGTAACAAAATATTTTAGCACACATTTGGAAAAGCACATGCTTGACAAAGGTAGTAAAAAACAATAATATAAAATAAAAGCTTAGGTTAAGTATGACAATCAATATAATAACAAAGTAAATACAACAAAAGCTTAATTTTAATCCTAAGTTTGGGACAATTCACCTCAACTCTAAACCATTTACTATTTAAATTTTTTTAAAATTAACCTTGAATATCTTTGACTTCAATTTGATTCTACAAAACCTTATTCATGATCCGACAATTAAATAATGATTTAATAATGATTAGCCAAAATATCATTACCCTTGCCATCACATGGGTTTTAACCATGCACCACATGTTTCACACCCAAACCTTAAACATTTTATTACCATCTTGCCTTTTAAGAAGAGTTCTACAATGCTTTAATCCCAAGTTTAAGACAAAACACCTAAACCTTAAACCCTTTGTTACTATTTTTTTTAAATCATTATTTCGATTTTTACTTTTGTTAAATGTATTAAAAATTTCTAGTCTCTCATTTTGGTAATAATTCCATTTATTTACTCTATAATTAAATTTTAATTCCATTTACTTTTGCTTTAAAACTACAACCCCATGGACCCAAGGTTATATAATGTTAACAAATGGTTTATACATTGTAAAAAATTGAAAGAATAAATTTAATAAACCATTATTTTTTAAACATCTACGATGGTAGAGAATGTAATGTAATATTTTAAATCATTTTATATGAAATAATTGTACAAATGTAAAGACATTTTCATTTGTAATGCACAAATAAATGAAAAATGGGAATTAATATTTAATCATTTTTTTAAAAATCCAAAATAATTTAAATTAAAAAAAAGTTAGATTAATATTTGAATTTTATTTTTATGATCATTCTAATTTTTGAAATATTCATGGTCATTTTATTTATTATTTATGATCATTTCTTTATATGTGAAAAGTCATATTTAGTTCCACTTTGAAAGGGAAGCTTTTAAACATATGTGAAAAATATATAAAAATAATGGTAAAGAAGGTGGAGGTTTATCAATTTTATAGTGTTTTAAAGATTTTATGAAATGTATTCTATTAGTTGAATTAGTTTTTACATATTAATTTTACAATCATTTGGCTTCACTTTGAAATGGAAATTTTCAGAAAACATGTGAGGAAAAGGGAAAGGTAACGACAAATGATGCCAAGGTTTTGAAAGCATATTTGAAAAATAGTTGTAATAGTACTTAACATCAAGTGACCACATAATACTACTGTAACCAAAAAGAAGGGGTGAAAAAAAACAATATCTTATGCATGAGAAATTCAAAGTAGAGCCATAAACCTTGGGAATTCTACAACATTATCAATTCCAACACTTGCATAGTAAACCCAATGTTACTAGAAGTTTTATTGGTGTTATTGATATGAAAAAACAAGGTTCAATATTTTATATGTAAATTGCCAACTGTTACATACATGTGAACCTTCACAAACTTGTCATAGTGGCAATAGAGAGTTAGTTGCCATGTACCAAAACCATACATTAAAAGTCTAAAACCTATTGAGGTATATTGAGGTTAGAACTTTCAAGGTTTTTTCAGTCCATATGAGTTGCTAACAAGTTATGGCAAAAAGAAGGGTTAGGAATCAAACTGGCAGTTTGACTCCCGACCACTAAAAGTCAAGAATTGACCCGACCTCGGTGTCGTGCAGGTGGAGTGTGACACACCGTTGGAAAGCTCTCGAGGAGTGCTATAAGTTTGCTTTAAACATCATCCTAATTGGAGGTCTGAGCAAAGAGTTATGATCGCCCAAAATTTCGAGAATCCAAACTGGGACAATTTCAGGACTCCTCCTTGGGAGTCCCAGGACAAAAAATCATTCGGGTATAAGTGCCATGGAAAGTATACTATATGGGGGAAGGTGGTGGCTTCTCCCAAGTCTGGGCCATGGTGAGTCAAATGAATCCATAGTTGCCCATGGCTTGTCCTAACACCAAGGGTGCTTCAAAAAGTGAACTAACCAACTTGTTAGTTGGTTTGATGCAAGTTCGAGTAAATGAATAGCTTGTCACTCTTCCTAGTCCCATCCCGGAGCTTCAGCACCCCCCTCTACCCTTTCTAGTGCTGAGAGCTGGGAGCGTGCCTCAAATTCTTCACAATTCCGTTGTGTGAGTAACTTTGACCCAACTTGGGTCTAACTAGGGACTTGGGAATGCGTCAGCCTCAATGCAAAGGATCATTAAATTCCTTATATGATAAACCCTAGTCTCATAAACATCTAGATCTACATGTTTGGATCAAAGTATGAACGATACATACCAGGTTTACTTAAAACCACTCAAGAAAGACAAGTTTTTGTGTAAAAATAGGTTATAGATATATCTTTAAGAGCTTCCCACTCTTGTCTTTATTTATCTTGTTATGCCCAACCCAAGGACATCCCACTTAAGCTTCTAATATTCATTCAAACACCTATCCTACAACATGGATTTAAGAGAGATGCAACAAAGGTCCCCATTCCAAATGCATATTTGACCCTCTACATGCCCCTTTTTCTACAGCTTGGACTTCTTTCCTTTCGTCATCAATCCTTAGCATCAACCCCTTATAGAATTTACTCTTCTTAAGGACATATTGCTTGCCATAATGTAATTATTAACGCAACAGAAATTAACAACTAGTAAACACAACTAGTCCAACCTATAATCTCCTGAAACTGATGGAAAAAAAAAAAGACAGAACTTGCATGCATTGCTCCCAGATTCTCCTTATTATCTTGCCTTCCACCGTCTTATTATGCAAACCTCCATTCAATGTTGTAGCTCCTTCCACCATCCATGGTTCGGTGCCAATATGTTTATCATAACACACAAATAAACAAGACTTCCTACCCATGCTTACAAATTTCCTTGAAACAATAATTATTATAGTGACAGAATAATTCTCGCTGTTAGCATGCAAAAAGTTGACGGCCACTAAAAACAAAAACCAAAACCCTAAAAACTTGCCATGATCACATTATCTAAATGCCTTCCTATCTGGTCACATTACTTCCTTGAAAAATTGAAATATATAATAAATTAGGATGGTATTCTTATGATGAATAGCATGGGCTATAAAAAATTGAACTAAAATTAGCATTGGATAACTACTTGATAGTTTTTGGTCTTCTTATGAGTGAATAACATTGATATTATTTCCTTAAAAAATAGGAGGAAACAAAAATTTAAAAAATGGACTTGAATTAATATTGGGTGGCCACCTAATATTATTTCCTTGGTAAATTGAAGAAAAATAATTGGGCAGCCATCCAATGTTCTTTAATCTTCATAATTATGAATGAACTACATTGGGTGGCCATCTAATGTTCTTTAATCTTCATAATTAGGAGTGAATTATGACATTGGGTAGCAATGCAAATTAATTAATTAATTAACATTGAAGGATCACCAAATTTTATCTAGCTTTTACAAGTGAATATCATTTGGCGACTACTCAATACTATTTCCTCAAGAAATTGAAAAAACAATTAGTGCAAGTAACATTAGATAGTCCCTTGATATTCTTTGGTTTTCTTATGAGTGAATAACATTAAGGAGCCACCCAATATTATTTCCTTGGATTTAAAAAAAATGAAAAAAATGTATGTCTACCATTTGATTTTATTTCCCCCTAAACTACTAGAATAAACAAACAATGAATAAATGAAATAAATGAAAAAATAAAGGAAATATTTTTTAATTTTTTCAACTATCTAACAATATTTGTAAAGAAAAAACATTGTAAGCATCAATGGGAATATGTGTGCTGCACATGGAATTCAGTGGGGATTTTTTATAGAAAACTTTGAGAACAAATTTTGAAAAGTTGTGAAAATAAAAAAAATAGGGTGGGGTGGAGTAGAAGGGGAGCAAATGTTGAAAAAATGAAATTCCCAATTAAATAATTGATGGCAATTCAACTACGTGCAATGCATATGGAATAACTTAAGTATGATGATATCAAGAACAATTTGAAAAATGCATTGCAAATAAACTAAATTTATCTTCTTTTTTGCATTGAACTTCACTTATTCCCTAAACCTTATCCATTTGACCTACCTTTGATTTTTCACCACCTATACACACCCAAAAGGAATTCTCACAATGCCTATATCTGAAGTTTGGGACATAGCCAATAAAAACAGAAGAGCTTCAAAATTGGTTATTCATTTGGTTTTAAATGGGATTAAATTTTCCAATGGTATTCATATCTTAATCTAGACCATAAAACAAAAGCAAATCCTTTGACCTCATGCTCATTTTTTAAACTTTGTGATCAACCCATCCAAAATCACCCATGTTTTTCAAGTAATACTAATAGCTGGATGTTCTTACTAGAGGTTTAATATATTTTGCCCATTTACATCGATCACATAGGGGTCATTAGTCAATTTCAAGATCACTAGGTGATATATGTGAATTTGCAAACCAAATATTATCAAACTTGTGATGAAGCTTGTAACATTATAAGTAATGGCCAAATTAGGAGTACATGTAAAAGAAATTTCCCATTCATGTGTTTGCGCTAATGGGTGCCAATTCTTTGTTGGAGGATGGTCCTTTCTTTGTGTACTTCACTTTCTTGCTCTTCTTGGGTGCCTTCTTTTTATCAACCATGCCCATGTGAAGAGACCTAGGTGTGATATCTAGGACAAATTTTCAATCTCTTTGGTGGTGTAGTGAATCAAAATTGGTCTTCACATTTTTTTATAAAAAAAGTTGAAATTAAATGCTTCTCCATTTGGACTAAAGGTGTAACAATTTTTTACTTTAGGGTTTGGATGTGAACGGGGAAAAGTTTTAGGGTTTTAAAGAAAAATGTTTTCTCTTGTTTTCAACTAGGGGTGTTTATGCATGACAATGATGGACACAAGGAAAAGGAGTGATGGAGATGTTGTGGTGTTTATGGCTTTTATGTTTTTGTGTCATTTTGTTTTAATTGGGATGAATGAACTGGAGTGGATATTATTAGACATTGGTTGAATGTGAGGCAAGGGAGTTGCCAAACAATGGGGAATCGACAGAATTATTGTTATGGAGTTAAAGAAGAAGAATAAGAAGGCTAGATTTGGGGGGGGGGGGCTGTAATAGAAATACTGAGTAATCCATTGCGCAATGTACTTTGATAGACATGAATTCAATTTAAAAGGTGGATTTGAAGGTTGATGAAAAAGGGGACGATGAAGATCTTAAAGGTCTCAAGAACGGTTTGTAATCTTCTCAATGTGTGTGTCTTGGGTCCATTTGTGTGTGAATGTTGTTGATTTGCATATCATGATAAAACACCCTAATTATTGGGAACTCCGAAAAACAATCACATTCCATCAAATTTTATAATGTGGATCATGAAAGGGGGTTGTGGTTCTTTGTCAAACTTGTGAAGCAATCAATGGGGAGTTAAAGTGTGTTCTTTTTTTTATAAAAATGCATTATCAATTTGAGGGGTGGTGTTATGAATACCGGTTTATGCAATCTATTTGGACTCGAGGGTCTATATTACAAAGTGTAACCTGGGACTTGGGTTTTTCTGGAAGTTTAATGTTGTTCTAGGGGTTTATGTGGTCTAAAACAATTAAGAAGAGCAGGAATGCTAGTGGGCTCAAGAGAGAGAGATCGAAGAGATCTGACCCCTTAGAGACCTCAAGCCTTTCATTATTGGTGATAGTAGGAATTTAGGTGGTTTCTGGTTCAAAGCCAAGGGGTAATTCTAAGATAGGCTCTACCATTTCATATATGTGTTCCTTGTTTTGATTATTGTTTGCCCAAATTTTTTGTCACAAGGGTTCCTTGTACTTCTCCCTAATAAATTTCATTCACTAGCAAAAAACCATCTTGTGATTGATAATGTTTCATAAAAAATTTCATAAATGGTAAAAGAGGCTTTACACATACAAGTAATGGTGATGTTAAACCCATGGATACCTATATGTTATTACCTAGTGGGAACACTCTAAAGAACCTTGGGTGAACCAACAACCATATTGGTATCATGGTTAAAACCAATGTTGGTGTTAGTTTGGTGGGTTAGAACCTACAATTTCAATTATTAAAAACCAAACTACAATTAGATTTGATTTTTGGAACCAAGAATCACAAATGGGTTTAAAACTAGATCTACTTTTAAAATCAGAATTGAACCCATATTCAATTTTAGAATCAAAACCAAAATCCAAACCTTTTAATCTTTTTTTAAAGAATCAAAACATGAGTGTTATTCATGAAAACCAAGAATTGCCCAACACTGGTAAAATGACAAATTTTATTTAAATTGTTTCTAAATACTGAAAATCAAACTAGAATTGGGTCTAATTTATGGAATGAGAATCAAAATTGGGTTAAAAACTAAATCCAATTTTGAAGCCCAAACCAAACTCAAATCCAGTTTTTGAACCAAAAATGAAAATCAAAACATAAGGTTCTTCATAAAAGTCAATAATCACCCAACATTAGTATAAACCACAAAATTCATCTAAATTGCTTGTAAGTATTATAAATATTCCATGCTTACACTAATTTAGGGTCTTTAAGCCCAAATCTAACATCTTTTGGGTGTAATTTGGTCATTAAAAAGCTTCACTCAAGAAGGTGAAAGTATCAATGTGGGTGCTTGTTTACCCTGGCCCTATGAGGAGAGATGTGATATGACTCAAGAAATCTATTCCTTAACCCCACCCACTGGTAATGTTTTGAAGGAACTTTATAGCCCACAAAACCAACTTAAACAACCCAGCCCCCATGACTGTAGTAATTCCATTTGGGATGAACTAACTAATGTTCATCCCAGTTATTAAACTTCTAAGCCGTCATGACTCCACTAGTTCCATTTGGGATGAACTAACTAGTGTTCATCCTAGTTATTAAACTTGGTGTAGTTAGAGAGGTAGAGTTAAAATTTTTTTTCACTCACCCTTTAAAGGTCAATTTTTTTTTTAACCCATGTACCTACCTTATTCACCCAACTACCCCATTCACCCACTCTACCCACCTACTTTGTTTACATGTTTATTTCTTCATTTTTTTTCAAAAGTTCATCGTTGCCATTGTTGTTGCAAGGACAAAAAACTTCATCATCATCACTGTCACTATTGCAATCACAAAGAGCTCTAGAAAGTGTCGTAATGAGGTGAAAACACAAGGATAGTTATAAGGTGAAGGTGCAAGGTGTGCAATGATGGCTACAAGGAGAAGGCACAAAGTGAAGGTTTGTGTTCTATATCTATGTCTACATTTAAGGTTTGTTTGCACATAAAATTTGTTACACTTAGGCTAATGTCTATTGAAACAACTACTAGACCCAAATATTTGCCTTTTTTTCTTTTCTATGCATTGTAGACATTAATTGTTTTTCTATTTTATGTGGAAGACAACTTCTATCTTCTTGGAGATGCATCTTTTGGGTCATTGCACTACATTGGTTATTTTTGTTACTACATTGAAAATGTCCTCTAATGGTTTTTCTAGTTTTCTAATTTTTTTTGTTATGCTTATTTTTTGTGGTTCTTATGTTTCTTTTATTTTCTTTGCTTTGGTTCCTTAAAATAGACTCTTGTTGCACTACAGAAGATGATGACGAGCAACAAGTTCATTGTCATTTTTTTTCCTAGCTAGGTTCTACAAAAGACGATGAATGAACAAAGCTCATTGTTGTCTTCTAATTGTTTCCACAAAAGATGACAACGCATTTAGGCTCATCATCATCCTCTTCTTTGTTTTATCAATGTACTTCAAAAAAAGACAATGACAAGCTTGGCATCATCTTCTTTCTTTCCAAATTTCATAGAAGATGATGATGAACCTAGGCTTGTTGTCATCTTTGCCTTTTGTTTTTGTTGTTGTGTTGTAGAAGACACTGATGAGCTTGGTCATTGCTTTTTGGTTTTTTTGTTGACCCACTATAGACAATGAACCATGTTTGTTGTCATTTTTTTTATTTCCATATTTTACAAAAGACAATGACAAGCCTAGGTTCATGGTCATCTTTTGTTGTTTTGTGTTGATGCTATGTAGAAGATAATAACAAATTAGGCTCATCATCGTCTCTTGGTGTTTTCTGTTGATGCATTTCAAAAGACGATAATGAGCCTAGTTCATGGTCATGTTTTGGTGGTTTTGTTGATGTTCTGTAAAAGACAACAAGTTAGGCTCATCATTGTCTTTTGGTGTTTTTTTGTTGTTGCACTTCAGAAGATGATGACAAGCCTAGTTCATGGTCATCTTTTATCATTTTTTGTTGATGCCTTGTAGAAGACAACAAGCCAAGCTCATCATCATCTTTTGGTGTAAAATCTTTCTTTCAAGATTTTATAAAAGATGACAACAAGCCTAGGGTTGTTGTTGTTTTTGGCTTTTGTTTTGTTGTTGCATTGTAGAAAATGATAATAACCCTAGTTCATCGTCGTCTTTTGATATTTTTTGTTAATGTGTTGCAAAATATGACAATGAACATGGTTCATCATCATCTTATTTATTTCCATATTCTATAGAAGACAATGACAAGCTTAGGTTCGTTGTCATCTTTGGTTTTTTTTGTTGTTGTTATGTTGCAAAAAGCAACAATGAACTAGGTTTATTGTCATCTTCTAGTTTTTTTTTTATGCACCACAAAAGACAACAATGAGTTTAGTTCATCATCATCTTTTGGTGTTTTTTCCTTAGCTCATTGTTGTCTTATTTTGTTGTTTTACATAAAGGAACATGTGACAAGTTTTAATATTTTTTTTAATTATGAAAATTATTTTAAAATTAACTAATATAACTAATTAGTTCATATAACCAATTAGTTATAATTTCTTAATTAATTAAAAATTAAAAAATTATCAAGGGTCTTTAAAACTTTAAATATAATTAGCAACAAATTTAATTATTATTACTAACATCATTTAATCTTGCAATTGTTCTTGTTATGTAGGTTATTGTTTGTGTGTATAAGAAGGTTGTATCAAGTCGCAACAAATTACATCAAGTTGCATTAGGTTGCATCAAATTACAACAAGTAAGTTGCCATCCCTTATTTAATATATTTTTACATTTTTTTGTTTTTGGGGGAACTTAAAGCTCTTCGGTAATGGTGATAATCCATGGCTATTATCACCTTATTGTGGAGCTTTAAGCTCTTTTGTTTTTATTTTGGGTTGATTGTTAGACCAAAGGACTTGTGTGTTTTCTTAATAATGTGCTTGTAAATGAAGATGAAATTAATGAACTAAAAATAAAATAAGAAGGAACAAAAAAAATATTTAACCATTGTTTTGTTTTAGGATGGTACATATGTGAAAGAAACCTCGAAACCAAGGAAAGGCATCCAGTAGTGGTAATCTTGCAACAAATGAATGCAAATGAGGAGCAAATTGAAGTAGAACAAAGGATTGTCATTTATACACATGCTTTCAAAGGTAAATATCTCATGATGGATTATTTGTTTGACATGCTAATTAGGTTTAAAAGAATTTAATGTAACATAAACATTACAATTATAAAAAATCTTATCCAATATTCATTTTCTATTTGAGAATGGAAATTGGTAATTTTTTGACCCAATTTTTTTCAAGTAATATTTGTATGTTTAAACAAGTGATTTTTCCACACACTACCAAACAATAGCCTAATATGGGTTTAAGGTGTAGGGTTTGTTTGCAACACCCTCACTATGTTTATCATTTACTTGTTTGATCATAATACCATCATTGGGTGGTTGCAAGCTAGGGTGCCTCATTTTTTATGAATGTTCCAGTCCTTAAAAGTCCATATGGTAATGGTAAAATAATAGTTTATTTTGATATCATGAATTTAGTGGGGAATTACATGGTGGTTAATGAACTAAAAAAATCATATAAAAATAGCCATTGTAAACAATTCTTTAATGTACATGTTAAGAAAAAAATCTGAAATCCATCCAAAAATGATCATGATGTGGACTTATGAAAATATGGCTCATTTTAAACCATTCAAAAGTCCATTACTATTTATTTGGTGAATATATGTTGCATTTTTTTATAGATGCCTTCTTCTTCAAGTTGACAATCCAACTCTAGCCACAAATCTAGAAAATTATCATTTTTATGCCATATTAATGACATATAAATGCATACCACTTTGGTAAAAAACTGGATTACAACGTAAAAAGTGAACCACCTTACCTTGCAACCACCCCATCATGTTTATTAATTATTTGTTGGCTTGATTGTACTACCCTCATCATGTTTATCATCTAATTGTTGGTCTAATTGTAATACTTTCATTATGCTTATCATCTATTTGTTGGTTTGATTGCAATACCCACATCAGGTACAAAGGAATATTTCATATCTTTTTATCAATATTCACATTCATTGGATAATGATGCTATTTTTGTAAGGGTTGAAATGACCTTTCATGAAGGTGATCATGGAAAAGTTCGAACAAAACATGCAAATGGGCAAAAGCATGGTTAGGTGGCTCAAAAGTGGCATTGAGAGTCCATAATCTACCATTAGAGATTTTTTTGGCAATTTTAATAATTGTCAAACCATAAATCTTATAATTGTCCCCTATTCCTTTAAACATAAATATTAACAAGATAATTTATTAATACCCCTAAACATATGATTGACAAAAAAATCCATGCAAAAGATTCAAATTTTTAATGTGAAATGGACTTTCAAGGATAAAAATAAATACAACAATCACATCATTTAAAAATTTAAAAAAATATATATTAGGAAAGTTTCAATGCACTTCGCTGATAAATTCTTCATTTGATGATGGTTTTTTTTTAATTTTTATTTTGACACTACTTTGACATTTTTTTGAATCCACAATTTTCATTTTTTATTGTGTGACAGATGTAGTGTTGTCATTTAAAAAATCCATAACAAGTCCATAATCTTCTTAGAATTCATCCCAAAATTTTATGATAATTCCCATTAAAGTCTATGATAACATGAATAATTAAAAAATTGACAATGTTAATTTTGAATATGGTTCTAAATTTTACATTTGTATGTAATCCAAAAAAATTACAAGTATGATAGTCCAAACAACCCACCTATTCATGCTTTCACCCAAATTAGGTGCATGAGGATCAAGGTGGGTGTGTGAGATTGATGGATGGATGGATAGTTATGTGGCCAAATGGTTGCTTTGTTGACATTTGGACAACAAACATGGATTTCACATGCAGGTAAATAAAACTTCCCATCTTTCTATTCATTTTGGGGGGCCAAGGTGACAAAACCACTATGCCATGAATACTCACATTTTGCACAACATGCAAGCATGACAAATTTATAATGAATGGAAGGTAATTGATCGAACGAAAAACAAAGTTAAAGTTTAGTGGGATCAATTTCAAATTGAAATGCAATGCTTTCAGGAGGTTCAACAACCTTTATTGGTAAGGTTCATCTCTGACAAATTGTTGCACATCATTGGCAACCTATGTGGGGGGTGGGGTTTATCCCACATAATGCCTTCTCATGAATTGAAAAGGATGATCATCTTGATAAAACAATTCAAATGAGTAAGGTTGGTTATGCAAAGCTTTTTAGGTTAGAGTGAGATGCCCATAATTGGAATTTCAAATCAACAAAAGGCAAGAAAGAAAAGGAGATGCAAACCATTTGCAAGGTACCATGAATCAGAAATGATTTGTGGCCGATAAGTTTATAATTGTTTAACTACATTTTCAACATTGTTTTTTCATCATGCATTTGAATCATGACATTAATTTGTTTTTTGGTCCCTAGGCTTTGAGATATCACAAAAGCTTCCTTTATGGTAGATGTGGTTTGATTCACATTTCAACATCGATAGTTTTTCACCCATCACCATGTGACAAAAGCTATAGTAGCTATGATTATTTATTTGAAAAACATAGGTTTTTTTAACTCTTCCTCAAACAAAGGTGCACCTTAGTGAATAATGTTAGGCCATTTTAGCCTAACTTCTAGTGGGAAGTTTTATATTTGCTAACATTTTGTACCATGTTCACTTTATATAAAATTTGCAACTTTCTAACAATTTATATTTTTCCAATCCCAATTTGCAATTTGTTACACTATCACCCTATGTCATATTCCAAATGCATGCCTCAACCCACCAAAAATGAGTTAAACTAAAACAAAACCAACTAGTAATAATTTCATCTTAACATGCAAACATTGATTATGGGCATGCCCCATTTTATTTTCCAACCTCAAATTGCAATACCTACATAAATCTATATTGTGTAACCTCACCAAAAGTCCCTTTTGATTTAATAGGTTTTGATTATTCATGTATTGTAAAAACTTGCTCCTTCATCATTTAAATTTTACTTAAGTGCATATTTTCCATCAAACACAATACCTCCATTTAGTGAACCAAATGTAATAGGAAATATTTTTTAAATATTTTAAAATTAAAATCAATTAACAATACCTTCATCTTTAGATGCAAACATTGATTGTTGGCATGCCTCATTTTTTCTCCAAACCGTAATTTGCAATGTCCACATCATTCATGTCTTTTATTCTATGTTATGGTGGTCATAAATGTAATGTCATCACTATTTTTGTAATGTAATACTACCATAATAAACTCTTCACAATACCTACATAAAAATGTATTATGTAACCTTGCCAAAAGTCACCCTGATTTAATAGCCTTGATTATGTAGGTATTTCAAAAACTTGCTCCTTCATCATCTTAGATTACTTAGGGGTGCAATCACAATCAAATGAGCCAAAAAACACATCGGGCAACCGAAGAAACTATAATTTTGTTACAAATTTTTATGTGGTGCCACTTTAATGTCATGTTAATCATAGGAAGTTGTGCTAAATGAGTAATGTGAATATTTAGGAATTCAAATGAAAACTTCATTTAATTTATTTTTGAATTTCAATTTAATAAAAAGACTTTTGAGCTTGAAAAACAATTACATTAAAATCAGTACATTGTACAAAAGACTATGCCATGGACTTTCTTAATAAAAAAAGATTTGATGATAAAAAAATTTACATGATAGTAACATATTATCCACACTAAAAAAACACTCATAATTTAAAATTTATGGAATTTGAATTTTTCTAAAATTCAATGTGCATTTTTATAATCTCAAAAGTTCACAAGTCCTTTACAACATGCAAATGGTGTGTAATACACATGACATACATAACAAGATTATAACTTATGATAAAAATAAATAAAACCCAAAGACTTTAACATATATTGGAAGGAATTGAGATTATGATAATTTTTAAAGATGAAATGCAAAATCTAGCAAAAGTTTTACACTTTTAACAAAATCATAGTTATTTGAAAAAGATTAACATAAAAAAATGTGATGTATTAGAAAAAGTATAAGTATTTTTAATAACAAGTTACAAAATATTTCATTAAAAAAATCCTTTATATGCAAAAGTCACGAAGACTAAAAAAATGGTCACAGTCCTTTTACAAAGTAATCATGTTTGCTCGTTTGATTGTGATTGCACCTTTAGGTGCATCTTTTCCACCAAATGCAATACTTACATCTAGTGGACCAAATGCAATAGGAAATATCCAAAAGATATTTAAAAATTAAAACCAACTAGCAATACCTTCATCTTTAGGTGCAAACATTAACTATCAACATGCCTCAATTTTTTTTCCAAACCCTAATTTGTAATACTTACATCATTCACATTTTGTAGTCAATGTGATGTTTATCATTATTCTTGTAATGTAATACTACCACATTAAGCTTTTTGCAATACCTATTGAAATGTATTATGTAACCTCACCAAAAGCCCTTTTGATTTACTGAACTTTGATTATGTGGGTATTGCAAAAACTTGCTCCCTCATCATTTAAGTTACTTTGGTGCATTTTTTCCACCAAACATAATATTTGCATGTAAAAAAAAAATCTAAAAAAATTTAAAAAAGGATTAATAATATTATATTCATATCGTAAGTTATAATATTTAAACATATTGTCAACTATTAAAAAAACCTATTAATAAATATTCAATTCTAAAATTACATATCAACATCACAAGTTTGTAATTCAAGAACTACCATGTTATTTTAGATTGACCATTTATTCAAATTAACTTTAAATTTACATTTTAATTATATTAATACTAAATTGCAATGAATTTATATGTGGCCAAAATTCACCATTTTTCTCTTAAAAAATAATCATGAATAACATGGTTCAAATAACCATTTGGAAATTTTTTCAAATAAATATCCACATTTAGGAAATCACCATATTTAACTCGTATCTAATGGTTGGCTAACATGTAATGGGATTCCTAGATTTGGCTAAATCTTCTTACGGTTAATCACCACTTTTGGTGCAACATGAAAAAATTTAAAAAAAAACATTAAGGGTTTCGCTTAAGATAACAATTTCACGTTCTTTACTTCTTATTGCACTACATGAGGGTGCTACTAAATTGTACTAAAATAAAATGCAAATAAAAAACACAACAAATTTCAAAACATTTTAAGTATTTTACTCAATAGTTAAATAAATTGAAGAATTTATTTTACACCATAAAAATGATTAAAATATTATTTTAGAAATATAAATAATACTATTAATGCAAGTAATAATACAAATAAAATTTACATTCTTAAAAAAAAAAAATCCTTAAACCTTTAATGTTTTTTTCCCACAACATCCTCATGTTGCACCAAAAGTGGTGATCAACCACAAGAAGATTTAGTCAAATCTAGCCACAAGACAAATATACAAATTAAAAAAATCTAAAGATCCTATCACATGTTGACCAACCATTAGAACCCCTTAAATAAATATGGAAACTTCAAATGAAGGAAGTTTAATAATTTCATAATTTTCTTCTTCAAAATGTGGCAATTTCTCTAGAAAATTTCCAAACAATTCCCTTGACCATGTTGCCAAAAGAAATTACAAATAATCCTTACATCTACAATGTATTAATATTGATTCAATGCACTAAAATATCATAGAATTGTGATTTGATTTTTATTCAAATTGGTAACATTATTAGGAATTTTTTTGAAAAAAATATGCATTTTATTCAAATATTAAATAACAATATAGACTTTACATTTGAATTTTAAATCCTTAGCCCTTAATCCTAATTGTATGCTAATGTTGAATTACATTTTATACATATAATTTATTAATCAAAAGTAATATTTATAACTTTAGTATACATTATTTCCAACATTTCAATATTAAATTGTAGCAATATTTTAGAATTTAATATTAATAAAAAACCTTACATTTTGGATTTGTATTTATGTTTGCATCATCAATCACAACATGGAGATATATGTATAATTCAATAATTATAAAATTACATTATAACATGGGTGATTATTAATTTGACACAATAACACATTTATTAAAGTATTCAATATTATGGCACGAAGATAAAATGCAAACAATACCCAGTTGTAATCACTTATTGTGAATACCAAAAAAAATACTCACCTTTTCAACCTAAAATCATATTTTACATCTGGTAATGCATTACTTTCAACTATAAATGCAATTCTTTGTTGTGAACATGACTACAATTGTCAAACTTGAAATTAAAACCCCAATGTAAACCCATGTTGCATTACTTACATCCATAAAAACAAACCATCATTATGATGACAATAACTGACAATATTCACATTTAGAGGTCAAAACCCCCACTAGATGGAGTGGGGTATTATGCACAATACTCATATTGGTGTTCGTTAACCTTTAATTATATTATACCTTAATCCCTTACAATACCTACATGCAATACCTTAAATATCACAAAGAAAATAAGGGTAAACATTACTCACATTTCCAATTAGTGATTTTGTACAACCAACTTGTAATACTCATAGCGTATAAGGTGGTAGATTAGTTGGAAATTAAACAAGTGTGCAATAACCACTTTTATATGACATTGAGTGATATTTTCCTATTTGGTGGTTTTAGAAGATATGTGCAATATAGCTTTAACAATCAAAACTCAAATGGTGAATGAAGGTTTAACTTTCAAGCCCTAGATGCTCATTGATACAAAATGAAAGCATTAAAACATGAATAACTTGTTTTATGACACTATTGTAATATTATGCACATTTAAGTCATGGAAAATTAATATGGCCAACATATACAATTGGTTTTGTCTTTTTTTTCTTACTTGCGAATAATTTCTTATGGATATTTCCATGTTCTAATATCATGTCATCATCTCATGCTAATTTTCATTCGTTGCATTGAATTCCCAAGTTTCATCATTGATGCAATGAAAGACCGTGTTAAGATGCACGATTTCATTTTCTTTGGAAAGGCAAATACTTCATACATCTATTACAATCAAACACAACAATGATGTGACATGGTTTATGAGTTGAACCCCATTATTTTTTACTTCATTAATGATTTTTTACATGGGGGTGAATGAACTTGGAGGTTGGTTTTGATCCTTCTTTTTTTCAATAGTGGGGGAGGTATCATTTGGTGGGGTGAAAACACACTAAACCCCCCAAAAATTGTAATTTTTTTGCAATTAAAGTTTTTGGTAATGTATGGACATCACATTTGGATTTTTAAAAAATTTCAAAAGTATATTTGATTAGCTTTAGACTTAATCTAATCAATTATTTTAAAAAATCCAACAAATATTGAATAATTGGAATGTATTGTGTATATTTGTGACAAAATAATACATGTCACAAAGTTTGAAATTTGAATATATACTTCAAAACTAAGGTTGTCAATAGAATTTTTGGGTGAAGTCTTTTAGGTGTAATCATACTAACATGTACTGTTAGCACTTGTAACCATTGCTTAAAAACAATTTTGACATTAAAAACACAATTTGATTTTTTTTTAATGACATGTTTTGGGATATTTTTTAACATGCACTTTAACATAATAGTATCAAGAAAATTTTAATTAAAAAAATGTATTAAAAAGATTTAAAAAATATATAATTTAAAAACAACAAAAAAATAGTGGTTTAAGGGGGCTCCTTATAGTGTGGTTGGACCCTTTTATGGTGTGTATTGTTGATACACATCAATTAAATCTAGGAAAATTTAGAAATTAAAATTTTTTGGATGAAATTTCATTAAATTTTTTTTCATTTTTTTAACAATGAATGCATAATGATATATATTTTTAAAGAAAAGACCACTACCATATCAAAAAGGTGGAAATTTTATACATCAACATTGCATTGTTTTTTCAATTTTCTTTTGTTTAGTAATGTTTTGTGAACCACAAACATGAGGCCTTATGGCCATTGAAAAATTGTAAAAGATATTCTCTATGTACGTTGATTTTATCCAATCCTTCTATCTACCATTTTATCAAAATTAATTTTGATTCAAAGTGAATTTTGAGATCCAAAATGTTGTGCAAATTCTAAAGTCTTTTGCTTATGTTTAGGATAGCCAAAAGTTGTCATTAAAATTTTAGCTTACTTTGTATTATAATATTTGTTATACATCATTTTTTTGAACAAAAGTGGTTCACCTTTAGTGTGATTTCACTTGGTGTCATAAGCCCACACATGTTAACAACCCATGGCTCTTTGGAACGATCTTCAACCTCCTCATCATCAAATTCACTATCATAAACATGCAAATAGCTAAGGTTCACAAACATAGTGATAAAACCTTCACAATCAAATCCATACCATGTCCCACAATATTGAATGATATTTTCTTTAGTAAAATTAGTACATGTAAAAAGAATAAACAATTTGATGTTTGCACAAGTTTCCACGCATTGCCCATTCAAATGTGCAACAAACATATTTGATGAAAAGAAGTGAGACCTTGTATGTCATATTTGGATGTTGCTAGCTCCATCCATGCATGGTTATTTTTGTTCAAATCATTTGTCCCATGGGTGACATGAGTGTGAGAGATCAATGTGGCGTTTGTAATGCTCACCTTCACAATTCCCATAGGTTGGTATAGTTTAGCCTGTTGTTACATTGTGTTGTGCTTCTTAATTTTGTTGAAATTATTTTTTTGCTTGAAGTTTTTTGTTTTTTTTTTCCCATTTCTTGAATGACACATTGGTTGGAGTTTTACTATGAGAGTAGCTTTGGTATTAAAGGTTTTAGTAGGGTTGAAATTCCCACAACCATCCCACAATGTAAGGTTAGTTCATGCAACAATGGGGTGTTTCCAAATGGACCATATTTGCCATCTTTGTGATCTTTGATGATCTTCACAATTGTGTTATTCCTTCTACATTCTTGGTTTTGTCACAATTGATGGATACATCCTTCTACATTTCTGGGTTTGTAATAATTGCATGATGTTTTTTTATAATTTATAATCTTTCATATAAACAGGATTCAGGCTTTGATCCTTAAGATCCTCAAATGCTATTATTGGTGGATTTGCAAGGCTAACTCTCAGCATGGGAGATGTTACAAAGGCTACCAAGGCTTGGTTTGTTGCCTTGTTTGGTCTGGTGATTTTTTTTTATTGGCACCCTTTCGCTCATCAATTCACATTTGTGGTGTTAAGTCTCTTTTGTTGTTTCTCTTGTTAAGCAAGCAAATAGGAGAAAACTTAGCTTGTTTGAAGCAAAGCTGTGCATTTCCACTCTCTTTGTTGGGACCTGCCCCCCACAGGGACAGGACTATTGCATTGAATCCAACTTTTGGAAGTTTCACCTTATTAGAACTAGTTGCACATTAGGTGAACCGGTCTCTTTGGTGAAAGTGTTTAGACTGTTTAGATCGAAATGGATTTTTTGGGTGTTCAGAGTGTGGACACAGTATGCAGATGTACAACATCTTATTTATTGGCAAGGCCAGCATGCCTTGTTTCTATCCTGCAAGTGAATCTAATAAGGGACAGGATGGATACGATTCCAACACTCACATCAAACTTGTTGGGAATTGTTGTTGTAAGGATCAGTTACCTCCCTCTAATATCAATCTCTTGAAACACATTGTTCGTGGTCGTCTCCCTCTAGTGTGCATCTTGCATATGTTGTGTGGTTGTAAGCTGCTCAATGCTGTAAATGATGACCCAACATCACACATAAAAGCAACTGACAATCTAAAGGATTACTTAGAAAACCAGTAAGTACAATGATTTGCTCATGACATCTCATTGATGCCATGCATGCTATGCTATGCTATAAGCATTAGTGGGACATGGCAGTGGAGTATCTCTTCCAACTACTGACCTTCTTTTGAAGGCATTGGTGGAGATACTGCTCATACCACTTCTGATTGGCAAGGTGAGAGAGATCATCACTCTCTCACAATTTGTTGGAAAGATGCAGGTTATTTAATTATGCTTCATTTCTTTTTAGCTTGCAACTGCTAAACTATTCAGCTTGAGAAAACCAAATTTTCCTTAAATCATCTCTTTTGCAATTGCATTCTAAAGTGATAGCTTTGAGTGTTGATGTTTGAAGGCCCTATCATCCTCAAAAAAAGTTCAAACCAATTTAGTTGAGAAACTAGGTCTAGTTTCACTTCCATATTATTTCTTTGGCGAAAAAAGAAGTAATTAGACAAGTAATAGATTTTCACATACTGTCCCCCAAAAAATAAATAAAATCAAACAAGAAATTAATTTCAAACCGAATTTCCTCCATCATTAATTAAGAAACATAATTAATTTTACCATATCGGCCACATTCCAAACTCCTCATTTCCAGAAAATAATAATATTAATTTGATTTCATTAGATACCCAATGTTATCAATTAATAATTAGGCCGCTCTTTTTTCTGTCATTTAATTGTCACTGGGTAGTGGTAGTGGGAAGCAACAAGGGGGATCCCATGTGCATAAATAAAATTTCAAGGATTTATGTGACCCAGCATCCACCAGTGCACCATCCATTGGAAATCCATTATGAACCGATTGTGGATGAACCACAAATGAGTTCATCCACAATCAAGGTAAACTCATCCTCTAAACCCGCCTACTTCACCCTTCCACTACCTGTGTACACCCTAAACCCTACTTACCATAGGCAAGCATTTAGGGCATGTAAATGGCTATCAGGTAGATATGTAAATAGTTACTTGGTGCCTACTAGGTAGGTAGGTAGATGCATGTGGAGGATGGTTAGTCAGCTTGCCACTTCATGTACTGGTTCACTCTGGTTCACTATTTTGAAGGACTATTGGTGTGGCCTGGTGTTGTTGGTCAGCAGCACAAATGTGAACAGGACCTTGACAATAGAGCTCAATTGTCATTTTATAAATAAAATAGGTTGATTTTCAATGGTGAAAATTACTCAAAATTCAATATTTCCCCTCACTTTAGTCTCAAAATTACAAAAACCACCTTCAAGAAATCTCACTCATCAAAGGCTTTCCCATAATTCCTGTGCTATCAAGAGCTCACCCCAATTTCTCTTAAATATTAAATATTGGATTTTATTGAATTTCTTTGATATTTAAAAAAATTCCAATAACTCTTGCGTTGTAGTTATAAACATTTACCAAACCATCTCGGTGCACCCGTACTCATTGAGGGCTTTCCAACCATACCAAGAGCATGGCATGGGGAGGCATGGTTTGGGAGATCTCAACTTGATGAAAAAACACAAAAAGAAAAACACTCCCTTCCTTAATACTGTAGTTGAATATCTAGTTCTTTGGGTCTTTGCTGAGTAATTATTTCATTGTGAAGATTCCATTTTGGCAAGCAAATTATTCTCAAATATTCATTTTCCTTCACAAAAAATTTTTTTTAAAGAAAAAATAATTTTGAAAAATTTCAGCCTGTCTAAAAATATTATATAATTTTTGTGGAACCTGGGATTCAACTAGGGTATATAGAGTGCATGCATCACTTGGGTCCTAGTTCAATAAGAGCCAAGGAAGAGAGTCCGAAGACCTAACTCAAAAGAAAAAAAAAATGGCATTGGCAACTAATGTTGGATGTTAAATAATTCTGGGAAGGCCAGTTGGATTATTTATTTATTTTTTGGTCCTCATCCTCCTGACCTAGGTCCTAGGTCAATAGACCAAGCAACTGGGTAAGAAAGACTCAAGGAAACTAGGTACTACTTGGTTCTGGCTGGAGGGTCAGAAGTTCTAGGTTGGGGAGGCCACTTGAAGGTGATGTTATAAAGGGCAAAAGGTCACATAGAAAAAGGTCTCTTCTTCCTTATATCAGACTTAAAGGAATAGAGACCTTTGTGCCAGGCCTGGCAAGAGGGTCAAATGTCACTCTTGCCAGGAGGCTTCATTCTGGCATACAAAGATCCCACTTGCAGGACCTGGGTCCTAGAGGTTGAGAAAAGTGGTCGAGTGACAAAACAAGAAACAACCACTTTTCTTCCCACTTTTGGGAGACATGGTTGGGAAGCTTCATTCAAGTGGTCTAGTGACAAAACAAGAAACAATCACCCAAAAAACCCAACAACCCAAAAAAACAAACCCTAACTAGACATCAAACCCTAACTAACTAGATATCTATATGTATGTCATTGTAGCAAGGTGCATTTCAGTTCATAATTCTACATATTAAAACTTTTTGCAAGGTGCATTTCAGTTTATAATTTTGCACATGAAAACTTTTTGTAAGTGTCACCAAAAAAGAAGGGGAGGTGATTTTGAAATGGTAATCCTTATCATTTTGAATGTAAGTTCGTCAAGGTTTATAGAAAACTTTCAAGGAGCAGAAAGGAGGAGGTTATAACAAATATTATTCCTAGACCAAAGATCCTTTTAGTCAAACAAACTTTACAATCCTAACACTAGGGACCTCAAGGGATCAAACCTTTCTTGATTTCCTCTCAGGGAGCTAACTTGTTGTTGATGATTGATAATTCATCATTCAAAAACAAAAACCTCACAAATGCTACCCCAACATCATCATGTAGTTCCATTCAAAAGTTGGACATAGACTAATAACAAAGTGGGTAGTTGTGACAATCTAAACCTTACAATTTCCTCTCGTTTCAAAATCCCCGAAGCTCCCACTATATCATAGGTACTCTCTTCTTAGAATAAACCACATTACACATTCACATTGAATTCCCCAAAACCTAACACAGATGATGATTGCCATCACAATTGCTTTTGAAATCACTAGACTCTTTCATCACTTCCCTTGATTTGGTCCCTAAATACAAACTCTAGACCTCCTACTCCCTTCTTGACACTCATGGCACAACAGAAAATAGGGACCATGTTTAAGAGAAGAAGAATTCTAGAGGGGCATCTGTCCCCAATTGATTACTATCCCAAAAAAAAAAACTCCACACTACACAACTTGAAGAATTGGAACTTACCTTCTTCCACACTCCCAAAAAAAATTGCCTTTTTCCTCCTCCTCAACCATCTTCATATAGTTTTTCCTCTTTCACATCCTTCCGCTCCCTTGAAAACATAGTAGCAATCATTTCAAGAATTGTGACTCACACTCATTGTAAAGATTGCCAATTGAGCAACAAGGATTTTGCTCGATCACTGAAACTAGCTCACCAAAGTCGCTCCATTGAAAAACAACATTAAACACAATAACTTGCAAAACAACAAAACAAAGCCAAAAATAAAAAAGAAAACAAGGAACTAAACTTTCAATGTCCTTGAAACATAACTGCTTCGACATCATCTGCCACCGATTTGACTTAGGGTTCCTACTTTCATTCATGTTCATTTGCAGAATATGTTTGACACTCTTTTAGGTCCCACAAGCTGCATTTTTCAATTTAGAATTTCTACATATGAAAAGAACTCTAGAAACTTTTAGAATATATATATATATATATATATATATATATAGTCTATGGTTTGGTCAACTTTGGATCTGCATTTTGTAGATTGTGTAGAAATGGGGATGATCTCTTGTTAACAAAGAGAGAACCCATTTTCAAGGGTTGATAAAACTTGACTAATTATCAAATGTGTTTGTTATTGGGGGAGATCAAAGACATGCAAAAAAGAAGAAGAGAGGTGGGCTGTTTTGGATCACATTTGTGAACAGTACTTGAAGGGTATTATGTACATGCATGCATTTAGTATCTTTGCAAACAACAAAATTTCTTCAATGAGAAACAGCTGAAACCTATCTCCACAAAAAGCATGACTCAAAGAACTGTTTGTGTTGTGTTCCAGAAGGATGAGATGGTTGATGTCAAATTGGAGTTGATGTCGAAATTGAATTCTCTTGGCCGAGAGAATTTCCCTGATTTGTTGTTGTTTTTTTACACGAGACATGATGGAAATGATGTCCAGCAGCAGCAAGTTACTTCTCATCATAAAACTTCTTGGATGTATTGAGAATGCCTTACTGTAGTAGGGTTTTTCCTAAAACCCTACAACCCTAAAACCCCACCTGCAAATCTTTCATGGCCATTTTACTGGTATTCATTTTGGATCCAGCACTTGTGAGCTCTTTGTCTTCTCTGGTTTTGCAAATTCTCCCCCTCTCCGGGCCTGCATGATGTGACTCTCTTGCTAGAAGCGAAGAAAGAAAGATGCAATTGGGACTCGATTGTGATGTTTTTCTCAGTGATTGGGTTATGTTTTCTTCGACTGTTGCGTTGAGAGAGAAGCTTCCAGGAGCCTTGGAGGCACGTTTTCAAAAACTTGGACACCGAAGAAAACGTGCAAGATCACAGGACCCATGATTGGCCGAGGTAGCTACACAACTAATTCTTCTGTCTTCCTCGCAGCAAGTTCTGTACCTTCTCTGGAAGAGTTGTTTATCCAGCGATGATGGGTAAGGATTTCTGGCTTCAGATTACTTCTGTGAAGAGATTGAGAAACTTGTCAAAGCATAGCTGGACTGTCGAGTCTTTTCTAAAGCGTGTGGAATATTGAGTAAGTATAATGTGGCCACAATGTGCTATGGTTCTGCAGCTGATAATTGTCATGAGAAAGAACAGCCTGGTGATCGAGATGCTTTGGGCCTGAATGGAGAGCTCATGAAGAAGTCATCCAGAGGCTCAGAAATGCATGATCAGACCACTGTCAAAGGACAACCGGATGTAATGACCTTGAGCTCATTAATGTTTCCCTTTTAGTTGTGGAGAAATCTCTTCTGTATGATGTTTTTTTCTTTCATTGCATGTCCATGCAGTTTGGAGATACTTGACAATGATCTATGTTGATCTCTTTTGCCATGATTTTATATAGGCCATTGGGAGCTGATCAATGGGGAACCATGGTAGCTTGTCACGACCATTCATGATGAAGGTGATGGTCTCACACTTTGTGAGTGACACTCATTATGTTATGACCATTCTTGTCTTGTTGGATGTGTAACTTGTGAGGTTATGACTGCACTCATTCTTGTCTTGTTAGCTTTGGTTTTCTGGAACTGACACAATGATTACCTTGAAGTGTGTTAATGGTCTTTCCATGCATTCACATATTAGATTATGATCCTGTTTGTCATGACTATCATCTGAGTGTGGTTGAGTGCAGCTAGAGGGATATCCAAGATGATATGCTAGGGCACTTGAGCACAGTGATATCACAGATGAGGGAGATGTCAATTGATATGAACACTGAAATTCAATTGTATGTTGTGGTATTCAGGTCCAGATTTGAAGTTGCTCTGATTAGATTCAGTATGTGCTGCATACTCTTGACTTGTGTTTATGCACAAGCAAATGAATCAAATTCCAATACTAGAGTATCATATTCTTTGGAATGGAATGGCTCATCATTCTCATTCCTGAGCTTCAAAATGCAACAGTTTGCTGAATATCCACCTGCAATTTTTACACACAAGCTCAAGGTATAGATCATCGGTTCATGATATCCAAGAGCTCAATTCTCAAGTCAGTAGGGCAAATGTGAGGGGGCAGTAACTATTTGGGAGATAGTTTGTCCACTTTATTGGTTTGGGAAGTACCTAGAGGTGAAATGTCTGCAACTGTTACTTGGTCACCAGGTTTGTCAGATTTTTTCACAACTTACAGAATTTTCCATAGTTGGGTTGGGGCCACTGTCTAGGTTCAGGATGTGAACTTGATTTCCCGTATATAATATAGCAGGACTGAAAGTGGGCAACTGTGAAAAACAGTGAGAAGTCTATACCTAAGTGTAACAAGCACTCTGGGTCTTGAGCATTGTTTTTTCTGTAGGGTTGTCACTTCTGTAAATTTGATCATGCAAGTGAATGTACAATTGGGCATTTCATTCAGTTCTTTTGTGTTCTTCCAGAATTGGTGAGTCATGCATCAGGTTTTTGTGGTTAATATCTTGGTTGCTTTGTTGCTTCTTTTCAATACATGACATTCTTTGAGTCCCAATTGCACATGCAGTACCAAGTTTGGCAAATGGTGATCAGAAGGTAATGTGCAATTGGAAGTGGAAGCCATCAAGCTTCTTAATCACTCAAGAAATGATGAGTCTCCTCCCCTATTGTTGATGTCTTTTGATTTCTCTCTTTATATCATTATCAACATATCAAATTTGAAGCATCCTTTGAAACAATTTTTTGACAAGGGGGATTTTGGTATTTCAAAGTATGATTCATATGATTCATATGCTTCATGTGGATTTTGATATTTCAAATCTTGCAAAACTTGGGAATAATCAATGGTTAGTTCTATAAGTTCTTAGGGCTTTGTAGATCTAAAGTGTTCTGTATACAGCTCGTATGGTGAGTTTAATTGGTTTGCTAATGGACAAAGGGTTCTTCAAAGTTTCTTTTAAATCAAACTAGAGGTTTTGTTTATCTAAGAGAGATATGTTTTTCTTTTTTCTTGTGGAATCTTCAAAATAATCCTTTCAAAGGCTTCTTCACCCTCCTTAATGGGAGGCTATTTTCTGACTTTTTTCTAAGGCCAATTTATGACTCATAATTCTTGTTCTTGAAGTTCTTTTCTTCTCATGTTTTCTTATGTGGCAAATGTTACAGCCTGATAAATGTCCCCCTTAAAGAGTGAAAGGTAGAAGTCCATGTGTGTGTATGTCCGAAATAGACATTTTGAGCAAATGGGGTGTCATTCTTTCCTTAGGACATTTGGTTTATGCCATGGTTGTTGACATTGGACTAAGAAGATTGTAATGAGCAGTTACCCATCGAAGTTTAGATATCTAGACAGTACGTTGGGTACAATGCAAGTGAGAACCAATTCAAATACAACAAAGAAGGCTATGAGGTGTTATATATAAAAACCTAGCTTCAAATTTTTTTTGTAAATACTCAAGTTGCAGCATACATCATGCACACTCTATAAAGGTAATATTCAAATCCAACGCAATACAAGCAAAAAATGCATTTGTAATCAAAGGAGTGATGTGTTTCTTCAGGAGCAAAAGCAGGACCACCAAACCAAAGCAATAATGTGAGGAAATCTCAAGATTTATGTCTCTCCAGTGTTCAGGAAAGACACTTGTTGAGTGGATTTGTCTTTTGTCAAAATCATTCACATCTTTTGCAACTACTTTTACGGCATTTTCTTCAGTTTTGTGCACAAAATATACAATCCTGATCTCTGGCAGGCTGTCACAACTACAAAGTCAGATCGAAAGCATGAGGATTAAGCCAGCTGTTGCAGACTTGCTCCTGAGCCATGTCTACTTAAGCTTTCTTAGATCTTTTGGTCATGAAACACAAACTCTTCACATCAGGGCAAGATTTAAATGCTGCAGAGTTATGACTTGATTTATATGCAGATGCAAAATGGGTTTCTCTAGATGGAAATACTGTTGGGTACACCCATGCCAGTCAATCCAGGTTTGTCAGATTTTGGGTACAACAAAGTGTATGGCACTTTAGTTGGTCCCCACCGATTTGGGAAGCTCTCTGTCTTTGCATTCCTCTCCTTAATAGCTTCCCCTGCCTTCTGCAGCCTCTCACCAAATTTCTGGAATGCATCCAGCACCTGCATGAGATGCACAAAAACAAAGTGAATAATATTAAATTTACTGAAATCACTGAAGAGATTTTCGACACTAGAAAAAAACAGCTCTTGTGACTTAGCATGTGGTCAATTGCTCCTTTGGAGATTGGAGGAGGTAGTACAAGGTTCAGTACCTGCTTGTTGTCTGTCCATCCCTCAATAAAACTTTCCCCTATGTACTCTTCATCCTGAGCATGCTTGGATAAGATCTCCACAATAGCCATGACAATAGTTGTTTGCCATGGTCTCCCATGGGATTGAAGGAAGAATTGCTCTGGTGATGAGAGCAATTCACTATGCTCCTTAGTACCCACTTCTGGGACAAGCCTCCTCATGATAACTGGCACATTAGGCATGTATCCAATATATGCATATTGTCCAAAGTTGACAGCAGCATGATGAGCTGATGATATCCATATGATAGTTGTCAAGATCTCTACCAAGTTAGCCTTGGAGTTCAACGAAGGCCATCCGGGTGCATCTTTCTTATCAGCATGTCCTTTAGTCCGTACTTCTGACCACCATTCCTGGAGCTCCATGTCCTGTTGCACTATTTTGTCACTGGCATAGTGGACATTAATGTAATCAGTCACCCAAGACTTGAATGCACACCATAGGTCAAGACCATCCTGTGCATACGGGTAATCCTCAAATTGCAGTTTTACCCCACTCTCAGATGTCGCATCCTTCACAGCCATCCCCCTGCTCCCAAATGTACAAATGTTTTTTGTGAGAATTGCTAATGCCAGAAAATGTACATTTTTTTACATGAGAATTGCCAGTGCAAGAAAATGTATTATGGGTGAAGATTGGAGAAAAGGATTAGAGTTTGAAAATACACATCCATTTTGTGAATCTGGAAGCATTGTGAAATATATTCATGAAGCTCAAGTATATGTAAGTACCTCTTCAGAAGGTCATTGGGTAGTCCCTGTTCATCAAAGCGCCACAGAGCACCATAAAGCAAAGAGCTTATTTGCATCGCGTATTTCCCAGGGGTGAAACATTTCTCAATAACTCCATTAGCACTGATGAGAAGGAGCCGGGCTCTTGCATTAATATTCATAGTATTCTTGAAATGAGGTTGCAAAAGAATGTTCAGAGGATGCATTACACTAAGCTGTCTGTTTGTGGCAATAATGAATGGCTCCACTGATGCATGCGTACGTGTCCTGCAATTGACCAATTACACAATCGCCCCGACATCAACATCACGTGCTTTGCTGATTGATGCTAAATTTTATGCAGAGGGTCAAACAGACAGAGCTAGATAAAACCTAAGTTCTAATTACTTCTAGCACCTGGATCCAACCCGCATGTTCTCTCATAATGGACAATGTCAATTGGAATGTAAGTTGTCCAATGTAAAGTTGGTTATCAATTTAAACTTTGTAAAAAAGAAAATTGCTGCAAAATGAGGCCACAATTGAACATACCAGTGGCTGTAAAGTTGATGGACTCCTGCATCATTGGTGCTTACATGAGCTTTGGCAAGATCCCACATCCAGTCCCTTTGGTTATTCTTGGGTGGAGTGAACACTCGCTTGCCACGACCAGTTGGGTCTTCTACTGCCAACTCAATAGCGCATGGCTTCAACACATTGTTCTTGTTCAGGAAGAAGATAGATCTGGTTGCATAAGTCTGGCTGTCAAATGATTCAAGCTCATTGATTTGTTTAACAACCGGTAGGTACAGATCATGATAGTCCAACACATAGAGTTTCTTCGCTTCCAAAGCCTGTTAAGAACAACAAAAAGAAAAATAAACAAAAATTCATCTACGACAATCAGTACTAACTGAGAGCAACGAGAGTTCAGGGAAAGAAAAACACTTGTTATAACCTGTATAATGAATGATCTAGAGTGCTCACCAATGCTGGGCTCTCTTTCCTTGCTGAAGGAAAAATCTCAAGAATCAAGTGATCTTTAGATCATTGGAAAAGGACTCAATGTGAGCTTATGACTTAATCAGCTCGCATTTTGCCCATTTAAAATAAATAAATCATGTATTGAAATCAGATTATTAGTTTTACCTGCTCAACAGACAATCCCTCGAGATATGGCTCAATATGACTGTGGGTTATGGCTGAGGTTGGATCACCATATCTTCCTTCAGGATCATTCAGCTCGCTGACAATAGGGAAAGACTGATCAATGGCAAAAGACAGCACATAGTTAGCATACTGTTGTTGTACTGCTTCCAGAAAAAACATCAAAAAGTTTCATTATGTCCACAAGAAAGTCTTAGAACTAGCTGAAACAGAATCCAAAATTTACTAGGTGAATTTTGTCCTGAATATGATGAGAAGCTGATAATTGATAAATTACAACTGAGGATCTGCAATTGTGCATGGACAACCCAAGACTGCATTCGTGACTTCATTAATTTTGAAGTTCCAAGTAAGCCTTTTTTGTTTCAAATTTTGTGCTGTAAAAGAATATTGAAACGGAAGTGGGATAAAAGTAGTATAAAAGAAATCATCATCATTGTCATCATGAAGGGTGAAGAACATGATTTAACTGTGAGAAGCTTGATAAGAATTGGGTTGTTTCCAGCAATTCTCTGACGAGCGAATTCTTCATCTTCCTTCCAACCCTCCTCATTGTCTGCAATACCAACATAAAGAATTTTCCTTTGTATTTTGAGTCATGCTTATTCCTATGAACCTGCCTGGAGCTCCTGTTGTCAATACTTGTTCACAAAGTGGGTTATGCTCCATTAACACCCTTCATTTTCTCCCAAAAGTTTTCAAAATTCTTCATCATGAGTCACAAAGTGTAACACATTCACAAGGCGGAGTGCAGCAGAGTGGGTTACCCTCCATTAACACCCTTTTTTTTCCCCCAAAACTTTTGAAAATTCCCACCTGAATTCCCAACATCTCAAAACATGGAATGGCCTCAAGGCTGGCCCTTCTCCTATAAAATAAAAAACCAACATTGACCAAGAGAATTATTAACTCCACTACAGTTGCTGGAAACATGCTTCACAATTGCACTATCAGGTTTTGACAAAATGCTTCACAGTTTATGCTTCTTGGTTTGGATCAAATGCTTCACAATTTGCACTCTCAGCTTCAATGAAATGCTTAGACTGAGAAATGCTTTGAATTATTGATGGTTCAAAAATTTGTTTGGTGGTGGATTTCTTGAGCACGATTTGCTCCTGCCAAGAAATCATCAAATCTACAAGAGAGAAAACACAAGGAGCTTCAGTAATGTGATGGGTGGTGGACCGGTGAATTTTTTTTTCCCCATAAAAGTGTGTTGCTTTTCTCAACAAAAAAAATTGGGAAATTTTGGAAACTTCTGTTTTTCTAGTGCAAACTCGACTAATTTTGCTAACTTTTGGAAAAACTGCCACATTTTTGATATCACAAATCCAGAAGAAAAAAAAACCCTAGCACTTCCCATGACATACTCACAACAAATGAGAAGTTGCAGTATTTGAGAATTGCTTGTTCACAAATTCTTGGGTGGATTTGTTGAGCATGAATTGTTGCTGCTGCTAAGAATTCATGAAATGGAAAAAAAAGGAAAGAAAACACAGTTGTACTTGGGAGCTTCAGGAGTGAGAAGAACTCACACGAAATGACTTGAGGGATTGTGAATTTGAGGACATCTTGGCGATCATCAGCACCAAGGTTCTTGACAACTTGGAATGGATCCATCTTCTGGGTCTGATCCTTGGTGTCCTTAACTTCTTGCAGCTGCTTGGCAAGGTGAAGCCCATCTTCATACAAGTTCCTCACCTCCTTGAAACTTCTAAACTCGTTGTTGCCACCGCTGAGAAGCTGCTCTATTGCAGGCACCAGATTATGAGCCGCAGAGGTCAACTGGTCCACCAGAAAATCCGACTGCTTTACCCCATCAAAGATCTCGTCTCTGGGAATGTAGAAATTCCTCAGCACCCTACGCTCCATCGTTGGATCTGCATGCCAAATGCGAAACCCCAGACGTAAATACTAGATCAATTGCAACAAAAATGTTCAGTACGTCACTAAGATCATGAGATTCTTCTTCAAGCAAGCACACAGAAGAAGAAGAAGAAGAAGAAGAAGTGTTGAACACATGAAGAATTGAGGAAGAAGATCTAGAGAAAAAGAAAAGGAGCTGAATGATCTGGGCAGTGGGGTGGGGGGGGGGAGCTGGAGCTTCTTCTTCCTCTTACCGACGTCGTAGACGGGACGACCAGTTCTGCAACGACGCGGATACGGAAGCTCCTTGGAGCCACCCAAGTTGGGTCTCTTGTCTTCCGGTTTGGTAGGATCACCCAAGTCGTTGTAGATGGCGTAGTCGTAGATGCGATCCCACACTTGTCTCTCACCAAGTCCATCGCCGCGCAAGTTCGTCAATTCCGTCTCCCGTAGTTGCACAAGACCTGGCGGAGTTTGATCCGTGAGGAAAGCCTGGTTGCTGAAGAAGATGCGGTTGCACTGGTACTTTTTCTCATTGTACACCCAGGAGTTGCACGGGAAGAAGACTTGTGTTTTGTTGCCGGAGGAGTTGTCCGGGAGTGTGAGGGAGAGGGACTTGAGGAAGAACTCGTTCATGTGCTTGTTCCTCACGATGAAAGCTCCTGGCGTTCCGAAATCCTTGGGTACTAGCAATGTGACTGGGTAGGTTACGTCCTCGGAGATCAGCGAGTCCTTCACCAGGTTCCAGTTCAACACTTCGCATTCCTTGCCCAACTTGCCGATCTTGGTACCGGGATCCACTTGATCGGAGCTCACCAGCTGCAACAGCACTTTGCGGTCGAGAAGAGCGTCGTCGGCATCGTCGGCAACGTCGGAGTTGATGTCCATCCAGTTCAACACGCTTCTCTTTCGCACTGTGAGCACGCCTTCCACGCTCACGTAGTCGCTTGTGTCCGCGTTTTCCGACAAGTGCAGCAAGTTCTGGAGTCCCTTGAACACAGTCTCGATACGCGACGACGACGCGCGAACCGCCAAACTCCGCATGTGCTTCTGACTCCCCATGACGTCCGGCTGTTGCACCGCGCGCCGCGACTTCTTCACTAACACCGTCAGCCTCTTAGTCGACTCGCTCGCCAACATTGGTATCCCGGATTTCGTGAGCAACAACTGACTACAAGCTGCAGGTGCTGAGATCGATGCAGCTGCTCGCTGAGGAGTCGTCGTCGCAGCAGCAACCACATGATTGCTGCCGGAAGAAGAGCAAACAGGCACAGCAGCAACCGACAGATTGCAAGTCGGCATTTTTGTTGAAAGATCGAACAATCCCAGGGAGCTCCAAACACGAATGATCTAAGAAACCGTCCGAAATTCGACGTCCTCCTCCTCAACAAAAACACGAGCTCTTCGCAAAAACTTGTGCGACGACGACGATGACCACACTACTTCTTCTTCTTCTTCTTCTTCTTACACCTCAAAAGAAACAACAATCTTGAGCTTTTCTTCTTCGCCTACACGAACTTCTACATCTATAGTTCTTCACTGTAAACCTTGATCCAGGCAAAAAGATCCTTGAGCTCAACGATTCATGACAAAAATCTTTATCACCTATAACAACTTCTTCTTCGTCAAAAACTTTGATTTGCAACCCAAAGCCTTCATGAGCTCAACAAAGACAAACATCCGATTCACCACCTACAACAGTTGATCACTGTAAGCCTTGATCCATGCAACAAAAAACCTTGAGCTCAACAAAGACACAAATCTTTCACCACCTACAACAGCAACTTCTTCTTTGATCTGCCCACCAAAAACATCAAAATCTTCCGAAACTTGAGAAACTTTGTGCAGTTCAAATACTAGAGTTGAGCTCCACAAATAACTACTACTGTAAATCTTGAGCTGCAACAACTGCTACTAACTTTACTACAACTAACTTACTTACTTTCTGCACCTCAGCATCATATCTCCTTCCAGAAATTCACACAAAGCAAAAGACCAGCTCTACAAAAATCATCAATCTTTTTTCTCCATCAAGCTCAAAAAGGGTCTTCATAAGAAAATGAAGCCAAAAAAGTCTTTGGGTGGTAAGTGGGTGAGCGTGTGGGGACAAAAGAGGGAAAAAATATTAAAAAACACCCAACAAAACTCATCACTTTCTTTACAATCTTCCAAGAAAAATAAATAAATAAATAAATAACAATAGCTTATGAGCCTGAATTTGCCCACCCAATTGCAACATCTACCTATTATAGGTAATCTATAATGTCCATCCATGGTTTCTTGTTCCAATTCTGAGCATGTGCACAACAGACATTGACTTGTTTGGGGATGTTGGTTGAAACTACTTGAAGTGAGAAAAAAGAGTACAGATTTGAGGTAGGTACAAGTGGTGAGAATATGTATTAAAACAATTATATATATATATATATATATATACACACAAGCTTGGACTCTTTACCCAACTTGTTAGTGGCTCTGTCCCTTATGGCAAGTTCTAGCATTCTAACCAGCACCAATTAAAATACCAAATGTTCGGTAAGTTGTAAGTTCATTCCAAGAGAATGAACTCACTTGCTCACTCACTCACTCAATCTTAATAACACCTGGTGAACATTCCTCAACATGTGGGACCAAATGAAATTTTACATAGGCTAGTCCAAGTCTCGTCTCCTTCTGTCTCTTCATTAGAGGAAAAGCCAGAGCCAACATGAATTTTTTATAAATATTAAGAGTTTGTCCTTTAAGTTTCAGGAAAAAAAAACTTATATACTTGCCTTGAGGTATGGAAAGATCCTTCTTGAGTAGGTACCTTACTTTTGTTCTCTCCTTTTGATTTGTTTTGAGCCAGTCCAAAAGCCAGTTGATCCAAGGCAAAACCAAAAAGAAAAGGCCATAAGAGAGGGAAGACTTTTTTTAGATTGGATCAAACCCAATCATGAGGGAAAAAGAAAATGATGAACATGCATGCATATACCCACTTTGAGGGGGAAAAAAACACCATACCTACCCACATAAATTACCTACCCACCCAAGTTACTTATGTGCTTGGAGTGCCTAACTAGGTTGGTCTTCACATAAGGTGAGGAACATGGGCTAGGAATGAAACTAGTTTGATTTGGAGTTTGGGAGGGTTTTGTAGTTTGATTCATATCTTTTTGTAGTTCAAAAGTGGTAGTCCCAATTTTGGGTCCTCCCACTGTTTTCAACCAAACTGACTGAGTATCGATCCCAGTTAGAGTCCTGTTTGTGGATTTCCGAATTATTCCTTGAAAGTTTCATGCTTGATAGAGAAGGGATCAACAAAACCCTTGATACCTATCTAGTTTTTTAAAAAATGAATTTAGCACTCTACACTAATATAATCTTGGGATACATTCCAAAATAAAGATGTAAAATAGAACAAGGTCATGCCATGACACTTGCATTGTTTTTTAGTTAGTTTAAATTTACAATTAGAAATATGATATTGTTGGTTATAATATACAAAAAAAATGAATTTACTTGAAAAAAAAACACTAAAACTTCAACTAAACCAAAAGTTGCACTAGAATCATATAAAATGAAATATCCCAAAATTAATGAGAATAGGTTTTTGATATAACGGAGGTGTGGAATCATTTGCCTCATTTTACTTACTTCTAGAGCTTTAAGTTCTAGCCTTTTGAGATTTTTCCGATCTATGAAGTAATTTTCATGGGTGTGTTTGAACATCATTGATTTCTCACTTCAAGGTCCAAGCTGCTTCTGGTGTTAAGGTGTTCTAGTCCCATGTGAATGCATGCATGGCCTAGTAACAACACTGCAAAGATCTAATCCTTAGAATACATGTGTCAATGCACTTCACATGGGTCCTTTGAAATCAGCTACCTCAAAACCCTCTTCTGTATACACACAAGGGTTATAGTATTAGTATATTAATATATATAAAGGGTGTTGAATACAGCTTGCATGTAGATGCATTGACAAAAATGTTATGGCCGATGAAATTGCTGCACATGGTGCATCGTCTGAATTTGTTTTCCTCGTTATCTTTAGTGAAGGAAGAGTTCAATGTGTATTTCATACGCAGAGTTCTAGCACATTACTCGTGTACTTTGTCTTCATATCAAAAGAGGGAACACTCTTGTCAAGGCTTCTTCTCATTTGACCGCTTGCAAATGCTTTCAAAAGTGCTCCACACTCTTTCTCATATTCTAGAATTCAGTCTGTTGGATTTTGTTCTACTCACAATGTGAGTGATAATTCACAATTGTATCTAACCTATGAGATGTTAGATGAAAATGTTTGAATGAATTATTTGAATAGCCAAAAATTTCAGGTATTTTTAAAATAAGAAGTTATCATATGTTGATTCTAGAAGTTAAACTTTGTTGCTTTGTCACAACATTGAAAAAAGAAACGTCAGACCTAGCCAAACAACATTTCAAAAAGTTTGTATGATTGATTCATTAAAAAAATTGTGAAACCTTGAAAATTGAAATATTCACTCCAAAAATGAAAACATAAAAATCTCAATATTCTCTCATCTATACGTGTTTCAAGAGGACAACTTGGACAAAGCAAATAGGACAAAATGAAATGTTAGTCATCATAAATTTCATGGGTCATAATTTGACAATAATAATAATATGAAATTCATTTTTTCTAAGTTTTTATGAAATAGACACAAATGTCATTCATTTATTTGTATTGATTGAATATCAATGTCATATTCATTATTAAAATTTATTGGTGTTATTTAAACACAAATGTTGTATGTCCATTCGTATTGTTTACACACGAAAATCGTGCACACAAAAATGTATGATTGTCACATTTAAATAATACACAACAATCGTTTACATGAATTTGAAATGAACTCATGAAACCTTTAAATTTGAGAACTTTGAAAATTTCATGCAAATTTATTGAGATCTTGACAACACCATAATGAAAAATTGATGAGAACAAATTGAAAACAACAAAAATCCAAAAAATCTAACATATCCTCCCCACTCTCCCCAAAAGAAAAAAATCAGGTCTATTATGTGGATACTAGAATTCTTCGCTAATGATGAAGGTTGAAATCTTCTCTCTTGATTCAAGTGACATACAACATAGTCAACATTATTACAAAACCCCTATTCTCATTGTAGTCACATCAAAACCTGTTGGGGTAGAACCCCAAGATTGGGGGCCCTTTCAAGAACAAGGGAGTTAGATGGTAATCCAATCCTAGCATAACATTTTGGGAATGTCTCCCATGCATGGGCTGTGTACCCATGTTTAAGCACTAAGCACATGTCATCATGAACTTAAACACATGTAGATGACGAGATGGGTGTTATGCTTACTCCTTGTGTATAAGAATGGGAAGGATCTTAAACCTAAAAAGGAGGCATAATTTGGCTCCAACACTTAAAAAGCAAAATGTAAAATATTTCCTCTTTTCTAGGAGGGATATTCATGGACATAAGGTGCACTCCAAATACATTAGGGACAATATGTCTGAGTGCTTTACATTCACTAGAACATGTGCTGCTCTTTTGGAGTTGGGTTGTATGCTCTCTCTATTCTGATTCTTTTGGTGTACTATATAGGTACTCTTCTTTTGGAAGGAAAGTCGAGGGGTGGAAGTCTGGAGACTGGGATTGTATTCTTTAGTGTAATATATTCTGTTCTAGTCCCACATGTTTTTCCTCATCGACCGTACTAACAAGGGAAACCGCCTTTGGAAAGTCAGGTCAAAGTGACGCCACTCTTGTAGTTGGTACTTGGCTCTATTTCAATGTTGGTACATGCGCACATGAAAAAAGCATTGGAAGTAATTTCTTGGTAGGATGTACATTCTGACTTATAGTGTTTGAGAGTAACACTGAAATTTTAATAAAAGAAAAGACTAGCGAGATTTCAACCACCACAGTTGAACGGCAAACCTTAAAAGTAAAGGGACTTAAGATTGAGACTGAGATAGTCTAGACACCTTACACTTACCCACAACCTTGATGTCCCATAACCTTTCAGTAACCTTGGTCATGACTTAATCACAAGCTTCAAACTAAGGTTTGTGAAAAGAACACACCTTGTATGTTTTTTCAAAGTACATCATGTAGGACATTAAATGAGTCATGACTAAATTATATTATTCTTTTTCTTTAGAAAGCACCATCATAAATATAGCAACTCCACAACCTCACAACTATGACCTACTCATTGAACTCATTTAATGAAATTTGCACTAAATCAAATTCTATGTTGATGTTCACAAATCATCACTTTTTTTACATCTTCCTATGGTGATAGTCACTTTGGTTGCATAAGTCATTTCCTTTTTAAAAAGCATTAACCATGTGGGGGTGTGAAACTTGGATGTTGTCAAATTGCATTGTACAATGTCAATTTTTTTTGGAATTTGGAATTTTTTAACCATTCACTTTTTTAATTTCATATTTTTTCAAAATTTTGGTGAAAATGCTATGCAAGTATGGTAACTGATATTCAGACTAATACCATTCTTATATCAAGCACATGTTTTACATATCAATGTTGTGCTTGTAAGTCTAAATCATTTACACTTACATGTCCTAACTTTTTACATGAAGCCAATGTAAATATTTATAAAATATATTTACATAGTCCCATGCGATTGTTTTGGGGTGTGTAAATATAGATATTATATACCCTTAATGATGTTACTTTCTTTCAAATGCATATTAATTAGTTGTGCATGCATTCTAAAGTTTAATATTTTTTTTTTTGCAATGGGTCACTTTTTGATTGGCCCTTTAGAAAAAAATCATGATGTTTTTATACTCCTCATACATTGTCATTTTCTATGGTGGCAGTATTCTAGGAATATTTTGAATGCACATTTTGCCTCACTTCATGGCTTGAATAGAATGTTTATTCCTAACTTTGTTCATCACCATTTTTGGCTCAAACTTTTACAAAAGCTCAGATACTTATTGTGATTCATATTAATTAATTTAATTAGTTATGATGCATCCCAAAGCACAAATGTTTCAATTTTTTTTGAATTGTTTTTTGGTAATGGACCATTTGGTTGGTCTATCAAATCCCTCCACCTCCCAATTAGAAATCATATTTTTTTCATTGTTTTACATAATCATATAAAACCATATAAGTGTATTTGTTTTACTATTTGACATGACATAAAATAAATTTACACAATTTTACACTTACACATAGTGCAAGTCCTAAACCAGTGCCATACCAAACACTGGGTTGTTGTACATACAACTTTCAATTGTATGAAACTTTCAACAATCTTGGGTTGTTCCTAAATCTCATGTTAGTTATGGTTTTAGTATTTTATATATACAATCTGGTTGTGTGCAACAATTCTACCCATCATAATTCTTTTTTTGCTATAGATGTGAAGTTACAGTAAGTTGCTTAATTACACATTAATCACACACTAATTATCACACAAACATTTGCACACAACATTGCAACAAATCAATAACCAAACTTCAAGACAATTCACCCATGGGGATCAATCACACATAAAATCTCATAATATCCCAAAACTCAATTGCGTTAAAATACACAAAACAACAAACTTTACAAATTGCTTTCAAAGTTCTTGCTTGCTGATCTCTTTAACAAATTGTGAAATCCACAATGCAAAACATTGGTGTAGGAAACTTGCATGTGATTGATACCTACCTACCCATCTCCCTACATGTGCATTTTGCCTCACCCTAAACCCATGTCAACAAAACAGCAAGCAAAACTCTCTAAGTTAAGTAGAACCTGGGGCTTTTGAAATCTTCCTCTGTCTAGAGTTGGGAGATTCAACACCCATTACAGTCCATGTCTATTGTGCCAGACCCAGAAGCAGGTCTATCCAGAACCTGCCAGAGAGCCTGCCTGGTACCCTGAACTTGCCAACACTGATCAAAACAGGAAGCAAGCTTGCACCAAGCACCATGAATGTCAGCAAGCTTGCACCAAGCTTGCACCATGGATGCCAGAAGGCTTGCACCAAGCACCCTGGATGATGCAAGCAAGCAAGCTTGCAGCGAGCAGTTTGGATGCCAGCAAAGCTTGCAGCAAGCAAGGGCTCGGCTCATTTAGTGCGGTTAAGTGGAATAGGCTTGTCGTCGTCATCTCTTTCTTGTTCAACCCATTGACCCTGAGCATTCTTGCGTAGTCCTTTATTCTCGATTTGCCACCAGCAATCAGGAATTAAATGTTCATCCTTGACGAAATCACAGCTCTTGTTGACAAGGGCAATGTCCCTGGGTGGCGAAGTGGCAATCTGAAAGGGGCCAGACTCTTGATGTCCAGCAATCATATGCAAATAGCCTTCCAGGTTATGGCAATTGGGAGCATGAGCACGAGAAGGGTCCAGGAACGGCGAGTCGAAATTGTTGAGCTTGAGTTCCAAACCGACTTGGGTGTAAGCGAAAAAGATTTTGTTGATCAAATCCTCCACAATGCGTAAGTAGTTGGGTAGAAATATGCCTGGTGAACGAGGCACGATGTCATTCACATTCACCAGCCGCAGTACTTTCACACCCAACTCATTGGTCACATGGTCTCGGAAATCATCGTTTCCCACTTTGGGACCCGCGAAGGAGAACACGGCAATCGGAATCGTCTCTTCTTTGCTGGGTTGCACGGGTCGCGCAGTCGCATCACCCCAGTTCTTTGGAATGGGTATGTCTTCTGTCCTTCCGCCGCTTCCGCCAGCGGCGGGATCGCTTCTGTTCAAGCCTGATTGCGCTATGTCGTATGCATTCAGCGTTGCTAGTGCTGCACCCAAGCTATGTCCCGTGATGCTGATGCTCAGAACGTCTCCTTTGTACTTCTCCAGCAATCTCTTGAGCTCCGTCAAGACCTGTGGCCACCAAAACAAAAACAAAAAAAAAACAAACCAGAATCAGATCAATCTAGAAGCTGCATGCATGGGTACTACTATTATTCTCTTTGATGTTGCAGCAGATTTTGTGTCAAGGACGGCGTTGCAAAGTGGAACAAGAAGGCGGAAAAGCAAGAGTTGAGTGTGTTACCTGTTCGCGAGCGCTTGTCTGGTTGTATCTAGTGTTGGGTTTTTTGGTAATGTAGAGACTCAAGAAGCCTTTCTCGACGCCGAGGCCTCCAGTGCCGAGCTTGTTACCTGGTCGTGGATCCATGGCTGCAGGTACCATGTTGGTTTCCATATTGGCAGCCCACTCGGAGTTCATGATGGTGCCTCGCCACGCGATGAGAATGTCGCGACGACCCAATCTCTTGATCTCCTCTTCGTCAGTGCAGACCGCCACATAGCCCATCCAGTTGGAGTCCTTGGACCAGGGATCGGCTGCGGTGGAAGTCTTGAGAAAGAAGGGCGCCTTCGCATCCGATGTCGCGTAGATGTATTGCGTCACTTCGTAGCCTGTGTTGAAAAGATGCACTTTGTCGAACAACTTATCCTTACGGTACCTGCACAAGCCACAAACAAGTCCAGTCCCGCGCCGCCGAGCGTTAGATCTCAGCAGCAGCAGCAGCAGCAACAAAACAAGAAATCCGGAAAGTCTGCTTCTTCAGGCTACGCTTCTGAACATGATGATCAGATCGATTGATTACCTGTTGCTTCCACAGAACCTAGAGCGAGGATTGGAGTCGAAGGAATCATAAGTGACTTGCGTAAATTCGCCGTATCTGATGATCTCAGCTCGCAGATCTTCGTCCAGAGGTTGAAGAAGGCCTTCCCAGTCGTTGGAGCCATGAAGCTCACGCCATCTTGGTGCAATAATACGCTTGATGTCATCAGGTATTTGACCTTCTTCTTTGGGAGAAGCTGGAGCTTGATCTGCTGATCCTGGTGGTGGTGCCAAAACTTCCACGCTTGCAAGGTTTGCTCTTTGCGGCGCTGCTCCAGGAGGTTGCAGTGATGAGCAGCAAGGACTCATGATGCTTGGGACCAAGAGTGGCGCATGGAATGGGTACCCTGGGCTTGCACACGTATGATCATACAAAGACGGCAGCAGCTGCTGCTGCTTCTTCTTTTTCGTTGCTGCTGCTTTAGTGCCAGCACCCAATCCACGAGCTGTGGCTGCTTGGTAAGAGTATTGATCCAGACCCGATAGAGCTCGCAGTTGTGAGCCCAAATGAAGAGAACTTGAAGAAGCTTTGATCCTAGTTGCGATGGTCGCACTGCTACTGTTGATCAAAGATGGTACTGGAGTCGATGCAACAACCAGTAGCTGATCCATGATGGTCCAATATACAACTTCAGCTGGTAGGAAGTCTTTTGCGGCAGATCAAGAAGCTCTCCCAAACTGCACAGCCGGAGCAAGGCCTGAGATGAGCACTGCTGCTGCTGCTGCTGATGATGATGATGATGATGATGATCTCCGTCAACAAAGCTACCTCCACCAAACCCAATTTCTCTGCAACCCCCACCACCACAGTCCACCACCACCACCAGTCAGTCTGTGAGCTTCTATTCAGACTTGAGCTTACAATCCAATTTAACTTTGCTACAATCAAAGCATTGAGAACTTGCTGGATCCGATCAGAGACACATAGACAGACACAGACTTGTGAAGAAGATCTCAAAAAAAAAACCTCTAACATGGACTCCTCCAGGAGACAAACCTCAAGGTGCTGGAAACCCAAATCACAACAATAATTCTTCTTCTTCTTCTTCTTTCTTCCTTTCTTTCTTCTTCAGCTTGGCAGTGGCTGAAGTACAACAACTCTGGAGCAAACTCTGTGAGAGCTTTGGTACCTGGGGCCAGAAATCTATAGTCTTCAGTACTCGTCCTCCTGGGGACTTTCTTGGAATGAATACTGTCACGCCTACGAGCGCAATAGCTCATAGCTATCTACATACCTACCTATTTTCCTTGGGACATTTCCTGGAATGAATGTAGTTCAAGCGAGCAATAGCCCGTACCTATTTACATACCTACCGTCTTCCATGCGTGACACATTCAGAAAGTCTCATTACCTACCTACCTAGTTACCTACATATGAGCAGTTATCCATCAAATAAGGTACTTTTGGTGGATGAATTTCCATCCTTGTTTATATATATATATATATATATATATATAGGATTTAGTAGTTTTTTTTAAAAAAATTTAAAATTATTGCAAAATGTCTCATAACATACTTACTTACGATTATTGCCCAAATAGGTGGGATTGAATTATTCAAGGAAGTCCCATTTCGCTTGGGATGAGGACTTCCTCCCCTGTGTGGCGTAACTATTACGCACTTCTGGGGTTTTGGGGGGGGGGCTGGAATTGGGGGGTGGCGAGGGGGGAAAGGGGGCTGTTGATTTCTTTTCATAATACATGGGGCCCGGATGTTTTTTTTAGTGTGGCCGGAGGGTGCCTTCATAGATGGAATTTCTTGAATTCAAAGAACATAATAGTTCTTTCCCATCGTTTGGGGATTTCATTCTTTGGAACAGCTGCTCTCATTTTTTTTCCCCCCCGTCCCCGCTCCCACCCCCCCCCCTCAGGCTGTACCTGGCTGGGTATCGGAAAGAAAAAAAAATTAATTCAAATTTCTCCCGATGTTTTGGGCTTGGTAAAAAGCCTGGAAATGTGGGCTTTACGGGAATTGGCCCCATCTCCACTCCACCATGCCTGTATGTGCCCATGGCCTCAGGCTTTACACCTACACTTTTTCTTAGTCCAGAGTTCCCATCTGTGGGTTTCTGCGATAATAGATCCTTTTTTGTCACATAGTTGGAGCCTTCACATAGTTGGCGGCTCCAACTTGTGCTTCCGCCTACAATCTTTCTTTTTAAGTATGTATTTTCAAAAGTGTCTTGCCTCTAGCTTCTTGCTTTTGCTGCTGAAGGAAATTTTTAAAAGCATCTATTGAGCCTTGTTTTTTTTTTCGAAAAGAAAAAGGAAAAAAAATTTGCCCTGAAAACATGGGTTGGGAACGTGGACCAGATTTTATTTTATTTCTTAAATAATAATTTTCTTGTTTCAATTTTTTTTCTTTTTTATAATTTAGCATTTTTTTCGAATTTCCCAAAAAAAAAAATCTTTTTTGTCACTCCCTACAGTGCAAAAACTAGCCCCAAAAAAATGCTGGGATGTAATGAGCCCCACGGATCTTATGTGTTCCCAAGGATATTACAACGTTCCCAAGGGCGCATTCCCAGGGACCTGTGAGCCAGGATTGGTGTTTTAATGTACAGTCATGGCTCACCACGCCTTCCACATTACATTGAATGTGGAAGCCATGGCTCACCATAACTATACATCAAAACTCACCCTAGAAATCCACTAGAAAAAATTTCAAAGGTTTTTTTGCAAACTTAGGTAAGGAGAATGCTTGCAATTCATGTGTTAGAAAACTCATCTCAATTGAAACTAAAACATAACATCCTCCTCCCAAGATCATTATCCCATAGCAACAAGTTTTAATTACCTAGTAGTGTTAATTTGTGTAGTTTTTAAGTCACCTATTGCCAAATCACCAATTCCATATTGCCAAGGCAACGTAGCCAAATTGCCAAGTGCACTTTACCCTGTGGACTTCCTGAATGAGCTTCTGAATGAGCAAATTGAAAGGTTTTGAGTTAAGATATCATGTTTTCTTTTGTATCTATTTTTATGAATGATGTGTAATGAAAGTCCATTCATGAAATTTCATGAAATCTTTAAATTGAATAGATTTCATTCATGAAGTGTAATTCATTCACAATTTTTCTTTTTGCATTAGTCATCCAAATATCATGGATGAACATACATGTAATATCATTTGTGTGTTTTCAGTGGATGAATGAATGAAACTTTATTGATGAAAATGGACAAAATTCCATGAATGAAAAGCTTGACTTTCAGGAAATGAAGTCCATCCATGAAATCATGGTTACTAGAGGGGACATCCCTTGGGTAGGGACATCCAAGAGGCCTTCAATGATGAAACTGGCATCCCTCTCCATATTCCCTGAGGAAAAAACAAGGGTTCTCATAAGGAGATAGATGTTATTGCAGGCGGTACTTCTTATTCCCTGACTGCCATTTTCCCGTCCAAGATGTGTCTGGTGGTGCTCAGACAGATTTTGGTGCTGCCCATACTTACTTTGGGTCCTGTTAGGCACTTTTTGGGGTTCTAATTGACAACTATAATGTTGGGGTTCTGTACTAAGGCTGCTCGTCAGTATTTTTGTTTTTGGTGAAATGGGGCAAAATTTCATCTTCCTTTGGGGGAGGTGCAAACACAAGAGGTTCTTGTGCACACTCTAAACCTCATCCAGGAGCAGCAGTGTGTCTAGTGAATTTTCGCCAGATTTTAACTGTGTAGGACAGTTTTTTCTTTTCTTTTCTTTTTTCTTGGGCTAATTTTCTACTCTTTTGACAGTATCCTCAGACCTTTTTGCCATTAAAGCTAAATTTTCTGTTCGATCATCACCACTCCTGTGAAATCTGTTGTGGGATGATTTGTCACACCCATTTCACATCACAAAAATGAAAAAAAGAAAACACTGCTGCTCACATTGAGAGGGTAGTTTGAATTTTGAAAGGGTTCCTCTCAAAGCTTCAAAGAGCCAACAAGTCCAAAAGAGAGAGAGAAAGAAAGAAAGAAGTAAAAGAAAAGGGCGAGGGAGAGAGGTTAGTTGCCTGTGAAATTTTCTTTATAGTATTATTTTTGTTTCTTCACCCACCAGAAACCAAACATTGAGGTGTGTTTTCTTTTTTATTTTCATTATGACATTTCCGTTCGATTTCAAAAAAAATTCCCTCTTCTTTTGTCTCCTCCTCTTTTGTTCTTTGTTCGTTCTTCTTTTCTTCCACCATCATCTTCTTCTCTTCTATTGTTGCTGTAGCTTTTCTTCCTATCATTTTCTTTTTACTGCTTTCTTTTTTCTTTTTATTATTTTTTTCATCATTTTTGTTCCTACTTTAGTTTTTTTTTTTTAAATTTTTTTGTTTTTTTTTTTTTTTTTTTTTTAATTTGGATAAATTATTCCCCCCCCCCCCTTTTTTTTGGGGGGTTTGTTTTTTAACAAAATCTCC